>Ga0070706_100000785_pt1 | contig 35482 bp, 37 predicted proteins | sample KBSK5501metaG_FD_65476 | JGI IMG/M metagenome (GOLD analysis project Ga0070706, IMG submission 65476) | Corn, switchgrass and miscanthus rhizosphere microbial communities from Kellogg Biological Station, Michigan, USA - KBS K5-50-1 metaG | ecosystem: Host-associated > Plants > Roots >... | reverse complement strand
CAAAACTGGGCAAGAACGATTTCATCGTTCTTGCCCAGTTCCTTCGGAAGACGGCCTTCTCGAGGCTGTGAGACGAGCATCGGTGCGGTTATGAGCTACTCTTACTGGTTAACTTTGGTGCCCTTCGAGAACAACTCGGCGACGGTCATTCCGCCATCGCCCATGAAGTGGCTCTTAAGGTTCTGGGCCAGCAGTGGATCGTCTTTAGCTCCTGCTGTGGCTTTCAGAACGTGCTGCTGGTGGTCGTTTAGCGGACCCTCAAGCGTAATCAGTGCGGCGGCGAATTCCATCTCGGGATCCTGACCGCGCAAGCTGATTGCCTTCTTCACCAACGCATAGCCGTCGAGATTTGCGCCAGGATTCGGATCCATTGGCAAGTTGTCCGTCATGTGTGGCAGGTTCTTTCCGATCCATTGCTTGTAGCACTCGACGAGATACCCGGCATCGAACAAGGCCAAAGGGTCCGGGTGCCTTGCGTTTTCGGCGGCCTTTGTGCGAGCAAAAAGTTTGGTGAGCAATTCTCTGGCGATTTGCGGATCGTGCCGGGCGTAGAGTGTGGCCCGGCGCAGCGTTTCCATGCGAACGAGGACGGGCGCGCTCGAATCAAGAATCGCGAGGGTATCGGGGGCGAGTTCCTTTACGTCGTAATTCTCGCTCCCGGTTAGGTTCCAGCCGTGGTTGATCCAGGGCAAAGACTTCGCCTGTCCGATATCGATGGTGTGGCAGATGAGTGGAGGGCCTGCTTGCGCCGAAGTGGCGAGAAAAAGTAGAGCGGCCAGGATTCCCGCGAGGGACCGGGTTGAACGACTAATAAGAGGTTTCATGATTTGTTGTGAGCTCCTTTCGAATTATTTCGGGCTTCGACAGGCAAGACGCGGAAAGGGAGACTGGCGTTAACAGCTGCGATTAGAAATGAAAGACCGTCTTGCAAAGTCGAGACTACTGAAGGCCATAAAAACAGAAGGAGATTCTCAGCGCCCTATGAACACGTTACTTCCCGCTGGTTTTATCTTGAGACCATGAGCGTTCCCACGTGCGCCACAAGGAGACATCTCCAAGGTCCAGTTGATTCCACCACAGGTCCAGCATTTTTGAGTCGAGCCGCAGGATGCCATCGCGTGTGACTCCGGAGGGAGGCGGAACGAGCATCGCCAGCCGGTCGTAAACGCGGCCGCGGTCCGGTTCGCCAGCGCGACCGAGAAGATGCCAGACGGTGAGCGCGTCCCGCTCGCGAGATTCCGCCAGTATCTTGTCGAGTTCCGCGCTGTGTTCTTCCGGCGAGTTGGCAGCAAAATCAAATTTTGACAACGCGTCGCGGAACGACGCGGAAGCGTCTTCAAAATACGGCGTGCCTGGACCAACTTTCGGCCGCGTTGCGCAAACCGCGCCTGCGGGGATGAAAGCCTCGTGGTCGTCCAGCTTAAAACCGACCCACCCGAGGGTTGTGCGAAGAAGTCCGGCGCCCGAATCGTCCACTTGGAGTGTGTAGGCGCAGCCCAGGTCCACGGCAATCGCGGAGGGCGTATCCACGGTAAACTCACCTGGAGCCGCCCAGATGAACGCGTGAATCGTTCCGCGCTCAAGCGCGAGCTGATGGCGTCCCTTGCCGCCAGCCATCAAACGCAAACGGGTGTTTGGTTCCACGTTCACCGTGCCAATCTCGGCGACCGAAATGGTGGCCTGTGAATGGCCATCTGTAACGAGTGTTTGACCGACGCCGAGCTTGCCAACCTTTGCACGCTTTCCGAAAACACCAGATTCCACCCGCGGTGTTCCTGCGACGCGTTCTAAGTCCCAACCGGGCCCGGAGGTTACGCTCGAGTTCTGGCTCCATCGGAGGATACCGATCGCGACAATCAACAGGATGACTGCGGTTGTGGCTGCGAGTCCGTATCCCAGAGACCAACGCGAAGGCAGAACCCGCTGCCAAAACCGCGGCTTCGCGATAGGCATGACTTCAGGAAAATTGGGCTCCCGATCCTGGTGGCGGAACCTGCCAAGCGTTGTTTCCAGTTTCTGAATCTCCGGGTCGGGTTCGCCGGAACCATCCCAGAGGTAATCGTCGTTCATGGCTCATTCCTTCCGCGCAACCCATTCTTCTCCTGCAATCTTGAATTTCTGCCGAGACGAGCCTGAGGCTGAATCGAAGTGTCCGGCGCTGCCTGGCTTAGCTTCTCGCGGAGCTGCTGCATGCCTCGGTGTAAATTGACGCGAACAGAACCGGGAGTCAGTCCGGTGCGCGCCGCAATCTCCGGTCCCGTCATGCCCTCCACCAGGCGGAGGATCAATGTTTCGCGATACGCATTCGGCAGGCTCCGGACGAACGAAAGAATCATCGCAGCTTCGGCAACAGGAGCGGGTTTCGACGCCGGAAGTTCCGCCTCATCTTCGGAGAGACTATCCGTCGCCGCAGCAATGGTTCGCGTTTGCCGATGAAAGTCATTTGCGCAGTTACGAGTGATGGCGGCCAGCCAGGGGCCGAACTTGGCGGCGTCGCGCAAATCGCGCAGCTTGGGCAAAGCGCGCAAAAACACATCCTGAACGAGGTCGTCCACGTCGTTGTGGGGCACTCTCGCGAGCAAGATGCCGTGAACCATGCGCGCGTACCGCGCATACAAACCACCAAACGCGGCGCGGTCGCCCTCGCGTGCGGCCAGCACAAGCGAACCATCGTCCGAACTTTGGGGAGTGGGCGAGGTGCTCACCGTTCGACAGTCCCTGATTGTGAGGCGCGAGTCAACTAGGCTTCCATCCTCTAAGCTGCCGACTCCGGAGATCATCTCGGTGAGCAAGACGCCACAATCGGTGCGAGCGTTAACAAAGGACCGACGCAAGGTGTCGGAGACGAGAATTCCTTCTGCTGCCGGAAATAACGATTCTCTACTCATCTTAGGGTGATTCCCCCTAACTCGTGCTAAAATCAGGCTATACCCTCAAACTGGCGTCCAGCATCTAATTCGGAGTAAACTGGTCGCATATCAAAGGGGCTTGTGGCGATTCAAGACTATGGCCACCATCAACCAGATCGCTGATTCAGCCCGCGCTGCCGCAGGCCGCGAAGTGATGCAAATTGGAAAGTCGGGGCAGTCTGTCCTTGAGCTGATCGGTAACACCCCGTTGTTACGGCTGACTCGAATTGGTAGCGAATTCCTGAACGTAGAATTTTGCGCCAAGGCGGAGTGGTTCAATCCTGGAGGATCCGTCAAGGACCGGCCCGCGCTGAGTATGATTAAGGCGGGCCTGGCCAGCGGCGCGCTTCGCCCTGGCAAGACCATCATTGACGCTACGAGCGGCAATACCGGAATTGCCTACGCCATGATCGGCGCTGCGCTTGGCTATCCTGTGAAGCTTTGCCTGCCAGATAGCGCCTCCCGCGAGCGAAAGCACATCCTCAGTGCTCTTGGCGCGGAGCTGGTCATCACGTCAGGAGACGAAGGCACGGATGGCGCAATCCGTCGGGTGCGTGAGATCGTTGCGGCCGACGCCGAAAGGTATTTCTACCCGGATCAATACAGCAATCCAGCGAATTGGCAGGCGCACTATGGGACTACCGCGAACGAAATCTGGGAGCAGACCAGCGGAACGATTACACATTTCGTGGCGGCCCTGGGCACGAGTGGAACGTTTGTCGGAGTGTCGCGACGGTTAAAGGAATTTAACCCGACGGTTAAATGCATCAGCCTTCAGCCGGACGCCGCATTTCACGGTTTGGAAGGATGGAAGCACATGCAAACTGCCATCCGTCCCGCGATTTATGACCAGACGCTGGCAGACGAGAATCTCGAGGTCGGCACGGAGGAAGCCTATCGCATGGTAAAGCGCATGGCGAGGGAAGAGGGCCTGCTGGTCAGTCCCAGCGCCGCTGCCGGCATGTTGGGTTGCTTCCAGGTCGCAAAGGGCATTGCGCCGGGCCAGCATGCCGTGATCGTCACCGTTTTTGCCGATTCCGCGTCAAAGTACCTAACGGAGCGCTTTTGGGATGAAGAGTGAGACAGCGATGAACGAAAATCTGGAGATCGGGATCAGCGCGGAGCTTGCGGCGAAGATTGGCGAGCACGGCGTCGAAACCTATCCTTACGAGTGTTGCGGGGCCCTACTGGGGCGGGACCCTGGTTTCACAGTAAAAGATAATTCAGATGCAAGAGCTCACGGAGTTTTACGCGAGATTCTCGCTCTTTTTCCGCTCGTAAATCGCAGAGATGATTCGCCGCGCAATCGTTTTTCCGTTACGGGAGAAGACGTGCGGGAAGCGGAAAAGTCCGCGAGCGCGCAAGGGCTGGAAGTCATCGGCTGGTATCATTCGCATCCCGATCATCCAGCGAGGCCCAGCGAGTACGATCGCGATCACGCATGGCCCTGGTATAGCTACACTATTGTTAGCGTGCGCGCCGGGGTGGCAGAGGAAATGACTTCGTGGCGCTTGAAAGACGACAGGTCCGGATTTTTGGAAGAAAAGATTGATTCGGTGAAGGTGGGCGCCGAGGTCTAAGGCGCGCCCAAGAGAGCGGGAGAACTAGAGATGTCCATCAAGGTGATGATTCCAACGCCGCTGCGAGTCTACGCAGGCAAACGCGATTCGGCGGAGATTGCCGCTGCGACCGTTGGGGAAGCGCTCGGGCGGCTCACAAGCGAGTTCGACGAGCTGCGCAAACACCTCTTCACGGAGGACGGCAAGCTGCGTGCGTTCGTGAACGTTTACCTCAACGACGAGGATATCCGTTATCTTGCGAAGGAAAACACGCCCACGAAAGACGGAGATACTATCAGCATCATTCCGTCCATCGCCGGCGGTTCCTGCGAAAAACGGTAGACGACTTCTAATCCACGGGGAGTATTTGCGATGGCTACGACAATGCAGCCACAAACCGAAGCGAAACCGGCTACGAGCCTTTCCAACGAAGAAATTCTTCGCTACAGCCGGCACCTGATCATGCCCGAAGTAGGCATGGAGGGTCAGCTGAAACTCAAGAACGCCAAAGTTTTGCTGATTGGCACCGGGGGGCTCGGCGCTCCCCTGGGACTATATCTGGCCGCTGCCGGCGTCGGTCGACTCGGACTTGTCGACTTCGACGTGGTGGACTTCACGAATCTTCAGCGGCAAGTAACGTTTGGGTCCGGCGACGTCGGCAAACCCAAGACTGCCGCGGCCCATGCCCGGCTTTCCGGTCTCAACCCGGACATTCAGATCGAAACTTTTGAAACAAAGCTCACCAGTGAGAACGCGCTCGAGCTATTCAAAGATTTCGATATCATCGTCGATGGCACTGACAATTTTCCGACGCGCTATTTGGTGAACGACGCGTGTATCCTTCTCGGCAAGCCAAACGTTTATGGTTCGATCTTCCGATTTGAAGGCCAGGCCACGGTCTTCGGTATGCCCGAAGGGCCTTGCTATCGCTGCCTTTATCCGGAACCGCCGCCGCCGGGCCTGGTTCCGTCCTGTGCCGAGGGCGGCGTGCTGGGCGTGCTGCCGGGTATCGTTGGCTCCATCCAGGCGATGGAAACGATCAAGTTGATTCTGGGCCGCGGCGAAAATCTAATTGGCCGTCTGCTGCTTTTCGATGCGCTCGGGATGAAGTTCCGCGAACTCAAGCTGCGCAAGAATCCGAGTTGCCCGATGTGCGGCGAACATCGCACCATCAACAAGCTGATTGACTACTATGAATTTTGCGGCGTTCGGGGCGAAGAAGCGCCCGCACCCAATGTCCAAGTCCCGGAGATTACCCCGCGCGAACTCAAATCGCGCCTCGACCGCGGAGATGATCTTTTCATTCTGGACGTTCGCGAACCGCATGAATTTCAAATCTGCAATCTGAAGGGTCACCTGATTCCGCTCGGCGAATTGCCGCGGCGCGTTCACGAGCTGGACTCTTCGCGCGAAATTATTGCACACTGCCGCAGCGGAAAGCGCTCAGCGGAAGCCGTCGATTTCTTGCGCAAGGCCGGGTTTCGCAAAATTCTCAATCTTAAGGGCGGCATACTCGCGTGGTCGGACGAAGTCGATCCGTCCGTGCCCAAGTACTGAACCAAAAAATGTCCCGCTCGCGCCAAGTTCCCGTCTCTCTCCGCAACAACCGCGGTGCGTGCTGTTGTCAGATGAAGGCGGGACCGAGCACGGGATAGCCGCACTCCATCCCGTTCTTTACACCGCCAAACCCCAGCGTTTGGCGGTTTTTGTTTTTTGGGAAGTGTTTTTAGTTCTAACCGAAAAGGAGAATTCGATGGGAATCTACGAAGATAATTTGGCAGCGAATCGGCAATACGTTGAGCAGTTCAACCTGGGGCATCTGCCGATGCCTCCATCCAAGCAGCTTGCTGTAGTCGCCTGCATGGATGCCCGGCTTACCGTCGAGAGGGTCCTCGGCCTAAACACTGGCGAAGCGCACATCATCCGTAACGCGGGAGGACTCGTGACCGACGACGCTTTGCGTTCACTGATCATCTCCTCGCATCTGTTGGGCACGCGAACTTACTACGTGATTCAGCACACGGATTGCGGCATGCTGACGTTCACGGACGAACAGCTTCGCGAAAAGTTGAAGTCGGAAACCGGACATGACGCGTCGCACCTTCACTTTCACTCCTTTTCCGACGTGGAGCAAAGTGTGCAGGACCAATTGAAAAAACTTCGCAATCATCCATTTCTTATTCCGGGAACTGACATCCACGGTTTCGTCTATGATGTTCGGTCCGGAAAGCTGCAGGAAGTGAGGGAGCAAGAGACGCGAGTGGCGTCCTTGAGTTCCCATTGATGTCTGCGTAGTCTAGTAAGCGCGTTCGGGGACTGATTCCCCGACGCGCTCGCATTTTTCGGAGGCCAGAATGGCTGCTACCAAGATCACCATCAACAGTAACGGTTCGATCCGCGTCGAGGGGGACTTTGAGATCCTCGATCCCGAAGGCCGCGCGTTCGGGTTGGCTGGACGGACCGCCATCGGCCTATGCCGCTGCGGCCACTCCGCTAACAAGCCGTTCTGCGATGGCTCGCACAAGACCTCCGGCTTTAGCGATCCCGTCGTCGCCCGCGAACTGCCCGCACCGAAGCCCAAGGTATAATCTGCAAGAAGCTCGTAAGCTGAGACATTTTGCCCGATGAGACTTTCTCACACTGAGACGGTCTCTTTGCTTAAAATGATACTGTACGAAATGTCGGTAACTCTAAGGAAAAAAAGATGATAGATCTCTAATCGGCCATTTTCTCAGTCCCATTCATCGTCTCGCCCGGACACGCCACGCGCATTCGCCCTGTCCTTCCCTTGTAAATCCTTCCGATTCAGTTACTTGCAGACTTAGATTTTCCCCATTGAAAGGGCACAAACGTGCATTCTTACGGTGTTGTAGTTGTTTCTTCGGTATTTGGGGGGTTTCGTGGGTGGTTGGGGCCAAATCGTGGGGTTTCTTCGGAAGGAGCGGGCGCGGTTCCTCGTCGCTTCTGCCATTGCCCTCACCTGCCTCTTTTTCGGCGCCATTTTTTACCTGCGGCAGGCCGGAGTTTCAGGCTCTCCGGAAACTTACTTCTATCTAGAAGTGGGCGGAATCTTGGTCAGCTTCTGTTATGCGGCAAACGCCCTTGTTAGGTTCAGCGGCACACATGATCGCACCGCGCTGATTTTGTCCTTCGGATTCGTGCTCTCGGGAATCATTGAAACGGTTGGATATTTCGGACTAAGAGATGTCCTGGAAGCAGGACCCGCTGCTCTCTCGAGAATCCCGATGGGCTGGATGGTCGGGCGCACGATTCTCGCCGTGCTACTGCTTTCTGCCATCGCTGTGGAACACTATATTCCGACCGCGCGGCAGCCCAGCAAGGAAACCGCCGGCGCGCTGCTGGTGGTCGCCATTGCCGCGTATCTTACCAGTGCTGCCTTTCTCGCGGCGCCCTCAGCGCCAGTCGCTCATGTGGCCAGCATTCTCTCTCGCCCCTGGGATTTGCTACCCGGTGCGCTGTTCCTGGTCGCCGCTATTTGTTTCCGTCAGCGTTTAAAGAACAACAAGGGTTCTGCAAGTCTGTATGACTATTCGCTATTTGCCGTGGCGTCGCTCAACGTAATCTGCCATGTGTGCGCAGCGTTTTCCCGCCATCTTTTCGATGGCCCGTTCTTCCTCGCGGAACTGAGCAAGACTGCCGGCTATGCCGTCATGCTTTCTGGCGCGCTATTGGATCAGGCGCGACTATTTGACCAGGTTCGCTCGATGGCCGTGAGCGATTCGCTCACGGGCCTCGCCAACTATCGCCGTCTCATCAGCGTTTTGGAAGCGGAATTGGACCGCTCGCGACGCACACAACGGGCATTCAGCGTTGTACTTCTTGATATGGATGGACTCAAGACCATCAATGACCACTACGGCCATCTCACCGGAAGCCGCGCCATCGTTCGCCTCTCGAAGATTCTTCGTAGCCATTCTCGCGCTATCGATACCGCGGCGCGGTATGGCGGCGACGAATTTGCGCTCGTGCTTCCCGAGGCCGCCCCGGAAATCGCCGGACGCGTGGTGTCCCGCATACGGGAACGCCTCTCAGCGGAGCCCGAGGCTCCTGCGCTTTCAGTTAGCGCCGGTGTCGCCGCATTTCCTGAGGATGGCGATACGCCGGAAAAGCTCTTGGGGGCTGCGGACCGCAGGCTTTATGGCATGAAGAACCGAATTGGCAGCAGCAACGTAAAAAATCTGACGCGAATTGCCGCGTGCCTGTGAGGATGAATGCCCGTCAAATCCAACAGGCAGGCATTTTCTTTCAACCGCGTCGAGCGCCGCATCCCGATGGAAATTCCCGTCGTTCTCGACGGCCACCGTCAGATGCCCGGTGTGGAATCGACGTTTACGGAAAATGTGAGTGCGCGAGGCGCGCGGGTGGTCAGCACCCGCCGCTGGGAACACGGCGAACGGCTGACGTTCGCGTCGCGCACCGGAGAGTTTCGCTCCTCGGCCCGGGTAGCTTACTGCCAGCCATTGCAAGGCGACGGCTTTGCGATTGGTGTGGAGTTCCTGGAACCGAAAGGGCGATGGGTTGTTTAATCCCCAAGATAGCTTGACGTAAATCGGCGAGCGGATAGGAGGGAATGCCTGGAACAAGAGAAGTCAGAAAACTTGCGCAAAATTAAAAAAAGATGAAGCGTCGTGCGGAAGGAGAAGGAGCCGCCCGGCGCTTCATCTTTTTTGCGGTTGATTCGAATCTATTGCTAGCCCGTTTCAGCAGCCCTGTTCGAATTCAATCCCTTCACAATTCAGAGAGCTGAAGCTGGGTGTCGGCATTCTTCCAAGCAGATTCAAACTGTTTTTGCACCCAAGTGGCGTCCGTCTCCTTGTGCTGTGCCTTCAAGCTATGCATCAGGCCAAAGAGCGAACGAGGATTTCTCGGATTTTGTTTTAAGTCCTCTCGAAAAACCTGCTCCGCGTCCGCCGCCCTGCCCGCTGAGAGCAATGTGCCACCCAGCGATTCCCTGACGGGGTAATACCAATCGGGCGGCTCATCGTAGCTCAGTCCGTCTTGTATCACGACTGCTTTACGCCACTGCGCGATCGCATCATCTTTTTTGCCGCTCGCCATTGCGAGTCGGGCGTCCAGGATGTGCGTAGCCAGGTCGAGCAGCACCTTCCCGGAGTTAAATTCGCCCAAGCTCGCCTCCGCAGGGAATGCTGCCGACTCCGCGGCAAACTGTTGACGCTCCCCTGCGGCTTTATCATGGTCTCCCTTGGCCGCAAGCGCGAGCACCCGCGAATAGCGCCACATCACATGAGTCCCCGGAAGCGACTTCGCAGGTTCCGGTTTCGCCAGAATCGCATCCCATTTCCCGAAGCGCGCGTCGACCCAAATTGGCACAAGCACAAAAGAATCCAGCATGGGCATCTCCGCCGCATGCGGCAACAGCCTGCGGGCAAGCGCGTCTGCCGCCGCTTTTGCTTCCGCGTACCGTCCTGCCATCGAAGCCGCAGAAGCGAGGAAATGTTCGTTATGGCTGTGATACATGAGGTCGTAGATGCTTCCTTCTTGCTCTGCTTTTTGCGCGTACACGCGGTCAATTCTCGTCGCTTCCACGTTGCTTTTCAGGGCCTCCTCGTAATATCCGGTCCGCGCGTAGATATGGGAAGGCATGTGCACAAGATGTCCTGCCTGCGGCACCAATGTCTCGAGTCGCCTGGCGCTAGGAAGCGCACGTTCCGGATGGGTCGAGGCTTCCATGGCGTGGACATAGAAATGATTTGCGCCCACATGATTCGGGTCGCGCTCCAATACGGACTCGAGGACGCGAAGGATTTCTTCCGTGTTCTCGGCGGGTTTTCCGTCAAGTGTCCACAGTTTCCATGGGTTCAAGTCCATGAGACTCTCCGCATAAAGTGTCGCCGCGTCCAGATCATCGGGATATTTCTCCGAAAGCGCCTTCATCTTCGAAACGTAGTCCAGCGACAATTTCTTGAAATCGGGCTTGGCGTCGCCGCTGAAGCGAGCTGCGAGCGCCGCAACGTAATCGCGTTCCACCTCGGGAGCATGCTCGGCAAGCTTTTGCGCCTTTTGGATTGTGTCATACGCCAATTTTTCTCTCTCTGCATCCACGTCGGCGTTGTAATTCGGCCCGACCGCCAGCGCAATTCCCCATAGCGGCATCGGAGAGGCCGGATCCAGTTCCGCCGCTCGTTGAAACGCCCGTCCCGCTTCTTCATGATTGAAACCGTAAATCAATGTGATGCCCTGGTCGAAGTAGTCTTGCGCTTCCTTGTTCTGAGTCTGGATGGCGTGATGCTGCCGGCCCACCGCCGTCAGAGACAAGTCCGGCCGGCGTTCCACAGCCTTCTTTTCTTGCGCAACACCGCACGTCGAATAGAAGGAAGCCAAGATTATTCCGGCCAGTAACGCGCGCATCGTTTCCTCCATGAACTTCTGTTTAGATTTGTTTGAGGTCTGGTCCCCTGGCAACGATCAATTTCGTGAGTATACACTGGGGGAGTAACCTCGGTGATTGATCTCGCGGCGGAGCCACGGTGAGCATGGTTAAGCTTCCGCTGCGCTTCCCAAGACTTCTTCGTAGACGCGTAGCATTCCGTCCACCATGTGTGACGCGGAAAAGTTCTCTTCCACTCTCTTGCGTCCCGCTTTCCCCAGGCTCGCTGAAAATTCGCGGTCTTCGAGGAGCCTCTTGACGGCCTTGCAGATTTCGGCAACATCCGGTCCGGAAACCAGCAGGCCGTTTTTTTCTTGCTCGATGATTTCCCCTAGCGCGCCGCGGTTAAATGCGATGGAAGGAATCTCGTAGGCCATGGCAGCCAGCAGGGAATTGTTGAGGGCTTCGAAGAAAGAGGGTAACAGAAACACGTCCAGCCCTGCGTATACAGTTTCCACGTCCTTCACAAAACCCGGAAACAGGACTGCTTCCCCTACTCCCAACTCTTGCGCCAGCGATCCCAATTTCTCGCGACACGGCCCATCGCCTGCAAGCAGCAATTTCGCGTCGGGAAAGCTCTTCCGGAGTTCGACGAGAGACCGAATTAGCCACTCTTGCCCCTTGTCCGCCAGCAATACGCCCACGCAGCCGAGCAATGGGGTATCGCCGGAAATACCCCAACGCGAGCGCGCGGCGTTTCGTTGTCCTTCCGTAAATCGACTCGGAATCTCTGCCCCTTCATAAACAACGGTCAGTTTCTCTCTGGGTGCTCCCGAGCTTGCTGCTTGTTCCGCCACCCAATGGGAGTTTGCAATGATGCGCACGGCCGCCTCATAGCGTGCACGTGCGGCGCGACTCTTCCCGATGGGGTAACCAACGCGGCGAGAAATCACGAAAGGAACGTACTTGTGCGCGCCCGCCAGCCACGCGGCAGAAACCGCGTGCGCCTCATTGGCGTGCACAAGATCAAACCCACCGCTTGCGGCCAATTCGCGCACCTTCCACGCCGCAGGAATTCGAAATAATTCACGCGAAACATAATGGACAGTTACGCCACTCTCACGGGCGCGTCCTCCGAGCGCCGATCCCTTCGCGGCCACGAGTTCCGCTGCATGGCCGCGTGCCCGCAAACCTTTCAAGATCAAGAGAGCTTGATTTTGTCCGCCGCGCCAGGCGGTTTCGAGGTCTACCAACAGCACCTTCACGGAGTCTCTCCGCCGGTGCTTCGCTGTCCTTGTTCGATTAATTTTCCCAGTTTCGCGTATTTCAACCGCACGGAGCGCGCCGCCATTTGGGAAATCAGCGCACCGCGGTAGCCATCCAGAAATCCGCCGCGCAGAAAATAGTTCTGAAACCAACTCCAGGGCGTAGCCAGCCACATCGCGCTCCGCCAGTTTCGCTTCCCAGCATCAAACATTTGTTTAGCGGCGAGCGCGGTGTAGCGCTCGACATTGGCCTCGTGTTCGGCAAATGACCGCACCGTGTAGTGCAGCAGGTCACCCAGGAGCCTTCCCGGTTTGCCTTCGAACTTCAGTGCCTCGTGGATGATTCCTGAAAACTGCGCCGCATCCCTTCGATACAGCCGCCGCTGGAAATCCGGGTACCAGCCGGAGTGCTTGATCCAGGCTCCCAGATACCAAGTCTTGCGTGCCATTTCATACACGCTGGACGTGGGTTCCTGCTTTTTCCAATCCAGCAACGAAGTCTGCAATGCGCTGCTTAGCTCTTCGTCGGCGTCCATCGAGAATATCCAATCGTACTGGGCGCGCTCTGCGGCGAAGTTTTTTTGCTCGGAATAATTTGTCCACGCGCGCGCAAGAAAGGTTGCGCCATGTTCGCGGGCAATGGCCGCCGTCCGGTCCGTGCTTCCGGAGTCCACCACAATGATCTCGTCCGCGATTCCGTTCAGCGATACTAATGCTCGAGGGAGATTTAGTTCTTCGTTCAGTGTAATCAGGCAGGCGGAGAGGCGATTCATTGGGTGCGTCGGAGCGGAATACCGTCGTCAGTATCTTACACTCACGATGCACCGCCCTTTGGCGTAATTTGCGGAAGAGCGAGGCAGGGAAGCGAACTCATTTTTTCTGGAGACTCACGCGAATCCGGCTCTCGCCCACGCGAAACTCCGATCCGTCCTGCAACATCGCGGCTCGCACCCGTTCTTCGTCATAGAACGTGCCATTGGTGGAATCGAGATCCTTAAGATTGAGAAATTTGTCGCGAACCTCGAGCAGGCAGTGGTGGCGGGAGATCTCCGGATCATTCAGCGGAATGTCCGCGCCCTGTCTCCCGATCACAACGCGCGGTTTGGCAATCCTGAAAACCTCGCCGCTTGCGGGCCCCGAGGTGATGGCAAGGACAAAAACTCCGTCCACGGGGAGCTTCAATCCATCATCTGCGGGCGGTAGCTTTAAATTCGAGCTCGAAGAGTCGGCGCGGGCAAACGAAGGCAGCGGACTGATCACCACGGTTTGGTCCGGGCGCCGCTTGACCTCAACAATCGTAATCTTTCCGCATTTAGAGCACCGAAACTGGACTTTGGGATGAACCGTGGAGTCCGCATCCTTGAGCTTGTGCTCGGTTCCGCAATGCACACACTGAGCTTGCATAATTCAAATTTAACACTCCCGCCGCCGCGGAGTTGCAGTCTCTTCCTCTTCATGTTGCAAGGGTAAATTTGGGGCTTGGGCGGGCATGATTTACGCAGCTCGGAAGCAGGTTCCAAGCGTCTTGTGCTACGATTGAGGTTTCCAAACCAAGCAGGAGAGCGTTTGTGGCGGAACATATTTCGCGCAAGGAATTGAAGCAGGACAAAATCCACGATGCCATCGAGCACGGCGCCGAGGCCGTTTTTTCGCACACAACAGTTCTCGCGGCGGCCGTCCTGGCGGTGGTGCTTGTCGGCGTTGGCTATGCGGGCTGGCGTTTTTATACCGACCGCAAGACGGTGCAGGCAACTGCGGCGCTTGACGTGGCCATGAAGGCTTATTCCGCGCGCATCGCCGCGACTTCGGATCCTTCCGATCCGGGCGAGCCGTTCTACCCCACAGAGGAGGCGCGCGCGCAAGACGCTGCTCTGAAGTTTTCTGCCGTAGCCCAAAAATACCCAAGCACGAATCCCGGCAGGCTCGCCACCTACTACACGGCTCTTTGTTACGAAGATCTTGAGCGGCACAACCAAGCTCTCGAAGAATTGAAGAAGATTAGCTCCGGCAACGACAAGGAACTCGTGGCCATGGCGCAGTATCAAACCGGAGTGATTTACGAGCGCAGCGGAAAACTCGCCGATGCCGCCAAGGTTTTCCGCACCCTGGCGGACCATTCCTCCGTGTTTGTGCCGCGCCCTCTGGTTCTTCTGGAGCTGGCGGGGGTGCTGCGCCAGAGCAATCCCCTGGAAGCAGCCACTGTTTACGAGCAGCTTAAGAAGGAATTTCCGAACACGGCGGTTTCGGACGAAGCGGATCGCGGTCTGGAAACGCTCGCACCAAGGTCCTGAGCGCTGCCTCCTTCGCGAAACAAGCTCGGGCGGGCATTCCTGCCTTCTAAAAAAGTTTGACGGCCCCTAAGAACGCAAAGGGACACTTGTTTCCGTCATCGGAGCCACTGATCGAAGCACAATCCACAAGCGCTCCGTGGGCGATGTGCGCGGAACTTTCACGCGGCCGCCGCTATCCTGAAGCACCGCATCCCTACCGCAGCGTGTACGCGCGGGACCGCGACCGCATCATTCATTCGCGCGCGTTTCGCCGTCTCGAGGCAAAAACGCAGGTCTTCACCATCCGGTTCTCCGATCATTTTCGCAATCGTCTCACGCACACTTTGGAAGTTTCACAAATCGCCCGCACAGTTGCCGCGGCCCTCGGCCTCAATTCGGAGCTTGCCGAAGCTCTGGCTCTGGTCCACGACATCGGGCATCCGCCCTTCGGCCATGCCGGCGAGAAAAAGCTCGACGAGTTGATGCGCGCTCACGGTGCGCGGTTCAACCACAATCTACAGGCGCTTCGCATTGTCGAACAATTTGAGAGTCCCTATCTCGATTTCCCTGGTCTGAATCTTACCTTCGAGGTGCGGGAAGGCATCATCAAGCACTCGCACGACTATACTTCCGAGGAATTCCCTCAGCTTTACGAGTATCTTCTCGAGCTTCGCTCGCCGCTGGAAGGCCAGCTTATCGATTGGGTCGATGAAATCGCTTACAACACTGCGGACCTCGATGACGCGCGTGAAGCGGAACTGCTCGATCTTGAGGTCTTGCGAAAAGAAGTACCCATTTTCGCCGAGGCCTACGCCCAGATCGATTCCGCCTATCCCACGGGACGCGAGAAACTCAAATTCAACGCGGCGCTGAAGCGCGTTCTCGATCGTCTCGCTACCGATCTTATCGATTCCACGCAGAGCAGGGTGCTTGCTTCTGGGGCCGCCACCGTAAACGACATTCGCCGCGCCCCGCGCAGGCTTGCCGGTTTTAGCGATGCCTTCGCCGAACGCAACGCCGAACTAAAACGCTTTCTCTTCAAGAACATTTACAATCATCCCGCCATTACTGAAGACCGAGACCGCTCCATCCGCTGCCTCGAAGAACTTTTTGTGTACTACCTTGGTTCGCCGGGAACCATGCCGTCCTCTCATGAAGAATCGGCGCGCGCAGGCGCCCGGCACGTCGCGGTTTGCGATTACATCGCTGGAATGACCGACCAATTTTTGCTTCGCAAGCATCAAGAGCATTTCGGCTCTGCTACTACTCTCGTGGCGAGCTAAATTAGCTAATCCGTCTAAATTCAGGAGCTAGCCAAACCTTACAACATGGAACGCACACACTTCGAGACGCTCATCGCGATGTATGACAGCGCACCGATCAACCAGTGGTTCCGGCCGCGTCTCCGCATCCCCGAAGAAGGCCGCGCGGAAATTGAGCTGCCCGTGCGTGACGATTTCCATCATGCGGGCCGGGCGATTCACGGAGCCGTTTATTTCAAGGCGCTGGACGACGCCACCTTTTTCGCCGTCCAGTCTCTCGTCACGGATTGCTTTGTCCTGACTTCGTCATTCCAGCTTTATTTTTTGCGGCCCGTGTCCGATGGCGAGCTCCTCGCGCGCGGCCAAGTTGTTAGCCGCTCGAAACGGCTCTACGTTGCCGAGGGAGTTTTGTTTGACAGCCGAGGCAAGGAAGTCGCCCGCGGTAGCGGGACCTTCATGCCAAGTTCCATCCAACTCGGCCCAGAATTGGGCTACCGCTGAGCGATATGCCCCATCGCAGTTCGAGGCGGCTTCTCGCGTGCAATCTGACGAATCGGTTGTGATAGCCTTAGCCGTCCTCAAGCAGCGGAACGGTGAAATCGCATGTCGCCTGGCCCGCAGGCATTCCCTGTGCTCCGATGGTTCAGCTTGCTCTGGATCGCCGTCTGGCTTCCCGCCTATTTTCGCGTATGGGGTTGGGCAAATCTTTTGCACTTGTGCGACGTCGCGGTGATCCTGACATTTGCCGGAATTTGGCTGGCGAATCCTCTTTTGCTTTCTAGCCAAGCGGTAGGCTCTGTGGCGGCCGGGATTTTCTGGTTTACGGACGTTTGCTGGCGGCTGGTGACGGGACGATTTCTTGTTGGAGGCACAGACTACATGTGGGACGCGCGATTCCCCTTGTGGGTTCGCCTTCTGTCCACCTTTCACATTGGGCTGCCCCTGGTTCTACTTTGGACTCTGCGTCGAGTCGGCTACGACAGGCGTGCGCTAGCGCTGCAAGCCGCGATAGCAGCCGTTCTTCTGATTGTCTCTCGTTTCCTCTCAGCGGAACTCAACCTGAACTACGCGTACCGCGATCCCATTTTCCATCGCGCCTGGGGACCTGCGCCTGGGCATTTTGCGGTGATCTTCATTCCCCTGGTAGCGCTCATTTATTGGCCCACGCATGTTCTGCTGTGCTGGCTCTTTCGAGTGCCTGGAAGAGGCCAATAAGGCGCAGTTACACACTAACTTGCCAATTCTCGCGCTGGTTTGGGGATTTTAGTGAGGAGATTCCATGCCACGGAGCCTACGCACGCAAAAGGCGAACTCGCTCCCGCGGACGATTCCGAGCCGGATCATGATTCGCCCACCACTCGCGCCAGGCGCTGGCATCGTTGCCGAGCGCAGCGCCGGTAATCACGCGGAGAGTTCCATACACCAGCTCACGCGTGGTCGTATTAAGCGAGTCGTCGTCGGCAAAGTTGAGCAGCTGAGGAACCGCTGCCAGACGCTCTTCCCGTGTCAGCAAACCGGATTGCCCCAGGCTGCTTGCGGCGCGTTCGCGGACTCGCGGGGAAGGATCGTGGGTCAGAAGGTTGAGTAGCGGCTCAATCGTTGCGTCGTTGCCCAGCATCGCCAACCCTTCGACCGCCCAATAGCGTGTGTGTTCATTCGGGTTGCGCGCAAAGCTCAGTAGGGTGTTCAGCACCTTCTCGGGTTGCACGCCACGATTTCCCAGTGAACCCAGCCGCCATAAAGCCATCCCTCGGCCCGCGGGGTTACGCTGCAACTGACGGATTACCAGCGTGACGCTTTCCGGCGACTTGCTCAAGTTGTTCGCTGCAAGGTCAACATCTACCGCCGCCATACGCACCCGAAGGTCAGCCGAGTTCAGAGCAGCCAGCACCAGGTCGAAAAGCCGGTCGGTGTTTTTCAGGTGGCCCCGCCAGCTATCGACATTTTCACGGAGCAGATTCAATGATGCCGCGTCGTTCTGCATTGCGCGTTCCAACAGGCGCTCGGCTTGTTGTTGCGCGGGCAGTCGCTTGATCTCTGACTCGCTGCTGTTCTCAGTAGTGGGCATCCGCACCGGCGTTGCCAGCCGAGCTGAAATCTGCGCCGAGGGAGGACTGTTTGGATCGGAATTCAGAAACGTTGTGCGCGCTGTTTCATAACCTGCCACAAGCGAAAACCCGCCAAGGAGCACTAGCGAGACTGAGTAACTGATCGCGCGACGCCAGGGTAACCGCTTTGCTTCGCGCCCACCGTCGTGTTTTGGGAAAATCTGGTTCTGCTGCTCGCTCATTCGCAAAGGCTCCGTAAGGCGCCGGCGCATGGGAAGCGCTGTACGAAGCGAAATTACGGGGTGGGACGGAGTGAGGCTATGGTACGGCAGTGCAGAGTGGCCATTTTAGTCTTCTAACTTACGTGCTTTCAGATAGTTCGGATAGTTACTAATAGGCGCGAGAGGTCGCGGCTCCGCCCGGAGGTACAGGTGTTGAAGGCCCTTAATTTCCCGCCTGAAAAGGCACAGCTTACGTGTTCACTGCTCTTGACCATGAGGCACCCTCCCAACCGCTCCTAGGGTGCCGTCTGCGTCGGAGTGACTTTTGTTTCACTTTGCGTGAACACGAAGTGCAAATTCCATTCACTCGCCACGCTTTTTCCGCCCATTTCTGGCGGCGTAAAAGCCCACTTTCTTGCGGCCTGCAGAGCTATATCCGCGAAATACTTGCTCGGTCCTGGCGAGTCCAACTCTGCATCCGACACCGTACCCGCCGGGTCCACATGCACTTTGATGCCGACGCGCACCCTTCCTCGAATTGTGTCGCGCGCTTTCTGTGACACCTCCGGCAGGACCTGGTCCAGGACTTCGCCTTTTGCGGAACCTCTTCCCATCGTGCCTGGTTTTGCAGCTTCCTCAGACACGGGACTTCTGGTCAACGCAGCTTCAGGAGAAGGCGGTTCCTTTTCGCGAGTGGCCTTCACGGCGCTCGGCACAATTGGTTGCGCAGCCCGCTTAGTTGCTTGTTGCATCGCCGGCGCGGAGGTTTTTGCCGTTTCGGAAACTTCTGGCTCAAGTTCGGGTGTAACTTTGGGCCTTGATGAAACACCCGATCCGCCATGGCGCTCCGTGGCAGGCTGGCCGGCCTGCTTTTCTGTTGCTACAGCCTGAGAGGATTGGGTTCCCGGGCGGTGCGTGAGAATTCGCGGCACGGTCACAATTGCCGCAAACGCCAGCGCGCCGAGCGTCAGTGGAATAATGAACCGAGGCCTCGTGCCTGATTCTCGATACGGGGGCGGCCGGTGCGGATTAGTCTGCAACCTAGCCGCCGCCCTGGATGGCACGGAAAGTGAAGCCACGGGTTTAGGGGTCGCCGGCGAAACCTGCCCAGCTACAGCGGCCGCGACAGGACTCGACATCGAAACCGAAGCAGTGGCCGCAACCGCCCGCACACTCAGCCGGGCCGCGATGTCTGCAATCCCGATGCGCCGGTGCGGCTCGAGACGCAAACACTGGCGAGCGATTTCCTGGAACGGCGCAGCCATAGTTGCGGGAACCAACGGCTCGCGTTGCGATCCGGCTTGCCATTCCGGAAGACGTTGCGTCATCACCTCGACAAGCGTCATTCCCAGCGACCAAACGTCTGTAGCTGGAGTCAACAGTCCGTTGACGGCTTCCGGCGGGTCGTAGACCCCTGCTTTTCTCGCAACAACCTGTGGCTCTCCGATCCGTGAAATCGTGTCGCTCGAGAGTTTAAGACTGTCCCCGCTTGCGAGTATATTTGCAGGCTTCAGGTCTCCGTGCGTGAAGCCTTTGCCGTGCAGGTATTCGAGCGCATCAAGAACCGGGCAAAGCATGTCGCGTGTTTCGTCCCCGGTAAGCGCGCGCTGAGGTAGAATCTCTGCGAGGTTTTCTTCGGCGAACTCCATCACCAGATACAGAAGGTCGTTGCCTTCGAGGCTACACCGCCCCGTGCGGATAAGCTGCAGCAAATTCGGGTGCGAGAGTTGCGCGGCGACCCTCCAGTTCGAGAGCCGCAGTTCAGCAGTTGCAGGATCGGCTGAAACAAGCTTGATCGCGGCTTTTTGCGGTTCACCTTCGCCGTATTCCGTCAGGAACACCGCGCTGTGATCGGATTCGCCAAGATATCGCCGCAGAGGGAATACCCCCGCGACGCTCTGGCCTTCCCAGTGTTTTGAGGCCTCAGTCATGTTGCACCCCCGCCTGACCGCGGAACTATTTCAATTCTGGGGATTTCGCCCCGGAAAGGTAGAGGCTGGATACTCTACATACTACCAATACTGCCTGCCCTTTCAACTGGCCCTCAGACCAGTAGTTTTCTTCGATTCCAATAAGATACTCTGGCAGCGATCACAGGATTCGATTCCCGCGATTGGGAGACCAGCCGTGTTCTGCGACCGCTGTGGACTAAATTTCTTGCCGAAACAATCCGTTTGCACCAGATGCCGGCGTGTGCCCACGCGCTACTGGTTCCAGCTGATGAGTTTGGTCACGCTGCTCCTGGCGGTGGCTTGCAACGGACTCGTGGCGACCTTCCTGCTCCCTCGCTTTGCCATGGGGCACAACTCCCGCTTCATCATTCGCGCCTGGTGGTGGTTTGACCAAAAAGCCGCTCTCTATGGCTGGGTCGTCTTTGCCATCGCTTTATTGGCTTGGGACTATTTCATTTGGAAAGAAGCCCGGCCTAAAGTAAAAGGGTGGCTTACGCGCAAGCTGCTGACGCTTTCGCTCGCCACCGGAATCGCTCCCATGCTTCCGTGGTGGATCCCCGCAGGCCAGCCCCCGGGACAATTTCTCTCCATGATTGGCAGGTATCCTGGCTTGCCTGCGATTTTGGCCTGGGGAGTCGTCCTGGTAGTTTCGGTTCTCCTCTGCATAGACCCCGAGTCGAGGGACTATCTCCTTGGACATGGAAGAACTCTGAGTGTTGTCAGCACGGCGTTGCTACTGCTCGTCCTTACGATGACAGTTGTCTGTTGGTCGATGGCTTACTGACCAGCCGCTCTGAGGCTTTCTGCATTCGCGCAGTTCCTGCGGATGGCGGCGAAGGCTCCCTCCTGTGAAACATGCTTCGTGGCTGCGCAAGTCCAATTTGAAAACTTGAGAGAACAAGCTCAAAGCGCCGTGGTCATTGTGTTTGCGGGACTTCGGCTCGCTCTGGAGTGTCGATGCGAATTTCCGTCAAGTCGGAGAGCAGATTGGCAGCCCAGCGAAACACGTTGTGCTCGCGGACATTCTGACGCATGCGTTGCATTCGCAGGGATTGTTGATCCTCGGGCATTTCGATAGCCCGGTGGATCGCTTCGGCGAGCTGCTGAACGTCATACGGATTGACCAGGAGCGCGTCAGAGAGTTCGTGCGCCGCTCCCGCGAAGGTGCTCAGAATGAGCACTCCCCGCTCATCGTCTCGTGAGGCCACGAATTCCTTGGCCACGAGATTCATCCCGTCGTGGAGCGAAGTAACGAGGCAGACGGACGCCGCGCGGTAAAAGCGGGAAATTTCCTCGTGGGAGTGGTGCTTCTTCAGAAGCACAATCGGCTTCCAGCGGCCCGCCTGAAAACGAGCGTTGATGCGATCGGCTTCCGCACTGACTTCGTCGAGGAACACTCTGTATCGGTCAATATCCGTCCGGCTGGGCGCGCCGATTTCAACGAAGGTAAAACGGCGCAGGTAAGCTGGATGCTGATCAAGGAAATGCTCGATACCTCGGAAGCGCTCGATAATTCCCTTGGTGTAGTCAACGCGATCTACGCCGACGCCGAGCAAGCTGGCTTCCACGCCAAGTTCGCCAAAAAGCGCGGCACGCTCCTTTCCGACGCTGCTACCTTCGGGTAAGAGTAGGGCCGGATCGGAGAAGGCCACGCTGATGGGATACGGCCGCACACGCGTGATGTGGCCCTGTCGGTTAACGGCGAAGCGATCCCACTCGGTCAGCGCTTCCACGCCACGGTCAACCGTTTCGAGAAAATTATTGCAGTGGGACTGGATCTGAAAGCCGATGAGATCGGCGCCCAGCAACCCGTCAAGGAGATCCCGCTGCCACGGGCAAATGCCGAACACTTCAGGGTTTGGCCAGGGTATGTGCCAGAAGATCGCTACGCGCGCGTCCGGCCGCGCTTCCTTCACCATGCGCGGCAGCAGCGCGAAGTGATAATCCTGCGCCAAAAGTATCGGTGAATCGGTGCCTTCCATCTCTTCCAGCACGGCATCTGCGAACCGGCGATTCACCTGTTGGTAGCGCAGCCAGTCCTCCGGACGAAACGTCGGACGCGTGTGCGCGATGTGGCAGAGCGGCCACAGGCCCTCATTGGAAAAGCCCTCGTAGTAACCCTTTTCTTCTTCGGCGGTCAGCCACACCCGTCTCAGAGTGTAGCTGGGGTGGTCCGGTGGAACTCGCAAGTGATCATGTCGGTCCACAACTTCGCGGTCGGCGCTTCCGGACCCATGGGCAATCCAGGTGCCGTCACAGGCAATCAGGACGGGTTCCAAGGCAGTGACCAGCCCGCTGGCAGGGACGAGATAGCCGATTCCATTGTCCTTTTCATTGTGAACATGCATGCAAGGCTCGCGGTTGGAAACCACAAACAGCGGCTTGTCTTGCAGCTTATTTCGCACGCTGACCCGCAGACGCTCGGCGGTCCAAAGCGAGGAATGCGAATCCCGGAGGCGCGCTTCGTGTTCTGCCGTTGCGCGCGCCACGCTCAGGTCCTGCGCCAGATGGGCCACTTCCTTGTGCAGTTGATCAAAAATCTCCCCCTGCGGAGGGTCAGGGGGAACCGTCTGTGCGCCGGTGCGCAGAGAGCGCAGCCAGCTCGCCGTGCGATTGAGAGGTCCAGTCAAATTCCACCGCACAAGCAGCAGCGCGAGCCCCGTAATCAGCACCGTTTGCACCAGGGCATTCAGCAATGAATCGCGTAGTGTGTGAGCTAAGCGTTCATCGATGTAACTGGTGTCGTAGTAGAGTGCAATCCTTCCCTCTGGCTCTCCATTTTTCTCCAGTGGCATGGCGTATGCGTACAGGGACAATTCGGCTACCTGAATGAATTCTCCTTTGCCGGCTGCGCCGCTCGTAATCTTTGAAATGCCTTCGGGGCGTAACTTTAGCTCTGGCGGGAGACCGTCGGTGATGGCCACCGCCTTTCCGGCCGCATCATAAACCGCTAATCCCTTCAAATGTTCGCGTTGGCCAAACCGTGCCACAAGGCGTTGTAACGAGCGGGACGAGTTCTGGTCCACCAGATGTCCCACAGTTTCCTGCAGGCTCTCGCCTAAACTCTCCGCCCTGTGGGCCAGATCGTGGTTGAGATTCCTCTTCTCCGTCCGGACTTGGTATCCCGCAAAGACCAGAGAAATCATGGCCACGCTAAGGGCCAGCGGCAATGCCATTTTTATCGTCGTGCGCATGAGCGGGCCTCCGGATGACCAGGACTGTGTGATAGGAGTCGGAGGTAGGTCGGAGTCTGGATCGCATTGGAATTATAGCACTCGCAAAACTATTCCAGACCTCCTGATTTGTTTTTCTCGCAAATTTTATTGCTGCAGGCTGAACGGCACGAGCAGGGACAAAGCACTCACACCGCCGCCGAAGCCGGGTTCGCCAGGCATCACCAGCGTAAGTTCCTGGAATTATGTTCGAACTTTATCTTGCCGTTCGAATCGTCAGTAAAGCTGCGAACCGGAGCTCGGTTTCACCACCACGTGAACGGCGATGTTTTTTCCGCTGTCCGACCGGTATTCCACCATGGCCTCCGCCCCGATCGTCAGTTTGCCTTCTACTCTCGTTTTGTCATCCACCAGAAACTCCACGGTTTGATCTTGCTGATCTTTTTTCGCAACGCCTAACGTGAATGCAGCATCCCCCACCGAGGTGATCTTGCCGGATACGGATTGATTTTCCGGCTTACGGTTCGAGCTGTACGCGGTCTCCTTCGCTGGCGAGTTCTGGGCGAATACGGCAATGGTGAAGCATGTAAGGAAAAATGTTGCTAGGGAAAGAATGGTTCGGAATCTCATCAAGTTTTCTCCGATTTGAGTTCGGCCGGGACTTCAAGATACGCACGAAATCAGCCAAAGTGAGGCATATTTTGATTATAATCAGTAAATAGCGTCATGTCAGTCAGATAGCTACCGCGATCGGCGGGGCGGCAGCGTAGGTCCTGGTACTAGTTCCATGCAATTCTTGCCCGCCGTCCACCTTTGTCGCACGTCCCTCCCCGCTACTAGCCCCGGCAATAACCTACACCTCTTTGCGGACAGAGAAGCGGCCTCCGACGCCGTACCCGTGCACTTTCTGAAGTGGTATGCTCACTCCTGCAGCTCCCCTCCAACTTGAACCTCCAGAATTGAGCTGCTCCGGCAAACCGCTGTTGATATGAGATGAACCGATGTTTGAACGTTACACGGAAAAAGCCCGCCGCGTGATTTTCTTTGCGCGCTACGAAGCCAGCCAATACGGAAGCCCGTACATCGAGACGGAACACTTGCTGCTCGGCTTATTGCGCGAGGATCACACGCTTGCTCGCAAATTTCTTCGGGATAAAACCGGAGAGCAATCCATCCGCGAGGAAATTGAATCCCAAATCAAGCGTGGTGAGAGGATCTCCACTTCGGTGGAAATGCCTCTTACCGCGGAGTGCAAGCGCATTTTGAATAAAGCAGCAGAAGAGGCGGAAAGGCTTGGAAACAAAAATGTTGGCACGGAGCACCTGCTCCTCGGAATTCTGCGCGAAGAGGGCGGCCTTGCCGCCCGCCTCTTAACCGAACGCGGTTTAACGCTTGACTGGTTGCGCGAAGAGCTCGCTCACCCCTCCATCGATCCTCAGAAGCAAACCTCGGGGGAGTTTGTTTCTGTGCACCAACTTGTGGAGGCATGGGGTAACGGCCAGGCATCGGCCTTTGCCAGGATGTTTTCCACGGATGGGCAGTTTGTCGACCCTCAAGGCGCTCTGTGGATTGGCCCTGCGCGTATCCATGAGGCTGCAAGACTCATTTTCACAGCGCAGGGATGGGCCAAGACTCACGGAAAAATCGAAGACGTGCAGTTTGTGGGGAGCAAAGCGATACTCGCGACCCTGGCATGGGAAACCACCGAGAAACTTGAGCAACCAAATCCGGGCTGTGTTCGCATGACGGTCATTCTCACCCAGAAGCCGGAAGGCTGGACCATTGCGCGTGTCCAGGCCACCGGACTCCAACCGCAATCACGTTCGGCAGGCGTCTAATTCATCCAGCCGGCGTTCCTCCACAGTACTGGAGCACCCCCTTGCCATCCTGGACGCAAAACTACCAGAATGCGGCCCGCTTCCTTGACTTGCCGCTCGTACGACGGAATAATGATAAAGCATGAGCGTTAGCGCCGGAGGCGTTCAAGACGTGTTCCTCGATGTAAAAGATCTCGCGGTTCGCAAGCTGCGCATCCGGAAGACTTACGCTCCGGGTAGCATCGATTTCCATTCGTCGGAAATCAAGCAGGTTGCTTCACTCGAGGTCAATGCCACCGCAGAGCTGCTGGAAGGCCAGATTCGCATTGAGGGGCAGCTCGAAACTAAGATTGAAATGGTTTGTGCTCGTTGCCTAGAACCGGTAGTCGAAGACGTGAACCGGTCCTTTGACCTGTTCTATGCTCCCTTACCCAAGGGCGCCAAGCCCAAAGAAGACCGGCTCAAGGATGACGATACGGAGATTGGCTTTTTTGAAGGAGATGGCCTTTTTCTGGCGGATGTGTTGAGAGAGCAGGTTCTGTTGGCTCTGCCCCTAAAAGTCATTTGCCAGAGTGATTGTCGGGGATTGTGCCCCAACTGCGGTGCTAACCTGAATCATGAGGAGTGCCGCTGTGAGACCCACGCGACGGATCCGCGGCTGGCTCCCCTCGCGCGCCTAAAGCAGGACTGGCTGAAAAAACAATAGTTTCCAGGGCCAAAAGCCCATTACAATCCGCCCACTGAGGCGGGAACGAGGAGTATTGCTATGCCTAACCCAAAAAGACGGCATTCGAAGAGACGGACGAGCACCCGGCGCGCTCACGACTTCCTTGAGAAGCCGGCGCTCGGCGAATGCCCAAACTGCCACGAAACCAAGCAGCCGCACCAGGCTTGTCCCCATTGCGGCTACTATAAAGGCCGCGCCGTGCAAGACAAGTCGGCCTGACGCCGCATCTATTCTTCCGGGTCCCATCCAGGAACTGGCGGTCAGATAATCCGATGATTACTATTGCTGTTGACGCCATGGGCGGTGACAATGCGCCCCGCCCCGAGGTTGAAGGCAGTGTCCTGGCCGCCCGTGAGTTGGGCGTAAGAGTTGTGTTGGTTGGACAGCCTAGCGTCGTTCGGGCGGAGTTGGCCAAACACGCAGCGCCCAGCCTGCCCATCGAGATTGTCCCGGCAAGCGAAGTGATCACCATGGAAGACCACCCGGCTCAGGCGTTTCGGCGAAAGAAAGACAGCTCGGTGCATGTCGCGGCGCGGCTCGTGCGTGAGGCCAAGGCCGACGGCCTTGTCAGCGCTGGAAATACGGGGGCGGTCATGACCGTGGCAAGATTTTTGCTCGGTACGTTGGAGTCCGTGGATCGGGTGGCGCTCGCTGCTCCATTTCCGAATGCGAAAGGCGGCGTTTCCGTGCTGCTGGACGTCGGCGCCAACGTGGATTCCAAACCGGAGCATCTGGTGCAATTCGCGGTAATGGGCGAAATCTATTACCGGGCCACTTTTGGCAATCGCCGCCCGCGCGTCGGCTTATTGTCGGTAGGTGAGGAAGAAATCAAGGGAAATGAACTCACCCGCGAAGTCTATACGCGTCTTAAAAAACTTCCAGTCCATTTTGTCGGCAATGTCGAGGGTGGAGATCTTTTCTCCGGGAACGTGGACGTGATCGTGAGCGATGGTTTCGTCGGCAATATCGCGCTGAAGATCTGCGAGGGGCTTGCCGTCCAGATTTTCGGTTTGCTGAAGAAGTCCATCCAGAGCTCGCTTGCCTCGCAGGTCGGATTTCTATTTTCGCGCGGAGCCTTGAAAGGTTTGCGGAAGACGATTGACTACACGGAGTACGGTGGCGCTCCGCTTTTGGGCGTGCGCGGCGTTTGCGTCATCGGCCATGGCCGCTCAAACGCCAAGGCCATCAAGAACGCTATCCGCGTCGCCGCCGGTCTCGCCCGCGCGCGCATCAACGAAAAAATCGAACAGGAGCTCTCGGCCGCGAGCGTTGTCGCATGACGGCTCTAGTGAGGAATTGACGATGGGCAAAGTCGCATTCGTATTTCCGGGTCAAGCATCGCAATACCCCGGCATGGGCAAAGAGCTGGCGGAAAAGTATCCGGCAGCCCGCGCGGTATTCGAAGAGGCCGATAAGGCTCTGGGTTTCTCCATTTCCAAAATCTGCTTTGCAGGCACGGATGACGAGCTGAAGCTGACCGCTAACACACAGCCCGCAATTCTCACTTGTTCCGTTGCCGTGTATCGCGTCCTTGCAGAGAAAGGGCTTACTCCCGATTTTGTCGCGGGTCACAGCCTCGGCGAGTATTCCGCGCTGGTCGCTGCCGGTGCGCTCACATTTTCCGACGCCGTCCAGCTCGTTAGAAAGCGCGGCGCTTACATGCAGGAAGCCGTGCCCGCAGGCGTAGGCGCAATGGCCGCTATCATGGGATTGTCGCCCGCGGTCGTGGCGGATGCCTGCAAGCGGGCCGCGGATGGGGAAGTTTGTTCCGCTGCCAATCTCAATTCGCCCGAGCAAACGGTAATTTCCGGCCACGCCGCCGCCGTAAAACGTGCCGTCGAGATTGCTTCGCAGCTGGGAGCCAAGCGCGCCGTGATTCTGGCTGTCTCTGCGCCATTCCACTCGGCCCTCATGATGCCCGCGCAGGAGCGTCTCGCCCAGGACTTGAAGCAAACCAAGTTTGCGAATTTATCTGTGCCCCTGGTGACCAACGTCGATGCCGACAGCATCACGACGGGCGACGAAGCTCGCGAAGCCCTCATTCGCCAGGTCACAATGCCAGTTCGCTGGGAAGAATCCGTCCGCATGCTGATCGACGAGGGCGTGAACACATTCGTGGAAGTCGGCCCGGGCCGCGTATTGACCGGCCTCTTGCGCCAGATTGAGCGCTCCGTAGCCACGCTTAACGTCGAAGACGAAAAAAGTTTGGCCGCCACCGTCGAGAAAATCGCCGGCGCCCGTTCCGATGCGGCCTAGGTGGGACAGGCTTTAGCCTGTCGCAGCCGCAAAAGTTTGCTGGATGTATCCAAATGGCCCAAGCCACAACCCTGAAGCGGGGGCCCCACCCTCGTTTTCTGAACGTGGGACTGCGGCGGATCGTCAACCTGAAAGGCGCGCCAGCAAAAACTCGATGTTCAGTCTTAAAGACAAAGTTGCTCTGGTCACCGGCGCTTCCCAAGGCATCGGCCGCGAAACCGCGCTCGCGCTGGCCCAGGCGGGCGCAAAGGTTGCCGTCGCCGCCCGCAACGAAGAGAAACTCACCGCCCTGGTAACGGACATCCTCGCAGCGGGCGGCGACGCCCTCGCCATAAAAATGGACGTGGCCGACCCGGAGCAAATTAAAGCTGGCTTCAAGCAAGCCCTCGAAAAATTTGGCCGCCTCGATATTCTCGTGAACAACGCCGCCATCACTCGCGATGGCCTGGCCCTGCGCATGAAGCAGGACGATTGGGACGCCGTCCTTCGCACCAACCTGACTGGCGCGCACCTCTGCATCCAGCAAGCACTTTCGACGATGATGCGCGCCCGCGCAGGACGCATCATTAACATCGCCAGCGTCGTCGCGCAGATGGGCAACGCCGGCCAGGCCAACTACGTCGCCGCCAAGGCCGGTCTCGTCGGCCTGACCAAAGCCATCGCCATCGAAATCGCATCGCGCAATATCACCGTCAACGCCGTCGCCCCCGGCTTCGTCGCCACTCCTATGACCGACGTCCTCTCAGACAAAGTGAAAGACGAACTCAAGAATCGCATTCCCCTGGGACGCATGGGCTCAGCCCGCGATGTAGCGTCAGCAATCGTTTTCTTAGCGAGCGACGAAGCCGCCTACATCACCGGCCACGTTCTCGACGTCAACGGCGGGCTTTATCTGGCATAAGCCCTGTGAGCCTGGCGGAGAAGGCCGGCCAAAGTTGACCTTGCCGCAAGCCCTGTCTAGAATGGGCAGGTTGCCTGATAGACGAAATTAGACACCTTGGGACGCCGTTTGGACCGATAAGTAGTTAGTGTAAGTCTTTGCACAACTAGCGATAGAAAATCGCGGAGGACACCGGAATGGCCAGTGTGGAAGAGCGCGTAAAGCAAATTATCGTCGAGCAGCTCGGCGTCGATGAAGCCGAGGTCACGCCGACGGCGTCCTTCGTGGACGACCTCGGGGCGGATTCCCTCGACCAGGTCGAATTGGTGATGGCGTTCGAGGAAGCCTTCGGAATCGAGGTTCCCGACGAAGACGCGGAAAAGATGACCACGGTGAAGGACGCCGTGGACTACATCGATAAGCACGCCAAGGGAAAGTAAGCCACGAAATTATCACCTCAACAGGGAGCATTGAAGAGTTGACTCACCGCGTAGTCGTTACGGGTGTTGGACTGGTCTGCGCTCTTGGCATCGGCACGGAGGAATGCTGGAAAAATCTCCTCGCCGGCCAGAGCGGCGTTGGCCTTGTCACGCAATTTGACACCACCGGCTTTGACTGCAAGATCGCCGGTGAAATCAAAAACTTCGATCCTTTCCGGTGGATCGAGAAAAAAGAATTGAAAAAAATGGGCCGCTTCATCCAGGTCGCTCTGGCTGGAGCGGACTTCGCCGTCAAATCCGCGAACTGGAAGCCCGAAGATTCCGACCTCGACCAGGTCGGCGTTTACGTCTCCTCGGGCATCGGCGGTTTCGACATCATCGAACGCGAGCACTGGAAATTAGTCCAGGGCGGACCCGGCAAGATTTCTCCCTTTTTCATTCCGTCCGCCATCGTCAATCTGGCTTCAGGACACATTTCCATTCGCTACGGCGCCAAGGGCCCGAATTCCGCCACCGCCACCGCCTGCTCAGCTTCCGCGCACGCCATCGGCGATTCCTTCAAAATCATCGAGCGCGGCGCGGCGGACATGATGATTTCCGGCGGCACGGAAGCCACCATTACTCCGATGGGCATCGGCGGCTTTGCTGCGATGAAAGCGCTCTCCACTCGCAATGATGATCCCGCTCACGCCAGCCGTCCGTTCGACGCCGGCCGCGACGGCTTCGTCGTCGGCGAAGGCACGGGTATTCTCCTCTTGGAATCCCTCGAGCACGCGCAAAAACGCAATGCTCCCATCCTTGCCGAAATCGTTGGCTACGGCATGTCCGGCGACGCCTACCACATCACGCAGCCCGCCGCCGACGGCGACGGCGCCTACCGCGTGATGAAAGCCGCCCTCAAGGATGCCAAGCTCCCGCCGGAGGCCATCGGCTACGTCAACGCCCACGGAACCTCCACACCGCTCGGCGATGTCATCGAAACTCGCGCTCTCAAGAGGGTCTTTGGCGATTTTGCGAAAAACGTCCCCGTCAGCTCGACGAAATCGATGACCGGCCATCTCCTCGGCGGCGCCGGCGGCCTCGAGGCCGGCATCAGCGTTCTCGCTCTGCGCGATCAGATTCTGCCCCCGACGATCAATCTTGAAACGCCTGACCCCGAGTGCGACCTCGATTACGTCCCGAACACCGCGCGCAAGGCCTCCATCGACTACGCGCTCTCGAATTCGTTCGGCTTCGGCGGCACAAATGCCGCGTTGATTTTCAAACGGTGGACCGGTAAGTAAGGCGCGGGCGTCCACTCTCGGTTTTTCAGTGGGGCGTTCGACGGTAGCTCAGCGCTAAGGATTAATTCCGTGAACATCATCGTCTGCATCAAGCAGGTTCCCGCAAAAGACGCTCCGCTCGCCATCGCCGGAAATTGGATCAAAGAATCCGACATCGGCTTCGAGATGAACGAGCCGGACAGCTACGCTCTCGAAGAAGCCCTGCGCTTGAAGGAAAAACACGGCGGAGAAGTCATCGTTCTTTCCATGGGCCCGGAGCGTGTCAAGCAAACCATCAAGGAAGCTCTCGCAAAAGGCGCCGACCGCGCCATTCACATCGCGGACGACAACTTCGCCCAGCTCGATCCGCTAGGCTCCGCAAAAGCCTTGGCCGCAGCCATCAAAAAAGAAAAAGTGGACCTGGTCCTCACCGGTCTCCAAAGTGATGATCACGGCTTCGGCCAGACTGGCGTCCTCCTCGCCGCGCTCTTGGATCTCCCGCACGCCACCATCATCATGCAGATCGAAGTCGCCGGTGACAAAATGAAGCTCAAGCGCGAACTCGAAGCCGGCTGGTTTCAGCACCTGGAGTGCCCTCTGCCCGCCGTGCTTTCCATCCAATCCGGCATCAACAAAGTCCGCTACGCCACGCTAAAAGGCATCATGGCCGCCAAGAAAAAAGAAATCGCTATGATCACTCGCGAATCTCTCGGCATCTCCCACGAATCCACGCAAAAAATCGAAAAAATCTACGTCCCCACGAAAACCAAAAAAACAGAATTCCTCACCGGCACTCCGAAGGAAGTCGCCACCAAGCTAGTCGAAAAACTCAAGTTCGAAGCGCGGGTGATCTAAGCAGGCCCAAAGTACCGTCATTTCGAGCGAAGCGAGATCTCTTTACCATCGAGCGGTTTTTGCGAGATGAAATCTCTCTTCGTCTCGCGTCAAGGAAGCGCGAAAAGGGAAGTGCGATGAAAATTTTAGTCATCACCGAACTGCGCCAAGGCAAGTGGAACAACGCCAGCTTTGAAACTTTAGCGGCCGCCCAGCAAATCGCGAAGGACACTTCAAGCACCATCAGCGCGCTCGTAATCGGCAAAGGCCTCCCTGCCTTCGCCGATGAGCTCGCCACCAAAAACGTCGCCGAAGTCCTCCGAGTCGAACATGACCTGCTCGACGCCTACACACCCGACGGCTATTGCGTAGCACTCTCCCAAGTCATAACCGCGGCCAAGCCCGATTTGGTTTTGTTCCCCCACACCTACCAGGTCCGCGATTTCGCCCCCAAGCTGGCCGCCTCTCTCGGCAAAGGTATGATCGGCGACTGCATCGGCTACCGTAACGAATCCGGCAAACTCGTTTTCGTTCGCCAAATGTTTCAAGGCAAAACCGCCGCCGACGTCACCTTTCAGGGCGCCGCCCCCTGGTTCGCCTCCTTCCAATCCGGCGCCTTCCGCGCCGATCTCCTGGCCGCGCATCCATCCGGCAAAGCTCCGGTCAACGCCATCGCCGTAACGCTCAGCCCCGAGCAAATTCGCACCAAGCCTCTCGATCTTTTCAAAGAAGCCAAATCCGCCGTGGACCTCACCCAAGCCCCGCTCATCGTCGCCATCGGCCGTGGCATCAAAGCTCCCGAGAATATCCCCCAAGCCGAAGCTCTCGCCAAAGCCCTCGGCGGAGAAATCGCGGCCTCTCGTCCCATCTGCGACGAAGGCTGGCTCCCCATGGAGCGCCAAATCGGCAGCTCCGGCCAAACCGTCGCCCCCAAACTCTATCTAGCTCTCGGCATCAGCGGCGCCATCCAGCACGTCGTCGGCATGAAAGGCGCCCGCACCATCGTCGCCATCAACAAAGACTCCAACGCCCCCATCTTCGAAATCGCCGACTACGGCGTAGTCGCCGACATCTTCGAAATCATGCCCGCCCTAACCGAAGCCCTCGAAAAATCCAAATCCTCCTAACCACTCGGCCGTGTCCCTCTGGAAGCGTTTCTGTTTCTTTCCACTGGGCTGTGGCTCGGCGGCGTTTATCGGGAGTTTGGGCATTTACCGCGTTTTCGGATCAATGCTTTTCGTCGTTTGGTTAGACCTTGGCCCACACAAGAGTCAGTAATCGTGTCACCGTGTTAAGCTGTGCGAAATGAGCCAACAACAGCACCAATCACGTGATGAGCGAATCTTTTCTATTCGCGTGATGGAGTTCTCCCGCGAGAATTGCCCGTTTTCCAATCGAGACCACACGTGGAAGCAGTTCCACACCTTTAGAAACGCCGTACTCGATATTCTCTCGTCCTATGGAACTGTGGGACCCATGGGGAAAATGCCAATACTCGATACCTACGGGGAGTCCACTGAAGACTGGCGGGGTGGCGATGACCATCCCGATTTCTTTGTCGTGGATGACGACATATACGGGTTAAGCGTTCGTGTGGAAGCGTCTTGGACTCTCGCTAAGCCAGCTCTCTTCGAAGAACTGGCGATGTTCCTGACACAGTGCCGGGAATGGTGTGTGTATTTTGCTCTTATAAAGGGCGGCTTATTCATATTTCATGACTTAATCATGTACGAGGGAACGTTTTTCGCCGGCTGCAGATCAGTTGAGGATCTGTATCATCGGTGTGCTCTGGTGACAGAGGCCGACGCACCTTCGATGGAAAAGTAAGAAGTTCGAGGTGAAGGACAGGCACGTCCGTGCGAAGCGAGGGATCTGCTTTTTCTTCTCTGTACTCTCTGCGCTCTCCGTGCCCTCTGTGTAAAATGTTTTTCTTTCCAGTTCAAGGCGAGCGACGATGAAAACGGACATCCTGCGATTCAGCGGCGCTCTCGAGCGCGATCCCGCCATTGACGCCTGGCTGAAACAGCATGCAGGCGAATTGGGAGCCATCGCGCATCGCTGGTTTGAAGTGATGCGAAAGTGCGGAGACGAAGTCCGCGAGCTTGTCCATGACGGCTGTCCGGTCGCCTGTTTGGGAGATGCGCCCTTCGGCTACGTGAACGTGTTCACCTCGCACGTAAACGTGGGATTCTTTCACGGCGCATCACTCCCGGATCCCGCTCGCCTCTTGCAAGGCACCGGCAAGTTCATGCGCCACGTGAAGCTGAAACCGGGAACGCCCACAAACGCCGCAGCCTTAAGCAAGCTCATCGACGCGGCGTACTCCGATATAAAGGCCCGCGTCGAAAACGGCTAGTTACCTACTGTTTCCCCATGTTTTTCGAACGGCATTCGTTACTTAAAGCGAGGAAACGTCCCGTCCGTCTCATTCGGTTACAGTTAATGCTTGCTCAATGTGCAATTGCCTTCTGAACTAAAGGCCCTGTTACTGACTGCTTTTCTTATGTCAAAAACACAAGACAGCCACTTATCACCATATTCGTCTGGATTCTTGGAATTGATGTCCGACTTGTGTGCTAGCAGCAATGTTTCAGCTGTCTGTATCATTGCGAAAACTTCCTCATCGCCATCCGTCTTTAGGTCAAATTCTTCGATTCTGTCTAGTTCTTTATCAAAGGCCTTTCGATGGATTGTGAATGGGTCACTCTCAAAATCATCCTCAATGATGGGCACCATGCTTTCGTGAGCCATCTCGGAAATCTCTTGCTGCAAGGAGAACGCATAGCGTGCGAATAGGGGTGACAGCGGCTTAACTCTCCGCTTTGTAGTTTGCGTGCTCTTATTTTTAGTCGCAGGCATTTGCGCATTTTGGCAGAAGACTTGCTGGCTGAGAATGCCGAGAAGAAGAACAGTTCCAAATGTGATTACTGGTTTTTTCATTTGTGATGTCCTTGATGCGCAATGAGCGCGTCGGTTGTGAAGGACCTGTAGCCCAAAGAGAATAACACGTAAGATTAAATGGTCTCTGTGTGACGGTAGACCGTCAACGCACAAATACTGAGACACGGTTTCAGGCTTGGGAAAACCGGGACAGGAACGCGTGAAAAAATGCAGATTCGCGATTCCGACGGAATCGGCGTTCAATAATTTGGTCGTCTAGAACCCGTAGGGGCGACGTTTGCAACGTCTGGATACATTTTGGATCACCTGGAAAATTCCTAGGATCGATTTCTTCACACGTTCCAGACCGGACGTTTTCCAATCCTCAGTCGGCTCTCCTTACCTGACCACACGGCGTTGTGGCTCAGACTTACGCTGCCCCTTCCGTTTCGCGCGCGGTCGCACATAGTGAAACCGGATCAAATAAATATTTTCGCCCCGGCCATGTTTCGCCACCTTCAGCAAGTCCAGAACGCCAAGGAATCCAGACTCCTGCGCCAGCTCAGGAGTAATATCCGGAAACCCAATCGGCTCAATCGAATCGACCTCAATCTCGCCTTCCTCCATCCGGTATCGCCCGCCCACTCGGACCCGCGGACTCATCCAAATTCGCACACTGCAAGTGAGCTCTCCCCGCCGTATCCCCTCGCGAAGCCGCTTAGTGAACGTCATGATGAGAGTCTACGTCCAACGGTGCAGTGCCCACTAACCGCTCTTGTTTTTTCTTGACAAGAGGTTGGCTTTCATGTACTCTCTTCCTTGAGTAATACCCCGCATCGGTTCTATAACGCCAACGTCCCCGTTGGCGTTTTCGCTTTTCGGGGCCGCCTTGGAACTTAAGTCCTTTGCTCGCAACACTTACGCAATACACAGCCCTTTTGCACAATTTTGGTGCAAATTTGCCCAAGCAAGTTGTTTAGAATCAACACTTGCAAAACTGATACAAAACAAACAACTTTAACTCCGTTTAGAATGAACACTTATGAGAAAACCCGGGGGGGACCCCCCTTCCCAGGCATTCGCGGGGCGAAGTCAGGAGCCTCCGCTAACGACAGATGAAACCTCTCACGCACACGCGCAATGCCATTCCTAGCGGGAGCGAGGAATCTGCTTTCTGCTGATAATCCGCGATATGTCGAACGCCCGGCTTTTAGCCTATAATGTAGGCACGTCATGAAATTTCAAGACTACAAGATAATTCTCTATCGGCCGGAAAATGGTTCTTGGGTGGCCGAAATTCCCGCCCTTCCTGCTTGCTACGCGCTAATGAAAACGCGCGAGGAGGCTCTCGCAGAGCTGGCCAACGTCTTTAGCATGA
>Ga0070706_100000783_pt1 | contig 35566 bp, 33 predicted proteins | sample KBSK5501metaG_FD_65476 | JGI IMG/M metagenome (GOLD analysis project Ga0070706, IMG submission 65476) | Corn, switchgrass and miscanthus rhizosphere microbial communities from Kellogg Biological Station, Michigan, USA - KBS K5-50-1 metaG | ecosystem: Host-associated > Plants > Roots >... | reverse complement strand
ATCCGGGTGCTGGTAGCCAGTCCTGCGTTTGCCATAGCGGTCGCGGAGATGGCCTTAGCCCTTGGGTTGGATCTGGCTCGAGGAGTGAGCCAGAATGATCGGGCCATGCGAGAACGTAAAGAGACGTACGGACTAACTAGTAACCAAGGGTTTTCACTGTTTACCGGTTGCCGAGTGGGTATCATCGGCTTCGGCGATCTAGGGCAGGCCTTTCGACCGTTGGTCAGGCCATTTCGGTGTCCGGTGAAAGTATTCGATCCTTGGCTGCCGGAACGAGAAATCGTGCGACACGAATGCGGGCCGGCAACGTTGGACGAAGTACTGTCGTCGTCGGACGCTGTATTCGTTTTTGCGAGCGCAACTTCAGAAAATCAAGGGTTCTTAAGTAAGCGAGAGTTCGACCTGATCAAACCGGGCGGGATCTTTGTTTTGATGAGTCGAGCCGCGGTCGTCGATTTCGATGCTCTAACAGCGGCCACTCGATCCGGCCGTCTCAGGGTAGCGACCGACGTCTTTCCGGAAGAGCCTTTCACTAAGCATCATCCAATCCGCGATCTGCCAAATGTGGTGCTTTCGGCTCATCGATCGGGTGGTATGCCGGAAGCATTCTTGGAAATCGGCAGAATGGTGCTGAGCGATGTCGAATTGCTGTTGCGCGGGCTACCGCCCACTAGTTGTAAAGCAGCTCAGCCCGAAACAGTGAGCCGATTTCGCAGCAAACCAGTTGCCACGTCGTAACGGGTCGAGTGGTGGAAATCTGGTTGGTTTTCAGTGGCACCCTTTCGACCTCTCTTTGAAATCCAGCGATGCCGCGGTATCAGGTGAGGTGGCTACGAAGTGGCCACCGATCTCAGCCCAGGGCTTCAGCCCTGGGTTTTAACCGAAACCAGGCTCGGTCTGGAAAGACCGGTAGATTCCCGCGTGCGCTCCCTTCGCCATCAAAATACGACAATTGGAACAATAAACGATCCGCCTCGCAAATCTTGGGCTCTATTTTCGGACTATAGGCAACGAGGAATAATTGCCGACAATATCTACTCAGTAACTGAGGGAAGGAAGAAAATGGAGCCTACGCAAAGCATACTATACTATTTAGAGCAGCAGAAACACTTCCGGGCGTTGCGTGCGAGTTCAGCTGTGGATTCGACCGCCGACGAGCAGCAAAAATCGCTTCGATCAGGTCAGGTCACCATAGATCACGTTTCGATCGCAGGCTTGCGAAAGAGAAATCTCGATCGGCCCGATTGCCTCCCGGCGGAGAAGATCAAAGCAGGTCTGGCCGAAATAGTCCTGGGATGTCTTTTGTTTGCCGGACTAATCGCATTCTGTCTTGACCGGTTCTGAAGGCGCGGAAATGCGAGACAGCGAGACGGCGATAGGCCAGACGGAGTTATCCAGGCTCTTTCGGTAGACCGCTGAATCTGAAAGCAAGAATCGCAGTTTTTGCAACGTCTGGATGGTGTTTCGGGGTTCAGGTCGCGCGGGAGCGCGAGCGGAAATCGACCGGAGCTCACGGTGGGCGGGTTCGCGCTTCCTCCTTCGCCAAGGCTTCGACGGACAGGCTCGTGCGGCCTGAACTCAACGCGTGCCCTTTCCCTGCGAAACTCCGTGCACTCACGCAGGATCCTCTTTAGAATTTTGCCAGAGCCACTTTTTGGTGGCTGCTTTTGGCGTTCAGAATCGATAGACTTGGTTTGCCAGCGGCCGCTTAGCAACTGGCGAATCAACGTGAACAAGGGATTTAACGGTTACGATTCTGCCAATATCGAGAGCTCCAATTCTCGCGCCGGCGAAGCGCCGGCGTGCGCGTCGGCGGAGCTTGAGATTCTCTTGGAGATTCCCGACAAGGGCGGAGAATTGGATTAGCTTATGGAGCTGCACGTTTTCCTTAGCCTCTTGATCATTGCGGATGTTCTCTTCTTGAGGCTTATCCGGAAGCGCGGCCATGTAGTGCGTTTCGTTAGCATGTCGATCCTGTTTGCTCTCGAAACGGTTTTGATTGTTGCGCTGGTCAGCTCCCCATTCTACCCAGTTTTCCGGCTTCAAGACTTACCGCGAGCTTTCTGGATTCAACTGCTAATCTGCTGCTGGTGGGTGTTGGCGGCTCGGGAGCTTGTTACGTTTCTGCAGCTGCTGGGCGAGCTGAAGAAGTCGCCGATTCAGAATAAACTTCTTTCCAATATTATTGCCGCCAGCATTTATATATGCGCAGGCGTGGCGATGCTGGGAATCGTTTTTCAATTCCCAATACAGGGCGTTATGGCCACCTCCGGGATCATCGCGATCGTGCTGGGATTGGCGCTGCAAAGTAGCCTCTCGGATGTCTTCTCCGGTATATCGCTCAACATTGAACGACCGTTTCAAATCGGAGACGAGATTCTTCTCGAGGGTGGAGCCGAAGGTAAAGTGATCGAGGTAAATTGGCGATCGACTCATCTCAGGAACAACGCGAACGATGTGATCATTGTTCCCAATAGCGCAATCGCCAAAATGCGGATCCAAAACCATAGCGGAGGAAGCCAGCGCTTCAACGGAACTCTCAGTATTGTCGTGGATAGCGCCAACGAGCCGGAGATGGTCCTTGAGATTCTCAAACAAGTGGCAATGACCTGTCCGGCTATTCTGGACTATCCAGCGCCTTCCGTTTCGGTCATCGACTTTAAGGCCGATCGGATCACCTATGAGATAAATTTCAGCACTGCCTCAATCGCGGTGTCGGGAGAGGCACGGTCGCAGTTTATCGGGCAGCTCTACAAGCGGGCGCGTCCGCCGGTTCGATCAGGTCCGGCCTGTTCAGCAGCGGGGCAGGACGCGCTGCAGCCGCGGCCGATATTCCTTTTTCCGGAGAATGAATTGTTTAGTCATATCTCAGTTCTTGAGGCGTTGGCCGATTCCGAGAAGAGCGAGCTGTGCGGGAAACTCAGCAGACGAACCTTCCGGCCCGGGGAACAGATTTTAACGCAGGGGATAAAGATGGAAGCAGTCCAATTTATTTTCTCCGGTGTATTGGAGGCTACCCATGAAGTGCAGGACGGAAGAAAGCTCAAAGTAGGAAGGCTCGGACCTGGAGATTCGTTCGGGGTACTTTCGCTGTTAACCGGAACGCATGCCGAGCCAGTAACGCTTACCTCGCTAACATCCGGTCTCCTCCTGGGGTTATGCGCGCAAGATCTCGAACCGATCCTGAAGTCCCGTCCCGAGTTAGTAGAAATGCTTAGCCAATCCGTCTCGAAGCGACAACAAATGATTGCGATGTTCGACAAGGCCGCTATCAAGCCCATTGAAATCAGCCAAAGAGATCTGCTCTCACATATCAGGAAGTTCTTCCGGCTTGGCGGGGAACGCGATTTAAACTAGTACTTTGGTGTTCTTGGCTGAACGGGCGGCAGCTCAAGGATTTACTAAGGTTGCAGTCACGCGCTGGGCGGTCGAGCTGGGAAGCTCAACCCACGGTGAAGCTAGAAGCTTCGACCGAATCCTCCGGATTCACCGTGGGTTGATCTTCTAGATCGACCTTCTTCGCCTTAATTTGACGCGCGTGCGCCAAGGCGAGTATATCTAGAACCTGGTCGTGGAATTGACGGAGGGTGCTTCTGTGACCGATGCTGATCACGGTTGGCCGCCAGGAGGCGGTGCGCAGAAGAGCATAAAGGTGCGCCTCGGACTTCTCGTCGAGTGCGGATGTAGCCTCATCCAAGAAAACCAGTGCCGGGTGAGTTAAAAGAATCCGGGCGAACGCGAGCCGCTGCTGCTCGCCGAGCGACAAGCGCTGAGGCCAGTTATCGTGTACCTCAAGTTCGCCTGCGAACTCGCCCAGGCCTACTTTATCAAGGACCGCCATGAGCCGAAATGTGGAGATGCCGCTTTTGTCGTCCAGCGGGCCCGAGTTCTCACGCCCTCTCGGATAGAGCAGTGCACTGGCGAGAGTGCCAAGCGGTAGATAGGGCCGTTGCGGCAGGAAGAGAATTCGTTTTTCGCTCAGCCAAACGTCGCCGCGCCCGAACGGCCAGATCCCAGCGACTGCTCGCAAGAACGTGCTCTTGCCCGCTCCGGTCGGGCCGACAATCAATACTGCCTCCCCGGGGGCAGCCGAGAAGCTGACGCTATGCAAGAGCGGCGTGCCGTCCGGCAGATTGAGGTCGACATCCTTGACGATGATGCCATCACCGTGCCTCCGAATGACCAGCTTCTGCTGGGCGCGAGCTGATTCATGAATTGCAAACAGTCGTTGCTCAAAGCTCTGGAGCCGCTCCGTCACCGCAAGCCAGGCCGCGATGTCCATATAGGAGGTAATGATAAAAGAGAGGGAGGTCTGCACGGTGGAGAAAGCATTGACTACTTGCATCAGACCACCTAACCCGATTTGCTTCGCAAAATAGCGCGGGGCGATGACCATCACTGGAAAAATGATCGCTACCTGCGAGTAGCCGGCAGTAAACCAGGTAAGGCTTTTTTGCCGCTTCATGATCTGCCAAAAGTTATCGAATATGCTTCGGAACCGATCGTTGAAAACGCCGAGTTCGACCGGTTCGCCACCGTAGAAAGCAACACTCTCTGCGTTTTCTCGAAGGCGTACCATGCTGAACCTAAAATCAGCCTCGAAGCGCTGCCGGGCGAAATTGAGCGGCACCAACGGCCGGCCGATTTTGATGGTGAGCCAGGTGCCGACACCGGCATAGGCCAAGCCCACCCATACCAGATAGGCAGGTATATATATCTTGCCCCACGGACCGATGGGTATTTCCGCAGATCCAGAGAGTCCCCAGAGAATTACAAGAAACGAAGCCAGGGAAACGACTGAAGTCAGAAGCCCGAGCGACAAGCTCAATACATAGGTGGTGAACTGATGGACGTCTTCGGAGATGCGTTGGTCAGGGTTGTCCGGCCCGGCCGAATTGCGTCCCGACGCTCCGTTCGGGCCGACCAACTGCAACTGATAATAGGCGCGGTTGCCCAGCCAGGCGCCGAGGTATTTGCGTGTCAGCCAGCGCCGCCAGCGTATCTGGAGCATCTGATTGAGATAAAGCGCGTAGACTGACATCGCGATAAAAGCAGCGGCCAAAATGCAGAAGATTCCAAGTTGCCGGGAAAATTCGCCGCCGTTGAGCGACTGGAGTGCATTATAAAATGCCTTGTTCCACTCGTTGATCAGGACGCTGATGTAGACATTGCCGAGATTGAGCGCCACTACAGCCAGCAGGAGACCCCATGCTGACCATTTTTCTTCCGATGTCCAGTATGGCCAGGCGATTCGCCATGCGTCACGCACTGTTGCTCGTTTTGCCTTGTTCATCGCATGGGTTCAAAAACGCCCTTGCGACTAACTACCAACGCTCGCGTGGCTGAATCCTTGCCCGAAAATTACAAATCAGATAGGTTGCGTTCTCGTACTCGAACTCGTACTCGAGGCGGGTTCCGGTACAGTAGTAGATGCCGCAGCCGCTGGCGGCAGAGGTCAGCCTTCGCCAAGGCTACGGCCCGACAAGCTCTGCCGCCCTACAGCTTCGCTGCGGAAATGGCTTGCCAACTGTGGGAGCAAATACGAGGGGATAGCAAGATCCTACGGCTTACGGAATCTGCTTATGACCGAGCTTGATCAAGACGAACAATTCTATCGTGACACGGAGAGCATTGCTTTTCCGAAGCTAGATGACCGGCAACTCGCTATGCTTGAACCGCTGGGAGAACGAAGGATCGTGAAGGGAGGGGAATTGTTATACAAGGCGGGTCAGCGCAACATCGGATTGACTGTGATCTTGCGTGGCGAGCTGGAAGTCTTTGAGTCGCGGGACGGACAGGAGCAAATCCTTGCGACGGGAAGCCCGCGCGGTTTTCTCGGTGACGTTTCGATGCTGATGGGCGCTTCAACGCTGGCAAATACCCGAGGTACAGCGGATGAGACTGAGATTCTGTTTATACCTGCGGATAAGCTGCGCCGCGCCTTGGTGGAGCTGCCAGGCGTCAGCGAGATAATCGTGCGCGCGTTGATCATGCGGCGGCAGCGATTGATGCGCGACCGTGAGTTTGCTGGGTTGCGCATTCTCGCGCAGGATGACTCTCCTGAAGGCCATCGACTCGACGATTTTCTGGACAAAAATCATGTTCCACATCGATTGATCGGCTTTCGAAGCGATTACGGACGCGCATTGAGCGAACGCTTTCATTTGGCGAGTCACGATATGCCCGTTCTTATCACCCCCAGCGGAAGGCCGCTACGGCGTCCGTCTCTGCGCGAAGTCGCAGCCTTAGTCGGGTTGCTCCGTCCCTTGGCGAGTGAGGAAGAGAGCGAGGTTACCTGCGATCTGGCCATTGTCGGGGCGGGTCCAGCCGGTCTTGCTGCCGCGGTATATGCGGCATCCGAAGGCCTCAAGACGGTCGTTCTGGAAAGCTACGCACCGGGTGGACAGGCCGGCTCTTCTTCATTGATCGAGAACTTTTTCGGCTTTCCAACCGGTATCAGCGGCGGTGAACTGACTTATAGCGCGCAGCTGCAGGCCTATCGGTTCGGCGCGAAATTTTCAACACCGGCACAGGCGCTTTCACTCGAATTCCTGGAGGGCGAATACCGTGCGAGCCTGCAAATCGAGGGCTGCAACGCTGCGCTGTTAGCCAAGTGTGTCATCATTGCGACGGGTGCCGATTACCATCGACTGGAGGCTGATGGGCGCGAAAACTTCGAAGGTTCCGGTGTTTACTACGCTGCGACGGCCCGGGAAGGAAGACTTTGCCGCGAGTCGACTGTGGTGGTTGCGGGCGGTGGCAATTCAGCGGGTCAGGCCGCGATGTTTCTCTCCGAAAGCGCCGAGAAAGTATTACTGGTTGTTCGCGGCGAAGGTCTCTCGAAAACCATGTCGAGTTATCTATCGCGTCGTGTTGAGACCATGGAGAACATAGAAATTTTGCCTTACACGGAGGTCCGAAAAATGATGGGTGGCAGGGCTCTCGAGGCTGTCGAACTGGAGAACAACAAGACCGGTGAGCGACGAACGGTGCAGACTTCTGCTCTCTTTTCCATGATTGGCGCGAAGCCATGCACCTCTTGGCTGCCGCCGGAAATCGAGCGCGATGAAAAGGGCTTTATCAAAACCGGTCACGCGGTTGCGGACGGGCCTGCCTGGAAGAGCATGAACCGTTTGCCCGGGCCGCTGGAGACGAGTCGGCCAGGGATCTTTGCCGCAGGCGACGTGCGCTCCGGCTCAGTAAAGCGCTGTGCCGCTGCTGTGGGCGAGGGCGGGATGGCAGTCGAAGGCGTGCACCAGGTCCTCAAGACCTACGCGTGATCGCGCCCCTTCGGGGCGCGGTTACCGGTTTTCAGTTTTCCACCTCCGCCAAGGCTACGGCGGACAGGTCGGTTTTCAGTTCCGGCAAATGGCGCCCTGCAGAAGCACCAGATGCCTGCCCAGGGCTTCAGCCCTGGATAATGGTTAAATGGCGATGCGCCCTGAAGGGGCAACAGAATTTGGGCGCGTCACTCCCGCCGCGCTATGCAGCCAGCAATGGCGGAGCGCGACCTACCGAACCGAAAACCGAAAACGGACAACCGAAAACTGAAAACCGTGCCCCGAAGGGGCACTTAATAGGGCCATTTCCAGTTCACGATCTCGGGCTTATCGATACCGTTTTCATATGCGTAATTGCGGCAAGCAATTTGCTCGTTCCTGAACTTATCTTTGGCGTGAGCTCCTTTTACCTAGAGACCGGTCACGCGATCGATGACATCGATGGCGATGCTGAAGCGGTCGATTCCGTTGCAAATCGCCAATTCGAACGGTGTATTGATGTTCCCGCGCTCGTTGTACCCGTGCACATGAAAATTGTCGTGATTGCACCGGCGGTAAATCAGGCGGTGGATCATCCAGGGATAGGCGTGGAAGTTGAAAATCACCGGCTTATCGAGAGTAAACAAGCTATCAAAATCGCGATCGGATTGTCCGTGCGGATGTAGGTCGACCGGTTGCAGTCGGAATAGATCGAGAACGTTGACGAATCGAATCTTCAGATCCGGGAACTCGTTGCGCAGCAGCGCTGTTGCCGCAAGTCCTTCAAGCGTGGGAACATCCCCTGCCGTCGCGATTACGGCGTCTGGTTCGTGACCCTGATCGTTGCTGGCCCATTCCCATAATGCAACTCCCTTTGTGCAATTGAATAATCGCGGCGTCGACGTTCAGGTATTGAAGATGAGGCTTTTTATCGCAGACGATCACATTTACATAGTTCTTGCTCCGCAGGCAGTGATCGGCGACGGACAACAGCGTGTTGACGTCTGGAGGTAGATGACGCCCAGCTAACTGATGACGACCTGAAGTATGTTGAGGGGAAGGACGATGAATTAATAGGCAGACTTCAGAAAATGCTTGGAAAATCCGCTGAAGAAGTTCGCCAGATTCTTGAACATTAGTTCAGCGGAACCTTGGGTCCATTTGTTGAAGTCGTTCACCAACCCGTGCCCAGACGTGCGTTAATCGCGACCCGCTGTTGCTCGTCTTCAAAAATCCAAGCAGAAGGTCGCAAAACAAAGGAAGTAAAGGCTCTTCGAATACCTTTGCGAGCTTCTGGTCAGTTTCTTCGGGTCTTCACTAGCGAAGTTTCCAGAGGGAGAGTTTAGACTCCTACAACGTTCACCCTGATGTCGGTTGTACCGGCCCAATCAAACAATTGTTCCGCGAATGGTGCTGGTACATGAATGCAGCCGTGAGACTGGACATTTGGGTTACCCTGATGAAGAGCTTGTCCCTCGTTATAGAAGAGCGCGAAATCCATATTATCTTTGCCCGGAAATTCGCTGCTGCTGTGTCGTCTGAGCCTGCGGGACGTCATCCGGAATACGCCCTGCGTTGATCGAAAACCGGGGCGACCGCCGCTGATAGGGTTCACTTGAAGCGCGCTGTTCCCATCCTCGTACGCCGTCAGTTCTCCATCATATAGATCGACAAAGACGCTTCTACCCTGGGGTGGATCGGGTTGCTGGTTGTCTCCTGGTCCATCCTGTGGCAGCAGCGCATTGGTTTGCGGGCCGACGACGCCATCAACACTTATATTGTTTAGAAATTGGAACTCCATAACGCGCGCCTCGGTGAGCGCGCCGAACTGTCCGTCTGTCGAGAGACGCGGTAACCGGGTTGGACCCGCGAAATTGAGCGCAGTCTGGATTTGCGCGACTACTGGACCGCTATCGCCGTATTTGAGGTTTTGCATAGTAGGGGGACGAATTAACCTCAGAAGTGTTACACAATCCGAGAATCACGGATATAACACCTTAGGGCGAAGCCACGTTTGGCGTTTCGCGCACGGACTACCGCCACTGGGAAAGTGCCTCCTGTCCCACGAAGTCCAATCCTTATTGAAGCGAGACTGCATATAGGAGAATCTCCCCGGAGACGCGTATGAATCGAGACGATTTTCGAGCACTGTAGGCGCCGCTGAAGCACCGGTATCGCGAGGATCCGCAAGCCGCACTTATCACCCTGCGAGCCGAAGGTTCTCTCGGCCAGGGAATCGCCTGCTCGGTCGCTACCGGCAGAGCGTTGGTTGAGGCGGGTCTTCACCCTGCCACCGGAGGAACAGGGCTGACTGCGTGCTCAGGAGACATGTTGCTACATGCGCTGGTTGCATGCGCAGGGGTTACGCTGACGGCCGTAGCGACTGCGTTAGGTGTGAAGCTGGGGGTCGGCCGGGTCACGGCTGAAGGCGACATCGATTTTCGCGGGACGTTAGGAATCGATAAAGAAGTCCCAGTCGGGTTCAAACAGATCAGGCTTCGCGTCGATCTTGACGGCAATGTCACACCTGATCAGAGATCGCGACTCCTCGAATTGACCGAGCGATATTGTGTTGTTTATCAGACGCTATGCCATGGCTCGGACGTTCGCTTCACCATCAGCCCATAGCGGACCCTGTTGGCTTTTAGGATGCCGACCTGCAGCCCATGTCTTCGCGAAACCCGGAATCTGGAACCTATTGAATCTTACTGGCCCGGGCTTATGTAAAGGAAACCATAGAAATTCAGATGAACGAAAATCCCAATTTTGCGCTGCTGGTACGCCTCGAGGCGAAGGCTGGAAAGGAAGTTGAGGTAGAAAAATTCCTTCGCGGTGGATTGTCGATTGTACAGGAGGAGCCGGGCACGACGACCTGGTTCGCACTTAAGCTCGGGCCTTCGACCTTCGGTATCTTTGATACATTTACCAACGAAGCCGGACGCGACGCGCATCTCTCTGGCAGAGTCGCTGAGGCGCTCATGCAGAGGGCTCCCGAGCTTTTGTCTCAGCCGCCGACCATTGAAAAGGTCGACGTTCTTGCTGCTAAGCTTTCTTGAAAGGTCGACAGTTACCGGATTGAAGCGTCAGATAAGCAATTGTCGGAGTCTTGGCAATGGGCTCGTCGCCTCGAGATTAAGGGGCAAAAGCGATCCATGCCGCCCAACCAATAAATAAAAGACCGCTAAAGCGGCTAACAAATTGATTTGCCGGGGAGATCTTCTCCAGCAGGACAAAGCCGCTGACCGCGGCAACCCATAGCAGGTTCATCACGCCAACGGCAAACAAGAGAGCCATCAAAGCCCAGCAGCATCCGAGACAGTAGCTACCGTGTTTTAATCCCATCCCGAATGCGCCCCAAGAGCCAGATCGCCATTCGGTAACCAAGAATCCCAATGGAGATCGGCACGAGCTCAGTCGAGCGCTTCGCCGCTACCCGCTCTCGTTCAACAAACTGTTGAGATCGAGCGGTCTCGTGAAGAGTGTCACCTTGCCGTCGGGCGAATGCGGCCACTGGTCGCGTGGGCGGTCCCAATAGAGTTCGATTCCGTTTTGGTCCGGATCACGCAGATATAGGGCTTCGCTCACTCCGTGATCGGATGCGCCATCGAGTGTGATGCCTGCGCGTATCAGTCGTTTGAGCGCATCGCTCAGCTCGTCTCGTGTCGGATAAAGAATTGCTACGTGGTAAAGTCCGGTCGTGTTTGGAGGTGGCGGCTTGCCGCCGAGGCTTTCCCAAGTGTTAAGGCCGATATGGTGATGATATCCTCCCGCCGAGACAAATGCAGCCTCGCCGCCCGTTCGAACCATCAGTTCGAATCCGAGCACGTCGCAGTAAAAGCGAAGTGCCCGATCAAGGTCGGCCACTTTCAAATGCACATGACCAATGCGCACGCCCGGGCCGATCGGGTTCTTGCTGCTCTCTGGATTGTCAGGTGTGGCCATTGGTTTGACTTCGATTCAGTCTGATGCCCAAAGAACAAATGGCAAAGAAATATACATAGACCATCGGTTCTCAGTTCTGGTGAACTGTAATCGCCTTCACCTGACGCACCCATATTCATACTCCCACTGGTGCGACAAACGCTTGGTACTCTCTTATTGTCCTTCGAGACGTGTTTCAGCAAACGATTCATCCGGGGAACCCTTCGGCCAACCGACGATGACCAAGAACACGTCGAGAACAAAAAGCGTGATGGCAATGTCGTTGAACAAGGTTGCTTGGGCTGAATCTGGCCAGAGTTGATTAGCGGCCCAAAATAGAAACGCTACCGCTAACAGGATCGCCTTCGCGAACTCCTTTGCTACCGGGCGATGCGCGCATTGATAGAGAAGGTAAGCAATCGCGATCGTTGTAAGCGAAAAGGTGGCAAGGATGTCGTGAGCTCTTCCCGGCAAAAGCTTGGGATTGATATCCGTCGCAAGCAGTACAGCAGCACTTATCAGAGTCACCAGGCCAAGAGCTGCTGGGATTATCCGGCGCCGCCGACTAAGACGGTTGTACATAGGAGGACTCTCGAGCGGTTTTGGATAGAAAACGTTTCATGCAATATTCAGTTCCCTCTTATAGATCTACGCGCAAGAGTAGTGTTGGTTCAAAGCGGCGACTCTCTCCCGGTGTAAGGTCTTCCTCCTTCGTTGTCCCACCGGGACGGTTGCTTAGGAGCCACTAAGAGAGGACGCTGTTTTTATGGATCAATCGATTAGGAACGAAATACCTGGCACGGTGAAAGAGATAATTTCGGACAAGGTATTGAGTGAGATTATCATGCAGACGGAAATCGGTGAGCTAGCTGCGGTCATAACAACGCGCTCTGTCAAAGAAATGGGACTAAAGGCGGGCGATAAAGTCGCTGCACTGGTCAAAGCCACCAATGTGTCGGTACGTCGCCTAGGATAACGCAGGTAGGCCACTCTTGGTCAGCTAAAGAGAAGAGACGAACAGAAGAACGAAAAGACCTTAAAAAGGAGTGCCATTAATCCTTTCATCAGTCTTTGCGGCCTTTTGTGCGTTTTTTTCTTCGCTCGAGGTCGAGATCGAGGACGAGGACGAAAATGGGAATAAGAGGTTAAGAGGTTGAATCAGCCGAAGCGTGTTCAACGCGCAGACTTCCGCTTCGGATATGCAAATCTCGCTGAGGGAACGGAAGTTCGATTCGGTACTCTCGGAACGCGCGATCGATAGCAAAGTTCAGCTCGCTACGAAAGCGTCTGGGGCGGTAACTCATTTCCGCACTCCAAACAACCAATTCCAGGCAGAGGGCGCTATTACCAAAGGATTCAAAAAAAACAGTCGGTTCAGGGCTGGCCAAAACAGCAGGATGTTGTCCTGCTACTTCCAGCAGCGCCTTCTTTACTGCTTCCAAGTCGCTTCCGTATGCAACGTTGACCGGGATACGGAAGCGAACTTTTTGGTCGCCATGGCTCCAGTTGATGATGGTATGGCCAGTAAACACCGAGTTCGGAACGATCAAGGTGATATTATCGTTCGTAACTACTGTTGTACTGCGTGCACGAATGCCCACTACTTGACCGGCAACATTGTTTACCTCGATTCGGTCGCCGATTTTTATGGGTCGCTCAGCCAGAATCACCAATCCGCTGATGAAATTACTAGCGAGATTTTGCAAACCGAGTCCGACTCCGACACCCACCGCGCCGGCGAACACCGTTAAAGTCGAGAGATCTACTCCAGCAGATTGCAGGGTGAGGAGCAAGCCAGCCGCCAAAACAGCGTAACCGGTGATCTGAGCAACTGTGTATTGCAGCGATCGATCCAGGCCGCTCCGGTTCAGAACGCGGAGCATCAACTGATTTTTGATTATCGACGAAGCCCAGAAAACAACAAATACAAACAAAACGATCCTTAAGATCTGGCCGGCACTGAGGCCGACTCCGGGAATCCGCTCCTCCCATGGCACCACCAGGCCCGCGAGATTAAGACCGAGTAAGGCGAACCCAATCAAAAAAAAGGCACTCAGGGCAAAACGAACGATCGCGAAAAATCGGTGCTCCAGTCCAATCCGGTTCAGCAAGCGTGAAGTAAGGTTACCTTGGAGGAGGGCAGCGAGTGCGATCCCAACGCCAGCGCAGCCAAGCAGGGCAATCAAGTTGAGCAGCGTCAGAGTTACTCCATGAAATTGGAGAATCACGCGACTGAGCAACTCGCTGGAGACCTCGGCCACCACTTGTCTTTTTTACTACATTGCCGCCGGATTAGCCAACAGCGGATCGTGCCCGGCTGCGCTGACTGGAAGTGTCGCCTTTCGTTCGTTAGCGAATATTCACGTGGATAATCTCACCCTTTTTCAGGGGAGATTGGCCGCGGGTACGCGCCGTGAAATGGCTTGGACCTGTCATGGTGCTTTCGATGATTTCTGCGTCGATCTCGGAAGAGTGAAAGTCGAGTCGCACCTTTTCCCAATCGATGATGTCTTGATGTAGTTCGGCTTCAACAAGCCAGGTGTCAGGATCTTTATCTGGTTCCGATGCAGGATCTTCCTTGCTGTTATCAACAATTTTGGCTTCGACTCTTTTCATATTTTGGGAATCCTTATGCAAATTTGGTTCATAATGCGATCGGCCTAACTGGTGTTTCCGGTTTCATTCGGACACGAATTTATTTGGGAAGAGACCGGCGCCATCGGGTTCGACTGTGCTCACGCCGAAGGCATGCTGAGCTGCTAGGGCCGCGCGCAGGCGTCGATCTAGAAGATCAACCCACGGTCAATCCGGAGGATTGGGGTGGCCGAAGCTTCCAGCTTCACCGTGGGTTGAGCTTCCCAGCTCGACGTCCCCTGCGCTGCTAAATTCAAGATTAGCCGGATCAAACTTCGCTCGATTGATCTAACTCCGTGAGGTGCTCCTTCAAATCCTCCGATAGTGCGCGAAACCACTCATTTTCCTTGCCGGGCGAGGGAAGTACCTGTCCGAACTCAACCATGTTGGCTGGCAGCAACTCAGTTAGATAAACCCAGATATCGCCGGGAAAACTGTTGGTGATCGTTGCCAGCTCCCGAACGATTCGGGACTGCAATTTGTTCTTCTGTGCATCCGTACGGCCGGCTCGAATATCTGCGCGACTCCAAATGTGATGATTCGAGGCGGCCTTACCGCCGATGTAATTATCGGAGGGCTTAAGATCATGAAAGATAACCTGCACCAGGTAGCGTGGAGCCAGTGCTTCCTCGCTGTGCGCCGCGGTAATCGCATCGGCTATCGTCGCTTTTTGTTCGGGCGATAATTGGCCGGCCGCGGCATAGCAAAGATAGGTGGGCATATGAAACGCAATTTAGGGCTGAATGGGATTGAGACAATGACTCGATGAACGGCAGGGACGTATCACGCGTTCTGCTTTGTTTTCGTCGTCGATTGGCGTCGAGCTGGAAGCTCAACCCACGGTGAAGCTGGAAGCTTCGGCTACCCCAATCCTCCGGATTGACCGTGGCTTGAGCTTCCAGTTCGACGTCAGTCAATCGAGGACGAGGACGAGAACGAGGACGATTGGGTTGCGTGCCGCAACCCAGAAACACAAATGGGTTTCCCGTGGGAAACCCATCTGCGTGCTATAACATGATCACCAACTTACAGGTTCTTTGCTTTCTTGTAGAGCTTCGTCGCGATTTCGAAGATTTCTTCTGGAGCATAGTTTGGCGCGAAACTTGAAGCGATACCTGCAAGATGCGCCAGGTCGCCCCCGGCCGGAGGTGCATCGACAAACTCAAGTCGATCACTACCTCCAAGACCTTCAGTATAGGCCTTTGGTGCGGCGCCGTTCCAAATGCTGCCGGCTTCCCGGTAATCTTCCGGCGAGAACCGATAGAGCTTCAGATGAGATCCCTGCTCCATGAAGCGGCGAGCCTCTGGGAACACTGCATTTCCGATGTTCGGGATCGGAAGCATCTTACTCATTTCAACTCCGGTCAGTGATTCCAGAGCCTTAGCGTAGGCCAACGCATGCACTCCGCCGCGGACGAACAAATAACCGAGCATCGTGCGAGCCGCCGGGTTGTCGGTCATTTCGTAAACGCGAAGCTTCTGGGTTCGCGCACCGTTTTCCAGAAAGAAATTGTGCAACAGATCCAGAATCAGATTACCGGATGAAAACACGTAGTCACCAGTCCAACCTTGACCTCGTGAATCCACCGGAAGCGCAGTCTGAGCGGAAGCGATGTAGTGGCCGCCGAAAACGCCGCCAGGAAGGCTTTTCCATGCGGGTTCAGTCGGCGACTGCGATCTTTCGAATTCCTGGCGAGGACCGTTCAGGCATGAATTGATTGCTGCCGACACGATCTCGATATGGCCACCTTCCTCGGCCGCGATGTTCGAGATCAATGCGTAGTAGGGTCGGATAGAGTCGCGACCACGCATCGCGAACGATTGATAGGTGTAGTTCATCAAAGTCGACATTTCGCCGAAGCGACCGCCCAATAGTTCCTGGACGTTTTTAGCGGCGATCGGATCTACCTCAGGGGAGGCTGGGAGTTCGACCGGGAGTTTATCAATACGAAGAAACATATGATTCCTTTTTGATGGTTTACTGCAGCCGATTTGCCCGAAACCGGTGAGGGTCTGGCTCGGTTGGGTAGAACCGGCTCTTGGCTGACACTGCGGTGATCAGTTGATATAGGGAAATACTTTATGCTTATTTTCGCGATAGGAGACACCTATGGAGATGCACCAGCTGAGATACTTTGTCGCAGTCGCCGAGGAAGGAAGCTTTTCTAGAGCGGCTGAAAGGATGCATGTGGCGCAACCGTCGCTTAGCCAGCAAATGCAGAAGCTGGAGGCGGAAGTTGGGCATTCGTTATTCGATCGGCTTTCGCGTAGGGTCACACCGACGGAGGCAGGCCGGCAGCTGTTGCCGTATGCGCGCCGGATCCTGAGTGGTCTATTGGACGCGCAACGCTGTGTGGATGAGCTTGCCAGTGAGCCCTCCGGGACAGTTGCGTTCGGGATTATTCCAACGATCGCGCCGTACGTGCTACAATCAATTCTGGAGGAATCGCTCGCGCGGATCCCTCAGGTCAAGGTGATAGTGCGGGAAGATTTTACCGAGAACCTGGTGCGTGCGCTGGACCAGGGAGAGATTGACCTTGCCCTGGTCTCTACCTGCCGGAGCGGGTCGGGGATTTATCGGGAGACATGGGGAGCGGAACAGCTCAGGTTAGCAGTACCGGCGAAACATCGGCTTGCGCAACGGCGAAGCGTCAGTTGGAAGGACTTGCAGTCCGAGACTCTGCTCTTGCTCAACGAAAGTCATTGTCTGGCTCAGCAGATCCATCGGTGGTGCGACCGGCATGAGATCCGTTCCAGTAGCGACCTGAATGCTTTTCAGCTTTCAACCATTTTAGCGCTGGTCGCAGCAGGTCACGGTGTTTCACTGGTGCCTGCAATGGCGATTCCCTACGAGCAAAGCTGGAACTGCGCTTTCCTGAAGATGCGAAGCTCAATTCCGGCGCGTGAGATTAACGTGATCCGGAATCCGGCACGTTTCTGGAGCAAAGCAACTGCGGCTGTCTCGGAAATTGCTCGCGCCATTGTTGCGAAACGATTGGCTGCGACCAATGCAGGCAGGTGACGCGCCGATCTCGCCGTGGGTTCAGGTCGTAATCCGAATGGAAGGTCGCAACCACAAGGGCAGATCCAAGAGCGGGCATCACGGTGTTGTTTCACGCAGAGGACGCGGAGGAACGCTGAGGGAAACAAAAATCTAGATTCGAAATTCTGCGTTACTCCGCGACCTCTGCGTGAAATATCCTTGCCAATTGCGCGAGGTTGCATCGGCAACCACGCGCGCGAGTGGGGCCATCGCAGGAGAAGCTCGGCCACTAATGCGCGGCCATGCCTGCCTTTGCTGTAGTCTTTTTGCAGAGCCAGACTAGTACAGCGGCGATAAGCAGCGAGATCCCAAGAATCAGGAAAGCGTCGTTGAATGCCATGACGTACGCCTCCCTCCTGACAATATTCTTAAGATGGCCATACGCCTGCTGAGTCGCGACAACCGCATCGTGACCTTTGTTCACAAGGACGACGGAAATGTTGTTGAGCCGATCTTGAACAACCGGGCGATATGAATTGATGTAGGCGCCAATCTCGAAATCGTGGAACTGTTCGCGCCGGGTGATGACCGTATCCAGGACGGCGGTGCCGACGCTGCCGCCAAGGTTCCGCGCGATATTGAACACGGCGGAGCCGTCGCCGGCATCTTTCGGGAGTAATATCGCGGTCGCTAACGCTGAGAGTGGAACGATGGTAAACGGCTGGCCGAGTGCTCTGACGATGTTTGAAATCATGAATTGGTCGCCGGCGTAATCATGCGACATGGAAGAGTTCATCCAGCAGCTGAAGGCGAAGATCAGTGTGCCGAAGCAAACCAAAGCGCGCAGGTCAAATCGTTTCATCAGGCGAGGGACGAAGGGAAAAACCAAAAGCTGTGGAATGCCTACCCAGATCATTGCTTCCCCGGTTTGGAAGGCGCTATAGCCCTGGACGATCGTCAAGTACTGCGGCAAGAGATAAACCGTCCCGTAGAGTGCTGACCCTAAGAAGAAGTTCGCGGCGGAACTGATACCCAGGTTGCGGCTGCCGATCAAACGCAGGTTTACAAAAGGCTTTTTCCGGAGCAACTCGATGATGACAAATGCTGGAATGAAAATGGCCGCGAGAATGGCGCAACGTTGAATAAACGGGCTGCCAAACCAATCATCGCGCTGGCCCTCTTCCAGCATCGCGATGAGGGATCCTAATCCGATCGCCATGCAACCAATTCCGAACCAATCACCGTCACGCAGTTGTTCCAGCTGCATCGGCGTTGATCTGACGGCATAGATGATCGAGGAAATCATCACTGCTCCCGGGATCAGATTGACGTAGAAAACCCATTGCCATCCATAATTATCGGTGAGCCATCCGCCGATGGATGGCCCGATGGCTGGGCCGAGTGTCGCTGTGATGCCAAACAGGGCAAGGCCAAGCGGTTGTTTGCTCTTTGGCAGAGTTGAGAGCGCAGTAGTCAGCGCCATCGGAATCATTACCCCGCCGGTAAACCCCTGGCAGGCGCGAAACGCGATCATTTCGCCAAGGCTTCGCGCGAGTCCACAGAGGCAAGAGAATATTAAGAAAAGGGCGACGTTAACAATCAGGTACCAACGCGCGCTAAAAACCCGTGCTAGCCACGCTGTAAGGGGAATAGTTACAATTTCGCCAATTAAGTAACTGGTGGAGATCCAGGAACCCTCATCCTGGGTGGCGGAAATCCCACCGGTAATATCTCTCAAGGAGGAGTTCGTGATTTGGATATCGACGACCGCCATGAAAGCCCCCAGCATTGTTCCTATCACGCCTACCCAGGTTCGAAAATCGACCGCTCTCTCTTCAGTGCCAGCCATATTGCGTTATTCCTTTCAGTAAGGATTGATTTGTTTCGCCGTGTCGTCGCAGGGGTGTTGCGCTATTTCACACGGATCTTGGGTTCGACCGAGAGCCCTGGTACAACCAGCTGCTCGTAGTCTCGGACGCTCGCTCGGTCGAACAGGATCTTGACCGGAACCCTTTGTACGATCTTGGTGAAATTCCCGGTGGCGTTATCCGGTGGAAGCAACGCGAACACTGCGCCGGTGCCAGACTGAAAGCTGTCGACTTTACCGGTGAATTTGTGATGCGGGAGAGCGTCCACGGTGATTTCGACCGGCTGTCCTGGTCGGATTCGGCCCATCTGGGTTTCTTTGAAGTTGGCGACTACCCACGCATCGGGTTCGGAGATTGAGAGCCCGGCTTGCCCTGCTTGGACACGCTGACCAGTCTCGAAGGTCTTTTGCGCTACACGCCCGTCAGTAGGCGCGTAAACGGTAGTATAGGAGAGCTGTAGCTCAGCGTTTTGCACTTGGGCCGAAGCGACTCCGATTTGCGCGGCTGCGGCTTGTTCCTGAGCCTTCGCGGTTTCGATGTTTGCTTGCGCCACATTCACGGCCGCAACGGCGGCTTTGTAAGCGGCATCGTTGCCCTCAAACTGATACTGGGCGTTATCCAGATCCTGCTTTGAGATAACCCCTTTGCCTTGGTAAAAGAGTTGATAACTTCGTTGAAAATTCCGCTCTGAGTTAGTGTCCTGAGCCTTAGTAGAATCAGCCTGGGCCCTGGCTTGCGTCAGCTGAGCATTGCTCTGGACGACTGCTGCTCGGCTTTGCGCGAGCTGAGCTTGCGCCTGCTGCAGGCTCGCTTTGGCCTGGGTCAGCGCCACTTCATAGTCTTTTGGATCAAGCTTCGCGATCGGGTCCCCTTGTTTGACCAACTGGTTGTCATCGACAAGGACCTCTGAGATCGTTCCCGCGACTCGAAAACTAACCGGATGCTCGTGACCGGTGATATAGGCGTCGTCCGTTACTTCGAATTGGCTGGAATAAATCCAGTACCACACTCCCACAGAGACTCCCAAGGCCACAACCGGTAGTGCCAACCACCGAATCAGCAATTTGCGTTTTTTCGGCGGCGTTGCAACCGGCGCCTCGATATTTGGTTCTCGATCTCTAATTCGGGGTGGCTCGCTTATGGCGGTTGCATTATCTGACGCACTCATGTGACTGTTTCCGTTCAACTGGTTGATTCGATTGCTGGTCATTTGGTCTGAGCGAAACCAAGCCCGTGATCACGAACGCGAGGAATACTTAGTTCTTGTAGCGGCGATAAGAAGGACTTATCAGCGGATAGGGGAGCTATGGAGTTACGTCACTTCCGCTATTTTATTGCTGTCGCCGAGGAATCGAGTCTGCGCCGGGCGGCTCACCGCCTCCACGTCTCGCAGCCCGCATTGAGCCAACAGATCAGCGATCTGGAAGAGGAGCTCGGACTCAAGCTGTTTACCAGGAATTCGCGAGGGGTCGGACTCACCGAAGCGGGACGAGCCTTTCTGACCGGGGGACGCCGAGTGCTTGTGGCCGCTAAACAGGCGGCTGAACAGGCCCAAGAAGCCGCGAAGGGAGAGAGAGGGCGACTCGTTATCGGTAGTGTTGGTCCGTTAACTGGCTCATTTTTGCCGCTCGTTTTGTCCCGGTTTCGCGAGAAGTGGCCATTAGTTGAGACCACTGTCTTACACCTGAATAACCGGGCACAAGTCGAGGCCGTGTTGAACGGCTCGATAATGCTCGGCATTGGCTACTTCAGTTTCGCGCTAGAAGAGGATGAACAGGAGCTGGTATCCACTCGGTTGTTACTTCGTTCGCCGGTGGGAATCGCCTTCTCGAAAAATCGTCGGTTTCCAAAACGAGCGGTCCCAAAACTTAAAGACTTTCGTCACGATAAATTCGTATCCGTCGATCCGGAATATGGGTTTGGATACGAGCAATGGTTGCGTGGATTCTGCAAACGTATCGGCGGATTTGAACCAGAGATCGCGACGTTAGCCGACTCGGCGGAAAGTTTGATCAGTATGGTTGCAGCAGGGCGCGGAGTGTTTGTCGGGTCGGAACTGGGTATCCGTGGACGAGAGGAGACCTGGAGATCGGCGATCGATTTTCGTTTGTTAACCGAACCGGGCAGTTGTTTTGAGCTGTTCGTGCTTTGGAAAAAACAATCTCAGCTGGAACCGACCATTTCAAAATTCACCGAACTTCTGGTTGCGGAAGTAAATCCGCGCTAGGTAGCCAACGCAGCAAAAGCAGCGATCTCAAATCGCGACAGGGTCAGGAACGTGACGCAGCTCGTTTGAACCGAAAAAAAAGCCTCTATCGTCTATCATGGCAAGCTTGGCCCTACCATTCAATTCTCTCGCCAGGCTAGGACGGCTGCGAAAAAACACTCTCTCTAAAAAGATAGGCAGGAATATCTCCTGGCTCTTCTAACGCCCCTTTCACCCGAGGCAAGCAAAGTCCTGCCTTCCGTGATCTGGCGACCAAAAGAACGGCGAGCGACTTTTTGTGCGTCACAAATATCCAGACAACACAAAATGAGCTTAGCAATTAGACCGTTACTTAAAACCGCTGTTGGTCAATGCTCCCTTTGCGATACCGTTGCAGAACTTTGGGCATGGGATTTGAACCTTGGCGGACGGATTTGTCGTGAGTGCGAGCCTTACCTGGAAGCCGCCGAAATAGCGTTGGTCGCCTCGAAACTCGGCCATCCGCAAGACACCTTGGTGTTCCGACAATCCATAGGGAAACCTATGAAGCAAAGAGTCAAAGAGCTCCTATCTCGATTTGGAACTGGCCTGGAAAGTTTCCTGAGCAACTTCGGCAAGCAGTATGCAGCCCCGCTGCTAGCGGCGCATGGACTAGATAATAGCGAAGTCAACGGTGCATGGAAGAACCCAGAGCTGGGTCGGGAAGTCGAGCCAATCGACCAGCAAATATGAAACAGAAATTTGGTCGATCAGATATCTCACCGTCTCGGTGCAACAACGAAGCGTTCGGGATCAGACCAGCTTACTACGCTACTGGGCTGATTGGATCGCGGTTAGTAAGTCCGCCAACGTACAGTCTGTGGAGTTGGTGCGAATTTCTAGCGACGTTAGTGGTCGCAGGATCCCTAATTCTGTTCTTCGTCTGTTATTTGGCCGCTTTTTAGTGAAAGCAGCCGCTAAATACTAACACAGCAAAAAAGGACCAGTAGTAAGTATGGCAAACTATTTAGATACTCAGAGAAAAATGTCGTCCGCGCTAACTCCGAAAGGGCAGCATTGGGCTGTGCCTCCGGAAGAACAACGGCGCTTGGCGCCTGATCCGGACGCTGACCGATGGGACTTCATCGAGCAGTGGCCGATGATAACAAAAAGATCATCACGGCGGATCGTTAGGCGCGCGATTCTGGCTAAGGTCACCGACCAATTGGGTTTCGACTGCTCAAATTTTCTGTCAGTGGAGCGGATCAAATCCAACGTTATAGAAAGCGCGTTGTGGTGGCTGTTAGTAGCGGGAACGGTCGCTATGGGTATGTTCTACTTTTTGTCCAACGTCGTCGGACAGTAGGTGCGGCCAACAATCCAAGAAACGGCGGAAGGCTCCACCATGCCGAGTGAAACCAGGTCTTCCGAAGACGCAGAATATTGTGCCATTTGCGGACAGGTCGCGATCCTATCGTGGACTGACCTGGATTTAGAGGCAAGAATCTGCGACGACTGCGCGGAGTCGCTGATTGAGCGGTTGCGTCGGAATTCAACCATAGCCAGGCCGGTAAAATTGCCACCGAGTGGGGTAGAGTAATCGCCCAGGGTGCGCCGGAAAAGGTGGCGCGCCCTAGTTCTGTTGCCCTTTTCAGGGCATCTCGTCATCCGGAATGGGTGTCCCAGGGCCCAAGCCCTGGGCTGAGGTATGGCGCTCCTGTCGGAGCACCGCTTTGGATGAGCAATGGCAAATGTCAGCTATCAGGAAGTGTGATATCCAATCATAACAAACGTCGTTACAAAGTCGTGTTGCTGATTAACCTTTGATCAGAAAGGGGCAGTAAATGAAAATGAAACACTCAAACTCAAATACACAGTACAGCCAGTTCTTCGCTAGCGCTCTGTTAGCGCTTAGCCTGTTTGGCGTTCTGTTTCCGCATCATGTTAACTCGGGACGCAGCGGTCATCGTGTTAACATGGTAGAGAAGATTCAGACTCACCAGAGCGACGACGATTGGGGCTATAAGCCACCGGCCAGTCCGGGTTCGCATAGAGGCTGGCAATTCGGTTCCTAACTTAGGCCCTGGGCTGTTATATGGTGCTCCTGTGGGCGCACTGCTCAAAAGGTCGGGAAGTGACAAACATTGGCACAGAAGTGACAGACTGTGCGCTTTCTGAGCGCGGCGGCCTGCAGTTTAGTGAAACAGAATGAAAGAGAGCTGTCTGAGACAGCGACGTGATCAAAACGATCTACGTCAACAATCTGAAAGGCAAAAATGAAAGCATTACACGTCGATACAGACTCGAGCCGATACTTGGCTAGCGCTCTTTTGGCGCTCAGTCTGTTTGGGATTCTCTATCCGAATCGCGTTAGTGCGGCTGCAGTCAATCATCGTGTAAACATGACAGAAGAGACTGGGCACAGCACCGCCGATTGGGGCTATAAGGCACCGGCCAGCCCGGGTTCGCATAGAGGCTGGCAATTCGGTTCTTGATTTATAGATACAGGCGCGTCAAGGGTTCGGAGGGACGCGCTGTATCCTCTAAGAAGGCGGCGCGCTTTAGTTAGCGCGCTGTCGTTTTTTCGCGGGTCAACGTTCGCTGGAAATGAAGGCGGGGTCCGACTATCAACTTCAGCAGCCCGTTGAACGTTGACGAATCATTTTGGGACAACGATCCGTCGACAGACTATGCTCGGGAAAGACGTTCAATCCTTAGACTCAGCAAGGAAGAAATATGACGGAAAAAACTGTTGCGGAAATCTTTGTCGAAACACTGATCGCGGCAGGGGTGACGCGGATCTATGGTGTTGTTGGCGACTCCCTCAATGGGATTCTGGAAGAGATTCGTCGAAGCAAGAAGATTGAATGGATCGGAGTCCGGCACGAAGAGACGGGAGCATTTGCTGCGGGTGCCCAAGCGCATTTGACGGGCGAGCTAGCAGTTTGCGCCGGTAGTTGCGGGCCGGGCAACATGCACCTGATTAACGGGCTGTACGATTGCCATCGCAGCCGTGTCCCGGTGCTGGCGCTGGCGGCACAGATTCCAAGCCAGGAGATCGGCAGCAACTATTTTCAGGAAACGCATCCTGATCAGCTTTTTCGCGATTGCAGTCACTACTGCGAACTGATTTCGCAGACGACTCAGGTCCCCCGGGTAATCGAGATCGCGATTCAGAGCGCGCTAGCCAACCAAGGTGTAGCGGTTGTGGCAATTCCCGGAGATGTCGCGCTCAGGCAAGCAAGATACCGGAAACCAAGCGCATCAATCAAACCATGTCGTCCTGAATTGAGTCCGTCGGAGGATGAAATCAAAGAGCTGGCCGGACTACTTAAACGAGGCGAGGCAGTCACGATCTTGGGCGGCGCCGGATGCGCGGGCGCCCACTCCGAACTGATGCAATTGGCAGCCAAACTGAACTCGCCGATCGTTTCGGCATTACGCGGCCGGGAATACATCCAGTATGAAAATCCTTACGATGTAGGGTTGACTGGGCTGATCGGATTTTCATCCGGGTACCACGCGATCAAGCAAGCCGACACACTGCTCATGCTGGGGACCGATTTTCCTTACACCCAGTTTTATCCGGAAGATGCGACCATTATCCAAGTCGATCGGCGCGGTGAGAATCTCGGGCGCCGGACACGTCTGGACCTGGGTATAATCGGAGACGTGAAGCCGACAATCAAAGCATTGTTGCCGTCTCTCGAAGAGAAGAAGGATGACACGCACCTGAAGCGATTTGTTCGGCACTATCAGGAAACTCGGAAGGAATTGGATCACCTGGCTGTCGGGCGTCCAGGTCACAAACCGATGCATCCTCAGTACGTGGCCAGGGTGGTCGATGAGCTTGCGGCAGAAGACGCAATTTTTTCATGCGATGTGGGGACGCCGACAGTCTGGGCTGCCCGATATCTGACCATGAACGGCAAGCGGCGGTTGCTCGGTTCATTTAATCATGGGTCTATGGCTAACGCCATGCCTCAGGCGATCGGAGCACAACTCGCTTTTCCGGGCCGTCAGGTTGTCAGCCTTTCGGGTGACGGAGGGTTTTCAATGTTGATGGGAGATCTGCTTTCGCTGCATCAGCACAAGCTTCCGGTGAAAATCATCGTTTTCAGTAATAGCGCTCTCGCCTTCGTTGAACTGGAGATGAAGGCTGCCGGTATTCTCGGGCAAGGAACTGAGCTAATGAATCCCGACTTTGTTGCGATGGCTCATTCAGCGGGCATGTTCGGCGCACGAATAGAAGATCCTGCCGATTTGAAAGAAGCCGTGACCGAGGCGTTTCGCCATGATGGGCCCGCTCTGATAGATGCAGTTGTCAACCGAACCGAGCTTTCGATGCCGCCAACGATTAAACTGGATCAAGCGGTCGGATTCAATCTTTGGGCGCTTAAGGCGGTGCTCAATGGCCGTGGCGATGAAGTAGTCGACCTGGCTTTAAGCAATATAATCCGCTGAAAGCGCCGCGTTCAACGCCGTCATCGCCGACAACGCCGTCATCGCCGCCAACTGAATGGGAGCAGCGCCATGGGGCGGATCCGAAATGCGATCAAGTATGTAGTCGGTAACGTCGCCCATGTAGGCCGATCGCATCTTCGCCCCCCACGCGCGTCACTTAGCCTTATTTCAGATGACGGCGATGACGGCGTTGTCGGCGTTGTCGGCGATGACGGCGTTGAGCACCGCCGTCCATTGCTATCAACCATGCAATGAGGCCAGCTCGGTGCGATAGCCATTGCAGAAGCGCACAAAGGTATCGCTCGGCTCTCCCAGAGCGCCGCTGGGCAAGACCCAGTAAAAGCCTCGCCTGACTACCAGGCCGGAGATTGGAACAATACGAAGCTGGCCAAGTGCCAATTCATTCTTAACGCTCCAGTGCGAGAGGAAAGCGAAGCCCATGCAATGAATGACTGCCGTTTTAATTGCCTCGATGTCGGCCATTACATAGTGGTAGGTGAGGCGCCTGACTTGAACGCCAAGCTTGCGCATGGCTGTCTCCACGATGGCCCGGGTTCCTGAACCGGACTCCCGCCAGATCAGAGGAAGACGGGTTAGGTCCTGAACCGTAAGGGCTCCTGCCGCTATGCGTTGGTACTGTCGGAACGTAGTATTAGTACCAGCAACCAGAACCACTTCATCATCAACGAATTGTTCAAGTCTTAGTCCTGCCGCCCGCGCATTCCCTTCAACCAGTCCGAATGGGTAGCTGCCTTCGCGGACCGATTCCAGGACAACTTCAGTGTTGTCAACCCGCAACTCGATTTGAACAGCGGGATGGAGCCGCGAGAATTCAGCCAGGACATGAGGAACCACATGAGAGGCGATGGTTAAGCTGGCGCCAAAGCGTAACTCACCGCTCAATTGATGCTCTGTGCGGAAAGAGGTCTCCATCCGGGAAAGAGTGTTTTGAATTTCGGCTGAAAATGTTCGAAGCGCATTCCCGTGTGTGGTCAGTCGAACGCCGCGTGTCGAACGGGTAATCAAAGGTTTACCGACAATTTCCTCTAAACGGCGAAGGTGCGCAGTGACCGCAGGCTGCGACAAGTGCAAATGCTTTGCCGCGGTCGAAATCTTTCCACACTGCGCGACGGCCAGGAACGATCGGAGAAGTCGCAGGTCCAGGTCATTCGTGTTCATGTCGTGGCGTAATTCTCTGTCTACGGGCTCTGATGCCTGAATATCAGGTTGTCTGATGCTTTATCCAATCAATTGATTATTTCGCCGCACAGAATTTGCGACGCTGCTCGATGCAACTTAGCGATTTTCGATTCTGGAAAGAGGTTCTATTGGCGACGATTCTGGCGTTGTTCGCTGCTTTTCTGGCGAACTTTCCAGTGTTCGATCATTTTGGCGGCATTTCCTTGGCTTTGATTATCGGAATGCTTTGGAAAGCGCTCTTCTGGAGATCTGGCTCTGGGTTTGGTGGTTTGGAGTTTGCTTCCAAGACATTGCTCCGGCTCGGCATCGTCGTTCTGGGTACCCGTCTAAATTTCGCTGTTCTCGCGCATGCCGGGCTTCAGGTGGTTGCGTTTGACCTCTTGATGATTGTCCTTGGGATCGGTCTAATCACATTCCTACTGCGAAGAGCCGGATTTGAACCAACGCTAGCCACTTTAGCAGCAGTGGGAAGCTCGATCTGCGGCGCGTCAGCGATCGCAGCTACTGCTCCGGCGGTGGGCGCAAACAAAGAAAATTCGGCGCTGGCTATTGTTGTTTGCACTTTGGTCGGGACGATGGCGACCTTTCTTCTGATCCCTTTGCAGGCTCTGGTCGGGCTGGCACCGCAACAGTATGGAATACTGGCTGGATCAACCTTGCACGAGGTCGCCCAAGTTGTCGCTGCGGTCGCGCCGGTCCCTGACGCTTTTCAAACCGGAATGGTGACGAAGCTGTTACGAGTCGTTTTTCTGGCGCCGGTGGTTGCGATCCTACCGAGAATTATGCAGCACTCGGTTCGTCCTGGCATGCCCAACGTCGCTAAGCCGAGTGTGGTTCCCTGGTACGTGACCGGTTTTCTAATAACTGGGTTGCTGGTAACGGTCACAGGGTTTCTGCCTGATTCTCCGCGTAGCCTCGTCGACGCTATAACAAAGCAGTTGGTACAACCGACGAATCTTTTGATCGGGACGTCCATGGCCGCAATCGGTTTGCAGGTCGACTTCGAGGCGTTAAGAAGGCACGGACTGAAACTGATACTTATCACCGGGGGCGCATGGCTGATTCTCTTCTCAGCTGTATTCGCGCTTTGCTTTGTTTGGCGTTGAGTCAATGTCCCTCTAAAGAGGGATGTTACAAACAAAAAGCGATACCCGATACTGGACGTAGGCACCTACGCCCTTGCGGTCGCCGCTGCCGCCGTACAGATTGTACAACAGCGGCGGTCCGGCGGCCGCGCATGCGCGTCAACTTAAGGCGGCGCAGGTCGATCTAGAAGATCAACCCACGGTGAATCCGGAGGATTCGGCCGAAGCTTCCAGCTTCATCCGCCATTGGCGGATTGAGCTTCCTAGCTCGACCGTCCAGCGCGTGATTGCAACCTTGTTAAGATCCTTTAGTTGGCGCAGATCCCGTGGCTGCGGGACGTCCTCCAATGCCATCAGCTTGCATGCGCCGAAAACTGAGTCGATGCTGATTCGGTTTCATTGAACCGAGATGCAGCAAAGTAAACCGTTGAAGATACCGCTGTTTCACCTGGCTAGCGGGCGCAAGCAGGTCGATGACCGTTTAGGTGTTTCGTTGCAACAGCTGTCTCAACACGTCCCATTCCGCTACGTTCCGCATCGGCACGATTTTTATCATATCATCTGGATCGAATCAGGAGCCGCTACTTTTGTTTTAGACGAAAAACGGCACCCAGCTGAAGCCGGTACGGTGATCTTTGTGCCGCCGGGCCAGGTTCATACGTGGGAAGAAAAGCAGCCTCTGGAAGGCTTTATCCTCTCCTTTGAACCGGCGCTTCTTTTCAGCCAGTACAATCGTCCTTCCCGTCTTCTCCATGAGCTGACCCAGTGGAGCAATACTTGCGCTGATCAAGTACATCTCGCCGAGGATGCTCGTGGTGCTTTGCGTCAGCGATTCGAAGATCTTGCTCGGGAATTTTGTGGCAATGAAGAGTTTCGGGACGAGATGCTGCGCGCGCAAGTCACTGAATTAGTAATTTGGTTACATAGAATTTCTGCGGGCCCGGGTGCTATCGAGTTTCAGGAGCACCTTGCACCCTTAACCGGCCGCTTTCTTTCGCTTCTGGAAAAGTCCGAAGGGAAATTTTATAAAACCGATCACTATTTATCGGCTCTCTCGGTCAGCTCACGTGCCCTGACCAACGCGGTCCTCTCAGAAACTGGGAAATCGCCCAGCGTCTGGATCCGCGATCGGACGCTGCTGGAAGCGCGGCGTCTGTTGACGTACACGGACTTGACAGTTTCGGAGATAGCTTACCGTCTGAACTTTCGAAATGTCTCCTACTTTGTCCGATTTTATCGTCGGCTTACCGGAATGTCACCTGGCGCCGCGCGATCGGGCCGTAAGAATAGCGAAAAAAGCGAAGCACCTAGGTGATGCCTTTTATCCGATCGCTGGCTGAGCCGATACTGTCATACCCTCGCGAAGATCGTCTGTTGGATTTTGAACTACCTGGTCTTCGGAAGTTACTCCATCAAGGATTTCTGATTCAGCACCGAAGTCGCGACCGAGCTTCACATCTTTGAAGTGAATCTGGTTAGAGGCGTCCACAGTCGCGACACGAGTCCCTTTCGAATCGACCACCAGGGTATTATCCGGGAGATACAATGCCGGGCTGGGATTCGGTAGCGCGAGATTTACACGGGCGTACATCCCGGCATAAAGACGGCCTGTCGGGTTAGGAACATCAACCTCGAGCAAGATTGTTCTGGAGCTTTGATCGAATGCGCCCGCGTCTCTTGCGACTTTGCCATTGAAGGTTTGGCCCGGATATTCGTCGACGGTTACTGTGGCTGAACCGCCTGCCTGAATCCGGCTCACGTCAGCTTGAGGTACGTTTACAAATACACGCACGGGATCGGACTGCACGAGGTCGAACAGCCTTTGAACGGTGCTTGCGCTACCCGACGTAACCAGAGAGCCGATATTTACGTACCGAGCAGAGATTGTTCCATTAAATGGAGCTCGGACCTGTTCATAAGCTTTCATCTCCTGTGCGTCTTTCAGTTGTGCAGCGGCGTTGTTCAGATTCGCCTGTTGTACCTGTTCCGTTGCGAGGACAGTATCAAGCTCTTGTTGGGAAATAACCTTATTGGCAGATAGCTGTTTGGATCGCGCGGAGTTTGCTTGGGCCAATTTCAGGTTCGCTTGTGCGAGTTCTAGCTGGGCCTGAGCCATTCTCAAATTAGCGTCGATCTGAGGCGCCTCGATATCAGCGAGCACCTGTCCTTCCTGCACGCGATCGCCTATATCGACGTACCATTTCTTCAGGTAGCCATCGACTCGCGAAAAGATCGAAGTCGCTTGGTCTGCCTGAACGTTTCCTGGCAGGATTAAAGGCGCAGTGCCATCGCCCCGTCGCGCTTTGACAACAGTAACGTTTTTTTTGCCAGCGCTGGCAGCGGCCTTTGCTAATTCCAAGTCATTTTGGATGCGCGGATGGATGGCTAAAAAATAGACCGCGGATCCCAAACCGATCGGAGCAATCAGTGCCCATGCGACCTGCCAAAATCTGAGGGTTCGAGCGCGGCGTTTGCTCGGCGTTCGATCTTGGCTGCCAGGGCTGTCCGACGAGCTTTCCCGTTGCGTTAGTGGTTTCATCATTGAATTAATGGACGAGCTGCGGTTCCTGCTCGCCTGACGATCGCAGACGAGGGTGCAGCACGACCGGCTTGTAGGTCCGCTTCAACAGACTGAAAACGACTGGTACAAAGAAAAGAGTGAAGATTGTGGCAACCAAAAGGCCACCGATCACTGCGCGTCCGAGCGGAGCATTCTGTTCGCCGCCGCTACCGAGACCGAGCGACATTGGCAACATTCCGAGAATCATAGCGAGCGCGGTCATCAAGACTGGGCGCAACCGGCTGAAACCGGCAGCTAACGCAGAATCAAAACCGCTTTTTCCGCCTCGGAACTCATCGTTGGCAAACGTCACCATCAGGATGCTGTTGGATGTGGCGACGCCGATACACATGATCGCGCCCATCAACGCAGGAACGCTGATTGTTGTACGAGTGAGAAACAACATCCAAACAATACCGGTGAGGGCTCCAGGTAAGGCTGTGATGATAATGAATGGGTCTAACCAACTCTGGAAATTGACGACCATCAGGAAATAAACCAACAGCACGGCAAACGCGATACCGACACCTAATCCGGTATAGGCGCTAAACATGCTTTGTACCTGGCCCCGGATTACCAGGGTAGTGCCACGCGGCAGATTATGTCGCATGCCGTCGACGATCTTCTGAACCTGGCTGGCGACCGAGCCCAGGTCACTATTTTGTACGTTGGCGTATACATCGAACACTGGTTGAACATTGTAATGACTGACGACGATTGGTGCCGCCGATCGCTGAATTGATGCAAGATTGGTTAGTAGTTGTGGTTGTGTCACGTCAGTGCCGGTGAGGCCCTTTGTTGGGCTCTGGAAACCTTTGTTGTTCGGTGCTGGAGCCGGCGAACTGCTGGTTGTTGCTATCGGGGTGTGTAGGATATCCGGGATGTTGTTGATCTTATACTGCGGAGTCTGAACTGAGACGCTATAGCTGACTCCGTTTTGTGGATTCAGCCAGTAGTTCGGCGCCGTTTGTCCGCTTCCGCTCAGCGAGACGAGCAGGTTATCTGCTATTTGCTGTTCTGTCAGTCCGAGTTGTTCAGCCCGGGTCCGATCGATATTCACCAGCAGAGAAGGGTAACTAACCACCTGGTGAACGTTCACATCGACCGCGCCAGGGACGGTCGCCATTTGTCGGCGCAGCTCTTCGGCAATCTGGTAGTTTTTTGGGTCACTACCGACGACCTGAACGTCGATTGGTGCGGGCAGACCGGCATTCAAAATCTGACCAACAATATCTGATGGTTGGACGAAGAATGTATAGTTTGGAAATTTGGCGGCTAGTTGTTGACGAATCTTCTTAACGTAGTCCCAGGTCGGCCCGTGATGTTGTTTGTTTAGCGATACAAGGAGCTCGCCGTCCGAGACGCTGATCGTTGCGGTATCGCTCAGCGCGATGTTGAGATTCATCGGTAAGCCGATATTCGCCAAAATTAGGTCGATCTGGTCTTTCGGTATGATGCTTCGAATTACTTGCTCGACCTCAGTAAAAACATGCTGGGTCTCCTCGATTCGAGTGCCCACGGGTGCGCTGACGTGAAGGCGAAACTGGCCAGCATCAACTAGCGGGAAAAAGTCCTCACCGAGAAACGGCATAAGAATCACGAGCGAAAGAGCGACAATGGCCAGGGCGACTATAACGAATACGCGGGCATGCTGGAGTGCCCAGGTCAATCGCGAGATGTAGAAGTTGCGCAGGCGTTCGAACTGTCGATTGAAAGCCTGATGAATTCGCAGAAACCAATTCCGCTCGGATCCGCTGGTCGCAGTTTCGCCAGCGCCATGATGTTCATTTTTTGACAAAAAATTAACCATCGTTGGCACTACGGTTCGTGACAGCAAGTAGGAAGCCAGCATCGCGAACACGACAGCCATCGCTAACGGCGCGAACAGAAAATAGGCATTTCCACCCAGGAAAAATATCGGGACGAAGACGATACAAATGCAGAGGGTAGCTACGAACGCGGGAGTAGCGATCTGTTCAGCGCCATCTAAGATCCCGTCGATCAGCGATTTTCCCATTGCCAGGTTGCTATGAATGTTTTCGATAGCGACTGTCGCGTCATCGACTAGGATCCCGACCGCCAAGGCGAGGCCACCCAGGGTCATGATATTGATTGTCTGACCCAGCAGGTGCAAAGCGATCACAGAACAACAGATTGAAAGCGGAATAGAGGTCGCGACAACCAAAGTACTGCGCCATGAACCGAGAAAGAGCAGAATCATCACCGCGGTCAGAGATGCGGCGATGATGCCTTCGCGCAGAACTTCATCGAGAGCCGAGCTGACAAACACCGATTGATCAAAAAGGGGCTTGATCTGCAGATTTTGAGGCAAGGTTGCACCAATTCCCGGCAGCGATTTCAGAACTCGCGAGACCACGTCCAATGTGGATGCTTCGCCGTTCTTCAGTACGGGCAGAAGAGCTGCTTTAATCCCATTGGATACCACCATGTTGACCTGAGGCGTGTATCCGTCATGGACGCTTGCAACATCGCGAATGTATACTGTTGTCCCGTTTACCTGTTTGAGCGGCAAATTGTTAATTCCTTGAATGGTGTCTGGGTTGCCATTGAAGAGAACGTCGTATTCACGTTTGCCGATCTTTGCTGTACCGGAGGGGAGAATAATGCTTTGCTGGTTTATTGCCGTGCTGACCTCTTGCGGAGAGATTCCATAGGCTTGCAGCTTCCGCGGGTCCAGATCTACCGAGACTGCTCGAGTCTTTCCACCGTACGGCAACGGTATCGAAGCCCCTTGCACGGTGGCGAGCTGGGTTCGGATAAAATTGGTGGCATAATCGTACAGCTGCTGCTCCGAAAACTTTTCTCCGCTTACGCTTAATTCAACAACTGGGACGTCAGCAGCGTTATAGCTAAGGATGTTCGGAGGGGTGATCCCTTGCGGCAGCGTCTTCAGGATTGTCTGACATTCCGCGGTTACCTCGGCAATTGCCGCGTCAACACTCGCGCCCTGGTGGAGGTAAACCTTTATGACCGAGATACCATTGAACGAATTCGACTCGATGTGTTCGATGTTATTAACCGAAGTTGTCAGCGCTCGCTCGGAGACCGTAGTGATCCTGTGCTCCATTTCCTGAGCCGGTAAGCCGCTGTATGTCCAGATTACGCCAACTACTGGAATATTGATGGCTGGGAAGATGTCTTTCGCCATCTGAAGGACGCTCAGCGCGCCGCCGATCATCAATAGCAGCGCAATAACCGTGAAGGTGTAGGGAGCTCGAAGAGCTATCTTTACTATCCACATAAAGTCATCTCTCCACCTTGTTGACCCTGCGTTCCGGCGACCAAGTTATCGCTGATGGCGAGGCAGCCGGCGATTGCTGATACTGCTCGGTCATTTCCCTTTGGTGAGAAAAATGGCCGGCAAGTAGGCCGCACACAAAGAGCTGGAATGGATGATAGAACATGATCGGCAATAGGATCAAGCCGAGGTTTGCGTTCGCCCCGAAGATCAGGTGAGCCAACGGGACGCCCATGGCCAAAGTCTTTTTCACGGAACAGAAAAGGGCGGCGATGAAGTCTTCTCGTCCGAGCCTGGCCATCTTGGAAGTAATCCAGACGAGAAATGAAACGCTGAAGAACAGAACGACGATGGCGACTAATATGTTGAGCGTCAGGCCGATGCCGTACTGCTGCCAAAGCTTGTTCTTCACCGAGTCGCAGAATGCGGTGTAGACGATGAAAAGGATGACTCCATTGCTAACGGTGTTTATCCATCGCCGCTTAGCGTCGACCCACTTTCTGACGAAGGGTCTGGCCGCCATACCGATCAGGAAAGGAACAAGGGTAAGCAAAGTGATCTTGAGTAGCAGCGGCGCGAAAGAAGCGGTTTGGCCGCTGGCCTGCATCAGGAGACGCACCAGCAGCGGCGTTACCAGGACGCCAAGGATGTTGGAAAGAGCGGCGTTAAAAATTGCTCCAGCGGTGTTGCCGCGGGCGACATTGGTCAAAACAACTGAGGTTGAGACAGTCGAAGGGAGGACACAAAGATAGAGAAACCCGTCGCGTAAAGCACTGGGTTCGTTCGGCCAGACAATTCGAGTGACAAAGTGGAAGAGTAAACCGACCAGCGGAAATATCAGGAAGGTGAAAGTTTGAACAATGACATGGAGCCGCCAGTTACCTGCGCCGGCTTTCATCCTTTCAACTTCCATCGACAATCCCTGCAGATAGAGGATCAAGGCAACGCCGATGTTGTTTAGCAGATCCGGATGGAGCCAGCCGTCCCTTGCCCCGGGGGCGGGAAACAGAAACGCGAGGGCGACTGCGCCGAGTAACGCGAGAATGAACCCGTTTTTCCGGGCCGGCGCGCCGGTTGTTTGCCTTCTGATGCGGTTTTCTGACACTGAGCCCATCCTGCTTCTAAATTGCAGAATACGTTCCCTAGGAGAAAGCCCTATCTATTTCACTTTGCGACCGATTTTTGGCACTTCGGCGAAGCCTACCTGCGTTTTTATCGCCCCATCGAGTCTCGAGTTGGAATCTTCCTCTACATTGCGAACGAATTCTGGGATAGTCCCTTTCACACTTGAGGGAACAAGAAGATCCAGGCCTGGCCCTGGTTCAGGAGCTGCAGAACGGTGACGATCGGTCACTGAACGAGTTGATGGATCGGCACAAGGAAGGACTATTTCGTTTCTTGCTACGGCAGGTACGCAACGAAGCCGACGCGTTGGAACTAAGAATGGAGGCGTTCGTTCGGGCCTACTTCAATATTGGTAAGTTTCAGCCGAAGGCCAAGTTTTCCACGTGGCTGTACCGGATCGCGCTAAACCTCTGCCGCGATTATTTGAAAAGCCGCGCGTACCAGTATTCCCTTCAGACGGTATCTTTTGATGCGCCTAGCGAGGACAATGAAGGCCCCGACATGCTTCTGGCGACCGACCGCGGCCTGATCGTAGCACAGACCGTCGTGAGGAATTGATTGCTCTGGAAGAAGCTATTAAAGAGCTGCCTGAGGAACTAATGACGCGCAGAAAGATATTCTGTATGTTGCGTCGACCGGAGATAACGAAATCTTTGCGGTCAAGAATGCCGGGAAAGAGCGTGACTCAGACGGCAAGGGTGAGTTGATCTACGCTGATCAGGCTCACTTGCATGGAGCGCTAGCGATGGTGATGGCGCCAAACGGGCACCTGTTAGTTAGCAATAGCGACGGAATCAACCCCGACCCAAATCAACCGAGTGAAATCGTTGAATTTACAGCGGAGGGGAAAATTCATCGGCCAGTTATCGGTCGATCCGGCTCAAGGTGGAGCCTTCGGGCATAACGTCGTTCAGTACATTGACGATCAGGTTCGGTTCGCAGCCGTAGATGACAACGCGAACACCATCACAATCTGGAAGTTGAACACTGCAAATCTGACCGATCCGGCCCGGTAGGCAGGGA
>Ga0070706_100000781_pt1 | contig 35576 bp, 39 predicted proteins | sample KBSK5501metaG_FD_65476 | JGI IMG/M metagenome (GOLD analysis project Ga0070706, IMG submission 65476) | Corn, switchgrass and miscanthus rhizosphere microbial communities from Kellogg Biological Station, Michigan, USA - KBS K5-50-1 metaG | ecosystem: Host-associated > Plants > Roots >... | reverse complement strand
ACCGTTGCAACCAACATGGCAGGGCGTGGAGTTGACATAGTTTTGGGTGGAGCACAACCTGACAGGAAGTCGGGAGTTTCTAATGAACAATTTACAAACTCCAAAGAATATAAGAATTGGGAAATTGAACACGAAAAAGTTGTTAAGGCAGGAGGGTTGCATGTCATTGGCACCGAACGCCACGAAGCCAGGCGTGTTGATAATCAACTTAGGGGAAGAAGTGGACGTCAAGGGGACCCGGGCTCTTCGCGTTTTTATCTTTCACTTGAAGATGATTTGATGAGGATTTTCGGAGGCGAACAGATTTCCGGAATAATGGATAAACTTAATCTTCCCGAGGAACAACCAATTGAAAATGGACTTATAAGCCGTGCAATTGAACAGGCTCAGGTGAAAGTTGAAGGATTCCATTTTGATGTCAGGAAGCGACTTGTAGAGTTTGATGACGTTGCCAACCAGCAGCGTGACATTGTTTATAAACTCAGGCTAAGGATTCTTGAGTCAACCGATGTAAAGGAAGAAGTTTTGGAAAAACTTAAGCACCAAATTGAAAAATCAATTTTAGGTGAATACGATTTGGCGGTTTCCCTCGCCGAAATAATTCCATTCGACGATTCTTCACTTAAACGTATAAAGTCAGAGATAGATAAAGCCGGTAACAAACAGGAATTTTTAGAAAAAGTTTTAATGGACGTTTATAGAAAGCGCGAAAATGACCTTGGAGCGGGCGTTATGCGGGATGTAGAGAGATTTGCCTATCTTGGGTCCATAGACCACCTCTGGATGGACCACATCGATAGGATTGATGACCTTCGTGAAGGTGTTACACTTCGCGCCTACGGACAACGTGATCCCTTGGTCGAATTCAAAAATGAGGCCTACAACATGTTTGAAAGTTTAATTGATAAGATTGACGAAGAACTTTCCCACAGAATCTTTAGAATTGGAGTTGCCGTTCCTCGACCTGAAATCCCGGCAAGCGCAATGAAAGAAAATTTAGACACTTCAGATAAAACCGGTGTAGTCGACCCGAAGCTTAAGAAAATGAGCAGGAATGACCCTTGTTGGTGTGGAAGCGGAAAAAAATGGAAGAAGTGTCATTACCCTAAACTACCGCCTCAATAATGGACGCGACTGACGATTTGTGATATTTTTATCTCCGTGGGCAAAAAATATTTATTCACTATAATTTTTCTGGTGACACTTTCTGCTATCGGCGGCGTATATATAGTTTCTTCAAACAAGAATACAAAATCTCAAAACACCTCTTTACCGACACCAACTCTCTCTGCTAATATCTCAGGGACAGATGTGCCTCAGGCAACATCTTCTGCAAAAACTAAAACCATGCAAGACGGATTACAAATTCAAGATGAAGTTATGGGTACTGGGATAGAAGCGGTTGCCGGGAAAAAAGTTACCGTTAACTATAAGGGAACTTTGATGGATGGAACTGAATTTGATAGCTCATATGGTAAAGCGCCACTTAGTTTTACAGTTGATGCAGGGGAAATGATTAAGGGTTTTGACGAGGGTGTTGTTGGTATGAAAATTGGAGGCAAACGAAAGTTAACAATTCCCTCGAGTTTAGCCTATGGAGATAACGGAATTCCGGGGGCCATTCCCGGCGGAGCAACACTTATTTTTGAAGTTGAACTTCTTAAGGTAGAATAACTTGTGGCCAAAAATAAATTTTTTTCAGCGTTTGTTCTTCTGACTGTAGGGATTTTTCTCCGATATTTTCTGGCCAAATTTCTAACAAATAGACTCCCAATCTTCGGCCAGATAATTGTCATTATTTTAATTATTAGTATAGGTGCGTTTTACATTATTCAAGAAACCGCAAAAATAATAGAAGAAACCACAGAAATTCTTAGTGAAAAAACTAAAATTGCAGGCGGAGTGCTTCAATCCATTGGGACTGCATTCCCGGACATGGTTCTCGGGATTGTTGCGGCCCTAACCAGTCTTCAGATGCGTGGTAGTAACTATCCTGAATCGATTAATTATGCAATCATTGCCGCAGCGACAACTTTTGGATCAAATATTTACAATATTGGTTATGGAATTTGGTGCATTTTCCGGCAGAATTTGGCAAATAAATTGAATATTTCTATTCGTCTAAACCCACTTTTTCAAAGAATGGGTATGGTCTCTCCCATGAATTTACATAAAATTGTACCGGACCTAAAAGAAATCGACACGTCTATCGATGTTCTAAATGCTTTAACTGTTCTTACTGCAATTACGGTATTTTCTATGGTAATTTTTGGAAAAGTTGGTCCCTCTGATAACCCTCTGAGCGGAGATTTATACCAACTTATAAAGCCGGTAGGAGCATTAATTTTTGTGTTTGCAATTTCTATAATTTATTTTTTTAGAAAAACTACAAGGGTTGCAAATTTTGAAGAAGATGTAATTAACCCTAATAAATATTTTCGGAATAAACCAGAAACAATAATATGGATAAGCTTAGTTCTTGCAGGAATCGCCATTCTTTTTACCGCTCAAGCTATGATTTTTGCTGTTAAGACTTTAAGTGACATTAGCCGAATTCCTGTTGTTGTAACCGGTGTAATGGCGGGGATAATTGGTTGTCTTGGGGAGATGGCAGTTATTCATAATTTCACAGTTAACCCGAACGGTAGAATTGGAGATGCAGTTGTCGGAATTGGAATGGACAATATTGTGACCATCGCGGGGGCCTCAATAGTTGCAATGTTGGGTGGAGTTTATTTAGGCGGAAATGCATTAATTTTAATTTTTGTTATGACTCTTTCCCTAAACACCATACTTATCTGGCAAATTTCAAAACTTAAAAATTTTGTATTAAATAAAAAATGAACATAAAAAAATATTCTAAAGCGATAATTTTGATAGTTTCGATTTTAATTTCCATACTCGTCTTTATTTTTAGAGACAGATTCGAGGGCTTGCAGGGATATGGACTTGTCGGGTTATTTCTCTTAAGTATTATCGGAAACGCAACAATTATTTTACCCGTCCCGGTAATCTTAAGCGCATTTGTTGCGGGGGCTGTTTTTAATCCCTTGGCAGTTGCCTTAGTTGTTTCTCTAGGTGCAACAATCGGAGAGCTGACCGGTTATTTTGCAGGATATGGAAGTGAGGGAATAATTGAAAAAGATTTAAAACTACAGAGAGTAAAAAGGTGGATTGATAAATATGGTTTGTGGGTCTTATTCGTACTTGCCGCAATACCGAATCCTTTATTTGATTTGGCTGGAATAGTTGCGGGAGCCAATAAAATCCCTGTTAAAAAATATCTAGTCGTTGTGTTTTTTGGAAAACTTGTAAAATTTTTGGCAGTTTCCTATTTTGGGTCCAGATCGGTCACTCTAATTGACAGATTCATATGAGAAAATTTTTTAAATACAAAGGAGGACAGTTGCCTCTCCCCTTATTTTTCCCCGATGCTACCCGAGCCGTAGTTAAATCAATTGATACATCGGATATCGAGGGAACAAAAACTCCCGGAATTTTGGTAAATACTTTTCATTTATGGCGAGGGCTTACTGAAGGAGTTTTGGAAAAATTTGGAGGAATTGCCCAGTTTATGGATTTTAACGGTGCTATTATTTCTGATTCCGGCGGATTTCAGGTTATGTCCGTTATTAAATCTGGAGTCATAAAAGGCAGAATTACCGATCAGGGGGCAATTTATTACACTTCGGAAAAGAAAAAAGAAATATTAACACCTGAAAAATCTATCGAATTTCAGATGAAATTAAAGACGGATATGGTTGTAGTACTTGATGATTTTACTGATCCAAAATCAGATTATGAAGGGGCAAAAGTTTCTGTTGAAAGAACCATTAGTTGGGCAGAAAGATCGAAAAAAGAATTTGAAAAAATCTGCAAAGAACAACAATTGGATGAGGAAAATCGTCCATATCTTTTGGGTGTAGTCCAAGGTGGAGAATTTATGGATTTAAGGAAAGTATGTACCAAGGAACTTGTTAGAATTGGTTTTGATGGTCTTGGTTGGGGAGGATGGCCTTTTGTAAACGGAAAATTAAATTTTGAGTCAGCCAAAGTTATCGCGGAAAACTCTCCGGAAGACTATTTTCTATATGGTTTAGGTGTAGGCAAACCGGAAGACATAATTACACTTGCAAAATTAGGTTACAACATTTTTGATTGTGTTCTTCCGACACGAGACGCACGGCACGGCAGATTGTATATATACAATTTTGATTCGATCGAAGAGGTAAATATAAACGAGAAAAATTTATACTCTTATTTTAATCCCGATAGAGCAAAATTTTTATCCGATGATTCGCGAGTTAGCGACGCATGTGATTGTATTTTATGTACAAGATATTCAAAGGCTTATATATCACACCTTTTCAAAATTGGAGATTTCACAGCCGGACGCCTTGCGACAGTTCATAATCTTCGTTTTTACTCAATATTAATGGAGAAAATAAAACTTCAACTTGACAATAAATAATTATTGCGCATATACTTCAGCACTAATATGGAAGAAGGACAAAATGCACAAATAGGAGAAAATCCGACAGCACCGTCAGGTGTTTCTTTCCCAACGGTAGGTGAATCCAAAAAATCAGGTGGAGCAAAAACTTTACTAATCGTAGGAATTTTAGTTTTAGTTGGTATTTTAGGATTTGTAATTTATAAAAGTGCAACTAAAAAAGTTGATACGTCTTCGTTAGAACCGACTCCGTTTGATAATTTAAGCGATCAAACAGTAAACCAAACACCAATTCCGACCCCAACACCAACCCCAAGTACAACCCCTAAAGCCGCCGATAAAAGTAAAGTTCAAATTCAAATCCAAAATGGAACCGGAATCACAGGAGAAGCTGCATATCTCCAGACACAACTTAAAAATCTTGGCTATACCAACGTCAAAGTCGGAAACGCATCGTCTCAAGATGTAACTACAACTCAAGTAACTTTTGCTTCCACCCTTGACGCTGCAGTTGTGGCAGAACTAACCCAAAAACTTAATTCAATTTATCAAAATGTAACCACAACAAATTCAACAAGCACAACTTTCGATGTAGTTATCGTAACAGGTCTTCGAAAGGGAGCAACTGCAAAACCTTCGGCCAGTCCGTCCGCAACCCCAACAGCAACTCCTTGATATATAATGTTCTTGAGATATGGGAAGTGCTGCCAAAATATTTCAGTCGATAGGTGCAAGTTTTAATTTAAACTTGGGAAAATATTCAATATCTGTTGCTTTTTGGCAGGTAGGCGCAATAGTTTTCCTCATTTTTCTTCTCATTCTCATGATGGCCCAGTTTAGAAGACACAATATTGATTGGTCGTTTAAAGGGGCAGTTTTTGGAGTTTTTTTTGGATTTCTGCTTGCTCTCACTCTTGAAGGGTTTTTGATTATTGGAGGAAAAACAGTTCTTACCGAAGTTTTGGGTTGGAAAAACGCGCCCGCTCCACTTCAACTTGCTCTTGATTCGGGAAAAACTGAACTTATAAAGGTTTTAGGAATTGAAACCCAAATTCCATCCGCAAAAGCCGCCGCCGGAAGCCCTCTTCAAAGCACGCTTGAGTCCGTCCAATCCTTAAATCCCGGCGATCTAAAACTCGTTAAAAACCTCATCTGTAAACCCTGATATAATCCAGCTATGCAGGAAAAAATTGCTGACATGGTTTTGCGGCTTCATAAGCTCAAAGAAACAATAGATATAGCCGGTAAAAAACAAAAAATAGAGATCCTTGAATTTGAAGCTCAAAAAGCGGATCTTTGGAGCGACCCTGAAAATGCCCGCAAGGTAACACAGGAAATGAGTGATCTTAAAAAAGAACTTGCCGAGATTGACGATATTACCCAAAACCTTGAGATAATGAAGGAGCTTTCTCAGGACGAATCCGCAACCCCCGAGCTAGAAAAAGAGGTCCCAAAGGCCGAAAAGACTCTGGCAGAACTTGAACTTACGGCTTATCTTTCAGGAGAATACGACGTAAAAAATGCAATTGTCGGAATTCATGCAGGCCAGGGTGGAACTGAGGCCATGGATTGGTCAGATATGATTTATCGAATGTACACGCGATTTTGTGAACGTAGGAATTGGCAAACACAGGTTTTAGAATATTCTGCCGGGGAAGAGGCCGGAATTAAAAGTGTTACTTTTAAGGTAATCGGTCGTTACGCATACGGATATTTAAAGGGCGAGGCGGGAACTCACAGACTCGTAAGGCAATCTCCGTTTAATGCAGATAAGCTTCGCCAGACTTCATTTGCCTTAGTTGAGGTTATGCCTGAACTTGCCGATACGGATTTAAAAGATATTGAAATAAAACCGGATGACCTTGACTGGCAATTTATTCACGCGGGAGGCCACGGAGGCCAAAATGTAAATAAAGTAGCAACAGCCGTACGTTTAACTCATATTCCAACCGGAATCGTGATTACCGCATCAACCGAACGTTTCCAGGAACAGAATAGAAAAATTGCACTTGATCTTCTTCGCGGAAAACTTTGGCTAAGACAACAGGAAATTGCAAAAGGACTAAAAAAAGAAATAAAAGGAGATTACAGGCCAGCTTCTTGGGGAACACAAATCAGAAGTTATGTTCTTCACCCTTACAAAATGGTTAAAGATTTGAGGACAGATATCGAAACCGGGAATACTGAAGCAGTTCTTGACGGTGAAATTGACGAATTTATTGACGCGGAGCTAAAAATAAAATAATATGGACCTAATGAAAAACTTCGATTTCAAAAGATACTGGCCATTTATCCTTGGGGCTTTTGCAGTAGTCATTGCCGGAGTTGGGACTGCCTGGATTCTTTCCACCAAAGTAATGCATACAACTGGCACTCCAGTTGCCCCCGGTGCATCATTTACTTCAAACGAAGCAGGGCTCCTTGATTCAAAAACAAAATATGACACTGCTACCGGAATTTTGGCAGAAGGCGGCATTGGCGGAGACGGAACTCACCACTTAATTCGTGAAGGTGGACCCAGTAAATACGTCTATTTAACTTCGAGTGTTATTGATCTTCAGAGCTTCGTTAATAAGAAAGTTCAGGTTTGGGGCCAGACTCTTTCTTCAAAGAAAGCCGGGTGGCTTATGGACGTTGCCAAAGTCCAAGTTACGCAGTAATTTTTTCTTCGGCTAGCTATTTCCATTTTCATTTGTTAATGTAGTAGTGTCCTAAAAATGCCAGAATCCTCAAACATCATCTCATTTAAAAACGTATCCAAGAAATTCGGAAGCGTAACCGCAGTCAGTAATATTTCATTTGAAGTGGCAAAAGGGGAATTTGTATTTATTACAGGGCCTTCTGGGTCGGGTAAAACTACGATAATGAAGTTGATTCTTGGTGAGCTTACCCCAGATTCAGGGCAAGTTATTGTAGAAGGGGCACATGTTGGGAGTCTAAAAGAAAAAGATTTGCCGTATTTTAGACAAAAAATCGGAACTGTTTTTCAGGATTTTAAAGTTTTGAATGAAAGAACCGTTAAAGAAAACGTTGAAGTTGCGCTTGCCGTTTTGGGACTTCCAGAAGGTGAATGGAACGAGCGTGTTAGTCATGTTCTTAAGCTTGTTGGGCTAACACGACAAGAAAATCTCTTTCCGTCACAACTTTCTGGAGGTGAACTACAAAGAGTTTCACTAGCCCGCGCACTTTCAGTAAACCCTAAACTTCTTCTTGCTGACGAACCCACGGGGAACCTTGACTGGGAGACGTCAAGTACAATGATGGATCTTTTTGAAAAAATCAATAAAGAAGGTAAAACCATAGTAATGGCCACACATAACCAAGATATTATAAAAAAATTAAATAAAAGAATTATCCACATTGTAGGTGGTATGATCAAATAAGATGAATATTCATTTAAAAACCGCCCTCGGATATGTTAGAAGATCTCCTTTTCAAGCGCTTGCTGCTACTTTCGTATTAACTCTGACCTTTTTTGTTGCAACTTTGGTTTCTGTTCTTGTTTATTCCTCATCTCAGTTAATTACCTATTTTGAAACGAGGCCTCAAGTTATCGCTTTTTTGAAAGATGATGCTACACCCTTTGCAGTATCCGCTTTGCAAGATAAATTATCGTCCGACCCTCGCGTTAAAAAAGTTAATTATGTAAGTAAAGAAGAAGCTTTATCAATTTACAAAAAAGCCACAAGTGATAATCCGCTTTTAGGCCAACTTGTAAGCCCGTCAATTTTTCCTGCATCACTGGAATTTTCCGTTAAAGATCTCACCTTTGCTCAAAGCGTTATAGACGAAGTCAAAGGTGAACCAATTGTCGATTCTGTTGGCTTTACCGCGGCGCTTGGTGGAGAATCGAGTTTGAAAGACGTAGTTTCAAGACTCCAAACAATATCAACTTATGTCCGAGTTTTCGGCATAATATTTGTTGGCCTTTTGGCATTAACTTCATTTGTTGTACTTCTTATTATCATCAGTATGAGGATAGCAACTCGTAGGGAAGAAGTAGAAATACTTGATTTGATTGGTGCAACAAAAGGTTTTATTAGAAGTCCGATTATTATTGAAGCACTTCTATATTCTCTTTTTGGAGCGTTTTTAGGTTGGATGATCGCGTTTATTATGATTCTTTACCTTGCCCCATCGGCAGTAACATATTTTGGAGAGATTCCGGTGCTTCCAAAAGATACCCTCGGACTCTTTGAACTTTTTGGAATTATTCTCGGGATTGAGATTGTTGCCGCTGCCATTCTGGCTCTATCGGGAAGCTTGATTGCTGTTGGGAGAGTCAAAAAGAAATAAATGACACAGAATGGGAAAAAATTTCTCTCACTTCTTCTAAGCCTGATATTTATCTTAGGTTTTTTCTCGCGGGTTTTAGCTCAAACTTGTAGTAGCGCCGCCGAGTGTAGTGATTTAATTAAAAAATATTCGGATCAGATAAGTTTACTTCAGGGACAGGCTAAAACTTTAAAAAACCAAATAGCCCAATTTGACGCCCAAATTTATTTAACAGCATTAAAAATAGCCGATACACAAAATAAAATTCAACTTTTGGGTGGGAGAATCGATCAACTCGAAGTTTCACTTAATGATTTAACTTTAGCTTTTTCAAGTCGGGCAGTTGAAACTTATAAACTTTCAAAATTTGAAAATAATTTTTTCTTTCTTGTTTCCGCAAAGGACGTTACCGACGCAGTTTCGAGATTCCATTACCTCCAGAGAATTCAGGAAGAAGATAGAAGCCTGATGGAAAAACTTCAGGAGGCCCAGACGACATACCAAGGTCAAAAGCAAGACCAGGAAACTTTACAGGCCCAGCTGAAAGTTCAACAAGTAAATTTGAATGCCCAAAAAACTGCGAAAAACAATCTTCTAAAAGCGACTCAAAATGATGAATCAAAATATCAAACTCTGCTTAGTCAGGCCCAGTCTCAGTTGGCAGCATTTAGAAGTTTTGTAACCAGTAAGGGAGGAGCCTCAATTCTTTCAAATCAGACGACTCATGATTCTTGGGGTTATTATTATAACCAACGAGATTCCTTGTGGGGGAATATGGGAATCGGAAGCTCGGGTGTTTCGATGGCGGACGCCGGGTGTCTAGTTACTTCAGTTGCAATGGTAGCCACGCATTACGGAAAAAATATTAAGCCTTCTGATATTGCAGGAAGTACCGACCCTTTTGTTCCGGGTACTGCCTATATGTATCAATCTTGGAGTAGTCTTGGGATTAGTGTAAGCAGGAGCTCCGTTGTCGTTAGCGAATCTGCGATTGATAATGAAATAAATGCAGGTAGGCCCGTAATTGTCGGTCTTTATGGTAGCTATAGTTATCCTCAACATTTTATAGTCATCAAAGGTAAAGATTCCGGTGGCTATATAATTCTCGATCCATTTTTAAAGGACGGCGGGGTCGGTACAAAGCATTTGAGTGACGGCGGTTATTCATTTGGAAATATTGTTAGAGTTGATAAAATTGCAATTAACTAGATAATACTGTAAACATGATTTCATTAGTCTTAACTAGTGAAATCAATGAAAAAAAAATTTTCTTGCATCATCTCTTTAGTGTTTTTATTTAGTTTTTATTCAAAAGTACATGCCCAGGTTCTTATAAACGAATTTAGTTCTTTCGAATCTTCTGGTGATTGGGTGGAACTGCATGCATCCGAGACGACTAACATTTCAGGATGGATATTAAGAGATGCAGCAACCACGGTAATGACACAAATACCCGATGGCACTTCGATCGGCTCTTCTGATTTTTATGTAGTTGACGTTGGCAATAGGCTTAATAAAGACGGAGATACGATAAAATTATTTAAATCTGACGACCAGACAAAAGTTGATGAAATAGATTACGGGGGGTCGAACGAAGTTTGCACTCCTGGGTCCGGTCAAACTGTTGGAAGATTTGAAAATGGAAATACGATAGATAGATTTTCAACCGGCACAAAGGGTGCAACAAATACAGGCGCAACTTTAAGTCCTTGTCCGTCTCCAACCCCCACTCCTCCCCCAACTGCGAGTTCCACGCCGGCTCCGTTCCCGACATTAATCCCGACAAAATCTCCAACACCTTCGCCAATACCAACAATAAAACCAACACCTTTTCCTACGGCAACACCTGATACGTTGGCAACATCAGATCAGAATAATCACCAAGCGGATGTTTTGGGTTTGAGGGATTCACTTGCCCCAACCGATACCCCCAAATCCTCCACATCAGACAATAAATCAAACTTTCCCTTAGTTGCCGGGGCACTCGTTCTTGCAGGAATTGGGCTGATTGGGGTTGCCGGGTTTATGGCTTACAAAAAACAAAAGGAAACCTCTTCTGATACAATTAACGGGTGAAGGATAAAATTATTCGAAAATTAAGCCTCTGGCTCCCACCCGTTCTATGGGCAGTACTGATTTTTCATTTTTCTTCAGGGACTATTCCTGTTGCCTCGGCTGTTTATTGGCAAGATTTTACAATCAAAAAAACCGGACATGTTCTACTTTTTGGAGTTCTTGCAATCCTTACATTCCGAGCCCTAAGGGGTGAGGGTATAGAGAGAAAAAAGGCTTTAATTTGGGCAATAATTATTGCTACTTTATACGGGGCAACAGATGAATTCCACCAGATGTTTACCCAGGGTAGAGAGTCCAGAGTTCGCGATGTTTTTATAGATCAAATCGGTGCAATTATTGCTACATATCTTACTTACGTTTTTTTGCCAAAACTTCCGAAAAAACTTAGAATATACGCTGAAGAACTTAATTTAATATGACTCAAAAAATTTTAGTTACAGGTGGGGCCGGGTATATCGGGAGCTTTATGGTTCGCGAACTTAAAGATAAAGGTTTTGATCTGGTAATTTTGGACAATCTTTCCCAGGGACATAAGGAGTCTGTCAAGGATTTTCGACTTGAGCAAATTGATTTAGTAACTGAACCCGATAAACTTCAAAAACTTCTAAAAGAAGAAAAATTCGAAGGGGTAATACACATGGCCAGCTTTATTCAAATGGGAGAGTCGTATAAAGATCCGCAGAAATATTATATTAATAATGTAATCGGTTTTACAAATCTTCTTGCCGCAATGAAAGAAAATGGTGTAAATAATATTATTCTTTCTTCAAGTGCCGGAGTTTATGGAAATCCTGTTAAAGTTCCGGTCGAGGAAGACGACCCAAAAAATCCGCTGAACCCTTATGGTGAAACCAAATATATTATGGAAAGAATGCTTGAAGATTATGACACGGCATATGGGATTAAGTTTGTTGCAATTCGTTATTTCAATGCCGCCGGTGCCGAACTTGATGGCTCAATAGGTGAGGCTCATCCTGAAGAAAGCCATTTGATTCCCAGTATCTTAAAGGCTGCGATCGATGGCTGCGAATTTACACTTTTTGGAGACGATTACGAAACTCCGGATGGCACCACGGTTCGTGATTATATTCATGTACTGGACCTTACCCAGACCCATTCAAAAGCACTTGAAATGCTAATAAATGGAGGAAAAAGTGATTTTTTTAATGCAGGACTTGGCAAAGGCTACTCCAATCGCGATGTAATCAGTGAAGTTGAAAAAGTAATAGGAGAGAAAATAAAGGTTAAAGTTTTACCCAGGCGCGAGGGGGACGCGGCGGCGCTTTATGCATCAAACGAAAAAATTAAAAAGACACTTAATTGGGAACCGAAATACGGACTTCCTGAAATTATCAAAAGCGCATACGCCTGGCACAAAAGTCATCCTCAGGGATACGAAACTTAAAGGTTGACAGATAGGTAGGTATACATATAATCTAAAACTAATGTTTAAAAAGATATTAATTTCAGCCGCTTTTGTTCTTCCACTATTTTTTGCAGGAACTGCTTTGGCTCTTCCTTTAGTAACCCAGAATCACATTCCAGTTTGCCCAGGACCAGTAGCTCCTGGAACTACGAGGTGTAACTCTCAAGTTGTAGTGAACTCAAAAGGGCAACCTAATGCTGGGACGCTTCCATCTGGATATGGGCCTTCACAGTTTTTGACGGGTTACAACTTAACTGGAAGTGCACCAGGAAGCGCGACAATTGCGATAGTTGACGCTTATGACCAGCCAAACATCAAGTCAGATTTGGATACTTACAATAAAACATATGGACTGCCAGCTTTCCCTTCCTGCGGAGGGTCGGTAAATACCTCTTGTTTCCAAAAGGTTGATCAAAGAGGAGGAACTTCTTATCCAAGAGCAGATGCAGGTTGGGGTCTTGAGATTTCACTGGATGTAGAAATCGCACATGCAGTTTGTCAGAATTGTAAGATTCTTCTGGTTGAGGCCGATTCTAATAGTTTTGCCAATTTATTGTCTGCGGTAGATACCGCCAGAAATCTTGGAGCAAATGTAATTTCCAATTCTTACGGAGGAAGTGAATTTTCCGGTCAAACTTCTTATGATTCCCATTTTAATATTCCGGGAGTTGCCGTAACCGTAAGTTCCGGAGACAGCGGCTACGGGGTTGAATATCCAGCGGCTTCTCAATATGTAACAGCAGTTGGTGGAACGACATTAAATCTTTCGGGGAATACCTATGTAAGCGAATCTGCCTGGAATGGATCTGGAAGCGGATGTTCCGGTTACGATCCAAAGCCTGCCTGGCAACACGACACAGGTTGTTTAATGAGAACTGTTGCCGATGTCTCGGCTGATGCTAACCCTAATACAGGGGCCGCAGTTTATGACAGCTTGAGATACCAAGGTAGAAAAGGTTGGTATCAGGTCGGAGGAACCTCACTTTCCTCGCCACTTGTTGCAGCAGTTTATGCATTAAGTGGAAATTATGATCTATCTCATGTTTATGGATCAGCCTCAAATCTTCACGATGTAACAACTGGTTCAAACGGAACTTGTGGAGGAAGTTATTTGTGCACAGCAAAATCTGGTTACGATGGTCCTACAGGTCTTGGAACTCCAAACGGCCCACCCGCCTTCTAAGTTAGAACTCACCAGGTTGTATTTCACGGCTAATGTGGCTATTATGAAATAATGAAGTTCATAAGTCTTCTTAGACATCTTTTTATACCTCACGAGTCCAATAATCAGAAAGCAAAAATTTTGCACCCTTCAAGTCTTGGGATAATTGCTATTTTTTTCATAGGATTTCAATTAGTTTTGAATTTTGGTGTAAAAACTTTACCTCAAGTTTTAGGGTATGCGGCTAATATTTCTCCAAGTGAAGTTATACGTCTTACCAATACCCAACGAAATGCAAACGGTCTTTCAACGCTTTCAGAAAATTCAACTCTTGATTCCGCCGCCCTTGCCAAAGGTAATGATATGTTGGCAAAAGGTTATTGGGCTCATTTTGCTCCTGACGGAACTTCTCCCTGGAGTTTTTTCTTAAATTTTGGTTATAGATATCGTTATGCAGGTGAAAATTTGGCTAGAGATTTTGGCGATGCCTCTTCGGCCGTAAATGCTTGGATGAATTCGCCCTCACATAGGGAAAATATATTAAATCCAAATTACCGTGAAATTGGAATTGGAGTTGTAGAAGGAAATTTGGCGGGAGTAAATACCACGATAATCGTTCAATTTTTTGGGACACCGCTTTCGGGAGGCCCAGCTATTAAAGTTGCCCAGGCCGCCACAGTTAAAACCGGCTCCCCTAAACCAAAAGCAACACCTGTACCAACACTCTCTCCAACTCCCTTAGCCACTCTTACACCTTCTCCGACACCGTCTACGAGAAAGCCGATGATTGCATCATTTAGTTTTGTTTCTCCATTTAATTCAGTCAAAAACCTGGCTCTTGGAATTACTGGAATTTTACTTTTGGCTCTTTCAATCGACTTAATTGTCGTCAGGCGTAGGCGAATAGCCAGGATTGGCGGTAGAACCTTAGCCCACATTGCCTTTTTTGGAATGATTCTTGCGGTTATACTAATATTGAAAGCGGGGCAAATTATATGAGGACGTTCGCGAAAGACTTACCACACTACATGCTTCTTTTTGGCATCCTTTTTGCCGGTTTTGCCGGTTTAATACTCTTCTCTTATGACAAAAATTTTCAGGCAGCAATAGCCATTGGCACCGGAGTTTCTTACGTTTCCTGGGGACTCATTCACCACCACATTCACAAAGACTTACATTTTGAGGTTTTTATGGAATATTTGGCGGTTGCTGTTCTCGGAGTGGTTATGCTCTTTTCCTTGATTTTGCACTAGCGAGCCCATATACTTTCACTACTTACATGAAAAAAGTTCGAAAAGCCGTAATCCCCGCCGCAGGTTTTGGAACTCGTTTCCTTCCCCAAACCAAGGCTATGCCCAAGGAAATGCTCCCAATTGTAGATAAACCGATCATTCAGTACATAGTTGAGGAACTTGTCGACGCAGGAATACGCGACATCATTATTGTCACGGGTTACCACAAGCGCACAATCGAAGATCACTTTGATTTTCCCAACCTAGACCTTATTGAAAACCTACGTATGGGTGGCGAGAAAAAACGCCCAATGCTTGAGGAGGTGGAAAAGATCGCAAACATGGCCAATTTCGTCTATGTCCGCCAAAAGGGGCCTTACGGAAATGGCACTCCACTTCTTAACGTCAGACACCTTATCGGCGATGAACCATTTATTTATACTTGGAGCGACGATTTTATTCAGGCCTCACCCTCCCGTTTTAAACAACTTATTGAAACCTACGAGAAATATAACGGCAGTGTTTTGGGAAGCATAAAAGCGGCAAAAGATGAAGATTATGACAGGTATGGGTTTTCGGGGGGCACAATGGTTGATGACACTGTAATGAAAGTCCAGGAAGTTATTGAAAAACCGGGAAAGGGGAATGCCCCTTCAAATTTGGCCAATGTTTCGGGATTTTTGTTTACTCCTGATATTTTTACCTATCTTAAAGCGGCCCAAGAAAATCTAAAAGAGGGCGAAGAATTTTATTACAATGACGCTTTAAAGCTAATGCTTAACGATGGAAAAGAAATATTTGCGAAGGAGATTAAAGATGGAAAATACTATGATACAGGCAACAAATTGGAATATTTAAAGACTGTTGTCGAATTTGCAATTAAACATCCTGAAATGGGTGAAAAATTCAAGTCATACCTCAAGGCCTTAAAAATCGACTGAAAACCCCCAAAAAGAGTATAATTTGAGGCTGTATGGATGATCACTATTACACAAGCCCCACAAAAGGCCGCCTTTCGCCCGAAGAGGCGGTGGACGAAATATCCCGATTTATAGACGAAGATCCCGGGAAATTTTATCGTATCGTAATCGGCTCAGATTCTCAGGCAAAAAAGGTCAGTGGAAAAGATCAAATTGACTTCGTGACGGCCCTAATTGTCCACAGAGAAGGGTCCGGCGCTAGGTATTTTTGGAAAAAGGAAAAGCAGGCAAGGATTCCGGTCCTTCGGGAAAAAATTTACACAGAAACCCAGCTTTCTTTGGCTGCTGCCTCCGAACTCGTGCCGATAATTCGGGCCAAAATCCCTGCTTCTAAATACGATTTTGAAATCCATATAGACGTTGGCCCCTTAGGCCCGACCCGAGAAATGATTAATGAAGTTACAGGGATGGTGACCGGGAGCGGTTATACGGCACGCACAAAACCCGACAGTTGGGGTGCAAGCCATGTTGCCGACAAGCACACCTAATCCTTGCAACACAGGGTTTCTTTTGATAGCATTTCACTTATATCATGCAAACTGTAATACTTTGCGGCGGAACCGGTACCAGGATGAAAGAGGAAACTGAGTTCAGGCCAAAGCCAATGGTCGAAGTTGGTGGTATGCCAATCCTCTGGCATATTATGCGCACCTATATGCATTACGGCTACAACGATTTTGTGATTGCCTTGGGTTACAAGGGAGACATGATTCGCGAATTATTCCTAAACTGGAGAAGTAATATGAACGATTTCTCAATAGACATGAAGTCCGGCAAAACCGCAATTCTTTCAGATAGGCAAAGAGACTTCAAAGTTACATTGGTCGATACCGGTCTTGAATCCTTAACAGGTGCCCGTATCAGAAAGGTTGCACCCTATCTTAAAGGTGAAGAGTTTATGCTTACATACGGAGATGGGGTTTCAGACATAAATATAAATAAAGTTGTTGATTTTCATCATGCTCACAAAACCCTTGGTACAGTTTCAGGAGTTCATCCAAAATCTAGGTTTGGCTTAGTTGAACTAGATCAACAAACTGGGTTAGTAACTAAGTTTAGTCAACAGCCAGTTATGCGGGAATATATTAGCGGAGGTTTTATGATTTTTAATCACAAATGTCTCGATTATTTTACAGATGGTGAAATGGAAGAAGGCTTAACCCACTTGGCCGATGAAAAACAACTTTCAATGTACACACACGAAGGTTTTTGGAAGGCAGTAGATACTTACAAAGAACTTGAACAATTAAATGCTCTTTGGAATGACGGCAGACCTTGGGCAGTTTGGGAGAAGGACAAATAATATGTTTGAGGACCTACCTAATTTTTTTAAGGATAAAAAAGTCCTCGTTACAGGACATACAGGTTTTAAAGGTGCTTGGCTTGCCGAAGTACTTGTTCGTTGGGGAGCCCAAGTTACCGGAGTTTCTCTTGAACCAAGTACAAAACCAAATTTATTTATTGAACTCGGGCTAGAAAACAAAATAAATAATTACTTCGCAGATATAAGAGATCAGGCAAAACTCCAAAATATTTTTGATAAAGAAAAACCAGAAATTGTCTTTCATCTCGCTGCCCAGGCAATTGTAAAAGTTAGTTATGACGAGCCTCTTCGAACTTACGAAACAAATGTTATGGGAACTGCAAATATTCTAGAAACTATTAGGCAGTCAAAATCGGTTAAATCGGCAGTAATAATTACTTCAGACAAAGTCTATAAAAATGTTGAATGGGTCCATCCTTACCGCGAAATTGATGTCTTGGGTGGAGACGATCCTTATTCCGCAAGTAAAGGTGCGGCAGATATCATCGCTCAATCTTTCATAAAGTCTTTCCTTAGCGAAGAAGATAGCACTCCTGTTGCCATAACCCGCGCCGGAAACGTTATTGGTGGGGGAGATTGGTCACCCAATAGGATTGTTCCGGATATTGTTCGCGCAATTCATGAGAAGCAAGAAACGCTGCTCGTTAGAAGTCCGGCATCGATTCGTCCATGGCAGTTCGTCTTGGAGCCGCTCTCCGGTTATCTTCTCCTTGCAAAGAAAATGTTTGAGGGAGACAAATCTCTGGTAACTACTTGGAATTTTGGTCCACAGGATGAAAATTTTGTTCCGGTATTAAACTTGGTTGAAGAGGGTCTGAAAATATTCGCAAAAGGCGAATATAAAATTGTAACTGAAAAAAGTTTCCACGAGGCTAAACTTTTGAAACTCGATATATCAAAGGCCAGGTCACTTCTTGGCTGGAAGCCAAAACTCAATCTAAAACAAACACTAGATTACACTTTTGAGTGGTACAAAAATTTTTACATGAAAAAAGAACTAATTGAAGAGTTTACAGATCATCAAATTTTGGAATTTTTTGGTACAAAATGATTTTCACTCCTACCGAGATAGACGGAATGTTTGTTGTAACACTCGAACCCCACGAGGATGATCGCGGATATTTCGCAAGAATGTTTGCCCAAGAGGAATTTGAAAAAGCGGGTATTACTGATTTTAAAATTGTACAAATAAACCAAGCATTTACTAAAGAAGCGGGAGTTCTTCGTGGTCTTCATTGGCAGACGAAACCAAAAGAGGAAGCAAAATTTTTTCAATGTTTAGAGGGGGAAATTTTTGATGTTGCAGTTGATGTTAGGGAAGGGTCAAAAACTTTTGGAAAATGGGTCGGGGTAAACTTGAAAGCTACGGAGAAAAAATTAGTATACATTCCCAAAGGCCTTGCACACGGCTACGAAACACTAACGTCAAATTGTAAAGTTCAATATATGGTTTCTGAATTTTATGCACCGGAAACGGAAAAAGGTTTTCGATGGAATGACCCAACCTTTAATATTAAGTGGCCGCTAGAACCGGCATTTATGTCAGAAAAGGATAGTAGTTTACCGGATTTTTCAAAAAATGGCTAACCACGTTAGAAAGCTTAATAAACTGGCAATTGAAACGTTAATAGAGAGATCGTTTAGAAAGGACTTTCTAACGTGGCTAAAAAAGTTTTAATTCTTGGCTCACAAGGAACCCTCGGACAAGCGCTTGTTTCAGAATTTACAAATGTTGGCTATGACGTAACAGCCTGGGACAGAAACGATTTGGATATAACTACCCCCGAGGCACCCAAAAAAATCACAGATCTTGACCCCGAATTTATTATTAATGCGACAGGTTACAACGCCGTGGACAAGGCCGAAACCTCCGGCGAAGAAAAAGACTTGGCATTTATTTTGAATGCGGAAGTTCCGGGAAAGTTGGCAGAAGTAGCTAAAAACTTAGACGCAATTTTCGTAAATTTTTCTACAGATTATGTTTTCGACGGTAAAAAGAAAGAAGGTTATACCGAAATCGATATTCCACAGCCCTTATCCGTTTATGGAGACTCAAAATACGAGGGTGAAAAACGAGTGGCTGAAAAAGGCAAAAAATATTATATTGTCAGGCTTTCAAGACTTTTTGGTGAAAAAGGGGTAAGCGAGGCGAGTAAACGAAGTTTTGTTGACATCATGCTTTCCGAAATAGATAAACCTGAGCTAACCGTTAAAGATGAAGAAGTTTCTTCCCCAACTTACGCGCCGGATCTATCAAAATTTGTACGTGAACTGGTTGAGTCAGATTTGCCTTGGGGAATATATCACGGTACAAATAGCGGAAGTTGTACATGGTACGGTTGGGCCGAAGAAATATTCAAAATTAAAGGCAAAGGTCCAAAATTAATAAGCGGAAAGGCGTCTGATTATAATAATCCGGCGGCTCATCCAGCGTTCTCAATTCTTCTTAATACCAAGCGTCCCAAAGCCAGAACTTGGCAGGAAGCCTTAAAGGCGTTCTTCATATAAACTATGTCGATAAAAGTTACAGATGGTTTTACCTCGGGGGATGATGAAAAGGTAGTTTCAATTTTAGATAAATGGAATGGGGGCCCGCTTTCGGATGAATTATTTACACGGGTCTCCAAAATGAATGTCTTGGTTAGCGCAATTTGCGTAATCTTTCGTAAAAATGGCGAAAATACTGAAGTCTTATTGCTACCTAGACCGAATGACGACCCGACTTGGCCTGGGCTTTTGAACTTACCCGGCAAAATGTTTCGTCCTATCGATTTTGAAAGAGACGATAAAAACCCTATAAATGGACCATTTGAAAGAATTCAAAAGGATGAGTTAAATACAAAATTTAAAGGCTCTCCCAAATTTTCAGGAATTGTATTTCAAGATACAAAGCGTGGTCCAATAGTTGCCCTTATTTATAATGCCTGGGTATCAAAAGACTCTGAGTCAAACACTGACTGGAATTGGATAGACGTAAGCAAGTTGAAAGATTTAAAGAATTTATTAGATACCGAGATGTCTGCTATCGAGAAAGCCTTAGAAAGTTATTCTGCGGGATCAAACCACTTACCCTCTTTATAGCCTATTGAATTCCAGAAAAAGTCGGCTGGACTAATTTTTTTATATAACCAAAGCGGTGCTCTGTGATAACAAAGCTGCCCAAACTGATAGCCAAGCCATCCCATGGTGAGTTGTACAAAAGCCAAGGGCAACATCCAAGGTTCTCGTATTGCGATGTAAGCAAAAAGGGATAATGCATATGACGCCCCACGAGTTTGATCCCCGCCTCCACCTAAGTCCAAAACTTTATGCCACTGTTTTCGATACATTCCCGTATCAAAATGCCTTTGGAACTCTTTTAATGGCGTGTAATTATGTGAATGTGTAACAACTGCTTCAGAGACGTAAGCAATTTTGTGGCCCTTTTTAAGAATCATTGAAGCCGCAATTGCGTCTTCTCCGGAAAGAGTCCATCGAAATCCGCCGACTTCATCAAGGGCGCTATTTAAATAAGCAGTGCAGGCATCGGAACAAAATGCCGTGTACACGCCAAATTTCCCTGCATCTTCAATTCCGCGTAAATTACTTTTTTCGGGAAAACTAAACAGTCTTCCAAATCGGGAGATAATATTGGCGCCTTCTCCTGCAATTTGTCTCGCGTAGGAAATTGCGGCATGTTCCTCGGTAATCGGCTCGATAAGTTTTTCCAGCATGCCAGGTTCGGCATATGCGTCTGGGGTCATCATTACGACGATGTCAGTCCCCAGTGCTTTCCTTGAAAGTTCTCTGGCCATTCCGTGATTCATTTCAGATCTTGGAATTACGAGTGTTTCTACCCCCATTTTTTTTGCAAATTCTACACAGCCGTCGTTTGATGTGGAATTAAAAACCAACACCTTTACCTTTATTGTGGACTTTAAAATTAGCGGCAAACTTTTTTCGAGTTTTTGAAAGTCTTTATAAGTTATAAAAGCCACCCCCACGGTCACCTTTTTCATATTAGCCAATTATATCAGTAATCAAGAATTGCTTTCACGGTCCTGACTAAGATATCATACACGTAGATGAAAAAACTCGGAATCTCTGTAATAATAGTCAGCTGGAATACAAAAGATATTACAGATAAGTGCCTTTCCCAGATGAAAAAAGCGGTTGAGTTTGTAAAAGATAAGGCCAACGTCGAAGTTATTGTTGTTGAAAATGCCTCAGAAGATGGAACCCCTGAGATGATTGCAAAAAAACATCCTTGGGTAAAGCTAATGCCATCAGGTGCGGATTTGGGTTATGGCAAAGGCAATAATTTTGGATTCAAAAAAAGTGATCCAAAAAATAAATATATTCTTCTTCTAAATAATGATGCTTATGTCGAACGTGAGACTTTAGCCAACTCTTTGGAATATCTTGAGCAGAACGACGGTTGTGATGTCATGGGATGTAGACTTCATTTTGAAGACGGAAGATTCCAGCCGAGTGCCGGATATCTGCCAACACCGATGACTGTGTGGTCTTGGATTTGGGGGTTGGAGGGAATTCCTCTTATCGGTAAACTTTTTTCGCCCTTCCATCCCAAAGACCCCGAATTTTTTGAAAAGGATAGAAAGGTAGGTTGGGTAATGGGCGCGTTTTTGTTTATGAAACGCGAAGTTTACGCAAAAACAAAAGGTTTTGATGAAAATTTTTTCCTTTACGGCGAAGAAGTTGAATGGTGTAGAAGGGCGAAAGAGGCGGGATATAATATTTGCTACACACCGAATTTTTCTGTAACCCATCTTGACAAATCGAGTGCAAAAGGGGATCCAAAAGAGCTGGCCAAAATTTTTAGACGTGAGATTTTGGGAATTATTTATTATATGAAGATAAATTACAAAAGTCAGATGTGGTGGATTCTTCCAATGACAAAATTAGGTGTAACTCTACGCTTAATGATTTTTTCTCTTTTGGGGAATACAATGAGGCAAGACGCTTACAAACAAACATTGGAAGGACTATGAAAAAAATCGCATTAGTAACAGTTAATTTTGGAGGGCTTAGAGATACTTTGGAGCTTACCGAAACTGTAAAAAAGTTAGATATTAGCGGAATTGATTTCCGATATATTATCGTTGATAAAACTCCGGGTGATTACATTGGTGACCATTTGAAAAATCCTCCCGAATATCTTGAAATTTTACAGGCAGGTATAGATAAAGGTTTTGCGGGGAGCTATACACTTGGTATGCGCTATGCAGCCGCATGGGGTGCAGATTATGTCGCGATAATTAATAACGATACTTTAATAGGGAGTACCAATCTTATCAAAAAACTTGCAGAGGTTTTGGATAATAATCCCGAGGCCTCAGTTGTTTCACCAAAAATTTTATTTGCACCGGGGTTTGAATTTTATAAAACTAAATATACAGAAAAAGATAAAGGTCATGTAATTTGGTATGCCGGCGGAAAATTCGACTGGGCAAATGTTAGAAGTATTCACAAGGGGATTGATGAGATTGACCACGGAAAGTTCGATTTAACCGAAAAAACTGGATTTATAAGCGGTTGTTGCTTCATGGTTAGACGCGAAACTTTGGAATCGGTGGGTTATTTCGATGAAGATCTTTTTGCATATTTTGAAGATAACGATTGGCAACAAAGGATATTAAAAAGTGGCGGCAAACTTTTTTATACCGGGCAATCTCATATTTATCACAAAGTTTCTCAAACCATGGGAGTTGGTTCTCCTCAAACTGACTACTTACTAACGCGCAACAGATTATATTTCACCTCACGTTATGCAAGTGCGCGTACAAAATTTGCAGTGGCCAGAGAAGCATTTCGTCAATTTGTTTTTGGTAGAAATGCCCAACGCCATGCAATCTTTGATTTTATTCGTGGCATCAAAGGCCCCTCACCCTATACTAAGATTTCTACAGGAGAATATAAATATCCGATTAGAATGTCGATTCTCGTCTCGGATTACAAGACATCTGATCTTACCGACCAACTTATAAAAAGCGTTTTTCGAAAAGGTTCAGGATATGATTCGGAAAAGGACGAATTAATAGTTCTGGATAATGCAACAGATGATGACTTTGATTCTTTGATGAAAAAATATCCAAAAGGTGTCCGTTTCATCAGAAATAAAATCAATAAAGGATTTGTCGGCGGTTATAACAGACTTATGGAATACGCCAGAGGGGAGCTACTTTTTATGCTTAACAGCGATATCGAAGTAAAAGCAGATGCTCTAAAAACCACTATCGAGCAAAGTCAAAAATACAATAATGAGTATGTTCTTTCCGGGCAACTACTTTTTCCGAATGGTGACCCTCAAGATTCTTGTTTTATGCTTCCAACAATTTGGGGCGCTTTTAAACAATATTTTTTAAACATTAAAGGAAGCTACTTTATGTTTAGGCCGGAGGTTACAAAACCGGTTCGTGTAGAAGGTGCCGCAATGGCTGTATTTATGATTCCACGAAAAGTGATTAATAAAATCGGTTACCTTAACCGCAAGTTATTCATGTATTTCGAAGATATCGACTATTGCAGAAGACTTAAAAAGAATGATATCCCAATCTATTATTTACCAAATTCAAAGTTTTTTCATCACCATGGGGCTACTGCAAAAAGAATTGGTAAGGCAATAATAAATCCGCAACTAATCGCCAGTTCCAAAATTTACCACGGAAAATTTAACTACGCGCTTATTACAGCAACACTTTGGCTTGGACAAAAATGGGGTCAGGTAATTTCACCTCAGTCTCGTTGGGAAAAAGACGGAAAATAATTTATTTTGCGTTTCTCCACTTCTCAATTTCAAAATGATTTCCCGAAAGAAGTACTTTTGGGACCTTCCAACCTTTATAATCTTCAGGTCTTGTATACTGCGCATATTCAATGTACCCCGGAACTTTGTGAGATTCTTCGAGAGACGATTCGTCTTTACCCAAAACTCCGGGAAGAAGTCGGACCACCGAATCTGTAATTACCATTGCCGGGATTTCTCCGCCAGTTAAAACATAATCTCCGATAGATATTACCTCATCAACTAATTGTTCATTAACTCTATGGTCAACACCTTCATAGTGACCTGCGATTAAAATAATATGACCAAATTTTGAAAATTCTTGCGCTTTCGCTTGGGTAAATTTTGTTCCTCCGGCATCAAGTAAAATTACTTTAGATTTTTCTGTTCTCAAATCTTTTAGTGCCCGGTCAATAACATCAACTCTGAGAACCATTCCAACACCTCCTCCGTAAGGCCGGTCGTCAACGTCGCGTCTTTCACCTTCCCCATACTTTCTTAGATCATTTATCCTTATTTCCACAAGTTTTTTCTCTGACGCCCTTTTTAGAATGGACTCCTCAAAAGGTCCTTTGAACATATCTGGGAAAAGAGTGAGAATATCAATTTGCATGACCATATTGTATCATTATTAATATGAACAAAGCCGTAATCGTAATGCCGGCATATAACGAAGCTCAAAACATTGCCTTGATGGTTCACGAGCTTTTTGTTAATGAATTTCCGAAGATTGAGGGAGCCGAAATGCATCTTTTAATTGTTGATGATTATTCTCCCGACGGGACAGGTGAAATAGTTAAAAATCTAGCAAAAACTCATAAAAATCTTCATCTTCTCCAGAAACAAAAAGAGGGTTTGGGATGGGCATATGTTCGCGGAATGGAGTATGCAATGGAAAAATTACACGCAGATGCCATTTTGGAAATGGACGCCGATTTTCAGCATCCTCCAAAATTTGTTAAACCAATGGTTGATGCTTATTTAACGGGAGCAGACTATGTTATTGGCAGTAGGTATATTAAAGGTGGCTCAGTTCCTAAAGAGTGGGCAACGTCCCGCAAAGCGGTAAGTTATTTTGGAAATTTATTTATAAGAACCGTACTTCTTAATTTTAAAATTCACGATTTAACAACAGGATTTCGTTTGAGTCGTGTAAAAGGAGTTCTGAACAAAATCAAACTTGAAAAGCTTATGGATCTTGACCGTTTTGCATATAAAGTCGACCTCCTTTATCAATGTCTTAAGAATTCTAAAAAAACCGTCGAAGTTCCGCTTGAATTTGCATCACGTTTGAAAGAAAAATCTAAATTTAATTGGAAAGAAATGGTTTCCACTTTTACCGTTGCTATTATTCTTGGAATTCGCGATAAACAAAGATTTATAAAATTTGGTCTGGTTGGATTTTTAGGTTTTTTAGTCAATTATTTTTTCTTACGAGTCTTTAGAGCTTTGGGTCTTAATGAAACTCTGGTCTGGTTATTTGCGACAGAACTTGCCATCATTTCAAACTTCACTTTAAATAACCTTTGGACTTTTAAAGAGGTTGAAATTGCGGGTTTGGGAAAAACTATAAATAAATTTTTGCAGTTCAATTTGACCTCTGTAGGGGCACTAATTATTCAGGCGGTTGCAGGTCCATTCGGAGAAAAATTGGTAGGAATAAAATATGACGCTTTAGTTCTTGCGTTTGTTGTGGTCTTTTTAGTCCTTCCATATAACTACGTTGCTTACAATTTAGTTATTTGGAAAACCTGGAAACTTCCAAAATCTGCTAAGAAGATTTGATGGGAACTCTGAATTTATATCCATAGGGAATTAATCCTGTTTCGTCCGAGTTGTCACGTAATTTTCGGGTTACCATTTCTACTTTTGTCCCGATTTTTACCGGTTTCGTCGAATCATGGAGGTCGGTTAGCTGTGCAGTTATCATCGGCCCTTCATCAAGTTTAACCAGTGCAACCTGATATGGGGCAAGCCCTTGATAGCCAGCGGGCGCTTCATAGATGACTGTGGATGAATATACTTTCCCTTTTCCGCTCAGAAGAACTTTTTTTTTGGCTTCCCTGTGGCAATTCGGACAAATATCTCTAGGCGGAAAAACAAAATGCCCTTCCGGACAAACTTCACCTTCAAGCTTCAGTCTTTGGTCTTTTAAACGCCAATGACGCGGAATTTCATGGCTCATACATAGTTAGTCGGGCGAGAAGCCTAAAAACCCACGATTTATGCTCGCAGCTCCGCTATGCTCGCAGCTCCGCTATGCTCGCGGCTCCGCTATAGGAATGGTGCCCAGTTTGATATAGGCATCACATTTTGAGAGATGAACGCCAAACTGAAGAGGAAGATGGGGATAATAATTACAATGAGAGCAATTTTAAATTCTTTTTTAACTAAGACATCAGAAAACGCGACGAATAAAAATGGGACAATGGGTAGGGTGTACCTAACCAAGTCCCTGTGAGCGATAAGAAGAGAAAGTAAGAAAAATATTCCGGAAAATGTCGCAATCTCGTATTCTTTCTTTTCAAAAAGTTTATAAACTCCGATCGCACCGATTAAATAAACAAAGATAATTTCTTCAAGCCAAAAAGTTCCAACCCAGGGGGCCGAAAAATTGAAAATTGAAAAAGGAGGAAACATTAAATGAATGTTGTCGCCCGAATGGAAGTAAGCCCAAAAATCTCCTGTAAACAGGAAATACAGCGAAAATACCAAAACAAGTGATAAAGGAATAAGCAGTAAGGGATATGTTTTTCTTAATGCAAATTTTTCAAGTAACCGGTTCCCCGTAACTGAAATTTGGTTTTTAATAAATGGAATAAGGAAATAAACGAAATATGAGACAAAAAGAAGTATTCCTGGAGATTTGGTTAAGGTTGCAACCGCTCCCCAAAGACCAGATGCCCAATATCTTTTATCTTTAAAATAATAGAGGGATGCCAAAATGCTGGCAACAAACAATGGGTCAGCCGACCCAATCGATTTAACTATTAACCATCTGGCCGGAAAAATCGAAAAAACGAATGTTAAGAAAAGTGCATCCTTCCTTTCAACATACTTGCTAATAAGCAAATAGAAAAAGTAGCTAGCCAAAACGCCCGAAATAAGTGTCACGATAAGCATCGCGTATGGAAAATTTGTGGCAATTGCAAAAAGTCGTGTCAAAAGAGGGAAGAGTGGAAAATGTGCGGCGTAATATTCAGTCGGGAGCGGAAACTGATAATTTGCCTCGATTGCTTGCTTATTGTAGAAGGTTTTAGCAACTACTAAATAAAGGGGACCATCGTAATTTGCAACAATTGTTGCCATTCCATTTTGTGGAAGCGGAATTCCCCAGAATGAAGGCAAACGGAATGCAAAAGGAAGCCAGATAAGAAGTGTCGGGATAAGAGAATATAAGGCTACCAAGATGATCGTCTTAATTTTTGGAATCATACTCAAATATTAACACTAAGTAGGTTCAATATGCTATCCTTTAGGCATATGGCCCAATTAATTGAGGAGTTGTCGGTATTTTTGCCGGTTTATAACGAGCAGGAAAATATCAAGACTGTAACCTTAAAAACGCAAACCGTTTTGGAGAAAATTGCGGCTAAATGGGAAATAATAATTGTTGACGATGGTTCAACCGACTCAACCCGTCAGTCCGCCCTGGGCTTAGTCAAATCCGACAAAAGAATTCGTTTAATAAGTCATGCAGAAAATCGGGGATATGGGGCTGCACTTCAATCAGGATTTTATAACTCCAGATATTCTTGGATTGCTTTTATCGACTCCGACGGACAATTTGATTTTTCGGAAATAGATAAATTTATTTTTAAACAAAAGGAAACTGGTGCAGATCTTGTGATAGGTTATTACAAAAAGAGACGCGTATCGGCGCTAAAAATTTTTACCAGTAAGATTTGGGAATTTGCGGTTTGGTTACTTTTTGGTTTAAAAGTTCGGGATATCGATTGTGGTTTTAAGATGATATCAAGTAATGTAATCCAAAAAATTCCTAAACTAGAAAGTGAGCGCGGAGCTTTTATTTCCAGTGAACTTCTTATAAAGGCGAAGGCTGCCGGTTTTAAAATCGTCGAAATTCCCGTAACTCATTTTCCGCGTACCAAAGGCAAAGGAACGGGAAGGCGACTAAATGTTATTATTAAGAGTTTTGTAGATCTACTCAAATTATGGAGAAGATTAAAATAAAAATTAAGAATTTGATACATCAAAACCCGAAAGAATTTTGGATCTTACTGGGAATTTTAGTTGTTGCTGCATTTTGTCGTCTTTATAGAATTGATCACTATATGACATTTCTGGGAGATGAAGGCAGAGATGTAATTATTGTCCGTAGACTCCTTACCGAAGGTCATCCTCCGTTAATTGGCCCGGGGACCTCAATTGGAAACATGTATTTGGGACCACTCTATTATTATATGATGGCGCCTGCACTTTTGATTGCAGGTTTTTCTCCGGTCGGGCCGGCAATTCAGATTGCCATCCTTGGAATTATCACAGTTTGGTTTGTTTGGTATGTTGGTAGAATTTGGTTTGGGAAAATTGCAGGTCTTATTTCGGCAGCCATTTTTGCAATCGCCCCAACCGTTATTATTTATTCGCGCTCCTCTTGGAATCCCAACATAATGCCGTTTTTTGCACTCCTTTCTATGTACTCAATTTGGAAAGTTTGGAAGGACCATGCATATAAATGGCTAATTGTTTTGGGCGCTTCCTATGCCGCCGTTTTGCAATCTCATTATCTAGGTCTTCTTCTTGCGCCAACAATCGGTATATTTTGGTTTCTTTTTATTAGATCGGTTTGGAAGGATAAAGTTTTAAAGAAAAAGGGAGTACTATATTCGGTTTATGCTTTTATTATTTTTATTCTTCTCATGAGTCCTCTATTTTTCTTTGACCTAAGACACAACTGGATGAACGCAAAAGCGATGTATACATTCTTTACTGTTCGGCAGGAAACCGTTTCTATAAAACCATGGAGTGCCATCCCGAAAATTCCGGAGATGCTTAATTTGGTCGATAGCAGTGTGGTTTCTGCAAAAAATATGGCAGGGGCTCTGATCGCGTCAATATTAATTTTTCTGGGAATAGTTTGGACACTCATCAAAAAAAGATCACCCCAAATTTGGTTTTTAGTTTCCTGGATTGGCTTTTCCCTTTTAGGGTTTGGTCTATATAAACAAAATATTTATGACCATTATTTTGGTTTTATTTTTGTTGTTCCATTTCTTTTAATCGGAGCGTTTCTTTCTACGCTTATGGAAAGTGGAAAGATTTTAAAATGGCTTGCTGCAATCATCCTTGGATTTTTGATTGCAATTAATCTTTTAAATAGTCCCCTGAAAAAAGAACCGAACAGTTTATTACAAAGAAGTGAAGATGTTTCTCATAAGATATTCGAGGAGGCAAACGGACAGCCAATGAATCTTGCAGTTATCGCAGACAATAATTATGAAGCGGGATATCAATATTTTGTACAACTTTACGGCGGAAAAGTTTTGGAAATTTTGGCGACTGACAAATCAACTTTTGCCAACCAACTTTTTGTTGTTTGCGAATTAATTCCAACATCAAAGTGTGATCCGACTCACAATCCTAAAGCACAAATTGCGAATTTTGGATGGAGTAAAATTGCCGCCCAATGGGACTTGGATGGAGTTATAATATACAGACTTATTCACACACAATGAACTACAAAGAATCAAAAGAAATACTCGCAGAAATAAAAAAAGCCAAAAAGATTTTGGTTAATTGTCACCGAGGTCCCGATTCCGACTCGGTAGGAAGTGCAACAGCACTTGCCAAAATATTAGAGAAAATGGACAAGGATGTCACAATTATTTGTCCAAGCGATGTTCCAGAAGATCTAAATTTTCTAGGAACCGATAAAATAAAAAGGGTTGATTTTTCCAATTTCGATTTTTCCCTTTACGATCTTTTTCTTGCCATCGATTCTTCAACGATTTCAATGGTCACAGGTACAAAGGAAACTTTAAAACCTGAGATAAAAATCATTGTCATAGATCATCATGTTTCAAACGAAGGTTTTGGTTCTATAAATCTTATCGATAGCAAGATGACCTCTACAGGAGAGCTACTTTATAAGATTTTTCAAGATTGGGATATTGCAATAAGTAAAGATATCGCCCAGAGTCTTCTGACCGGCATAATTGGGGATACAGGCTCTTTCCAATATCAAAATGTCGGTAGTTCAACTTTAAGGGCCGCAGCCGACCTTATTGATATTGGTGCAGATAAAGACGAAATTATTAAAAATATTTATCGCAACATTAATTTCCGAGAACTTCAACTTTGGGGAAAATTTATTGAAAATATGGAAGTGGACACAGAATTCAATTTTGTTTGGGGAGCCGTCCCTCTTGCCCTATTTAAAGAATATGGTGAGCCAAATTCAGTTAAAGAAGATGTTGCCAATATTTTCTTTCCGATTGTAAAAGGAACAAATTTTGGAATGGTGATGGTCGAGATTGAAGAAAAAGTTTTATCAATTAGTTTTAGGGCAAGAAGTGATTTTGATGTTTCAGAAATTGCAAAACATCTGGGAGGTGGCGGCCATAAGGCGGCTGCAGGAGCACGGATCGAGGGACTTCCTTTTGATGATGCTGTAACGAAAGCCTTGGAAGTCGCTAGAAAGTATGCAAAAAATACTTAAAAAATTTTTCTTCTCGAATTATCTTCTAATCGGAATATTATCTTTAGCCACATTCTTAAGACTCTACAGAATTAATGAACTTTTGGGTTTTTGGTATGACCAAGGCCGTGATGCACTTGTAATTTGGGACATGATTTATAAAGGAAAACTGACTTTAATTGGACCCATGATGGGTTTTACAGGGATGTTTAGAGGCCCTTGGTATTACTATTTAATTACACCATTTTATTGGTTGGGACACGGAAACCCAATCTTCCCATCTGTCTTTTTAATTTCTACTACAGTCCTTGCTATTTATTTTTTATTTTTGATTGGTGAGAAATTAGGAAGTAAAAATGTAGGTTTGTTTGCCGCCCTTGTTGCCTCCGTGTCAGCATATATTATAAGTTCTTCAAGATGGTTCTCTGATCCAACTCCGACGCTTCTTGTTAGTGTTTTATTAATTTGGGCAACCTTTAAATATCACGATAAGAAAGTTTGGGCACTACCACTTATAGGTTTCCTTATCGGGATGTCATTGCAATTTAGTGCGTCCACAGAAATATTTTATATTCCGGCATTTTTAGTTATTCTTTATTTGTTTAGAAAACTTTTACCGAAATTTAAAGTAATTTTTCTCTCGGGGATTTCATTTTTAGTCCCCTTCCTGTTTCAGGCATTGTTCGAATTGAGACATCTGGGAACTTTATCCGGGGCTTTATTCCAATTCATTTTCAAAGAAAAAACTTTTAGTTTATCTTTCTGGAAGATTATTGAAACTCGCCTGCCATTTTACTATTCGCTTTTTGCATCGAAATTTTGGTTTGGTAATATTCTGTTTGCTCCATTTTTTATTATTTTTTTAATAACACTTATTTTAAAATGGCGTGAATTTTGGCATAACGATAAATTTAAAATTATATTTGTTCTTTCCATAGGCCCATTTATCGGGACGCTCTTTTTTGTTAGCAATTTAGGGGCAATTTATGATTATTATTTTACCGGTTATTATTTAATTTGGATTTTATTATTTTCATTTGTCATTCTCTCTATTCCCAGAAGTTTTGTCAGAAAATTTATTTTAATTGCATTTTTTGCATTATTAATTTTTGAAAACTGTAAATCTTATATCACCAGTTATTTCATTTCATTGAATGACCCGAAAATTGTTGTTTTAGGTAACGAACTAAAAGCTATCGATTGGATTTACAGAGATGCTAATGGACGCAACTTTAATGTAGACGAATATGTTCCGCCTGTGATTCCATATACTTATGAATATTTATTTGAATGGTTGGGGCATACAAAATACAATCAACTTCCTGACACATCGAACGTCAAACTTTTGTATACTTTGGAAGAGGCGGATTTTGACCACCCAGATAGAATCGCTGCTTGGTACGCACGTCAGAATGGTATAGGTAAAGTTGAGGAGAAAGTCCAGTTTGGAGGAATAACTGTTGAAAGGAGATTGCGATATGAAAATAAAAAATAAAATATTTTGGATAGTCGGCTTTATAATTTTGGTGGGTCTTTTTCTACGCCTATATAATGGTGCAGAACTTTTTAATTACACTCACGATCAGGATTTGGCGGGTTGGATTATAAAAGATGTTGTCGTTAACTATCACTTGCGCCTTATTGGTCAGCTCACATCAACCCCAGGAGTATTTATCGGACCACTTTTTTATTATCTTTTAATTCCTTTTTACTTGATTTTCAAAATGGACCCAATCGGTGGAATTTATTTAGTTGCCGCAATTGGTGCTTTTGCAATTTGGAGTAGTTATTATGTATTTTCAAAAATTTTCAGTGAAAAAGTCGGACTGATCTCTGCTCTAGTTTACGCGGTTTCTTCATACACAGTTTTCAACGATCGAGAAGTTGTTCCCACAATGCCCCTGATGCTTTGGTCGATCTGGTTTTTTTACAGTCTGCACTTAATCCTCATGGGTAATCAAAAGAAAGGGTTCCTATTGGCCGCGATTTTGACTGCTCTTATTTGGCATATAAATTCTGGATTATTTATTCTTTTACCAATCTATTTAGTCGCCTTTATTATGTCTAAGAAAAGATTAGATTTTAAATCTCTTTTTGTTCCCTTCATATTACTTATCATTCTTTCGGCACCATTAATTTTATTCGAAACGAGACACGGATTTTCAGAAACAAAGGCAATGATATTTTCTGCCACTCAAAGTCAGGGGGATATATTAAAAGGAACTGCAAAATTGGCAAAAATTTTCGACGTTGTTATTAAAGATGTTGCAGATCTTCTCTGGGGGTATCCTCCAGGAGTTCCCAAAACTTTAGCGTTTTGGATTGTCTCAATCGCAACTATATTAATATTCATAAAAAGAAAAATTGAAAAGAAAACCTTTTGCATAATGCTTATCTGGATGTTGGTTACAACAGGTTTTTTTGCCATATTTTCAAAACCTGTTTCAGAATATTACCTTAATAGTTTAACAATCGTTTGGATTGCATTTATTTCTGTCATTTTTGCAACTCTTATCGAGTCAAAGAAAGTAAAATATTTGGGTTATTTATTGCTGGCTCTTTTTGCGTACTTCAGTTTTTACAGATTTTTTACTTATCCGAAAAATCACGAGGGTTATGTTGAAAGAAAACAAGTTGTTGCTTACATAAAAGCTGATGCTGTAGTTCATGGTTACCCATGTGTCGCGATTTCTTATATAACTAGCCCCGGTTACAATCTCGGATATCGTTGGTTTTTCTATTTGGCAAAAGTTTCGACAAGACCTGTTAGTTCTAACGCTCCCGTTTACTCGATTGTTTTTCCACTTTCAAGTGTCGATAAATTCGATAAATCTTTTGGAGCGCTTGGAGTAATAAATCCTGATTATTCCAGATATAATATAAAAGGAGTCGCAAAATCCTGTCAGGGCGATAATTTCAACTTAACTGACTCAATGTTTGGTTATACACAATAATATGATGCTCTCAGTAGTTATTCCGGCTTTTAATGAAGAAGGTAGTTTGAAAAAAGGAGTTCTAAATGATGTCTATGACTATCTCAAAAACTCCAATTACAAATGGCAAGTCTTAATTGTCGACGACGGCTCGACTGATTCGACTGCAAAAATTTGTGAAGATTTTGTAAGTAAACATTCGGGTTTTAAATTAATGAAAGAGCCCCATAGGGGAAAAGGTGGAACGGTGATATCGGGAATGTTGGAGGCACGCGGTGATTATTTATTGTTTGCAGATATGGATCAGGCAACACCACTCCCTGAGGTCGAAAAACTTATTGATAAACTCGATAATGGATTCGATATTGCAATCGGGTCGCGCCACGGGCGGGAAGGAGCGCCGATTATTCGTAAGATAATGGCTTATGGGTTTTCACTCCTTCGTTTATTAGTTTTGAGACTTCCTTTTAAAGATACTCAGTGTGGTTTTAAGATTTTTAAAAAGGACGCGGCCAATAGAATTTTTGGAAAGATGAAAATATTTACCCAGACACAATCAAATAGTGCTGGGTTTAATGAGAAAAATCCTTCTGTGTCTGCGGGTTTTGATTTGGAAGTTTTATATTTGGCCAGAAAACTTGGTTATAAAGTGGCTGAAGTTCCTGTTACATGGCATCATCAAGAGGGAACAAAGGTAAATCCAATCAGAGATTCAATAGAAGGCTTTCGTGACCTCATGATGGTCCGTCTTAACTCTCTTCAAGGAAAGTATAAAGTTTGACTTTTAACTTTATATCCTCTAATTTAAAGTAATGGTACCTGTTAATTATTGGGCGGTTTTAGCTTCTGTAGTTCTTTCTATTGTTTTGGGCTCTCTGTGGTATGGGCCACTATTCGGCAAAATGTGGACCAAGTTGGAGGGATGGACGAAAGCAGACATGGAGAAGGGAATGGCTGATAAGAAAGGAATGATGAGAGCTTATGGAATTCAGACCTTAGGAGCATTTTTTATGGCATTTGTACTTTCCCATTCCCTAATTTTTGCAGCAACTTATTTACATGAGAGCGGTGTTTCAGCAGGTCTGCAAACAGGTTTTTGGAACTGGATCGGTTTTATCGCTCCTGCAACCCTAACAAATGTTCTTTGGGAGGGAAAATCCTGGAAACTTTGGTTATTAACTAATGGGTATTGGTTGGTTTTACTTCTTTCGATGGGCGTTCTACTTTCCCTTTGGGTTTGATGCTACAATTTGAGTGTGAAGAAGTTCTTGAAAGGTAATTGGTCTTATATTTTGTCAGGGATTCTAGTTTTGATTCTGTTTTTCCTTCGTTTTTATCACTTAACAATTCTTCCCATTTTTGCTGATGAGGCAATATATATTCGTTGGGCTCAAGTGATGAAGGCCGAAGAGACTTTACGATTCCTTCCATTGTCCGATGGAAAAGAACCGTTATTTATGTGGATCATGATTCCATTTTTAAAATTTATACACGACCCATTATTTGCTGGCCGCATGGTTTCGGTACTTTCCGGGTTTGGAACTATGATCGGAATAGGTTTTCTTTCATGGCTTCTTTTTAAATCCAAAAAGGTTGCTCTGGTCGCTGCGATAATTTATGCGGTTTCTCCTTTTACTTTTTTCTTCGACAGGTTGAGCTTAGTTGATAGCATGCTTTCAATGTTTGGAATTTGGACTTTCATTTTTGCATATTTGGCTATAATCCGCGAACGATTCGATTTTGCAATGCTTGCAGGATTTATGTTGGGAGGTGCATGGCTGACCAAATCTCCGGCACTTTTCTTTGCCATGATGCTTCCCACTCTTTGGATTTTTGTTAAATCGCCGAAAAGTTTTTACAAAGTAATTCCCCTCACTTTGGTAACAGTGGTAATCGGATATGGAATGTATAACATCCTCAGGCTGGGGCCTAATTTTAGTACGATCGCAGCAAGAAATTTGGATTATGTCTGGCCGCTAAACCATGTTTTGGTAAGTCCTTTTGATCCACTTAAACCGTTTTTGGATAGGTCACGTCAGTGGATAGAGATCATGGGACCTTGGGCTCTGATGGTCATGGCAATCCTGGGATATTGGGTAAACTGGAGACGCAATTGGAAACAAATGTTAGTTCTTTCTATCTGGTTTTTAGCCCCAATTGTAGTTCAGTCTGAATATGCAAAAGTTTTAACCGCCAGATATATTCTTTTTTCACTTCCTTATCTAATCATTATTGCAGGGTCAGCTTTTGTCGAAGAACGAAGAAGGTGGAAG
>Ga0070706_100000780_pt1 | contig 35601 bp, 48 predicted proteins | sample KBSK5501metaG_FD_65476 | JGI IMG/M metagenome (GOLD analysis project Ga0070706, IMG submission 65476) | Corn, switchgrass and miscanthus rhizosphere microbial communities from Kellogg Biological Station, Michigan, USA - KBS K5-50-1 metaG | ecosystem: Host-associated > Plants > Roots >... | reverse complement strand
CTTCAAGCACGGCCATCAGAAGCCGTCATTCCACTGCGATCCCGCCCGGCCCATTGGTGGCTGCGATGAAAGGTGGGATGCGAAATGAGCGAGATCTCGATCAGGTGGCATCTGATCCCCGATGGCGTCACGTCGATCGTCAAGCTCACGATCGAGTGTGAATTTCCAGTCAACACCGCGACGGCTTCTGCCGAGGCTGAAGAGGGAATCGCACAGCTCGTGAGTCAGATCAGCGTGCACGACGTTTCGGTGGTCCGAGAAAAGCTCACTGCCGCGCGCTGGTTCGGCGAAGGCTGGGATCGACCTGATGAACCGAGGGTCGCTAGCAAATGAACAACACGACTGCCAAGCGGCAGGTCCTGCAGCTGGCCGAGGAGGCGCTGTTCCTCGCCGGCGAACAACGGGAGTTCATTACCCGCGAGGTCCGGCTGTTGAAGTTCCTCGACACCCAGGAGGAGCTCGATCGCGCTGACGAAGTCGGAGCTCGCAAAGACCTCCGCTCGGCCCAGCGCCATCTTGCCGACATCGAGGAGCGCAACGCGCAGAAGGCAGAGGTCCGCGCTCAGATCCGCGCTGACTTTACGGAACAGTCGGAACTCATCGATACACAGAGTCGGACGCTCTCAAAGGACGCGACGGCAGCCGGTTTCCCTCACGCCCGAAACGAGCTGCTCGCCAACGGTGGCGTGCAACGGATCGTCGATGCCCGCAAAGCAGGAACCGTCTCTCAATCTGAATCGGAGGCTATTTAAATGACCACGACGATCGTGCGCGACCTCGACCTCGAGAAGCTGGTCCTGCTCAAGGGTTCACATCAGCCTGACTCGCAGTTCTGCGTGATGGAGGCTGTCGCCTATGTCGCCGGCGAGGACTGGTCGGACTCGCCGAAGTGCACGAGCCGCGTGATTGCCGCCTTCATGCGGCGCTGGAACGATTCGCTGAACGACACCGACCGTCAGATGCTCAAACCCTACATCGTCAAGCTGGTCGGGACGGCTGCTCCCAAGGAAGTCGAGCGGCGCCGGGCATACCTGGCGGCTGATTGGTGCACCCGGGTTGCCGTGCCGAAGGCATTCCGGCGTGCCGGTTGGACCGAGGAAGCGGAACGCCTGGAGCAGCTGCTCCAGGTCGTCAACACGGAGACCTCGATTGCCGCGCGCGATGCTCTGAGAAGCGCAGCGGACGTGGCCTACAAGTTCCGAAGCGATCGGCGAGCGCAGCTCGCAGAGAAGCTTCGGAACTTGTTAGTAGCCGGGGCAGCCGGGGCAGCCGGGGCAGCCGGGGCAGCCGGGGCAGCCGGGGCAGCCGGGGCAGCCGGGGCAGCCGACCTTGCTCCCAAGATCGTCGAGGCGATCAAGAACAAGCCAGCGAATCAGAGCGTGTACGACGCCACGTACAGCTTCGTGTACGCCGAAATGCGGCCGGGCTACGACGAGCTGCTGAAAGACCTCCGCGCAGAGATGCAGGCCAGCGCTCTCGACCTGCTCGACCGGATGATTGCTTGCGGCCAGGAGGCCGCATGACCGACGAGGCATTAGAGGGGGAGGTCGTGGGGGCTGAAACAAGGGGCACGCTGGCACTGAAGCCGGTCAACGGTACGGCGATTCAGGAATGGACTCCGCGCTTTGCGATCAGCGTCGACGATGCAGTCGAGGTCGTCAAGCAGAAGCGCGAATTCATGGATCGGGTGATGCGCAAAGATGAGCACTACGGCGTCATCCCCGGCACCGGTGATAAGCCAGCATTGCTCAAGCCTGGTGCGGAGCTGCTCTTGTCCTCGATGGGGTTGCGTCCGGAATTGATCGATGCGGCGCCGCCGGCGGAGGACTGGACCGGCGAACACCATGGCGGGGAACCCTTCATTCAGTACCGTCGCGCCTGCATCATCTGGCGCCAGGTGGGACCGAATCCCGAGGACCGAGTCTTCATTGCTCGGGCTGAGGGCAGCTGCTCCAGCTGGGAAAAAAAGTACCGCTACCGCAATGCCGCGCGCGTATGTCCTGAATGCGGCGAGGCAACCATCATTCGCGGCAAGGCAGAGTTCGGTGGCGGCTGGCTCTGCTGGAAGAAGAAGGGTGGTTGCGGAGAGAAATTCACGGATGACGACTCTCGCATAACCAAGCAGGAAGTCGGCCAGGTCGCTAACAAGGACGTCGCCGATCAGGCGAACACGATCCTGAAGATGGCCGACAAGCGCGCGATGGTCGCGGCCACGCTCGTCGCCACTGGCTGCTCTGACATCTTCACTCAGGACATCGAGGACGGCCAGGAAGATCCGGCTGATTCGAGGGACGAGGGCCAGCCACGTGCAGTTGCTCAGCCGGCAGCCGCACAGCCGCCAGCTGCGGCGCAGAACTCAGAGGAGGCTATAGCCAGATTGATCTGGCTTGCCACTGCCCTGCCGAAGCCACTGGCAGTGATGAAGGATGAGAAGCGGATCCTCGCGTTGCTCAAAACGTCCAGCGTCGACGCGCTGACCGCACGAATCAACCATGAGCATCAGACGCAATGCGGGCTCACCTGTGAGCACCTGAACGAGAAGGCCTGAGTTGCCAACACCGAAGGAAGGCTACTTCCTGAGCGACGGCGCCAAGGTTCCGGGGGTGACAACGATCCTGGGCCGCTTCAAGGAATCCGGGGGCCTCATGCAGTGGGCGTTTGCGCAGGGCAGGAGCGGGGCTGCGTCTTTGTATGAGACGAGCAAGGTCGCCGCCGACATCGGCACGCTCGCCCACCTCATGGTCGAGCACCACATCCATCACCGGGGCGCGGTTGAGCGGCCAGCCGAGATGAGCGAGTCCGATTTCGTCAGGGCCGAGGCCGCGTTTCATTCGTATCTGACGTGGGAGGAGCAGACCAGCCTGCGCGTTCTGACCACCGAGGTCCGCCTGGTTTCTGAGAAGCATCGCTTCGGAGGGACGATCGATGCTTTGGGCGAGATCCGCGGACATCTGTGCCTTCCTGACTGGAAGACGTCGAATGCAACCTATTCGGATTACCTGATCCAAATCGCCGCCTACGGTGCCCTGTGGGAGGAGAACTTTCCCGACCAGCCGCTCGAGGGTGGTTTCCACCTCCTTCGGTTCGCCAAAGAGAACGGCGATTTCCACCACCACCACTTTCCGCGTCTCGATGATGGCTTCGAGATGTTCGTGTGCCTTCGTCGCGCCTGGGACCTCGACAAACAGCTGAAGAAGCGCGCGGCGTGACGCCAGCAACAAGGGAGAAGGAATGAGCATCAGAGACGACGACGTCAAGCAGGCGATCGGCCAGGTGGCCAAGTTGGGCGGCTTCAACATCAAGCGCATGGCCACCACCGATGACCTGAAGGATCACACGATCACCATCACCATCACGCGGACGAGCGATGGCTGGCATCAGGAGCGGCTCGCCTTCGAGGATGAGATTGACCAGGTCGCCACGGTCGACGCAAATGGGCATGTCGAGAAGGTCGAGACCACCGACCCGAGCGACTTGACCGAGAAGGACGAGACCCTGGCTGCAACAGAGCCGGATCCGGATGACGCCGGCGACGACCCGAAGCCCGAGGTCCACCTGGTCGGCGAGGCCGCGGCCGCCGGTCGGAAGAGGCGCTAATAAATTGGCAGCCACTCAGCCTGCCGTGGCGGGCATCTATCGCATCGTTCCGATCAAGTCGATCGAGGTCGAGTCGGGCTTCAACAACCGCCGCTCACTCGGTGATCTCACCGAACTCGCGGCCTCGATCAAGTCGGTTGGCCTGCTCCAACCGCTCATCGTCTGGGAGCCGAACGGCAAAGGCAAGCTGAGGCTGATCGCTGGCGAGCGCCGGCTGGAAGCTTCGCGAAAGGCCGGCCTGAAAGATATCCCGGTCATCGTCAGGTCGCTTGATGAGAAGGCGCGCCTGGAGGCGCTGCTCGTCGAGAACCTGCACCGCAAGGATCTTGATCCCCTCGAGGAGGCGGACGGCTATCGGCGTCTGCTCGAGCTCGGCCTCAAGCAGAAAGAGGTCGCTGCCAAGGTCGGCCGCAGCGAGGCGCACATTTCTAAGCGCCTCGCCCTGACCAACCTGAGCCCGCTAACGGCAAAGCTGCTCGCGGCCGGCACCATCCCGATCGACTCGGCGATCGGCCTGGCCAAGTACGGACCCGAGCATCAGGACCGGGCGATCAAGCACGTGGAGAAGATGTACGGCAAGCTCGAAAATGCCGCGCCGTACCAGCTCAGGAACCTCGACGATCGCGCGAGGGAGGAGGCTAAGAAGACCGAGCGGGCCAAGAAGAAGGCTGATCTAAAACGCCGCCTGAAGGAGGACGGCGTGGCCATCCTCAGCGCCCAGGGCAGCTACCGCTGGGGTGAACCTGGGCAGCCCTGGAAGCTCGGCAAGGCCATGAGCGAGTACTCCCGCGAGGGCCGCGTAGATATGACGCCGAAGCAGCACGCGGAGTTCGACTGCCACGCGGCCGCGGTGGTGGGCGGGGATATGTGGACCGAGCCGAAGATCGTCTACCTCTGCACGGACCCGACCTCGCACATGGAGAAGGAGGAAGCGGCGAAGCTCAAGAAGAAGATCGCCGACAGCAAACGCGACCCTTACGAGGAGCGCCAGCGCCAGGTAAACGCTGTCGAAAAGCAGATAAGCGAGGCGCAGGAATCGCGTCTACCGGCTCTCCGAGAGCTGCTCAAGCGAAACGACGCGGAGCTTGAGAGTCTCGCCCTCTGGACCTTCGTGCGGCGGTCCCATCCACAGGCCATGGCTCTCGTGCTCGGCCTGGAGATTCCGAAGGGCAAGGATGCCGCCGCCATCGTTGCAGACTACTGCGAGCGGTCGGATGTCAATCTTAGGCGTGCGGCCGGCGTCGTTGCCATCAACATCGGTGAGGACGCGATCGCGCACCTGGTGCTTTCGCAGGCGGGTGGCTATTACTTCGACCGCGGGGACATGCCGCATGCGCTGGCAGTCGCCGCGTGGTTCAAGCAGGTCGGGGTGCAGCTGAGTGACATCGAGCTCAAGGCGCTCGAGAAGGCAGCGAAGAAGTGAGCACCCTGCTCTTCGGCCTCGTGCTGGCGATCGCAGGCCTGCTGTTCATCGCGCTGGTCCACACAGTGCGTCGGCTCAGGAGGGCCAGGCGTGGCTAGCATTCCTCCCCGCATCGAGGCAAGCTGGTCCGAAGTCGAGCGGGCATTCGCGGGCGCCGGCCTGCAGGCTCTTGAAGAAATCAAGGCGGAGGCCGAGCAGATCGCGCATTGGACGGGCGTCCCACCGGACGAGGTCGTGAAGGCACTGAGCTGCCTCGAAATGTGGTCTATCGCCGGTCCGCGGTGCGCTGATTGTGGATGCATGGACGACAACGCCTGTGAAGGCGGCTGCGAGTGGACAGACTCGAGCGAACGGGGTTCGATGGTCGACCTCTGTTCGAGGTGCGCGGAAAAGAGACAGATGGAGGTCGTCCGATGTTGAACGACCTCATCTTGCGGCGGTGGGCCCCGGAGATCCTGCTCGGCCTTGACGCAGGGGCAAAGCGCTTCAACTGGCTCCTGCAGGGCATCCCCGGAATCAGCGATCGGGTCCTGACGCTAAGGCTGCGCGAGCTCGAGGACGCAGGCCTGATCGAGCGCCATGTCGAGGTCATCAGTCCGATCAGCGTGCACTACATGCTCACCGCAGCCGGCGCCAGATATATCGATCCCCTTGAGCAACTGCGCGCCCTCAGTATCGAACAGCGCCAGGAGGTCACGAGCCAAGCCAGCTGATCTGTTTCGTCACGCCAAGCGAGTCCCGCCAAGAGTCGCTGCCGTCGGTCATTGAAAGAGAGGATTCACCGCTTGTCGGTTTCAGAGCTGGTCGTCGTCTGGCCGGTCCAGGTACCCGCGCATATCCCTGGAGGCCTCGCAGCCACCATCGAGCGGGAGCGCGCGAACAAGGGCGACTATCCGCCTGAGTGGCCGGGCGTCGCGTGGCTGGTCAAGACGATCGCCAGCTGGAAGTGTGAACGCTGCGGCCACCCGCACTCGGGAACCATGGCTGACGGCTGGGGCCTGACAGTCCACCACCTCGACAAGAACAAGAGGAACCTGCAGCACTGGAATCTCGCGCCGCTCTGCCAGCGTTGCCATCTGAAAATCGAGCACCGCGTCAGCTTCTACCAGGAGTGGGCCTTCGACCACTCGCCGTGGATGGCGCACCACGTGGCCGACTACAACGAATACGCGGCGCCTCGAGGCCTGCCGCTGCTGTCACTCAACGGCATTGAAGCGCGCGACTACTCGAAGGAGTGGTCGGCATGACCCAAGTCATCGACGCGAAGGGCCGTTGGATTCTCACTGACGAGCCGTGCCGATTCTGTGGGACGCCATCCGATCTCATGCATCCCGCCGGCGTCGTCAGCGGTCGCTGGACTTGCACCAGGTGCGGCCGCAAGCAGAACGACGTCGACCGCGGTTGCGTGGTCTGCGGGAAGCCTGGCGTCGGCCTCCAACGCGTCTGGCCGGATGATCCGCACTCACTCGGTATGGATGACGGTCATCTCGCCTGGCTCTGCGAGGAGCACCTGGTGCCTGATGCCTATATCCACCTCCCAGGTCCTGGAGACGGTGAGCCATGACCGAATCCTTCTGGCAACGGCTGCTTCGAACCTTTCTTGGCATGGATGTGCGCCTTCAGCTGCGCGGCGATCGCGAGCTCGTTGGCACGCTTGAGCACCTCGCCGACGACAGCTGCCGCGTCAAGACTGAGGACGGCAAGCTCGTGCAGGTCGACTATTTCGACCTTCGCGGTTGCGAGGCTGCGAAGTGAGCAAGGTCCTGCGTATCTCGCCTGACCTGGCACTGCCCATCGGCGTCGCCAATAAGACCTTTCTGCTGTTTGGCAAGGGCGGATCCGGCAAGTCCAACCTTGAGGTGGTGCTCGCCGAGGAGCTCTATGCCGCGGGCATCCCAACCTGCATCGTCGACCCGGCCGACATTCATTACGGCATTAAGAGTGCCCGCGACGGTAAGAGCGCAGGCCTGCCCTTCATCGTCTTCGGTGGCCTCCACGCCGACGTCCCCATCTATCCCGAGAACGGGGCGCTCCTGGCTGACCTCTTCCTCGACCGCGGCCTCTACATGGTCATCGTCACTCAGCCCTGGACCGGTGGCCAGCGGACGAGGTTCATGACCGACTTTGCCAATCAGCTTTACCGGCGCGGGCCTGAGAAGGAGCAGCGAGGCAGCGCCCGGGTGTTAATGCTCGAGGAGGCACACGAGTACGTCCCACTTTCCCCTGGAAAGGGTGAGGAGGAAATGCTCGGCGCCATGAAGCGGCTCTACACCGTGGGCCGCAACTACTGGATCGGCTTCATCGCCGCGACCAGGCGGCCGGCCAAGATGCACACCGACCTCCGCAACGGCGCCGACATCACTGCCTTCTTCCAGATCGTCGGTACCCAGGACCGCAAGGCCATGCAGGAATACCTGGGCGAGAACGCGCCAGAGGACGTTCGCAAGGAGATCCTCACCCACCTTGCCAAGCTGCCGGTCGGGACCGCCTACTTCTATCAGCCCGACGCGGATCCATCCCTGCAGCGCCTCAAGTTCCGCTACCGGAACACGCTGGACACGACGACCACTGAAATCACTGCCGGCCACAAGGTCATCAAACCTGTGCTGGCCGCGGTCGACCTCGAGCAGCTCGGCGAAGCGATGGCGGCCGCACGAGAGAAGCAGAAGGCTGACGACCCGCGCGAGCTACGCAAGCGGATCCAGGAGCTCGAGCGCCAGCTGCAGCAACGCATCAAAGATGCAAAGCCTCAGGTCGAGGTCCGCGAGGTCGAGAAGATCGTCGAGCGCCTCGTGCCAGTGCCGGTCGATGAGAAGCAAATCCGCGCGGTTATCGGACGCGCGATCGCCATCAAGAATGAGGCGGACCTGATCACTGAGCTCGCGCAGTCGATCCGAACGAAGAGCGAGAACCGTACCGCCCCGCTGAAGGGACGGGCCGTGCAGCCGGCTGTAGGGGCCGGCGCAGGCATGGCAGCTGAGCGCGTGGACCTCCGGCGCGCGAATGCTCCACGTCCTGCGGGTGAGGCGCAGCCTGTCCCTCCGGTGGCACCAAATGGTCACCAAACGGTGCCAGATGACCTGAAGCTCGGCGTCGGTGAGCGCAAGGTGCTCGCCGTCTTGTCGCAGTGGCCGGATGGGCGCGCACAGAAGGACGTGGCCTTCCTCGCCGGCTACTCAGCCAAGGCCTCGACGCTCGGCGTCATCCTTTCTAATCTGCGGCGGTCTGGGCTTGTCGAGCCTGGCCAGCCTGTCAGGGCGACGGACGCAGGCCTGGCGGCCGCCGGCGGGGTTCAGGAGCTTCCAAGCGGTCCGGAGCTCCTCGAGCATTGGCTGCGGCATCCGCGCATCGGAGAGGGCGAGCGCAAGGTGCTGCGCGCTCTGATCGATGCGTATCCGGACGCTCTGAGCCACCAGGAGCTTTGCGAGCGGACCGGCTACTCACCTGACGCCTCGACGATGGGCGTAATCCTCTCGAAGCTCCGAAAGCTCGGCCTGGTTGAGAGTGGTGCGCGGCGCGTGCCTGACTCCTTTATGGAGGCGATCTCGTGAAGAGGATCCAGCAGCGCATGCTCGGCACGAAGGAAGACGGGAATCCCGGCGACTGCTTCAAGTGCTGCATCGCCAGCGTGCTCGAGCGCGAGTACGAGGAGGTACCGCATTTCGTCCAGATCGAAGGCCAGACGGGTTATTACCACCTCGACCTTGCCAACGGGTGGCTGCGCAAGCAGGGCTATCACCTTGAGCTCTGGATGCACCAGTTCCTTCGCGGCGATGATCAATTGCTCATTGGCGCCGACGGCAAGTGGATCTCCGTAGGCGACCTCTCGGGATTCGTGCTACCCGGCTACTGGTTAGCGACGGTCGAGAGCAAGCGGCTTCCGGGTGAATGGCACGTCGTCGTCATGTACCGGGATCACATGGTGTGGGATCCATCTGACGCAGTCGGCACGCCTGAATATGACGCCGAGCCATTCAAATGGACCGGGTGGGCCGACCAGTTCATCGCGCCGCGGCCAGACCAGGTTGCGCGAACGACATGACGCCAGAAGAGCGCGTCCAGATCGCCCTCGAGCTAATGCGGCTTGCGCGTCGCGACGTCGAACGGGCTGACCTCGAACCGGATCCGGTCATGCAGCGTCGTCACCACGTCACCGCAGCGGGTCGGTTGCGCCGGGCGGCGGATTTCCTCGATGACGAGGGGCGGATCACATGAGCGATCGCGTTTGTCCGGTGAAACACTGTGGCCGGCCCCTCGGCACCACGAAACGAGGCGACCCATGGCTCATGTGCAGAGCTCACTGGGCTCGCGTCGACCTCGGCCTGCAGTACAGGATTTGGCGCGCCTACAGGTCGTGGCAGCGATGCGAGCGCGCCTACCTGAAAGCCAGAGCTGAAGGCAAGCCGACCGGACCGCTGCGGGAAGCTCGTGTCATTGCCATCAGCGCATTCATCGACATCCGGAACGATGCGATCAGGCTAGCCAGTCGCGGTGAGGAAGAGCAGATGGAGGTCGCGCTGTGACGATCGAGACGGTAATGAAAGCCGCCTCCGCAGAGATCCTCGCTCTCAGCGAGCTGCGCGACCTGATGCACGACATGAGCTTCGAGTGCTTCGGCGAACGCCACACGCTAAACGGCCGGCGACTCATCCTCGTCAACGAGGAGGGCAAACCGGTGCAGGACGGCACCGGCGGCTTCTTTGCGTGGCCGAATGGGCGCCGTATCGGCAAGAAGGCGAAGGGATGGCCCGAAGGCCACCGCGCTGAACCCTGCGGCACGTGCTGGTCGTGCAAGGTCGTCAGCCTCGGCATCGGCTATCTCGATGTGTACGACGGCCGCGGTCGTCGCGAGGTCCGCCTGTGAACAAGCGCGAGCAGCTGCGGTATTTCCGCCGGCAGGACGACGCCGTCATGGACACCCGACTCGACCTCTTGCGCTGGCTGCAGATCAGCACCCACGACCTGATCGTCGTGGCATGCCGCGCTGGCCAGGCGGACGACAAGACGCTGAGCAAGCGGGTCTTCCGGATGTGCGACCAGCTCATCGCCGCGATGGACTCCGTCAAGGTCCTCGACCGCATCGTCGATGTTGAGGTCCATCCCACCTTTGGCTATGTCACCCATGTGGTCCGAGCTGATGGCTCGCGGGAAAAGGTCGGGCGGTGAACGAGCGAGTGCCGCTGAGCTTCCTGCTGGCCGAGAATTCGACTAAGCAGCCGCCTGTTGAGCCGATCGTGCCATTCCCAGCGCTCTACATGGAAGACCCGCGCATCTGCACGGCTGTCCTTGAGCGCACCGCGGTTCTCGCGTCGACGACCGATCAGTACGAGCGCATCACCGCGCGCCTCGACCAGGTCCTCGTGGATCCGGCGATGGTGGAGTGGCGCACCAAGACTGCTGACTACGAAGGCATCCGGACCGACCCGGCCGCGGCCAAGAAGCCCGGAGCGCAGTACCGGCGCTATGCGCACAGGGACAACGAGTCGGTGCGTGCAGCCAGCGACCAGCGTGCCCTTGAGAAGCGCCAGCAGATCCAGAAGTCCGAGGAGACCGAAATGCGACTCCTGCGCCAGCGTTCCAGTCAGAAGCCCGCCGCCACCAAGGAGGAACTCGTGAACACAGTAGTCGAATCGACCACCACCAATCCCTCAGCGAACACTACGGTGGCGCTGTCGGTCACGCGGCTGAAGCATTGCAAGCGATGTGGTGAGGACAAGCCCGCGTCTGAGTTTGCAGCCACAGGAATCTACGGCGGCTACTGCTCGACCTGTGAGCCGATCGAAAAGGCTGAGCGCGCGGCAGCGCGCGGTCTCAACCCCGCACCCACCATGAAGCGCAGGAGCTCGAAGCGGGCACCGAAGGCGACCCAGGCGCCGGTTGCATCGTCCAATGGAATCTCGGCGACCCCGTATGCCAACGTGGTCAAGCTGCTGCAGAAGCGCGACGCATTGAAGGCTGAGCTCGCCAACGTTCAAGAGCAGCTCCGGGAGGCACTCGTCTGACCTGGATCAAGCTCGACGACAAGCTGCATCGCAACCCTAAGGCGCGCGAATCGAGTGATGCCGCCTTCAAGGTCTGGGTGTTCTCTTGGTCCTACTGCGCCGACATGGTCGACCCCACCGGTTTCATGACCACCGCCGAAGCCGAGGGCTTCGTGCGCGGCCTACGGAAGCCGATTCGAGTGATCGCCGAGCTCGTGGAAGCCCGGATGTGGGATGAGGTTCAGGGTGGATACGCGATCCATGAATTCGAGCAAGGCTTGCCAGCGAAATCGACAGCACGAGTCCAGGCGCACCGGCAAAGGAAGGCGCTGGCGAACTCGATTACAAAACGTGAGGAGGCATCCGGAGCAAAGGCCTTCTTATTGGGGCGAGACGGCATGACCTGTGGATGGTGCGGCAAGGAACTCACAGAGCCAATGGTTGTTGACCACGTCGTGCCGGTTTCGAAAGGTGGCTCTCACGACCTTTCGAACCTTCGAGTCCTCCATAAGCGGTGCAATGCCGAGAAGTGGACATCTGACCATGTGAAACGCCTGACTTATCCAGGTGAAACACCACGTGAAACAAGGCCGCCGGTTGCCACTCACGCGCGCGCGGATCCCGAACCAGAACCCGTACCCGTACCCGGTAATGCATCCAAGAAGGCAACGCATGGAGTCCGTGAGGCGCTTTCTGATGCGGTTCAGAACGGCCACGCTGACGACCTGAGTCTCCAACTGGCCAGGCGAGTGAGCGAAGACGTACTCAAACGCACGCTCAGCCCGCTCGAAGTCGCGCTCTGTGACGAGTTCATCGTGAGCTATGCCTACCTCGGAGTCGATGACATCATCGAGCGCATGGAGTCACAGATCGAATGGGCAAAACAGCAGAAGCCCCCGATGACGCCCAGCTCGCTGGCTTTTTTCACGCAATCGCTTCGCGTCGAGAATGATCACCGCGCTGATGCCGGCAAACCGAAGGCCTGGCGGCCGCCACCAGTCGCAGGCGATCTATCGAGGCTCAAGTGAGCCTCCCGCTCAACCTCTGGCTCCGCAAACTGGAATGGGTGCGCCGGCGTATCCCATACGCGTACTGGCTGCTCTACGACGCGGTCATCGTGTGGGCGCTGGTCACAAGAAACCCTATCGCCATAGCGATAGCCTTTCTGTGTCTGGCGATCGCGGTGTTCTTCGACCTGGTGGAGTTCGCCGTGAAGGGGATGGAGTCGAAATGGTGGCGTCGGCTTCTCGAGGGCACGGGTCCACCCTCGTGACGCTGCGGATCCTCGGCCTCGACCTGTCGTTGACATCGACGGGTTATGCGCTGCTTGAAAATCTCGAGCCAACCACTCCCGAGCTGCCGTTGGGATGCGCCGTGATTTGGCATGGCTCAGTCGGCAGCACAACTCTGCGCGCGACCGAGCGCCTCCAGATGTTTGATGCGTGGATCCGCCGAACGATCAGGGACAACCGCCTCGACGAAGTTGCTATCGAGGGTTACAGCTATGGCTCGCCACAAGGTTCAACGCGCGCGTTCGCAATCGGTGAGCTCGGCGGCGTGATCAAGCTGGCCATCCATCAAGCCCGGATCCCCCTGCACATCATTGCGCCCGGTACCTGGAAGAAAGTTCTCTGCGGCAACGGTGCGCTGAGCAAGAAGAACGCCGCGGTCGAGCTCTACAAGCGCTACGGCATCGAGTACTCGTCGCAGGACACGCTCGATGCGTGGGCCGTGGCGATGTGCCGGCGCCGGCAAGAGCTCGGCCTTGACAAGCCAGAGCCAAAGGTTCGGAAACCCCGACTTTCCCGTGGAAACCAAGCGTCCCTCCCCATCGATCCTGCAATGGAGGCAGCACATGACGAAGCAGCGCCAGCCGCTCGCCTACGTTGAGTACTTCGACCGGCTGGAGTTCCCGAACCTCGACGATCGCCACTCATACGTAGATCCCGGCAGCCGCGAGAAGGGCCAACCTGTGGTGCTGACGCCGGCGGGCGATGTCATCCAAGGCCAAGTGCGTGTTGCTGAAGCTGTCGTCCGCGCGTGGCTCTTGGGCAACGCTCGGCCGTTCATCATCGCGACGGAGGAGTGGATTGCCGAGGCCGAGCGCGAAGATGAGGCCGACCACGACTCTCGGAAGCAATGGCTCGAGGAGCTGGCCTCCAACGCAGCCGGTCGCAACGAACTGTATGAGCGCGCGAGGCTCACCGTTCCCCAACTGCTGGCGATGCGTCTGGTCTACGGCGATCCGCCCATCAGCACCCGCGAGGCGGCCGTGCAACTGGGCGTCAGTCAGAGCTCTCTCATGGAGCGCCTCGCCAAGGCGAAGCAACACCTCAAAGAGTTTCTTGGTGATAGCTGAGGTATCACTTGGCGAGATCAAACCCGATCACCCTACGTTCTTGTCTGTAGAGGGCAATCGCAGCAGCGACGCAATTTCCGCCCTGGCACTGTTGTACCCCGCCCTCCTTGAGGCCGCGGCACTCTATCTGACTCGCTACGACGTCGACGGGCTCCGGCCTGAAGAGCTCGTGCATGACGCCGTCGTGCACTGGCTGAGTCAGCGCCGGCGCTTCATCTCCGGTGGCGCGATGTATGTCTGGCTGGCCAAGTGCATGAAAGGCCTTGCCTACGACGCCGCCTACCGCAGCACGGATGTGCTCGATCAGAGACCACTGAGCCTGGAGGACGCGCCCGATGGAACGTGAGCGCTGGCCGGACGAGATCTGCGCGGCCGTCGATGCAGTGACCTGTCCCAAATGTGGAACAGCGAAGGCCGACGGCGTGATGGTGATCGTGCGCTACCAGGCGCCGGTCTGGAACATCGTGAGCAACTGCTTCCACTGCGGGTTCATGCACCTGTGGCAGCACATCGACGCCGCGGGTGTCCTCAAGCCGAAGTCAGCGCAAGTGGTCGTGTCGGCCGACGCAATTCCACTCCCTGATTGGGTGAAGAAGCTGTGACCTGGAGCCTGAAGCTGGGCTGGATCCGCACCGCGGCTCGCATCACGCTGACCGCGGCGCTGGTTGTTCCGATCCTAGGCACGGTTGGCTTCCTCGCTCTCCCGCCTCCTCCGGTCCCACACTGCGCGCAGCTGGTAGCTGAAGCGATCAGCAGTCCGAAGTCACTCGTTGCCGGCAGCTTCAACTGCCTGGCCGGAAGCGAGCAAGAGGCCGCGGCGTTTGGTGGCTACGACGGCGACGCAGGCCTGCAGCGCGTAGCCCAGGCGCGTGGCCGAGACCATGTCAGCCTCATCGGCGCGACCGGAGACGGCGGTTATCTCTACGAGATGAGCGGCAAGGCAGTCGGTCCGGTGCTGATCATCATCTGGGTCGACTCCACCGGCCACGTCAGCGGCATCGATTCAGACCGAGCCCATTGAACGAGAGGCGATTGGCTCGCTGGTGGCACCGCTGGGAGCTCGGCCTCGTCGCGCTGCTCTTGGTGACGAGCGTGGTGGGCGTCGCGTGGGCCGAGCACCATGGCCAGCCACGGTTCCTGGAGACGCACCCGCCCCGTTGACCATCGGCGATCGCGTGACAGTGATCGCTCCAACGGACGAGTACGCAGGGTTCAGTGGCGTCATCGTCGATGCCACGAGGAACGGCGACCTAGTCGTGGACGTCGAAGTGCCCACTCGCTGGCGCGCGGTCTTCAAGCCCCACGACCTCGAGCTCGAGGCGATCGCCAAGCGTCGCAAGAGGTCCTCATGATTGCCCTCAACTGCACCCGCTGCGGCAGGCCGACGGACACCGACCACTCACGCGGCGCCGTCTGCATCGAATGCCTTGTACGCAAAGCAGTCAGCGCAGACCTCGCTGAGTACCGTCGCCTGTGGGCCAAGCGCCGGCGCTACCTCAGGGTCGGCGCCAGCCACAACGACAAGCAGATCACCCACCTGGCCACTCGCATCAACCGCAAGGTGCATGCACTACTCAGCGGAGCGCAGGCGATCGAGTTCTTCAATGCGCTGCTGCACGAAGCTCGCGGTAGAGCAGAGAGTCTTGATGGCAGGATCCTCGTCGCACAGACGGGGGATCTGCTTCGCAAGCAGTGGCCGGCCAGCGGCGTGCAAACCCCTTGAAAACATTGCGATCGCGATTCACTAGACCGCGTCTCAGCACGACACATTTCATCTCAGAATGCAGACCCCCTCTTGGGTAGACGGCATCCGACCGCCTGCTCGACCCCTCGCTGCCCCGGGCTGGCAGTTCGCGGTGGAAAATGCCAGATTCATCTTCAGGAATATGAAGCGGCGCGCGGGACAGCAACTGAGCGCGGCTACGGGTCGCCTAGGTGGTTGCGCCTGCGGGCCCAAGTGCTCCGCGAAGAACCGTTCTGCCGAGTGACTGGTTGCTATCGGCGCACAACCGACGTCGACCACATAGTGCCGAAGCCGCTCGGCAAGGACATCCGGTCGAACCTGCAGGGCCTTTGCCATGCGCACCATTCGGCGAAGACGCTCGCTGCGATACGGGGGTGATCTGCGGTGCCAGCAAGTGCAGGTCGGAAGAGCGCACCGCTCAAACTCAAGCTGCTCAAGGGTCGCGGCGAAGGGCGCGACTCGGGTGGCCGCAAGCTGGTCGAAGCGCCGCGTTTCCTCCGGTTGCCGCCAACCAAGCCGGCCGATCTCTCTGACCTTGCGAGCGACCATTGGGATCTGATCGTCGACGAGCTCCAGCGTCTCGAGATCCTGAAGCCGATCGACGCTGGCTCGCTCGTGATGCTATGCGAGATCTGGGCTCGCTGGAAGACCGCGCAATCAATCATCGAGAAGGAGGGCCTCACCATCGAGACGTCGCAGGGTGTCGGTAGGCATCCCGCGGTCGCAATCGCTGAGGTGGCCGAGCGTTCATACCGGTCCGCAGCTGCGGAGTTCGGTCTGTCGCCGGCGTCCGAATCGAAGCTCGCATCGAAGGGTCCATCGGGTGACGACGACAACCCGTTCAAGTAAGCCGTGCGCCGAATCGATCCGCGCATCTCGGAAGAGGTCCGCTGGTTTCTCAAGACCCGCGGCATCCCGTTCCCGGACTGCCCGCCGAAGATAAAGACCCCGGAGCCAGTCGGCGCCGACAGGGCGAAGTTCGATCCCGCTCGAGTCGACCACGTGCTGAGAGTTTTCTCGCATCTGCGGCACACCCAGGGTGAGTGGGCCGGGCGGCCGCTGAAGCCGGATCCATGGCAGGTCGCCTACTTCATCGCTCCGGTCTTTGGCTGGGTCCGCGAGGACGACCATGGCCAGCTCGTCCGAATCATCCGGCGCGCCACGATGGACGTGCCGCGTAAGAACGGCAAGACGACGACCGCCGGCGGAATCGCGATCGACCTGACGACTGCTGACGACGAGCCCGGTGCGCAGGTATATGCGCTCGCCGCTGGCAAGGACCAGGCCCGATTCTGCTTCGACCCGGTGAAGGCGCTCGCCGAGCAGGCGCCAGCTCTGAAGCCCCACGTGCGAGCACTCGCCAATCGCATCGTGCACCCGCGGACCGCCAGCTTCTTCGCGGTGGTGGCCAGCGTGGCCGATCTGATGCACGGCGCCAACGTCCATGGCGCGATCGTCGACGAGCTCCACGTCCACAAGAAGCCCGACCTGCTGCACGCGGTCGAGTCGGGCACCGGCTCGCGGCGGCAGCCGCTGATCGTGGTGATCACCACCGCAGACGATGGGCGGCCGGAGACGATCTACGCCAAGCGTCGCGAACGTCTCGAGGACCTCGCCGCCGGCGTACTTGAGGATCCCACCGTCTACGGCGTGATCTGGGCCGCCGATGAGGATGACGATCCGTTCGTCGAGCGGACATGGAAGAAGGCCAACCCCGGCTACGGCATATCGCCCACCCGCGCATTCATGGAGTCGGCCGCGCTCGAGGCGCGCCAGTCACCGACCGACCAAGCGAAGTTCCTCCGCCTCCATCTCGGGATCCGGACCTCGATGGATGGGGCGAAGTACCTCAAGCCCGATGAGTGGGCAGCCTGCGCTGCCTCGGTCGATCTTGGTGCGCTGAAGGCTCATGCAGTCTTCGGCGGCCTCGACCTGAGCTCGACAACCGACCTTGCCGGCATGGCGCTGGTCTTCCCCGAGGACGACGGGACCTATTCCTTCGCCTGGCATTTCTGGGTACCGAAGGAAGGCATCGCCGAGCGCGAGCGTCGCGACCGCGTGCCCTATCGCCAATGGGTCAAGCAAGGCTTCATTACCGCGACGGACGGCGATGTAACTGACTACGACCGGATGCGCAAGGACATCGGCGAGTGGCGCGCTCGGTTGCCCCGCTTGAAGCAGATGGGCTTCGACCCTTGGAATGCGACCCAGCTGGTGGGGCAGCTCAAGCAGGACGGCTTCGAGATGATCGAGGTTCCGCAGACGCTGACCCGATTGACGGATCCGACCAAGGAACTCCAGCGCCTCGTGATCGCGAAGAGGCTGCGGCACGATGGAAATCCGGTTGTGAAGTGGATGGCGAACAACACCGTCACCCGCTCCGACATCAACGGCAACATCCGACCCGACAAGAAGGCCTCGGCCGATCGTATTGACGGAATCGTTGCCGCGATCATGGCGCTCGACCAGGTCCTCCGTGTGCCTGAGAAGAAGAACCAGGGCTTCCTCGACTACATCAGCGACAAGCGAGCAGCGGAGGTCAGCAAGTGAGCGAGACACCGAAGCTGACTCCGAAAGACCGCCAGATGGAGGAGCTTCGCTGCGGGATCTGCGGTCTACCCCACCCATTCTTGACGGTCTGTCCGTTCGTCGAAGAGCGCGAGATCCGTTACGAATTTGGCCTTGATGGCGCTGGCCGGCGGCGCGCTCGGACCCGCATCGAGCGCACGAAGTACTTCCCGCGGCCGCAGCTGTTCAAGGCAATCGAGGAGGCAACGACTGACAGTGATGCCGCTCCCTCACGAGATGCCGCCGCTCCCGCCGCTGGCCGACGAAGAGTTCGAGGTCCCGGACGACGAGCAGCCGGGAACCGAACGCCCAGTTGAGCAGCCTGAGCTCGAGCAGAAACAGCAGCTGAATTGAGCACGCGACTCTTCATCGTCAAACGCGACCAAGATGGTCTCTTTCCTCTCGCGGATGGCCGGCGAGTCCAGACGCACGAACTACCGACCGGCGCGATGTGGCGCTGTGATTGTCATGGCGAGCGTGGCTGGCTGATCGTCCTCCCGCACCGGAATCCGGATCCGGAATGGAACCGGCTCTGGTGCACGCTAACCGGTGACGAGCAGAACCGTCGGTGGGACGTCACTGGCGAGGCCCCCGACATTACCGTCTCGCCCTCGATCAACTGCCTTGAACCCGGCGGATGGCACGGCTTCATTCAGAACGGTGAGATCACGGACGGGAGCTTCAATACGTGACGCTGGCTGCCGAGTACAAGAAGGCGCTCGCCAACTGGAACCCGGGCGCGCCGACCCGTGACATGACGGCGCAGGCGCAGCTGCTCGCGGCTGGCTCACTCGCACCAGCGCCCGGTGAGAACCCGTGGATGGGCTCGATGGGCCCGGGCGTGCCGCTACCGGCGCAGCCGCTCGATCCGGCTCGTCGCGGCGTTTCGATGCCGAGGCGTTGGCAGTATCCAGTCGGCACCAACCTCAGCGTTACGCCTGGATCGACCAAGCTCGTCGACTTCCGAACGCTCCGGATGCTGGCCAAGGTCTACGACATTGCGCGCCGCTGCATCGAGATCCGTCGGCAAGAGGTTGCTTCGATGCGCTGGGAGATCACGCCGCGCGACCCCGAGCAGAAGCTCGAGCCAGATCGGCAGAAGGCGCTGACCGCGTTCTTCGAGTATCCCGATCGGATCAATGGTCGTCGCTGGGACGGTTGGATCAAGACGCTGCTCGAGGAAGTCTTCGTCGTCGACGCCCTGGCCATCTATCCGCACCCGACCTGGTTGCCCGGCAAAGGTGCGAACGGATCCGATCTGTTCGCTCTCGAAATCCTCGACGGCACGACGATCAAGCCGCTCCTGGACATCCGCGGCGCCAGGCCAATGCCACCGCTTCCGGCGTACCAGCAGATCCTCTACGGGATCCCGCGCGCCGAGATGCTCGCCGACTCGACATCCCTCGACCTGGCCGGCGCACCGATGGCGCAGGACGACGTCCTCATCAAGCCGTACTTCGCTGGCGACGAGCTCTACTACGAGATTTACAACCCGAGCTCAGACAGTCCATATGGCTTCTCAAACATCGAGCAGATCATCGTCAACGTCAACCTCGCGCTGAAGCGCCAGCAGTACTGGACCTCCTATTTCACTGAGGGCACGCTCCCCGCGGGCCTCGTTGAGGTTCCGGAGGAGTGGGACGCCAAGCAGTGGCACGAGGCCGAAGAAACCTGGAACTCGATGCTCGCGGGCGACATGGCCTGGAAGCACCGGGTGAAGTTCTCGCCTGGTCCATTCACCCAACTGCGTCCGCTGGTCGGAGAAGGCACGGGCGTCGTGCTCTTCGACGAATGGTTGGCCAAGATCACTTGCATCGGTTTCGACGTCACCCCGACCGAGCTCGGGCTGGATCCCAAGTCAGGCCTCGGTGGCACGGGCTGGAGTGAACAGCAAGAGAACGTCCTCTACCGCAAATCGCTGCGTCCGATCACAGGGTGGATTGAGGTCATCAACAACGAAGTCCTCGCCACCTGGCTGAAGAGCCCGGACCTGATCTTCCGTTTCCTCTTCGATGAGATCGAGGACGCGGTCAAGAAAGCGCAGCAGTTCCAGATCGAATTTCAGAACGCGACGAAAACCTCAAATGAGCACCGTGGTGAGCTTGGCTTGCCGCCGAGCAACGAACCCAACGCAAACGAGCTGATCGTCGTCACCCGCCAGGGCCCCGTCCTGCTCAAGGACATCGACGCCGTGTCGAAACAGCTGGCTGGCCTGAATCGTGATGGTTCGCCGTTGAGCCCGGCAGCTGGAGGCAAGAGTTTCACCGGCGCCAGCCGTAGCAGGGCGGCTGAGAAACCGGACGACGATCCGCTCGCAAATCCGGGCGGCACTGCGCCACCCCCAGGCGATGCCACCAAGGTCGCTCAGCTGGAGAAGGCGAATGAGTCGACGCTGCGTGATCCGAAGAGCAACGTCCTCAACCTCGATTCAGACGCGCTCCGTCGCGTGATCGAGGCGACCGCAAAGGTCCCGACAGTCATCCTGTGTCGGCACGGATCCACCAAGAACAACGAGGAAGGCCTGCTGCGCGGCTGGCTGGATCCCGACCTCTCAGCCCAGGGCAAGAAGGACGCCAAGCAGCTCGCCGCAGGTTTCAAGGGCGCCGCGGTTGCAAAGCTCTACTGCAGCGACCTCAAGCGCAGCTGCGATACCGCGGAGGCGATCGCCAAGGTGGTCGACGTCGAGGCGACCGTGGATGAGCGGTTCAAGCCATGGAACCTCGGCGATTTCCAGGGGAAACCGGTCCAGGACTCACTCGACCAGATCATCGAGCTGATGACTGAGAAGCCGGACAAAGCGGCGCCAGGCGGAGAGTCCTACAACGACTTCCTCGAGCGTTATATCCCCGCTCTCAAGGACGCCTTCGCTGATGCGGAGAAAGCACCGGACCAGTTCGTGGTGATTGTCTCCCACATGCGCAACCAGCGAGCCGCACAGGCCTGGTTCGATGCCGGCATGAAAGGCACCAAGGTCAACACAGAGACGCTGGTTTCAGAGGACGAGGTCGGGCCGGGCGGCTTCATGGTCTTCGCCAAGGAAGACGGCAAGTGGGGCATTCCCGACGAATATGCCGAAGAGGTCGACGACGAGAAGAGCAAGAAGTCGCTCTTCGATGATCTCCGGAAGTGGCAGACCAAGGCGTTGAAGGCCTTCAAGGCGCGCCGGTCTCCGGCGGTGCCTTTCGAGTCGGCTGCCATCCCGCCAGGCGTCAAGGTTGGCCTGACCGCAGCTCTGACCAGGGCAGCGCGGCCAGATGAGATCCGCGCCGCCTTCGGTGAGGCACTTCAGCGGGCGGTTGTCGCCGACGCTCCGAAATCGGACGCGGTCGTACTGGCTGAGAGCATTCATGCGCTGGCGAATCGGCCGCAGCCGCCGGCGCCTGTGATCCACAACCACGTGGCTGCGCCCAATGTCCAGGTGGCAGCTCCACCGCCGGCGCAGGTCGATGTACACCTCGAGATGCCCGCCGAGCCGAAGACCAAGAAGATCACCATGCCCGACGGTAAGGTCACCAAGATCGAGCTTGAGTAGGCCGTGGCCTTCTCTAACTATCTGCTCAACAAACTGAACCAGCTGATCTTCGGAAACACCGCGTTCACCCCCCCGGCGACTATCTTCGTCGGCTTGTCGACGACGACGCCGAACCCGGACGGCACCAATGTCACCGAGCCCTCAGCGGCGAATGGATATGGGCGGGTCGCGGTCACCAACGACACATCTCACTGGCACACGACGCCAGGACAGCCACCCACCGGCGAGCGGCAGTCGAACGTACTCGCGGTGGCCTTCGCGCAAGCGACCGGCGTCGGCTGGGGAAATGTCACCTACGTGGTCCTTTACGACGCGGCGTCGGGCGGCAACTTCCTTGGCTTCGGCCAGCTGAGCCCGGTCCAGAATATCGTCGCCGGCGACACGTTTTCCTTCAACATCGACCAACTCACCACCACGATGCAATAGGCCATGGCAGCGAAGAACTCGGCGGCTGATGTCGCGGCCCTTGACAGCAACATCCAGGGCTCGGGCGTCCTCAAGATCATCCGCCGGACCGACATTACATACATCCGGGTCCGGCACAAGCCGCAACCGCCAGAGCAGATCCCGGTCGCTGCGAAGCCTGCTGTGATCGATCTGGCAGGTGAGGTCCGCGACTTCCGGCTCCTTGCGCTATTGGCGAGTGGCGTCATCACGCAGGACGAATACATCGCGCTGCAGCTCGCGGCCTAGTCCAGAACTTCCACCAGGAGGGCTCACCCCGTGGCCACACTGAAAGACCTGATCTCTGTGTTCAGCGGAGGATCCGTCCTCGACGAGGTCCGCAACACGCTGGTAGCCTCGGGCGGTTTCCTCGAGAGTCCGAGGTATGGCCGCGCCTCGCTTGGGCAGTATTACCGGGCGACCAATCCCACGTTCGGCACGGGCATCGCAGCTGGCATCGTGACCGCCTTCGTTGCGACGACGCCGCTGCTGATCATCCAGAACCCAGCCGCGAGCACCGTGAAGGTCTACCTCGATTACATCAAGCTGATGAACACGGTCGCGGGTGCGACGTCGACGCAGGCGCATATGGGGATTGCCCTCGACACGATCCTCCGTTACTCGTCCGGCGGCTCCCAGCTGACCGGCAACAACGTGAACACCGGCGTGGCCAACAACTCGCAGGCGACGATCCAGTTCGGAGCGCTGACGGCTGCTGCGGCGAGTGCCAACGTTCGCCTGCTCGGCCGCGACATCATCAAGACGCAGGCCGCGCCCTGCTGGGTCGTCGGCGATGAGGTCTTCATTAAGGCCGAGAACATGGACACGCCTGCCGGCGCGACCAACGGCGCCGCGACCGCGATCTATCCCGCTCCCTGCGGGCCGATCATCATCGCCCCCGGCCATTCGTTCCTGCTCTACCAGTGGAACATCGCGAACGCCACGACCGCGCCGTCGTGGGAGGTCGAGATCGGCTACTGGGAACGTCCGTAATCCAAGCCTCGATCCAGTAATTCACTCCAACACAGGAGGCCTCTCTGATGTCCAAAATCGCCAGCTTCTTTCTCCCCATCGTCAAGGTCGACAAGACCCCGGAGGGGCACCGCCTGGTCACCGGCACGGTCTCGACCGAGCGGCTCGACCTGGATGGTCAGATCGCCGACTACGGCTGGGCGAAGAAGGAAGCTCAGGCGTGGTTCGACATCGCAAACGTCCGCGAGCAGCATTCACGGAATGCCGTCGGAAAGGGTCTGGACCTCCAGCTTGACGATCCGAACAAGACCATCAGCCTCACGGCCAAGGTGGTGGATCCGGTCGCCATCGCAAAGCTCGACGAGAAGATCTACACCGGCTTCTCGTTCGGCGCGAAGAGCGTCCCGGGCAACCCCATCAAGGTCATCAAGGACGCTCAGGCCCCGAACGGCCGCATCGTCGGAGGCTCGTGGGTAGAGATCTCGCTCGCGGACCGGCCGGCGAATCCCGATTCGGTGCTCACAGTCGCAAAGGCAGCGGACTCAGCGATCGAGGTCGGCGAGGAGCTCGGTGAGTTCAGCGAGACCGATACCGACAAAGTCGCTGAGCCTGATGAAGAGAAGACGTCCGAGTCCGTCGCCGAAACCGAAAAGGCACTGACCGGCGACGAGGCGATTCACAACGCCCCTCTCGAAGCGGCTCGCGCCGCCATCCGCCAGCTCATCGCTCAAGAGGCGGGCGAGGCCGAGTCCGGCAATACGTATCAACTCCGCTACCTCATCGATGCGCTACAGGCGCTCGATGGCTTCATCTGGTCTGAGGCGGACGAGGCATACTCAACGATGGTCGTTGAGATGGCGGCCCTCACTGACAAGGCGATGCGCCGTGGCCTCTACAAGAGCGTCAGCGAGGCACTGAAGAAGGCCGCCGAGGATCACAAGGCAAAGATCGCCATCCCCGATGAACCCAAAGTGGCTGAGCCCGATGGCGAGAAGCTCTCGGGCAGGCCCGTCATCAGCGAACTCGTCGAACCCGTCAAGCCCGCCGTCGTCGTTCCCGAGACGAAGTTCGTAACCGAGGATGAGGTCAAGTCCGTCATCGTCCCTGACAAGCTCAAGGCAATGCTGCCAGAGCTCCTGAAGGAGCACACCCAGGTGCTCAAAGAGGTGCTCAGCGACGCATTCGCCGCCAAGGAGCTCGAGAAGACGGTCGAGACGCTCGGCAAGCGTGCTCAGCCCGGCGGTCCGGTCATCAATCCGGAAGCGGCAGGCCTGCGCGCGATCGAGAAGTCGCATCCGGTCAATTCGGTGGTCGATCCCAGCGATGTGCCCATCGAGGTGCTCGCCGAGATGAACAAGTACGCCGAGATGACCAAGAGCGACGACGTCGCGGTCTCGCAGTCGGCGCGCCGCGTCCTGGCGAAGCTCAAGACCAAGCACGGCATCGCCGAATAGTCACACCCCACATCCCAAGAAGGAGAGACGCATACCACCATGAGAACCCCGCTCGGCGCTGAGCTGGCGAAGGTCGGCGTGCTGGACGACGCCTCCCGAGTCTTCGGTGAGCACGTCGAAAAGGCCACCCTCCTCGTCGAGGCCGAAGAGGCCTACCGCTCAGCCTTCAAAACCCCGATGGCGGACGTCGAAAAGACGATCGCCCCGCCCCTCCGGCCGCTGGTCGGAGCGCTGATGGGATCGTCTGGGATCGCCTCAGACCTGATCGCCATCCAGAAAGTCCTGGCGGACATGGGCAAGGAGATCACGCTGACCTCGCCGCTGTCGACGAGCTTGGCGATGTACTACCTCCAGGTCCCCGCCAAGAAGACGTTCCCCGTCCTCTCGCCGTTTCGCAACTCGATGCCTCGGACCGACGGTATCGGCACCGCCGTGCACTACAAGGTCATCCAGGGCATCTCGAACTCCGGCCAGGGAGGCGTGGGCAACCTTCGCATCTCCATGGCGGAGCTGCCTCAGCTGACGCAGAACGGCGTCACGCTGAACCTGCCTCCGGAAATCGTCTACGCGGCAGCCGACGCCACGACCAACTTCGCGGCCCTGGGTCTCGGCTCCAGCGCGTCGATGATCGCTCAGTTCGCAGCCCGCGGCTTCCAGGACCTGCGCGAGCTGGCCGCGCTCAGCACCCTGCAGGCGATGATGATGGGCGAGGACCGCATGCTGTGGTCCGGCCGCACGGCGGCCCTCGGTGCGCCCACCATCGCGGTGGCCGCGCAGACGCCGTCGACGGGCTTCGCGGCCCTGACCGGCGTCACGACCAACGTCTTCGTCAAGGCCACCCAGGTGACCATGATCGGCGAGTCCGCAGGCTCGGCGGCACAGTCGGCGGCGCCCTCCGGCGCCCAGGACGTGCTGGTCACCATCACGCCGGCGACCACGAACGGCCAGGCGGAGGCCTTCAACATCTATGTCTCGACCGGGGCCGCCGACCCTGGTGATGGCTCGCGCTTCTTCGCGGGCACGACCGGCTACAAGCTCTTCGAGCTCGCCGGCGCGCTGCCCACCACGGGCGCGACGGTTCCCACCGTGGACACGACCAATAGCGCAAACGACTTCCTGGGTGTGTTCCGTACCCTGGACGCCGACTCGAGCTTCTACAACAAGGCTCTCGACACCGATCTGTCGCTGGCCGACATCGACAACGCCTGCGTCGACCGCTTCGACAACTTCAAGGTCTTCCTCCAGGAGGCCTGGACCACGGCGCGCATCCGCCAGCGCATCAAGGACCAGGTCCTCAACAACGGCACCAACGCCTCCGGCTACCGCGTCGTCCTCGACAACGCGAACACGACCGTCGGCGAGACGCTCGGCCTGACCGTCAGCGGCATCCTCAACCCCGCCAACAACCTGATCATGCCGCTCAACGTCGAGCCGTGGTTCAAGGCGGGCAGCCTCGCCCTCTTGAGCCGCACTCTTCCGTTCCCGAATAGCAACATTCCCAACGTCTGGGAAATGATGCTGGTCCAAGACTACCTGGGCATCGACTGGCCGGTCATCGATGTCAACTACCGCAACTCGGTCATCGCGTATGGCGCGCTGATCGGGTACTACCCGGCCGGCAATGCCTGGATCCGCAGGATCAAGAACTCCTACGGCGCTGGCACGACCATCCAGTAGCTCGCAGCTTCTCCGGAGGCGGCTCATCGGGGGCCGCCTCCTCTCTTTCCAAAAAGGAGTCTGATGTCACAACCAGTCCGCCTCGAACTCCCGCCTGGCTGCAACGGCCTGGACACGCCAGATCGCAGCAGGGTCTATGAACCGAAGGAGCGAGGGGGGGCGGTCGTGATCGACGACAACCCTGGCTATGCCCACGCATTGGCCGCCGCAGGCCTCCGTGTGCTGCCCTCAAAGGCGATCAGCCTGTTTCGCCCACCGCAGGCCTTGAAGAGCTGCTCGTGCGGCCGCCTCAACTTCGCAGATAACGACACCTGTCCTGTATGTGGTGCAGACATCTCATCAACGGAGGTTTTCGTCCAATGAGCAAAAGACACTTCGTCCGCGCGCCCCGCCCGGAGCAATACGTGCGGGACAGCCAAGGCGCGGTCATCAGAACCGAGCTCGCGCCCCACAGCGCGACACAAATCGGTTTCGACGGCAAAACGCTGAAGGCCAACAAGAACGGACTCTTCGAGGTCACGCAGGACGAGCACGACCGGCTGGTCGGCCAGCATGGCTTCGAGTCAGCCGGGACCGCGGATGACGACAGCGGCAAGCCCGCTTCCGAGCCCGCGACTGATCCGGAGGCCTCCAAGCAGGCGGAGACGAAGAAGGCCTCGCGCAAGCCGGCGAAGCGCACCGCGAAGAAAGCACAGAACCCCGCGGCCGAGGCTTAGTCAGCGGGCGTGCCTCGCTATCGCAACGACTACGACACGCCACGGTCGATCCCCGACGCCAACGTCGAGCTGGTCGAGCCGGGCGCGGAGTTCGAGTCGCCTATCGAGCTCCACAACCCGCTACTGACCCCGCTCAAGCCAGCTGGCCAGGTCTTCAACCTCGAGACCCTGCGATGGGAGAAGCCAGTTTCCGGCGGAAAGGCCAAGGCGAAGGTCGAGTAGATGACCCAGCGGCTGATCACCGGTCTCGAGCTGCAGGAATCGCCGACCGGTTTTAGCTGGTCCGACATTTCTGAGCTCGGAACGACGTCGGCGATCGAAGCGATCGAGCAGGCGAATGTGATCGATCGCGCATCCGGCATTGTCCGCGGCTACCTCGATCAGGATCCGACCGCCACCATCGACACCGAGGTCGCGCGCCTCGGCAGCGGATCCGTCAAGACCTGGGTCGACACCTATGGCTGGTTATGGTTCAAGACGGACCGTTTCCCGATCCTGTCGGTGACGTCACTGCAGTGGGCGACCACGCCCGTAGGCAGTGCAGGTCTCACCTACAACTCGCTGACTGCGGCCAACGTCCTCATCTATGGCGAGGACTTCCGGCTCAATCGGCTGGCGGATTTCTCACAAGACTGGACCTGGCTGCGCAACACGCCCGGGCTGATCAAAGGCGTCTACGTCAATGGCTGGCCCAACATGCTGCTGCAGGCCTCGATCTCGACAATCGGTAATCAGCAGGCAACAGTGGATACGACTACCGGCCTCACCACGACAGCGGGGGCGATCGGCAACCAATTGACGGTTTATGACGGCGCCAACACGGAAGTGGTCACCGTTATATCGGTCGATGACGCCACGCACTTCCACGCTATCTTCGCGAACACGCACACGGTCTCTGCGATCAATCCGGTCGGCATCTCGGCATTACCGTCGGACCTCAAGCAGGGGGCGATCTGGACCTGCCTGGCCATCGCGCGCGTGCGCGGTGAGGACGCCGTCCAAATGGATTCGAGCGGCAACGTCCATGGCACGACGGGCTCAGGATTTGACGGCGACGCCTGGGCGAAAGCCGAATACGTTTTGCAAAGATTTCGGAGGATCCCCTGATGGCTCGACGTCTCGCTCATCATGCGGCGGTCCATCACCAGCGCAAGGTGCTGCGGCACAAAGCGCGCCGCGCTGGCGTTTCGCGAAGACGACCCAAACGATCCGTGAAGGTGACCAGGGCCTGAAATGGAGCAAGTCAGCGTCACGGTCACTGGACGCGAGCGCGCGGTTCAGCGCGTCGACGCGATCAGACTCGGCCTCCGCGCTGTCCAGCGCCATGTGGCGAGCGAGTCAGGCCAGCTCCTTCGGGCAGCTCTTCGCCGGGAGGCCCCTCAGCGCACCGGCGCCATGGCGAAAGCGATCGGCTATCGGACCAGCGCCGACGGCGAGACGGTCAAGCTTCGCTTCCACGGTCCATGGAAAACACACTTTGTGACCAAGGGCACCAAGGAACACGACATCTGGGCCGGGTTTTACTCCGGCAAGTCGGACAAGCGGTTCCTGTTCTTCGAGGGATCCGGCGTCGCTCATGTCCACCACCCAGGCGCGAAGGCAAACAACTTCGTGCAGCGGGCCTATGACCGCTCCATCTCGGGCATCCGCGACCTGGTGCGCGCGGCCGGCGCGTCACTGATGGGCAGATGACCGAGCTGGCGCTGCGCTCATACGTGCAGACGCAGCTGACGACCAACGAGGTGCTGCCGACCGGCACCGGGCGCTACAAGAGCTTCACCGCCCATCGCGAGATGTTGAAGCGTGAAGTCCTCGGCTCTCACATCGTCCTCCAGATCGGCCGAATGAGCTCCCACGAGGTGCGTGAGGCCGGGGCTCGCGGCATCGGCAAGAAGCGCCTCGACTGGACCATCGAGCTCCTGATCGTTGCGAACGGCAAGGATCCGGACCTCGATGCGGACGACTTCTCCGTCTTCGTCGACAACACCAAGAAGGTGTTCCGACAGGCGAGTTTCACTCCGCTGCCGGCGACGCTGACGGATCCTCAAACGAGCGAGGCGAGCACCCTCACGCACATCGGCGAAAAGATCGAGCACGAAATCCTCGATCCCGACATGGAGACTGTGCAAGGCCGGATCCTCTTCCGCGCTCGCATCACGCTGACCGCGAAGGAAATCATCACTCAGTACTAAGCCGCTGCCGCGGCGATCGCTTGTCGCCCATCACCACACCTCGAAGGAGGCCATCCCAGCATGCCGCTCAACCTCACGCCCCAGCCCACGTTCCAGACCCAGATCGGCCTCGGCAAAGAGCCCATCGGCTCGTGGGGCATCGCTGTCGCCACGGCCGCCTACTTCCCGGTCGAGAAGCCGAAGTTCGAAGACGCCCCGAAGTGGCTGTACGACAAGGGCAACCGCGGCAAGCGAGCGCGGATCTACACGATCCAGCAGGGCGTGATCTCAACCCAATTCGAGCTGCCCGACATGAAGTTCTACCCCGACGACTCCGGCCACTTCCTGTTCGGGATTCTGGGCACCGATGTTGTCACAGGGACCAACCCGTACACCCACACGCTTACCGAGCTTGACTCGGTTCCGAACTCCTATACGCTGACCGACTTCAGCTCTCTCGGTGCAACCGGCCAGGCGCGCCAGTACACGGGCTGCTACTTGGAGGAGGTGACGCTCAAGTACACCGTCGAGGGTGACCTCCTTCTCTCCGCGAAGGGTTTCGGCAAGCCATCAACGCTGGTCGCCAAGCCTGCGGCAGCCTACTCAACGCAGCCGTTCTTTGAGGGTTATCAGGCGCAGCTCACGCTCGCCGGACAGGTCAATGCCCGCGTCATGGGAATGACCTTCACGGTCAAGCAGAAGAACACGATCATCTTCGGCGGCAACAACCAGCAGGGCCCTACCGCCATCAACGTTGCTGGCATTGAGATCGTTGGCCAGGCGGATGTCGAGCCCAACGACGAGACGGAGTTCCTCTACATGCTCAACAACACCCAGCCGACGTCGTCGCTGCTGTTCACAAGCGGCACGAACACCCTCACGCTGCAGAACACGAAGCTCATCTTCACCAAGGGCCCGATCGACCGCAGCGGAGACTACGTGAAGCTCCCGCTCAGCTTCGAGGCCGCATACAACGCGACCGACGCAGGCGTCTTCAAAGCAATCGTCGTCAACCCACGTTCCACGACTTACTGATATGGAACTAGACGAGCTTCAGTTGCCGTCTGGCGTGGGCTGGGTGAAGATGCGGCGGAAGATCCTCTGGGGCGACGAGATGGCGGTCGAATCCGCTGCGCTGGCTGCCCAAAGACAGGGCCAGGCGCTCCATGCAGTTAAACGTCAGCGCATCTTCCAGCTGATCGAGGGCTGGAGTCTCTTTCTGGCTGGAGACGGAACGATTGGGCTGAGCGGAAGTCCGCTGCCGATGCAACCGGAATCGCTCGACCGCCTCGAGCCAGAGGACGGCGCATTCCTCTACGACTACGCGAAACATCGCTTCGAGCATCGCGAGGATGTCGCAAACCCTTTCGTGCCCGCATCGCCCAAGTCCTCACTGGAAAGCGACCAGCCTCCCTCATCGGAACAGAAGTCGAGCTGATCCGCTACTTCCCGGCGTACACGGTGAGCGCTTTGCGGGCTGAGGACCGAATAGTCGTCCTCCACATGCTGGCTAGCTTGAATCGGAGGAGGGCTTCCTAGTGGCGACCGATGAAGAGCTGCTGGACATAGTTCTCCAGATCAGGGCGACGGGCCAGGCCGAGGCCGAGGCCGTCAACCAGATCCTCGCCAACACCGGCACCATCGCGACGTCAACCGCGACGCAGGTAGGCGGCCTGACGACGGCACACAAAGAGCACGCGGACGTCCTCCAGACGGTCAGCGGTTACACGACGACTTACGGTGGGGCTCTGACGGCGCAGGAGGAGCACTACGCCAAGCTCCAGCTCTCAAGCAAGGAGTTTGCGACCGCTGAGCGCGACATCACATCGGAGGCGTCGAACGCTGCACGCGCGATGGGTGCGATGGGCAGCGAGGGCGCGCATGTGCTTGACCGCTTCGCTGCGTTAGGCGGCGTTATGGGCTCGGGCGGGGCGCTGGGGATTGGGATCGGAGCTGCACTCATCGGTGGCGGCGCGGTTGTCGAGATGGGCAAGTCGATGGTCGACAACGCAGGCAAGCAGGAGGAAGCGCAACGCAACCTCGCGGCCGCCTATGCATCACTGGGCAAAGAGGTCCCGACCGCGGCGATCGACGCCTTCATCACCGATAACGAGCGGCTACTCCCGAACATGTACGAGACCGAGAACGCCTTCGCGTCCTTGGCCCGCGCAGGGTTCTCGATGTCGGATCAGTACCGGCTGATCAACGATGCGATCGACCTTGCCGCGGCGAAGCACATCGACCTGACCACAGCGACCAATGATCTCATCCTTGCCCACAACGGGCAGACGCGTGCCTTGGGCGATCTCGGGATTGCGATCAAAGAGGTCGTCAACCCACAAAAGGACCTCGAGAAGGCTCAGCGCGAGGCCACCATCGCGAGCAAGGAGAAGGCGGCAGCCGATCGAGCACTCTACGAGGAGACGATCCGCCTCCGCGATCAGGGCTATGCCCCAACCGAGAGCCAGCTGTTCCGCCTCCAGGATCTCCGAGCCCGCGATACCGATGCCACGCTGAAGAACAAAACCGCGCAGCAGGAGCTCCAAGTTGCGCAGGGCGAGGTCAATGCCGGCGGCAACCAGTTCAACGAGATCCTCGCCCAGCTCGAGCCGAAAATAAAAGGCTCCCGCGGTGATGTTAGCGACCTGGCGCAAGCGCACAACAAACTCTCGATCGAGTGGGAGCGTCTCAGTAATCAGAATGGTCCGGCCCTCGAGGGGGCCCTAGCGGATATCACCGGCGGTGTCGCGGACATGCTGCAGACGATGCGCACGAGCGACTCGGGCGGCGATAGCGGGTGGGCGCACATGGACGCCGGGATCATCTACTGGGGCAGCCTGGTCAAGGACGCGATCGGCTGGATCGGCGACCTGGGCAGCGCATGGGACGACCTGGTGCGCAAGGTCGGCGGCACCACGAGCGGCTCGTTCCGCCCTGGCCCCCACGGGCCCGTATACTCAGACACTTCCCCGGGCCCGGGCCCCTCCTCCCAGCCAGTCCCTGGTTACAACGTCAACACCTACATCTATGGGGTCACCGATCCCCAGGCTGCAGCCCGGGCAGCGCAGAGAGCGATTCAAGGAGCTCTACGCACATGATCGTGAACCAGCTCGACCTAGGCGGCAGCCACCCGTGGCTGGCTCCGGACCTCGGTCAGATGATCGGCGAAGTCCTTATCGAAGGCTACGACACAGCCGTCTGGCCGCGCGGAGCGCTATCGCGCAAACAGACCGTCGGCTTCCGTCTCATTGGCTGGCAGGCGATCGGCGGGGCGCCGGCAAACAGCCAGCTGGCCACTCAATACCTGCTGAAACAGGTGGAGGAACTGGCCGCCAACCGCGACCTCCAGCCCTGCTATATCCAGTGGAGCGCCACAGCGCAACCAGGTGCCGCGCTCAATGCCGTTGACCTACATGACGGCTGGTACACCATTGACGGCTTCCGTCCTGACTACGCCAACTATGTCGTGACGGGGATCGTCGATTGTTCGATGACGGTGACCTTCGTGGCCCCCGCGGCCCCGCACAGAATGGCGCTCTGGTACTCGGGCGCCGGGCTGTCCACGAACTACACCGGCGCAGGCATCAACCTCGTTGCGCTCCCGCTCGGCGCGACGGCGCTGGAGGCATCATTCACACGCATCGGCGGTGAGGGCGCGATCCCCTGTATCTCGGCTCCCGCCGCGTCTCCGGAGCACTTCATCCTCAGCGCCACCCTCGCCAGTACATGGAAGGGCGGAGTCCATGTCTACGACACTATCAACACCGGCACGAATCCGGTCCCCTCGGCGGCCAGCGGTCTGTTCGTCAACGCCAACTGGGTTGAGCTCTTCGGAACAGATCACGACTTCGTCGGCGATTGCGTGATTACGAACGGGCTACAACTCCTGCTCTTTCAGACCGGGCAGACCAACCTCTGCCTGGCATATCTCTGGAACACGTCGGCGGCCAGCGTCGGCTGGCAGCAGTATGGAACCCTGATCCTCCAGAGCAATGGCGCCGCCAACAGCAGCCTGCGCTCCTACTCGCTGATTCGCGTTGGTCCCGAAGAGGCGGCAATGTCGACGATCTCGGCGGGATCGGATAGCCAGGTTCAGCAGGTGATCCTTCGCTTGCAGCGCGGCCATTACGAGGTGCGCACGGACCTGCGCCCGCTTTCGCAGGCATCGGTCACCGCCAGCTCGCTGATCCTCCAACTTCCCGCCACGTACAAGATCGAGTTCAACTCCATGAAGGCCGGCGACAACGCGATCAGCGAAACCGCCCCGGTCGTCGCCACCGATTACGGGTACGGAGCTGCGTTCATCACCAGCACTACATATCCGCTCATCGCGGGTTTCCTCTACCAGAACAAGCCGGGCACATCCCAGCCCGGCGGTGGGGCCAACAATGCCAACGTCGGCCTCGGCGACACGACCTCGCTCGCCATCAATGCTCAGCGCTCCTACGGCTTCTTCGCTGTCCCATATGGGGTCAGCGGATCATCCAGCCCCGCTAACCTGCAGCTCCTCGCCACCGCGGCAACGGCGGTCGGCACGACCTCAACGGCGGCCGACGCGGCTTCTTCCGGAGGCACGGTTGTGCGGGCCCAGGGGAATCAGCCGCCAACCGCCACCGGCATATCCACAACGGAAACAGGGACGGGATTGGCGAATGGAGACACATATTTTCCGGCCATTCGCGCACGCTGCTCGCTGGCCAACGCGTCCGCCAGGCTGAAGATAGCGGGAATTGCGAACGGGCCGGTGGTCGACAACGTCTTTCGCTGGCTGCTGAACTCCATTGCCACCACCGCAACGGGCTCGGCCACAGACCAGTTTCTGCTGGCCGAGGAGATCTACCTGACCACGGTAGCCACGCCGGCGGCGATCTATGCCTTCACCGCCCCAGTTCACTACTACCGCCTCGGCGAGGCGAGTGGAACCGTCGCGACGGATGCGATGGGTAACGGCAACGGCACCTACACAGGGTCTGGCATCACCTATGGGGTGACCGGGATTGGCCAGAACACCGACAAGGCGGTCACACTCGCTTCTGCATCGAGCGCCAAGGTCGGTGCGATTCCAATCACCAGTCTCTCCACCGGGGCGGGCGCGTGGTCACTCGAGGCCTGGGTCAATGCCGCCGCGTTCAGCACCAACGAGATCATCGCGAGCTATGGCGATGGCAACGTCGCGCATGGCTGCGCCCGGATCTGGATCGATACGACTGGCAAGCCAAAGGTCGACGACGGCACCACGAGCATCATCGCTACGAGCGCCATCTCAACCTCGGCATGGCACCACATCGTGGGGACCTACGACGGTGCGAATCTGAATCTCTATGTCGACGCTAGCTTGGTGGCCGGCCCGACCGCGGCCGCGGCGAACATCCAAGCAACGGCAAACTCAGGGCGAATCGGCTGCAACAACAGCAACGGGACGGACATCAACTTCTTCAACGGATCAATCGACGAGGTCGCGTTCTACAACTACGCCCTGACCGCTGCCCAGGTGACCGCACATTTCAACGCCGGAAGCGTGGCCACCTACCTCCACCTCGACGAGATCGCGCTGCTCCCAGCAACACGCGCGGCCGCCAAGACCGGGCCGCAGGACATCTTCCAGCAGTTCCTGTTCGACCGCGGTGTTCGTTGGCTCCAGCCCTAGATGCCAGTCGGGATCCCGGGACTTCTACGCTACCGAGTCGTAATCACCGGCCCGAATGGCTCCGAGATCACCAACGACCTCCCGCATCCACACCAGAGCTCGTGGACGATAACGGCAATGCAGCCAGGCCAGCCCTCGAGCGCTGCGGTGGGGTCCTTCACCCTTCCACTCTTCCCACCCGGGTCCAAGGAATACCTGGCCGCCAAGCCGATCTACGACCAGCTCGACCTGGCGCAGCGCGTCGAGGCGTACATCAGCCCGGACGGAGCTTCGCTCGGGAAGCTCTATCAGGCAGGGATGATCCGGGCCATCGAGAAGAGCGAGGGCGAGGGCGGAGATGTGTTCCAGCTGACCGGCAATACCGACCTGGCCTGGGCCAATTTCACCCGGCCGTTCCCAGGCGAACTTCTCAGCAACGATGTCACCTCCAACCAGATCCAGTCCTTCATGGGCACCAACGAGGTCGGATGGACCGATACATTCAACCCGTTCACGCCCAGCAATTACACGTCGGCCAGTCAGCCTGGGTTCACTGCCGGCACTTGGTCGGGCACGACTGACGATGGCTTCAACGTGGTCTCTTGCTCGACGGGAACCGGCGCCATCCTGATTGCTAAGACCGGCCTTGCCGCGGCCGATAGATGGCATTCCCATTATGTCGAGGTCACCGGGCGGCTGACTCCATCTGCCGACGGCACGCAGGCCGGTGGGATCGGGATCGGAATCACTAACAACAACGCCAATCTCAACGACGGCATGATGGGGCTCGCATCCGTCTACAAGGACACTGGCGGCCGCTACGCGCTCAGCGGGCAGATCAACGGCTTTGCGGGCGGCGTGGCATCGGCACAGGGCTTCTTCAGCGCTCTCCAGGACGTTGATGACCCGAATGGATTCGTGCCCTTCACCATCGGGGTCCTGATTACGACCGGCGGAAACAGCAACGGAACGGCGACATTGACGTTCTTCGTCAATGGCAAGGTGGTCGGCGTGAACCGCACGACCTATGTCCCCGGCACGGCGCTGCGCTACCCAGTGATCGCGTTTACGGTCCCAAACAGCGGGACGGCCACCGTCTACTACACCAACCTCGTCCACATGACCCGCTTCAGCGTCGACGGGCCCTCCAGCGCGGCCATGTTCGCCAAGGGCGCCTTCAGCGCCTCCGTGCACTCGCTCGGATTTGGCACCGATCCAGGGCCAACCTGCCTTGATGTCTGGACTCGCTGCGCCACCCGCGAGGGCTGGTACTGGCGCTATACCCCACAACCCTATGTCGTCGGCACACGCACGCTGGGTACATTGGACTTCGCTCC
>Ga0070706_100000777_pt1 | contig 35681 bp, 28 predicted proteins | sample KBSK5501metaG_FD_65476 | JGI IMG/M metagenome (GOLD analysis project Ga0070706, IMG submission 65476) | Corn, switchgrass and miscanthus rhizosphere microbial communities from Kellogg Biological Station, Michigan, USA - KBS K5-50-1 metaG | ecosystem: Host-associated > Plants > Roots >... | reverse complement strand
GGGCGACCTGGTGCATCTGCACCTTACGCGTGCACTCCCCGCAGGCATCGATGTGGCTTCTGAGTTCGCGTACATCGTGTTCAGCCACGGACTCCCTACTGCCATCGCTCTCTTGCGGCAACGACACAAGCGCGTCAATCTCTGCGTCGTCGAGGTGCCTTTCTATGGGCCGTTTCAAAGCTACTTCTCCTTCTTAATACGATTCAGCGGGGCGAAATCCTTTTTCTCCTAATGTGGCGGCCTTGCCTTTTCGGACTTCAATCAGGCGTTGACGGACGAGCCGTGTCATTCTGAAAATTGCGCTCTCGACTCCCTTGCTTGTCAAAGCTATGCCGGGCATGGCTGCGATGGCTTGGGCTGTCATTCCTTGGCGATAGTAGAGCCAGAACATTAGACGATCACGTTCCTGATCGGGTCCAGCTGAACATGTGGCTAGACACTGATCGATCTGTTGCATCAAGACCTGACGCTCTGTCGCGCGTTGGCTGCCCAGGCTGGCGCTCTCAGCTCTTGGATCGAGGTTATCCAGGGACTCTTGTACCCGCCCGGCGCCTCGCTTCTGCGAACGAAGGGACTTGAAATGGTCATGCGCCACGTTGACCGCGATAGTTTTTATGTACCCAAGAGTGGCGTCCGGATGCTCCCTGGAAAAGTCGAGCAATAACCTGCATTTGTCAACACAAAGCTTGACATACGACTTCGTCGCGCCGAACCTGTCCCCATTGATGTGCTGTGCGGACTACAGAAAGGGGAAAGACCATCAAGTATGCGGATGCGATGGAACGATCGTTAGCCGTTGATCCAGTCCAGGAGGCCTATGACCAGTACAAGGCTCAGTTTCTGGCAGCCGGGCAGCGTGATCTGGGGGAGATTCCACCGGACTATTGGACCGGCACCGACGCAATGGTTTCGAAGTCATACACAGCCGGTCTAATCAATGACACCATGGCTTCCATGAATTTTGCCGCCGGTTTTGGCTTTCCGGATACCGAACCTATCAAGTTTGACCAAGACATCCAGGCCGATCCAGCGCCAGACTTGAATTGTGCAGCACGTGCGGCTCAGACGAGTTGCGATATCCAGTTGGAGTGCAGTCAGACGCGTGACTGCAACCCGAACTGGAATTGCGAGAGCTGCGCTTGGTACGACGTCGGGTGCGACGCCCGTCGACTCGGTTGTGAGGCCGACAAGGTTCGTTATCGCGCCCAGTGCGAAGCAGAGAAAGAAGGATCGAGGCTTGGGTGTGAGGCCGACAAAGCGAGAATGCGAGCACAATGTGAGGTACAGAAGGCCATTGACCAAGCTGCTTGCGACGCCAATCAGGCTTGGCTCAATGCCTGGAGCGGCGCCAAATTCGGCAATGTGAAAGGCGACGTAAGACTCAGCAACATCGATGCCAAGGCTTCTCTCGCTCAAGTGAGTGTGCCAGACGATTTGTCGGCGCTTGCGATCAATAGCACAATCCAAGCCGTGTCCCAAGCAAATGCAAACTTCTTGTTCACCCCTCTTGATGCCGGCCATCTGTTCTGCCAGGTACCGTGGGGTGGACCTGTTTCGGTGAAGGCCGGGTTGCCGACACAACAACTGAACATGTCGGCAGCTCTTCAGGGGACATCGGCAGGACCAGACGCGGGAATTAACCTTACCTTTAACACGGTTGATTACAAGCTTTCCCTGAAAACGGTCCCGCCCCCGATAGTTGCAATAACCAACCAGGATCCACAATTCTTTTTGACATGCGCCCCGGCGGTTGCTCTTGGGGGCCCATTCCTTTTCATAAAGAAGTTCCGTGAAGACTTACTCAAGGATACGTTCGACTTCAAACTGCCGGCTCAGCAATTGACCGTGGGTATTCAGCCGATCCATTTTCAATTGATGGGGTCAGACCTGAAGCTGAATCCCGAGTGGAATCCAAAGACGGTTGGATTCAAACTGTTGCCGATATCCGGGAAAATGGACAAAAGAGAGTAGGAGAATCAAAGACGCTTGGATTGGCCAGTCAGTGGCCTAAGAATTGTTATGTCAACGCAAAGTAGAAAGTTCCGCTTCTCTGCAAAGTAGAAAGTTCCGCTTTTTGAAGCCGGGATGGGGGAGCGCGAGGGGCAAGGGATGGCGTTTGAATCTCTTGCCCCTCGCCATCGCTATCGAAGCCCGGGGACTCGCGGGGGAGAATCTCTCACCGCCTGCCAGATTGGTCGATCACGAAGTTGGTAATAGCTTTCTTCCCAGTGTCGCTGGCCGTCCCGACGTCGCTGTTTCGCTCGCGCTTTCTCCTCCGCCGATCTCACAGCGGGAACCTCGCGCTTGAGCGGGCGCTCGGCCCGCGCGCGGTGTGCCTTCACAGGGTGCGAGGGCCAGGGTTCGGTTTCGCCACCGCATCCACCTGCTGCCATCGCGCCACCGCTCCAGTTGCACCCGTGCTCCCCGCATGCCCACCCTAACCTGTGCCCGTTCCACCCGAAAGATCACGCCCTGCCAGCGAACCGTGTAATCCGCCGTTACCGTACGGCTCTCGCGTATGCACAACACCGAATCCAGATTCATCCCCTTGGGCACTGCACGATGGGCGTCGCCCGCCAGCTGCGGCGGGCAACGAAAGCGTTCATTCCACAGAGGCATGAATGCTTGTTCCAGATAGGCATTCGCGGTTTCCAGGTCCTGCGCTCCCACTCGTCGCAATCCCTTCACCAGCCGGTCCTGGGCGGTTTTGAACGAGCGCTCAATGCGCCCCTTGGCTTGCGGCGAATGGGCCGCGATCCACTCGATGCTCAGCTCCTGAAGCGCCCGTCCGATCTGGCTTAGCTGCTGCGGCGGGGCGTCCCGGTGATGGATTGCGCGGGGCGCGATCTGGAATAGGCTGGCCTTGTCGGTGTATACCGCTACCGGCCGCCCATGCTGCTCCACATACCGCCGGAGCTGTTCCAGGTTCTCCTCTGTCGAATCATGGCGCACGAAGTGCGCCGTCAACTGCGATGTGGCATCATCGATCATCAAGATCAGGTATAGCTTCTCCCCCCGGCCTTCCAGCCAGTTGTGTTCACTGGTATCCCACTGCACCAGCTCGCCATAACGCGCGCACCGAGGTCGCCATAGGTGGGCTCGCTCGATGCGGCTTCGCCGCGCTCGCCACAACTTGGCCTCCATCAGCCATTGCCGCAGCGTTTCCCGGTTTACCCGGATCCCGTGGTCCTCCGCCAACTCTTCCGCCGCCAGCGTCGGTCCGTAGTCATGCCACAGTTTGGCCTGCTGTTTCTGCCGGAACAGCTCCAGCACTCGTCGCTTTACCGCCTCCGGCGTCTTGCGGTTCGAAGGCCGCCCTCGCAGCCTGTGTCGCAGGGCGCTGTCTCCTTCTCGCAGCAGCCGCTTCACCAATGTCCGCACCCAACGCGCGCTGATTCCCAACTCCACCCCGGCCTGATTCTGGGTGATATGCCGCTTCCTGACTTCGTGCAGCACCTTCAGCCGATCCCGCTCTCTTGCTGACATCCACAGCCCCTCTTGTGCTTCCGCCATGCGCTATCAAAGCGGAACTTTCTACTTTGCACAAAGAGGAACTTCTCACATTGCGGTTACAGGCCTAAGAATTGTTATTGACATTTCGAAGTCCGGGGCATATGTTAGCGCCGATTCGGCGAACGGAAGGATGAAGCTTATCCGAAGCTTCTCGTCCGAGGGGGCTTCTACTCGCCGACTTCCCCGAAAATTAAGCTGGTCAACGCAACTGCGTTCGCAGTGTGTCGTACGCTTCTGCGACGGCAGGGGAATAGCGTCTTTGATCCACGATTTGGGAGACCACGCCGGCTGGCAGCGCCGCTTAGGCGTATCGCTCGCCTGGGAAAAGCAACAGGAGTGAAACGTGGTGTCGCTCAAGAACACTATCTCGTGGAAGAGTTCAGCGAGCCAATTTCGGGAAAGAGGAGTCCACGCGATGGAGCTTCGGACTGGCACTCTCATCCTCGTTCGAGGCCGAGGCTGCCCAACCCGCTTCGGAAGAGGATCCTTCGACTTCTGCAAATCGCTTCACCGGACGGTCTCGCGCCTGACAGGCTCTAACTCCGCAATCTTGCCTTGCAAAACTCATGGTCGACTCGTCGAGCAAACGACTCTCACAATCGCAATGTCCTGTAGTCAGCAACTGTCAGCTGTGGCATGTTGCTCCCCCCAACTTGCAGGTACTTGCAATCGAAGCACGTCATCTCGCGGTCGCGGGCCAAGGTGGGGTTGAGGGGCCGAGTTCGTGGACGGCTCTTCGAGCTGACATATGTGGAGTAGATGGTTCGCGACAACGGAGCTAACCAATAACTAGTAGGAGTTCGCAAAAAGCACAAGCGCTCCGCTGAAGGTTGCAAGGAGGCAACGCCATGGAAATCCCTCGGGACAAAGCCCGAATCGAGGACAATCCTAAAGTCATATCTTCGCCAATCATCACGCAGCCGCTCTACGGCTGTGCCAAGTCGGTGAATATCACCGGATATATCCCTAACGCGACGCTTGATCTTGAGGTTGATGGGGTTGTGGTCGTGGCCAATTTCCCTGGGGGTTCCCCGACGCCGCAGGGCGCATTGATCAAGTTGCCCACTCCGTTCAAAGTCAATCAGGCAATGCCCCAACAGGTACGCGCCCGGCAAAATTTCGGCGGAGCCACCAGCAACTGGACGAATTTCGTCAAGGTCCATGACCATACCGCCGATTTTCCCGCTGGTCTGCCTCGTCCCGAGCTTTTTCCGTTACCTCTCAACAAATGTGGAATCCGCACCGGAGTTGGGAACCTCATCGTCGGCTGCGACGTAGAGATCCTGGTCAACGGCAATCCGGACGGATTGGTGCAGGGGGCGAACAACCCGCAGGGAATTAATCTCACCACGGCTTATGTCGATACCCAGCATGTGCGAGCGAAAGCGACTCTCTGTGCCGATCCCAGCCCGCTTGCGGCCGAACAAATAGTGCAAATTGCGCCCTTGCCACTGGCTGCCCCGACCTTCGCGCCATTTGTACAAGGGGGCAGCGATCTCGTAGTGCAAGGCTTGGCCGATGGCGCTCATTTCGAATTGAAACGCAATGGAATTTCGCTTGGTACCACGGGTTGCTGGGGCGGTACCTTCACCTGGAAGGGGATCAATCCGCCGTTCAATACCCCGAACGTGGATAAGTTTGAGGCGGCTCAGCAGCTTTGCCCCGGTGATCCGTGGAGTCCACCGGGCACGGGGAACCCACTGCCCTGTTCAGCTCTCAAGTCTCCGAAATTCGGGCCGATTCAGGATGGCGATATTTTCGTCACATTTACGGACTTTGTCGTTGGTTCACAAATCAAGGTGTTCGTAAACGGATCGAAGGAGGGGGACGGAAGCGGGCCGGTGGTGGGGCTCAACCACCCGATACCGCACGATGCCACCGTCGATGCCTGGCAGAGCGTTGGTACATGTGTCGGCTCGACCGTAGAGCAAGTGAAATCGATGTGCGTCGCGCCGCCGGTTTCCGGAGATCCTTCGGCGCTGGACTTGTTCCCGGTAGGTACGCATGAATACAACGGTCCGGGGACGGTCAGCTTTGACGGCTTTACCTATCATGTGCACGGCAATATTTTTTATCCGGCGGAAGACGACGGAGTCGATAAGGCCTTGAACAAGCGTCTAGCGAAGCTCGGGCGAGTACCCCTGGTCGTACTCGTGCATGGACGGCATGGCGGCGCCGCCGATTCTTACAAGGGCTACAACTATTTCCAGACCCAACTGGCGCAGATGGGCTTTGTTGCAGTATCGGTCGATGAGAGTGAGACCGATGGGGGCAGCGATGGCAACGACTTCACCGGCAATATCGTTCGCCGCGCCGAGTTGGCCATCGAGACCATAAAGTTTCTGCAAACGCTGGATGCCGGCGACCCAATCTTCAAGGGCGTGATCGACTTCTCGCATACTGGTCTGATGGGTCATTCGCGCGGTGGCGATTGCGTTCTCGCGGTGGTCGAACGTATCAATCTGCCGGGTGTGACCATCCGCGCCGTTATTTCGCTCGCTCCGGTCGATTCCGGCGCGCACAGCGGGCACCCCAAGGGTATTGCTTTCATGACGATCCTCCCTGCGGGCGACGGCGATGTCGTTGACAATGACGGCGCCAAATTTTACGATCAGGCCGATCCCGCACCTTTCAAGACGCAGCTCTATGTCGACCAAGCCAATCACAATTTTTTCAACCGCAGTTGGCAGAATGACGATTCAATAGGAAAGGTTGCACTCATGTCGCGCTTTGACCATGAGCGTATTCTCTCAACCTATGGTTGCGCCTTCTTCCGCAACGCCGTGCGTGGCGATGCTACCTTCGGCTATCTAGATCACAGCACATTGCCGTCTGGAGTGTTGAACCAGAATATCCATCTTTCCTGTGACGTGGCCAAGTCGCGGATCGTGGATAATTATGAAGGGCATCTAATCACCAAGGACAATGAGGGACAGCCGACGACGCAAACTGGCATTCTCGCGCAGGAATTTCCCTTCTCGCAATCCGGAGGTGCGTTCAACCACAGCTTCTTCGGAAACACGACCGGCAACGTCCTGCAACCGAAAGAGAGCATTGGCTCCTTCCGCGAACCCCTTAAGGCCACAGCCGATTTGACGAAGTCGGAAGTACGAGTGCGCGCAGCCGAGGTTTACCAGTCGCCGACCATACCACCGACTGCAACCGGTTTTCGCATCGGCTTTGAGGACACCCAGGGAACGATTGCGTGGCTTGATGTCGACGATGTGGGCGGTCTCTCACGACCGTTTGATCGGCATGCCCTCGATGTCGCCGAGCAGAATGGCGACCTTGTGAAAACCATGCTCTCTACCTACCGCTTTCCAGGACATTGCTTCGTCGATGCCAATCAGAAATTTCAATTGAGCAAGGTGCAGGCCATTCACCTGGGACTGAATCGCGCCGACAAGAGGCCGATTGCCTTCGATGATCTGGAGATCGTGAAGATCTAGGGTGCGGTTGCAGTGATCGTCAATGTGAGGAAAAGAGGAACAAGTCATGGCAAACGATTTCGGCACACCCCATCACTCGCCACATGTTGTAAACCTGTCGAAACTGCCAGATGTTGTCGCCCTTGAGATTCGGTGGCGCCGTTTCGACCAACCGCGCAGAGTCACGAAAAAGGGAATTGATCGTATGGTGAGCGAAGCGGTTGAATTCGAGGTGCGGATTTCTGAGGCCTTCCCCATCCGGGCCCTTGGGCCGGCTTTATGGGTGGGCGACGAGGCCTTGACATCGGCTGACAGTGAAGGCCTGACCTACCATTTCTTTGCTTTTGAACCGGACAGACTTAAGCCGGACGCACCAATCTCGCTTGGCTGGAGTTCGCCGAGCGCAGGCCGTAAGGAGACGCGGTATCGCTTTGTCATACCTGACGTATCGCGCAGGTAGTCCCTCCAGACTGGTCGGTATCCTACTGGACCTCGCACCAGTCGATCCGAGTTGCTTGATCCTCATCGACGAGTGGTGCAATGCGCTCATAGTCGCCGACTCGTTCCCGGCGCACCGGGACGGCATCCCATTCACTTTCGTTGAGCCGCCTGAGGGGGTATGCGGGCACTATTTCCTCAAACATCAACTCAAATGCTTCACGGGTTAGAAGCATGTCCCAAACGAGGTGGATTCGATTCTCGCTCCCACCATTGTGCGCCGAGTGCACGCAACCGTGGTTGACGAAATACACGGTGCCGACTTCCAACCGATAGACTTCGCCGTCCAGCATCATTTCTGCGTCTGGATTCGTAAAGACCGGCAGGTGAAACCTCGTCCTCAACGCAACCGAGCCAGCATGGGTGCGGATCACTGTGTGCTCCTCGTGCGGAGACAAGCCCGCCCTTGGTCCCATAAGATTAAGTCGAAAGTTGACGGTGTGAGGAAACAGATCTGTCAGTTGCGCTAATGCCCGGTACGTGGAGCCCCCATGAAATCGTTTGCCGAAGCACGAAAGATCATGGTCACTACGGAAATCGTCGTAGCGGCCGGAAGCGTTCAGCAGGCTGAATTGAACGACTTCGCCTGATGGCCGCGTCCAGTTCGTAATATGGTCCGCATCTCTGGCTTTCGATCCGCATTCTGTTCGACACAACCTTTCCACGTCTGCTTGGAGTTGATTGAGGAAGATCTCCTCGACGCTGAATAGTCGGAGACACCTTATTCCACTCTTGTGATAGTTGCCGTCGCGAATGCCTTGCAACAGAGTTCCAGAATTCATAAGGCGCTCCGGAACGGACATGCACCTAATAAAGGCTTAAGATCCATGCGCATCGATGGTACCGCTGCACGCGACGCCAATAGCGCCAAATCTATATAGTGGTACTCCAGCGGAACCGGGGTTGGAGGGTCCTCGCCGATCGACAGGAAATAATCGTCGAACTTGACGCCATCACCACTAGGCAAGGATCGGAATTGCACCCAAACTGCGGGAATACCGTATGCGTGGCTTGCGATGATCCCGTGGAGGGAAGAGGAAGCTACAAATTCGCAAGAGACGATCTGCTCAATGACCGATTCGACTGGATCTTGAATGTCAATGAGCTTGAGATTCTTTTCGCGGAGCGTCGGCGATAGACGCGGTTTGTCGGAAAAATGCGCGATCAATCCCATTCCCTGCCTGCTCTTGGAGGTTGGCGAGTAAAGTCCGGGCAGCAGCAGAGCAGGGTCGCCGTATATCTCCGGGCATGACGCGCCACATTGCAACGCGCGTGCACGAGTAAGCGGTCCTCGCACGGCAAGAAACTCTGCCTCAGGAGATATTTGGTCGTGTCGTGCCATGATCCCAGAGCCCCAGACCGTGCAAAGCGCGCGAGTGTATTCGATGATGCTGCCTGCTACAAAATACTTTCGTCGCGGTTGGTCCGGCGGTACGAAAGCCGGGTATATTCCGGTAAGGCGGTGAATCAGCCACGGTGTGAGCGCGTCACCGAAGTTTGGCAGGCTGGGGATACGACACCAAAACGCGCCAATCCGCTCGGCTACGCCGCCGGTCTCAGATTCTTTAGTCGTGGACGGCAACATGGAGAATGCCTTGAATTTCTTGGCGTATCGCGGCGTCTATTCCACCCCAACTCCAATACCAGCGGCAATGGGGAATCGCGGGCGGCGCCACGGCGGTATCGACCCACTGGAAATGTTCATGATGGTTGTGCCAGGCGAATGCACCCAGAACGTTGTACTCGGAAAACCCACGTTGAGGTTGCGACATTATATAACTTTCGATTTCCATCCCGTGCGAGGCGGCCGCGTGCTTGCGTACATTCGGATAGAGCCAGCGGGGAAATGTGAAGGGTGGTTGCCGCATGAAATCATCCAACACACCGTAACCGAGAAACTTCTCTGTCGGTTTTTGCCATGGCCGATGCCCGCTGAGTAATTCGCAAGACTGCATTAGCACGTATGGCTTGTCGTCCACAATCAAGTCCTGCGGGGAGGTGGGACGGAAGAATACACAGTCGGAATCGACGTGGCAGATGTAGTCGGCATCGGTGAAGGTATCGGCCAGCAGTTTGGTCGCCTGCTGCCCCAGGTAGTCGTCCTGATAGTCCTTACAGAACTCGATGCGGGGGTTGCGAGGCAGTGGCGTTCTCCGCAGCCACGGCTCAGTCGAGCGCGGTACAACCACGACCACCGAACGAAACCCGCGGCAATATTGATCAATCGACTCCAGGCAGAAACTCAGCCATTCCAAATCTTTCCAATAGCTCCGGATAAAGAGATCGCAGGTCATGCCCATCTTCGCCACGCTTTGGCTTTACGATTGGCTGTAGGATAAGATGGCGACCGTATGATGGCAAGCACCAGTATTTCCGCGACAGCACTCGAAGCGCGGATACTGCGTACGCACGAGGAAAGCGATCTGGATCGCATTACTTCGCCCACCATTCAAGCGGTTATTTACACACCCGACATAGTGCCAGACTGGTTCCATGAGGTAGAAGAAGCAGTGGAGCACGAGTTTCTTCAGATTCCTCGTACTATCTTGCCGGCCGCGGAACGGCAGGAAATCGATGCCTGGATAGAAAACAATCTACCATCGGACGTTCTGACACTCGCCACCCGCGGTGCGCTGAAGCAAGATATCCTTGGCCTGACCGGGCGCATCGCCCGGATGACTGGGGCCTTGCGCTTCCATTTCAGAATTTTTACCGGCGCTCCCACCAGCAATTGCGGTTTCCACGTGGATACCGTTAGCCCAGGGGCCGCCAATTGGGGATTGTTACGCGTCTTCAATGGGGATGGAACTGAGTACGTAGACCCCGATGGTGTCACTAGTATGCGTGCCTTCTACCTATACTTGAGTCGCAGGGAACGGTTGGAGAGAGAGCGTGGCGAGGCGTCCACCGGCGGCGATCCCGAACGATTTGCCCAACTCGATGCGGAAATAAAAATCCTCGACCGCGAATGCGGTTTCATGACACATACAGGAAGCGTGCAGGTTGTGCCCAGCCGGTCAATTGTTGCCTTCAAGCATCTCGATGTCAGTCTTCACTGGTCGGATCACCCGAAGGCCCTGGCATGGATTCATTGCTCTCCCATGGCGGGCCGGCCGCGTCTAGTCGTCAACGTGACTGCAGTCCCAACTAGTCTGGGGATGGCTCATCGAGGCACAGGTGAGATGGTTCGCTGATCTCCGGGTCTACCGTCTTCAGTAACCGCAGCAGCCGTTGGCCCGCGAGATACGGGCCGTGATTCCCACGAAACCAATCACGCGGCGAAAGAGTTTGTTGTAGGCAGTCATTTGCTGCGGAGATGACGTCGTGTTCGTTATTGAAAAATGCTCCGGTGAATCGATTTACATATTTCCAGCCCCCAAGAATATTGCTATTTACGACTAGTGGAACATTCAGACAGAGTGCCTCGGCTAGCAATCGCGGGGACGCATCCCACACGTTCGGTACGAAAAGAAATTTGGCTTGACTCAAGCGTGTTAGCAATTGGTTCCAGGGGAGCGGCGCACTGAAAAGAACTTCAGGGTGCGCAGGGAATTGGGAGTTCGGGGATCCCACAACGAATGCACGTAACCCAAGTTCTCCGCATAGGTGCGAAATGCACTGTCCGGCCAGCGCCCAGTTCTTTGCTTCGCGTTTCCAGTCCTCCGTGGCGCCCACGTAGACGAATTCCATACTTTCTTGGCGCTCGGGAACACAAAAAGCTTCTTGTGAGACCCGCATGTAGTCCGTGAAATCGGAGGCACTAATCAGGGCCCGCGGAAGATCCGTACGTAGGTATTTGCCCGGCTCACGAAAGCAGTGGCACCAAACTTCACAGATGGCCTCGTAGTCCAGTCCATCCCGCTTGGGTCCGCGCGAGATGGCTTCCGGTTCTGGCTGAGGAAATGTTATATAGCTGGACATTCCTGCAAACCGATGGTCGGAGCGGCGCAGATCTGCAAACTGTTGCTGCTGTTCGCGAGTAACGATGGGACCATGGACGAGCACCCAACGGGTAGGCTGACTGCGGGTGTCCAAAACGCGCTGAAATGGCCATCCTGGACCAGTGCCCTTACCGGGAAGTCGCGGGGTATCTGGCATTGAGCAGGAGACGCGATCCTCGGGCGCGGTACTCGAAAACTCGTCACCGTTAAGGAAATTGTTAAACACCGTGCCATCCGGATTTGCGATCTTGGTCAGACTACGAGTTCAGCATTAGATGCCGAAAGACTTGGCCCAAACCTCTGATTTGTTCTTGGTTTTCTTATTGACACAATTCCCTGGCGCTCCTATAAGTGTTGTCTTAAGTAGTATCCCGTTTTCGTTCCCCGACCCTGGTGTACGGCCAGTTTTTCCGATCTAGCTCTGGCGCCCCTTCCGAAATGAGGTATTAGTATGGTCGCAAACAAAACAAGACACTTTTTTGACGAGCACAATCGGTCGATGAGGATCGATGTGTTCCAGGAACTGAATCATCATACCCTGGCCGCCATCCGTTCATTCACGCGGCGACTGGGTTCACCTCATCTACTGGAAGAAGTCATCCTTCCCACTTTGCATGAGGGAGACTCTCAAGTCTTGGCCGCCGTGCAGGATCGGCCGTGGCCGCCGTGGGGACTGGGAGCACGTCGCATCATGGCGCTTTGCCAGACTCATTCCATCGGGGATAACAGCTTCGCGGTGAGCCCCGTATACGTCACCGATGAGAATCTCACTAACGTCGGCATGATCAGCGCGGTTTTCAAGGAAGCGCTGGAACAACTGGCCGGTAATCCTCGTGCCGAAGTGTGCTATCTGGTAGGTGAGGGCTCTACGTTGGTGGACAGTGTCCTGATATCCAGCGGATTTAAGAAGAGCGATGACGTATTCGTAAATTGGGCAGGGCGCTACTACACCTATCGTGCGCCCATCAGCGAAGTCCTGCGAGGCCTGGGCATCGGTTCGCTCTCAACCCCGGATCTGTTGGCGCACGACATGGACACCGCAACGCTGCAAAAGAACGCTCTTTTTCATACCACTCTGATTTCGGGTTCGCGAGCGGAGTGGGCTGAGGAAGCGTCACTGGCGGAGATCATTCGACTCGTCCGTGGTGGTCACGCCGGCAAGCCCGGTGGAGTACCCAGCGGCACCGGCCGGTTTGCCTTCGATCCAGAAAGCATTGTCGAAGTATCGGTGGCCAACCTTCTGGGCGAACTGCGCCAGCAACTTTTGGATCAGGTTCTTAGTCAGGAGGCAGATTTCAATCCGGCGACCGTGGTGCCAACAGGTTCCAACACCCCGACCGTAAACCAGACATTGCGTCGTGCCAAAACAATCAACGGTTTGGGAAAGCTCGAAGGTGCGTTTGTCGATCGACTCAAACAGCAACTGCAACCTGCGCTCGATAAGCTGGGGCACAAGGGATTTCCAATCGGTAATATCGAAGTGCAAGTCACCGCCAGCAACGACGGCGACTACTTCCGCTTGCACCAGGACACAGGTCAGGAAGACACGCGGGAGATATCCTTTGTCTATTTCTTCCACCGGGAACCGCGCCGTTTCTCGGGAGGGGAGTTGCGAATCTATCCCACGCAAATGATCGATGGTCGTGTGACCCCGGCGGACCACGCGCGAACGTTGTCACCACGGCAGGACACCATCGTTTTCTTCCCAAGCAAGAACGAACACGAAGTGCTGCCGGTACGAGTGCCTTCGCGTGCGTTTGCCGATAGCCGCTTCACTGTGAACGGCTGGATTCACCGGAAGTAACAAACGATTCGAGGTCCTTATGGAGGTGCTTACATTGCGCCTCGAGGCGGGAGTCCCTGATCTGCGGGCGCTCCTTCGCGAGGCCGCTCTCTGTCCTGCGCCAGCTCTGCCGGGTCTTCGCGCACGCCACTGGCGTGCACACAACAGGTGCGTTCAAGGCCGTTATCTGTTCGAGAACCGCGCGGACTTGGAGGCACTTGCTGGCGCTCCGGCGAGTGATCCCGCCTTCGGACTTCTGGGAGGCGGCGTCAATAGAGTTCCTGTGGGAAGGCTGACAGAGCAAGTCGGGTCGCTCGATGTGCTGGATTCTCCGACATTCATTATCTCGGCGCCGCGGGCCGGAAGCACGCTGCTTTTCGACCTTTTGTCTCACTCCGCCGATTTCTGGACAATCGGTATTGAAAGCGAAGGTGTGATCGAGGGAATTCCTGCACTGCACCTAGCCAATCGAGGCTTCGACTCCCATCGGCTCGACGATCGCGATGCCAATGCTGAAACGGTGCAAACGCTGCGCGCTGGTTTCATAGCTGAGATGCAGGACTGGCAGGGGCGGAGATTTCTTGAACTCCAAGAGGAGGAGCGCCCGACGCAAGTACGTCTGCTGGAAAAGACCCCGGAAAATTCGCTGCGCGTGCCGTTCCTCGCCGCAGCGTTTCCCTACGCACGCTTCCTCTTCCTTCATCGCGATCCCCGTCAGAACGTGAATAGCATCCTAGAGGCGTGGCATCACGATGGCTTCGTCAAGATACCGAATTTGCCGGGCTGGCCACTCGGACGCTGGCACTTTCTATTGCCACCGGATTGGCGAGAACTTAGGGATGCGGAACTCCTTGACGTCGCCGCTTTTCAGTGGAACGCGGCGAATCAGCACGCACTCGATGACCTCGAGGCTCTACCAAGTGATCGCTGGATCGGTATCGAGTACGCAGAGTTGGTCCTTTCGCCGAGTGCCGTCGTTCGCCGAGTGTGCGAATTTGTCGAGACGCGAGTGGATGAGCACATCACGCCGACAATGGCTCGGTCCTTGCCTCTTGCAGCTACCGCCATAAGCCCTCCATCGCCCATCAAGTGGCGCAGTAATCCGGAATTTCGCGAGTCTGTGCTCGACCGCTATAGATTGACGAGTGGTCGGCTTCGCAACCTGGGCCGGCAAAGCGCCCCTCCCCCGGACCCACGGCAGGCCGATTCGGCCGTGCGTTATTCTTGTTTTCTTGACGAACTGGAATGCTCTCAGGCACGCTCCAACAGTGAGTGGATCGTCAATCCGTCATTTCATTGTCAGATCGGTCCGACGGTGCCACTGGAGCTACTGCAGCGGACCCGCTTCCGTGATCGGTTTCTAACGGGCTTTCCCTTGCTTTGGGTGGAGGATGTTGGTACCGGCGTGAACTATCCGTTCTGGGCGCGCCGAGACCAAATTCGCGTCCTTCGCCAGTTGGTTGCCGCATATCCGCCACCGGTCCTTCACGACGAACTGACCAGCCAACTTATCGCTGCGGATGTCCTCGTCACCGCGGCTGATATTGACGACCGCCGTCGTAGCTTCGACCAACTCGTCGCCGATGGACGGCAGCGCCTGTTCGAACACCGTTACTGTGAGTTGCCGGGCTTGCTTCGGGGGGCGCATGTATCGGCGCTTTGCCGTTATTACGAATCACTGATCGGAGCCGGCAAGTGGAGACTCGGGGACGAGCAAGTGAAGCTGCGCCACGGCTGGCACAACGAGATGGTTTCACGCTACTTTCACCAGCAGTTGACGGACTTTGTAAGCAGGGTCGCTGGAGAAACTGTCAGGCCATCCTACACCTATGTTTCCGGCTATCGTCCGGGAGCCGTACTAAAACCGCATGTAGACCGGAAGCAATGTGCTTTTACTCTTTCCGTAATGATTGAACACAAGCCCGATCCATTTCGTGAACGCTGGCCGCTATGGTTCCAAACCCGCCAAGGCAACGTGTCGGTGACTCAGGCGAGTGGGGACGGAGTGCTGTTTCGAGGTAATGAATTGCCGCACTGGCGTGATCTCCCTCCCAGCGATCACGCATCCACGACTCTACTCTTTCATTATGTCCCGCTCGATTTTGCTGAAGTGCTCGATTAAGTATGGACGACTAGCATGCTCAGACCAGCAGGGTCGGCATCACGCCGGAGTGATCGCGAAGACGCCGACGCTTTTCGTTCAAAGATAGCGTGATAGACCCGGGTCAATTCTTCGGCACGCAGGTATTTCGAATTGAAGGTCGCGGAAAGGCGCTCGGGGGTCCCCATGAAAGACAGCTTATTGAATTTGTCCCAGTCCTTGTTGATCTCAATCTCGTACTTGGGCGCATTGTCCCACAGTTCGGTCCCCGGAAATGGCACCATCATATAGAAACCGCACTGGGCGCCGAATTCTGATTCCAACTCGTCCGCAAAATCTACGGTCTCCTGAATCGATTCCAGCGTGTCCCAGGGATGACCGATGACGAAGTTAAGGTGGAGCTGCGGCGCTTCTCCGTCTCTGAAAAGTTGAGCGCCACGCCGCGCTTCCGCTTTGGTGAGGCCCTTTTGGGAAAGTGTCAGGATTTCGTCGTTACCGCTGTCAATACCTGCCACGATCTGAGTGCATCCGGCGGCCCGCATTTTCTTAAGCAGGCCGGGGTTCACGCAATCGATCCGCGACTGACAATGCCAATGGATTCCAAGGCCGCTTTCGATGATCCCATCGCAAATTTGTTCCGCCCAGCGCTGATTCACGGTAAATGTGCTGTCCAGCATTCGAATTGGTTTGTAGTCGAAATCGCGAACTATGCGTGCCGCCCAATCGCGTACGCGATCGGGGCTCAGGTATCGCATCCGTCGCGATTCGGATGGACCGCGATCGCAGAAGATGCAATCCCACGGACAGCCGCGTGAGGCCATGATCGAATGCCGAGGGTATAGTCGCATCGGGAGCAAGTCATAAGCTGGAAATGGCAGATCGTCCAAGTTCGCAATCATCGGCGGGCTCGGGGTTCGGACGATTTGTCCATCCCGATAAAAGCTCAACCCCCCTATATCGGTATATTCAGTCGAGCTCTTTAACGCTGCGACTAATTGAGGGAGTATCCGCTCTCCTTCACCGTGGGCGACGATGTCGAAAGCTCCGGTGTCGAGCACCTCTCGCGGGCAGGAGTCGGCAAAAGGTCCCCCCGCCACAATGGATACGGTACGAGCCTCCCGGCGAATCCGCCTGGCGAGATCGGTTCCGTTCGGGAAGTTGGTGCAAAGCAATGTCATCCCGACAAGACAATAGTCATTAAAGTCGAGGCGATGAAGGGGCTCGACGGTCAGGTCGAGGAGATCTACCTCATGACCGGCATCTTGCAAACAGGAAGCAAGCAGCGAAATCCCGAGCGGGGGGACAGTATTCTGCTCAAAGGCCCGAGGAAAAACTAAAAGCACTTTTGCTGAACTGCTCATAGGAAGATACGCATTCCCAGAAATATCCGTCGCAAGACTTACTGTCAAAGAACCTTGGACGCCAGCAGAATCACATTTATCCATGACCTCGTCAACTAAGAACTCTTGGGGGCTGAATGGCGACAGGAGCCAATCTACGAAGATTTATTTTCCCTTGACTTCTCAAGCTGGGCGGAACAGAATTGCGGTCGACCGGATTCACCCCCCAATATATTTTCTCTTCCCCTAACTAGGCCAGACCTTCTGGGACATAGTTATCTGAATTTGCCTCGCGGGAGACGTCGTGATGAAAACCTTATTCATTTGTTCGGCGCAGGCAGTTTGTGAACGCTGCGATCTCAGAGGCCTGTCTCTGTAGTTTGCTGGCACGCATCTTGCAAAACACGAACGAGATAGCACGTCAACAAGGATGGAGGCCGTCATGCCACGTCAGCAATTGCTCAAGATTAGTGTAGAGGCACACGAAATAGTGCTCGGACTACGGCGCCTGAAAGTTCAAGCGCAAACCCCGCTCGATTCCGCTATAACGAAAGGAGCGATCACGCTAGGTTCGATTCCAGCGACCGTGTCGCTGTCGGACGGCGGACGCACGGCAACACTCATTCCTGATCATGACCTCCAGCCAGGGCCGCACACTTTGAAAGTCGGCGAACTCGTGTCGGCACGAGGCAAACGGATCACGACGCCGTTCGATGTCCCATTTTTTGTCAGCGACTCCAGGGCCAACGTGAGTTCGGTTCTTCGCATCGAGAGCATGGTTCGTTTGCAAGTCCAGACGCTAGGGACGGTGCGGGTGTCGGCAACGCAGAGGCCGGAGGGGCGTTATGTCGAGATCATGAAGGCTGTCCACCGGAAGAGCGGTAGGCCTGTGGCGATCGCATTCAATCATCGCGGCGCCAAGGTCGATGCAGATAAGCTCTTCGCCAAAATAATGCGAAATCGGAAGGCGGAGTTCGGCAAACTGCACCCTGACCTCAAGCGCGCAGTTGAGGCGCGCCATGCTAACGAGCGCGTTCCCGTGGCAGTATGGCTTGCACTTCCGTCCGGGGGCCTCCCCGAGAAGCGGGATCGAGGTTACACTGCCAAGCCGCCCAGAACTCAGGTCGCGAGGTCCAAGCGGACTGGCGAGGTGGCCGCCCGGGTCATCAGGGTCCTGCGCGACTACGGTGCTAACGATCCGCAACCTGATCCTTCCGTTCCAGTCGTCTACGCTAAGCTTCCGGCACGGAGTATTCAACAGCTGGGAAAGAGCAACGACGTAGCAGCGCTTTTTCTGCACGAGACAAAAGGGGAGGTGGATCTCTCGAACTCTATGGCGATAGCGCAATCGGACAAAGTTCAGTCAACCCTCAGCCTCACAGGGAAGGGCGTGAACGTTGCGGTCTATGAGGATGGGCCCGACGATACCACGAACCTCTCCATCACGGCGGCGTTCTTGAGCAGCCCCGCGACCTCGCAACACGCAAGGCACACGCATGGGATTATCAAGAACATCGAACCCAATAAACCGCACGGGCACGCTTCTGGTTGCAATCTTCACTCGGCAAACAGCATGGACCTCGCCGCCATCGCATGGGCGGCAAAAACGCGCGCCTGCACAGTCATCAGTCAGAGCTTTCATCGCGATGCCGAGCAGACCAGTTCAGGCCTCTCATTCGACGATATGTACAAGGACTATTTGGTTCTGCAATGGCCGTACCCGACGATCCTGCAGGCGGCCGGTAACGGCACCAGCACCGAGTTCGTCAATCACAAGGGCTTCAACAGTCTCGCGATTGCCAACCATGATGACACCGCATCGGCCCTAGCCGGGGACTCGGTTTTCCGTAACCCTGCATCACCCCATGGCGACCGCGAGTCACCGGAACTCGCGGCAAATGGCACATCCGTGACGACGGTAGGGTTGACACTTAGCGGCACGAGCATGGCCGCGCCGGCGGCCGCCGGTTGCACGGCATTGCTTCAGGAGGCAAGTTCGACGCTGAAGTCGTGGCCGGAGGGCTGTCGGGCGATCCTTCTCGCAGGTGCCAGCAAGAACATCGCTGGCAACACTTGGTGGACGGACCGCTCCGCCGGTGTCGACGCTTCCGACGGCTCGGGGGCCGTCGACGCACTTGAGAGCGTCCGTATTGCACGCAGCCGCCAATCGCGTAGTGCGGCGGCAGTGCGGCGCGGCTGGGACGTCGGTACGCTTCGCTCGACTGACATCGGCGTCAACGGAGAGACGACGTTTGCCTATCAGGTCGGCGTGCCGCGCTATTTCTTCGGGGCCAAGGTGAAGGTTGCGCTGGCCTGGGACAGTGTGGCGGTCGTCGTTGACGCAGGTTTCTTTCAGTTCAACTTTGATATTCTCGCGGTCGATTTTGACCTGAAGGTATACGACAGCAACGGTGCCCTGGTCGGCTACAGCGGCTCTTGGGACAACAGCTACGAAATCGCCGAGTTTGCAGCACGGGCCGGCGAAACTTACACGATCAAGATCCGTCGTTGGTCGGGGACAACGGACGTATGGTACGGAATCGCCTGGACCGTCCAGGGCACACCGTTACTCCGTCCTGACTGGAACCTGAAGGCGCTGACAGAGAGGTAGCGAAAGTTTCTAAGAACCGACTGACGGCAATTGTGCCGGCGGCGTTCTCCTTGTTGGATGTGTTTCGTGCGAACTCTGACGAGGAATGTTTTCAAGGAAATCGAATCGCCAAAGCGTGATTGCACGAGAACTCGCGGTACCACGACGGTACAACTTAATCCGCGCCTTGCGGTTCCTACAGGGTGTTACGGAGCGACCCGTGCCTTGTAGATTGTAGAGTTCCATTTGGCGGTTGCCTTTCACGGCGGTAACACGGATTCAAACCCGATGGCTTAATAGTGAACTATCTCCAGGCCCTGGACACTGTCAGCCCTGGGTCCGAGTCCGGGGAAGTTATGGAGTTGTCGAGATGATTCGGCGCAAAGAGCCAACCCCAAACCAACCCAAAATAAGAACTCTTCAACGCTCTTTCCCGCTATTTTCCACTCCTTGAACTAGGCAACCACGCCCGCTAACTCGCTGAAATTACGTTTCAAGCTTCACTCATAACCCGGGCCCTTTTCCTAGAAACGTATCCGAATCAATCAGATGCATCGACTCTGACCCAAAACCAACCCAAAATAACGCGCCCTTTGGGTTCGCACCCTAAGCGGCAAGCAGACAAAGCCATGACCCCTTGCAAGCGGGTGCATGATCATCTCCCTGCGAAAGGAAAGGACAGTAACCTAAGAGTGGCACGGGAGAACCAGTCGTTCGGAAGAGAGGGTGATTCGGGTGATTCCACAAATGGGAGGGGCATTGTCCAGTGGAATGTTGCTGCCAAACCAGCGAAACCTGGATGAGAAAACGAGGGCAAGTACTAGAAAAAAGGTTCTTGACCTCGGCTCGGTTGACGCACATAATCATGGCCTTCCCTCTTCGTCTGGCCCACGACAATTAGCCACCTAGCTTCGGAATCGATGTATGAAACGCAATTTGGTGGAGTCTCACTATCCTTGCAAGAGTGCTTGTTTACTGGGCCAATCTGAAGCTATGAGACGTATGTTGTGCGACGAACCGTCCACAGGTTGATGTGCAGAATGTCGGGCACTAAATAAAACGTTCATCTGCTTGCTTGATCAAACGTCTCGCGTCCGATCCACCTATGAAGTGGGGTGCTGGAATGGACAGGGTTAGGACCGATGACCAAGGCCTTCAAGAGTCCTTTGGTCGATTCGGATTCGTCACGTGCTCACCCAATGTAACGGCGATGCTCCGCCGCGCACGCAAAGCAGCCAGCGCCAGTGATATTACTGTCCTCCTACAAGGAGAAACGGGCAGTGGGAAGCAGGTGCTTGCCCAGGGCATCCATCAACTCGATGAGAAGCGATCCCCATACTCTTTCATAACTGTCCACTGCAGCATAATCAACGAAGCACTAGCTGAGAGTGAGTTGTTCGGCCACCAGCGGGGGGCTTTTTCGGGAGCTTTGACTAGCCGCAAAGGTCTGTTTCAAGCTGCCCAGCATGGGACCATTTTCTTGGACGATGTGAACGATCTTCCGGGCGCTTTGCAACCAAAGCTGCTGGACACGATTCAACGGAGAACTGTGCGCCCAGTCGGGTCTGATCGGGAAGTGCCAGTAGACGTACGAATTATCGCTGCGTGCAATCAGCCTTTGGAGCCGCTCGTGCAACAGGGCCGGTTCCGTGCGGATTTATACCATCGGCTGAACGTGGTCAAATTGTCTCTGCCCCCGCTCCGCGATCGCGGTTCAGACTTTCCCATCCTCATTCTTGCCTTGGCAAAACGGCATAGTCATCTCTACGCTTATGGATCGATTGAAGAAGTTGACGCAAGACTCGTGACCTATCTCCAAGCAGAGCAATTTCCAGGAAACGTTCGCGAATTGGAAAATACTGTTCAGCGAATGCTGTTCGCCAAAACAAGCGGCGCGACGCTCAGTCTGGATGACTGGTTAGCGCAGGCGGAGCAGGAAGAAGTGACAGTGTCTTGCGATCTGCTTGGTGCAGCTGCCAGTGCTTTGTGGAAGGTCATCTCGCAGCGTGGAGTACCTTACGCCAGAGCGTTTCAGGAAATGGAGAAGAGAATCTTGGAAACCGCCCTGAGTTCGGACGGGGCCACGCGCCAACAGGTCGCCCGGCGCCTTCAGACAAGCGAGCGTACTCTCTACTACAAGATGCGAGCTCATCGGCTTCGCAGCCCTGCGGCCTGAACTCTCCAACACTCCTTCCTGCCCCAAGATAAGTCTGCCAAAGCTGGCAGAGCGACTGCGAAGTTCTTCAGCGGCAACAATACGTCGGAATGAAGGCACGCAAATTCAGCCTTTCAGCAGCCTCGAAACAAAAGCTCAGCTCGGGCGAATAGTGATCGAGATTCACGGGCTGCCAATCCTTGCAGAGCCGATCATTTCCACTCTGCTCAGCTTGTCCTGATTCCCTTCCCACCCTCGACCAAAGCCAGCAGTAAGTCCTTGATCGGACATCAATTTCGTGAATGTGTTGCATGCGCTGCGGAGAGCACGCGGAAGGAATCGCAGCTGGCCATCGTCATGCATACAAGAGATGAGGTCGCCAATCGCCGGCGGAGAACGCCGAGAGGAGGCGCTAAACGCGAGAAGGAGACAAGGTGCGGTTCCGTATCTCGGATGTTTTCCTGCCCAGCACCGAAGAAGTGTTTAGCGCGCTGGCGCCGGACGCGCTCCTGGAAGGCGTAGTGGTGAGCTTTTCGGATGCGGGCTCCGAGTTGCGCGTATTCGCTGTTGTGGATGTGGTACGGCGACAATCGTTGGTGGTACCGGTAAACAAAATGACGGTAGTCGCTGAGGGATCTGAAAGCGGATAGCACTTTCCCACAATTCGTTCGAAGCAATTTCGTACGGCCCTGGACGACAGGGGCCAGAGGAGACGAATTTCATGCCAGTTACTGTCAGCTACCCCGGCGTTTACATCGAGGAAGTTTCCAGCGGAGTTCACACCATCACCGGAGTGGCGACGTCCATAGCCGCCTTTTTCGGGAGGGCCAGCAAAGGCCCGTTGGATCAGGCAGTCCGCATTCTGAGCCCCTCCGACTACACCCGTGCCTTCGGCGGACCCCATCCGGAGAGCGACCTTGCGCAGAGCGTCCGAATGTTCTTCGACAACGGTGGAACCGACTGTTACGTTGTGCGCCTCGCCAAGGGCGCGGTCGCCGCCGTCATCAATCTGAAGAGCCTTGACACCAAGAATGTACTCGTCGCCACGGCCAAGAGCCCGGGCCTTCTGGGGAACGGGCTCAAGCTAGAAGTGAGCTACGGGACTGCGCTTCCGGACGAAACCTTCAATCTCGCTGTGATCCAGGAAGACGGTGGTGCCGAGGTTGATCGAGAGACTTTTACCGGGCTCAGCATGGCCCCCGGATCTTCTCAGTTCGCTCCGGACGTCGTAACTCAGGGATCATCCCTCATCAAGCTGGAACTGCACACCGACTCCAAGGCCGGAGGCGCGTCGGACATTACGTCGCTCGCGAACAGCTTTGCAGGCTTCAGTCAGAGCCGGGTCTTCTTGACTACCCCGGTTGCACCCTTCCGCACAGAGTTCGAACTGATGCTGACCAACACCCCGAATTTCGTTGCCAGTGTTGATGGTAGCCAAGCGATCGACATCAGCCTCGCTACCGTTCTCGGCCCGGTGGGGCCGGCCATCCTGCCCGGATCTGCCTGGCCACTTGGAAACATGGCGACGCGCATCCAGCAAGTGATTAATGATCAATTGAACGCTGCGGTTACCGGACTTTCGGTCACAGTAGGTTTTCAGACAACCGGCAACGTCTCGGCCCTTCGCATCGCCGCTGCGAGCGGTGCTCAGCGTACGGTGCACATTACGCGTGCTTCCGATCCCACCAAAGATTTTGCAAGTGCCGCGATGTTGGGCATCGACCAAGGAGGAATTGAGGCGGCACGGTACAGCAACTATCGCCCCGCGCCAACGGGGGCGTCACTGGATGATATTGCCGCCCTCCTCCCCCTCGGCGGTTTGCAGCGGGATGACATTACATCCATCGCCATCGATGGTGAACCTCCGATTACGTTCAGCTTTGCATTGATGACCCCACTTGCCACGGATCCCTGGTTTCTCGATTCCCGGGGAACGAAGGATGGAATCCGCGAAAAACTCCAGGCCATCACGCAGACCATAAATAACACCACGGCGTCCTCGTGGCGCGCCGAGTTGTGGGGCTACCGCTTTGCGCTCCTCCCCAAATCAGGATCAGCCAATAAGATGCCGGCTTCTGTCGTTTCCGCTCCAAACGCCACGCTCGGAGGCGCCAACTTCAAGATTAATGTGCGCCGCTATGCGCTGGGGCTTACAGGAACCAGCCCCTTCCAGGTCGTGCCTGTCGCCGCAGACAAAGGATCGGACGGCATCCCCTTCACGCTGACTGAACTCCAAGGCGTTGAAGCCAACCAGACCGGACTGTTTGCACTCGATTCCGTCGACTTGTTCAACCTGATGGCTATCCCCGGAGATGCTGGTATTCCATCGTCCGTTCAGGAAACCTTCTGGGGGCCCGCCAGCAACTATTGCCAGCAGCACCGTGCCTTTCTGCTGATTGACCCGCCGGCTACCTGGGTAAAAAACGGGAGGCCGGAAGTGAAGAACAATACCTCCCTGATTACGACTCTTCGGAACACGGTGGCAAAGCAAAACAGCGCAGTTTTCTATCCGCGGTTGGTTTACAACTCCGGCGGACTGCAGAAAACAATCGGGCCTTCAGGTGTGATCGCAGGACTTATGTCCCGTATCGACGCGACGCGCGGCGTGTGGAAGGCCCCCGCCGGCATCGAAGCCGATCTGCACGGCGTCGTCAATCTTGAAATCAATCTCACCGATCCCGAGAACGGAGTTCTGAACAAGCAGGCAGTGAACTGCGCGCGCATCTTTCCGAGTGGAATCGTAAATTGGGGCGCGCGCACGATGGATGGATTCGACGACCAGGGGTCGGAATGGAAGTACATTCCGATCCGCCGCCTCGCGTTATTCCTCGAGGAGTCACTCTATCGCGGCACGAAGTGGGTAGTGTTTGAGCCCAACGATGAACCGCTCTGGGCAAAAATCCGTCTAAATTTGAACGCATTCATGATGGGCTTGTTTCGGCAGGGCGCCTTCCAGGGAAGCACTCCAGACAAGGCGTTCTTTGTGAAATGCGACAGCGAGACCACCACCCAGAATGATCGCAACCTCGGCATTGTCAATATCGAAGTCGGATTCGCGCCCCTGAAGCCCGCGGAGTTCGTCATTATCCGCATCCAGCAAATTGCAGGTGACCTGACTTAAGGAGGAGTCCATGGCCAACGGATTTGTTAAGAACGCTCATCGCAAGGATCCTTACAAAAGCTACAAGTTTCGTGTGGTGTGGGACGGGCGTCCTGTGCTGGGTGTCTCCAAGGCGGGTGCGCTGAAACGCACCACTACTGTCGTTCCGCACCGGTCCGGAGGCGATAACGGCAGTGAGACCAAGTCGCCGGGCCGTACCCAATACGACGGACTCACGCTTGAGCGTGGCATCACCCATGACTTGGAATTTGAGAAGTGGGCCAACCTCGTTCATCCCTATGCCGGCGACGTCGCCATGGACCTGGTCAACTACAAAAAGGAACTGACCCTCGAAGTAATGAACGAAAAAGGACACGTCGCCCTGCGTTACTTCCTCCATCAGTGTTGGGTCAGCGAATTCACCGCGGTGCCGGCGCTGGATGCAAACACCAATGCTGTCGCGGTGGAGATGATCAAAATCGAACTCGAAGGCTGGGAACGGGACATTGATACCAAGGAACCCGATGAAGCAAGTCCGGTTCCGGCCGGGTAGGGTTGGCCCCTATGAACGTCCCATTCTCGAAATCACGGACGGCTGCATACCCGCCGCTTCCACAGGTACTTGCGCCGCGTAGTGACGCACAGCACCTGCGCTTGCGTCGCTTCGGCACACAGGCAGAGGACCTGGAGGTGAATTTCGCAAGCGACCGGCCGAACCTCATCACCGATGTACTGGCCTGTTGCACGTTGCCGCAGGCAGATCATGATCTGTTGTGGGACCTGCCGGTAGGGAAGCGCATCGAGTGCCTGCTATCGCTGATCTCCCTAGAAGGGGTTGAGGAGATGGACGTCGACCTCCAGTGTTCGCGCTGCGGACTGAGGAACGAGGTCAGCCTGACTCTCCAGGAACTGCTCGAGTCGGGCAGGCGCGCGAACTGCGAAGAAGTGGAAGTGAGGGTAGCGACCGCGGTCCGGCGATTCCGGCGTCCGACTGGTCGCGATCAACTCACGTGGCTCACCCAGACTTACAACGATGAGGCGAGTTGCGCCGCCGCCATGATCGCAACTCTCGCCTTGGATGGCGCGGACGTGCCGGCAGTCGAAGTGGAAGCAGTGCTCGACGAGTTTGATCCATTACTGCGCGCGCCGCTGACGGCAACCTGCCCCGACTGTGGGTATGAGGGCGAACACGAGGTTGATCTCGCTGGAATGGCGCTCTCGCGACTCCAGTGCGCACAGAATTCTTTGTTGGCGGCGGTGGATATCCTAGCATCCCGATATCACTGGAGCGAGCCCGAGATATTCGCGTTGCCGGAGTGGCGTCGGACTCGCTATATGCAGTTGCTCCAACAGGAGACGCGCTGATGGGCTACTTCGCAGCTATGACCCGGCAGACAGGAATCACCTTTGGCGGTGCGCCTCCGAACCCAGTCCCTGCGGTTCGCAGGATCGATGTGAGTGAACGTCGAACTGCGGAAATGTCGGCGGCTGCGAGCAACTCCGCGGCGGTCCTCTCGTTGCCACAGCCGATGAACTCCAGCCTCGTGATCTCGGAAACGCGAGTCGGTTCCCCGCGCATGGCGGCGCCGCGCTCCGGGGAAGATCGGCGCGAGTTCACAAACCCAAGTCACATCGTGGAGGTCCCAAGTGGTGAGTCAGAGAGTGGCCGTGAATTTCTCGTAGCCGTGAATACTATCGAGCCTGCAGTGAAATTGAAGAGCGATCAAAAAGTGGCAGAACCCGCCTTACCCACCGTCGAAATGAACTCCAAACCATCTCCAGAAAAAGCAGGAGACCAGCAGGAGGCCCCACGTGGGCAGGCGCGGCCGACGATGGCAGAGGTGCGTGCTTGGGTTGCTGAACCGTTGAAACAACTCGCTGAATTGCAGGCGCGACAGACTGCTCCAGAGCGACCGGTGTTGGCTCCGGAGATCGACGCCCGCGAAAGTGTAGAACGTCCGCGCGAAGGCTATTCCCTCGAAATTGGAATGCTTGAAATTGTGATGGACGCTCCTCCTGCCTCCCCTTCGCATCCTCGTCGCCAGGTCGCTGCTCCGGCTGAACAACCCCGAGCACAGTGGAACCGCGCCAGCCGGCACTATCTTCGTTTCTGAATTGGTCTCTCTATGGCTTTGGCAAGCACAAGTCGGGCAGTCGGCGCGGTGACTCAGACCCTGCGTGAGCGGTTGACCACGCTCATGGGCACAGCGGTTGACCAGGTAACAGTGGGCCGTCCCGAACCACCTGCGGGCAACATTCTGGGTTCGCGCCTCAACCTGTTTCTCTATGAGATTCACGTTGATGAATATTTGCGCAACGAGAGCCTGGATGACGGACAGCCGGCGCCGCTGTGGCTCGTTCTGCATTACCTCGTCACAGCTTTCGATGAAGGCGGCGAGAGCGACAACATCGAGGCGCACGACATTCTTGGCACGGCAATGAGGGCGCTCCATGCCATCAATTTTCTGCAACCGACTGCTGGAACATCCGACCCGCTCCGGGACAACCCGAACGAGCTGAAAGTCACCTTCGATGCGGCCACGGCCGACCTGCTGTCCAAGCTTATGCAGGGCCCAGATATGAAGTATCGCTGCTCCGCCGCGTTTCAGGTGCGTCCCGTTCTACTCGCCCCTTCTGAGCCACCCGCGTACTCGCAGTTGGTGGGTGTGGACTATGTCGCCGGTGGGCTGTTAATCGGCGAGCGGGGCATCCACATTGGGGTCGAACCTTCTCTCGGCCCCTCGCTTACCTCCGTTGTCCCAGCGAAGTTTGAGCCGGGCGCGACTCTCCAGGTCACCGGCGACGACCTTCATCTGGAAGGCATCAGCATGCAGATGGCAGACGTGGTTTTGCCGATCACCAGCAAGTCTCCCAGCATGATCCAGTGTGTGGTGCCACCGACTCTGAACGCGGGGAATGTTTTGCCGGCAGGCAGCCAGCCGATCACCGCAGTGCACACCCTCTCCACCGGGCGCAAGTATTCGAGCAACTCGCTCACTGGTGGGCTCCTGCCGCACCTGGATACCGCCACGGCAAGTTCCGTGGTTCCGATTGATCCAAGTCCCGGGGCCCCCGTCACCGCGGTTATTGACCTGGCGGGCTTCTTGTTGAGCACTCCGAGTGACGCCGTCTTTATGGGTCTTTCACTGAACGGAAAGGTCATCAGGCTTTTCGATCAGTTCATTCGCCCTACCGCCGACCAGAAAACTCTGCGTCTCGCTATCCCAGTGGAGTCAGCCGTCCCCACTGGAAACTACCGGGTGATCTTGCGGGTGAATGGGCAGCAGGCACTCAATAGTCCAGGAGTAACCCTATGACAGCGACCAGCGAGACGAAGGCGTTCACGCCCGGACTGGTAGCTGCTGATCCCCTCGCCAACTATTGGCTTCGGCAAGTGATGCTGCGTTTGCGGCGCGAAATCTGCTGGATGTGGCAGGAACGCACCGGTCGAGCGCCAGAAGGAGTCTTGCCCCCATTTACCGAGCGAGTGTCTGAGAGTCTGGATCGCGCCCGATATTGGGACGATAAGCAGATTTTCTTTGAGTCCGACACAACCGCTCGCTATCTCAGCGAGCAAATCTCCGCGGCTCCACCGCGCCGCACATCTGCTCCTGAGCGCGGTTCCTTCGCTTGGGTTGTCGAGCAGGCGGAACTGGATCCGGTATCAACCTTTATCTTGAGTCTGGCGCTCATGGCCAGTTTCGACAGTGCTTCCGGGGCGGTCATTGCTGCCTGCCACAACGACGCCAACCGAACCAGTCCCACGCTGGCGCTCGCTCAAAAATTATGGGACATACCGGAAGAAGTACTGGCACTCTCCGACACCTCGCACTTCTTGTTCCGACTGGGCTTACTGCGGCGACTGGAGACGGCTTCCCAGCCCACAGAATGGGATGCGCCGTTGCATACGCCAGAACTGATAGCGAGAAGACTTTTATTTCCTGATGCGCCCCTTCCAGCGCAACTTGTTCGTCTCACCGGAAATAGTCTCCGCTCGGCTGCCGTGGCGGATGTTGCCAGGGCCAACGCTTCGCGATTGCGGGTGCCGGCGCTGGAAATGCGCATTGTTCCAGTGGTCACGCCCCAGGGAGCGTCTGTCGCGGACCTATTGGCGGCGCTTGCGGAAGAATCAGGGCGCCCCATCGTGACTCTTCGAGGGCCGCATTCTATCCAGAACATCACCGGTATCTTCGTGCGGTGCTGGCTCGAAAACTTCGATCTGCTGCTGCGGGCCGGGACCGCGCCGGCGCAGTCAAAGTTAGCCGATGTGCTTCTGCCGTTTGCAGATCTTCCAATCAGTGTCTTCGTCGAAGTAAGCGACCGTTCGCAGTTGGACGGCATCCCGCAGAACCGGGTCTTCAGTAGCATGCAAGTGCCATCTCTGTCTTTCGAGGACCGCGTCGAAAGATGGTCTGAGGCACTAGGACTCACCTCTGCCACACACGCGCCCGTAGTGGCGGAGACAGCCCGGCGGTTCCGCTATGAAGCGGAGACCATAGACCGCATCGCGAGTACCTTGCGTTCGGTTCCCGATGAAATCACGCCAGCCTCGATCACGGCTGCGTGCCGTTCTGCAGCACGGCTCGAACTGGGTGATTTGGCGCAGCGCGTTATCCCACGCTTTGACAGTGCCGATGAACTCTTCCTTCCCGCGCGGCAGTTCGATCAGTTTCGCGAGGTCCTGCAAGCGATGCGATCCCTTACCGAGGTTCACTACTTGTGGGGTACAGCGCGTGTGTGGAACGAGGGTGGCATTTCAGTGCTTTTTGCCGGTCCCCCAGGTACCGGTAAGACGATGGCGGCCGAAATTCTCGCCAGCGAACTGGACCTTCCCATGTATCGCATCGATCTTTCCCAGGTCGTCAACAAGTACATTGGCGAGACCGAAAAGAACCTCAAACGTATTTTTGATGCTGCCGACGTTTCTGACGCCCTCCTGCTCTTCGACGAAGCCGACTCGATCTTCGGCAGGCGAACCGAGGCCCGCGATGCTCACGACCGTTACGCGAACCTTGAGATCAGCTACCTGCTGGGACGTATGGAGCAGTTCAAAGGCCTCGCGGTACTCGCCACCAATCGGAAGAAGGATCTTGATGAGGCCTTCCTGCGCCGCTTGCGTTATGTAATCGACTTCCCGTTGCCAGGTGTAGAACAACGCCGCCACATCTGGGAGCAGGCGATTCCCTCCAGCGTCGAAGCTACTCAGGTTGACGTTAATTTCCTGGCCTCGCGATTCCCCATGGCCGGGGGCCACATCCGTTCGGTCATTTTCAACGCTTGCCTGCAGAGCGCTCAAGGCGACGGCCGTCCGGTCCTTGGTATGGAGCAAGTGCTGATCGCTCTTAAACGCGAACTCGACAAGATTAACCGCCCCGTAGCGCTCGACCTTTTTGGTGATTGGGCGCCACTGATTCGGAGGATGGAACGTGAAGCAGACAACGGTTCGAATTGACAGGGTCACAGTGCGGCTGCGCAACGGTGGTACGCCGCAAGCTACGGAAGTCGGGGCTAGGATCGCAACGCAACTGGCTCGTCGTACTGGCGTCCACACGCCTCAGGCTTTGGAGAGCGCATTGTCACGTCGTGTGGCAAGTTCGCTGGCTGGGCCTCGGAGGAAATAACCCATGGGAAAGATGCTGCGCGGCGCACTGATCGAATACGGCAACGACTTTCTTGGACCCATTCCCAATCTGGTGATCTTTCAGTTCAATCCCGAGACCCTCACGCGAACCATTCAGATTCCTCCCCGGAATACTGGAGCCACGGCGCGCGAGACGAGTCAAGCCGGGGAGCCGCCTGTCGAAAAGGTAACGGTCAATGCGGTCTTTAGCGCAGCCGACGCGCTCAACGACAACAACCCCCTGGCGCGCGGTTTCGGTGTAGGACCACAAATCGCCGCCCTGGAAAAGATGGTCTACCCCGGCGGCAAACTTACCGGATTGGTGGGCGCTGCGATTGACGCCATCGCCGATGCTATCACGGGCGCCGTCGGCGATTCCCCCACCCAGCCGATTCCCCGCGAGCCCCAGCCCCGCATTCTATTCATCTGGGGACTCAAACGCGTTGTGCCCGTAATTATTGAGTCCATGGTGATCACGGAACAGCAATATGACTTTGTGCTCAATCCGATCGAGGCGCAGGTCAGCATCGGACTGGCAGTAGTCCCGCCATCGCAGTGCTCCGATGATGTGGTCGGCAAGGGTGCCCTGGCATTTACCAACGTCGCCAAGGAAGCGCAGGCCATGTTGAACCTGGCAAACACGGCCCAGTTGGCGGCAGACCTCATTCCGCTGTAGGAGTCGAAATGTTTCTCGAAAATTCGCGCTACTTCAACCAGGGCACCATGACCGTCAAAGATCGAGACGGGCGCAATCTCGTCGCCGTTCAACCACGCTTGCTGCCCGCGCCACCCGGAGTCCCCACTCTTCTGAAAGCCAATGACAGGCTGGATATCATCGCGCTGCGTCAGTACCAGGACGGAACCAAATTCTGGCACATCGCTGACGCCAACTCTCAGATCGAAGCGCGGATGCTGGTCGAGCCCGAGATCGGGAACTCTCCCGTACCACCGATCAAGACCATTCAGGTGCCACAGAAATAAGATGCCTACCATCGATTACAGATTGTTCTTCAACAACGCGCCTGCCAAGCGGGAGCAGTTGGACATGGTTGAGTCCATCGAAGTTGAGCAGGACGTCGATATGGCTTGGGAAGCGCGGCTGGAGATCCCGCTCTGTTCGAGCGATTCCGGCAAATGGGCCAAAGAGGACGAAAAGATTCTGGCTGATTTTGGCCGCGTCCGTTTGGAAGTGAAGATCGGCAAAGACTCTTTTGTGCCGCTCATTGATGGCCCCATCGTCGGCTTCGAAAACAAGATGAGCGCAGAGCCCGGTCAGAGCACAGTCACCGTCCGCGTGCAGGATGATTCCGTGTTGCTGAATCGAAACGAAACTATCGAATTTTTCAAGGACAAGTCAGACGACCAAACCGCGAAGAAAGTCTTCCAATCGATTCCCGAAATCACATCGGTGAAAACCGACCCGGTGTCGCCGCCCAGCGCCAAGTTGCCGACCGTTGAGGTACAGCACGGCACGGCCATCGAAATTCTGCGCGCGCTCGCCAAGCGCCAGAACATGCATGCCTACGTGCTGCCCGGATCTCAACCCGGACAAAGCATCGGCGTGTTCAAGAAATACCCAACCACCAACGATGGCTTGCCGAACATGGTTCTACTGGGGCCAGAGCGCAACATCGGGCGCTTCGAGGTGAAGAACCAGGCAACACAGGCAGGGAAGACTGTAGGCTACACCGTTTCCCTCACCGATAAAAAGCTAGTCAAGAAGACCTCCAATCTCAAGCGGCTCGACCTCATGGGACCGGACCAGGCTGAGAAACCAGCCAACACCGGGACATATTTGCTGTCGCCGGATCTGTTGGATTCGGTGGATCTCGACTCCGCGGTGCAGGCAAAGACCGACGACGCCAGTTATCAGTTTGAAGTGTCAGGCCTCCTCTATACCGAATGCTACGGCAAGGTCCTGACGCCTTATCGGATGGTCACCGCTACCGGAGTGAACGGCAAGCTCAGCGGGGACTATGTCATCACAGGCGTAACCCACACCTTGAATCGCGAAACTTACAAGCAGGCATTCAAGCTATTGCGCAACGCACGCTCCGCCGGGGCGGACGCCGTCCCAGGTCCCGTGGGCAAGGTGCACTGAAAATGTCGCGCGAATTCGAAAATCTCGTTGTCGCTCTTGATGAGCATCGCCGCGGCCACCACTACGGTAAGTATCGCGGAATTGTGACCGATCCGGACGATCCGGAAAAGATGGGCAGGATCAAAGCCCAAGTGCCATCCATTTATGGAGACGAACAAGACTCGCCCTGGTGCCTGCCCGTATCCCCCTTTGCGGGCGATTCGCATGGGCTCCTTCTGCTTCCCAAAAAAGGAGACGGAGTCTGGATCGAATTTGAAGCCGGCAACATTTCCCATCCGCTGTGGACAGGTTGTTGGTGGGGAAAAGGAGAACTGCCGGACCCGCAAGGCGTGAATCAATACGTGCTCACCTCGCCCAAAGGTTTGCAGATCATCCTGGACGATGACGCGCCGAAGCTGCAGCTGCTGCATCCCGGCGGCGCGGAAATAACGCTGGAACAATCTCGCATCACCATCAAGATCGGGTCGGCTCAGATCGAATTGAGCTCCTCCGGAGTAAGCGTCAACAACGGTGCCTTGGAGGTGCAATGATGCCCGGCAAACTGCTGACCGTCGCCAGCACCATTCAATGCCAGCACGGCGGGATGGCTCTGCTCACGACCGGGAATGCCCGCGCGAAGGCGGGTGGCGCATTTGCGCTGCTCGAGTCAGACGTCTCGACCGTGGTGGGTTGTCCGTTCGCGATCGGCCCCAAGTATTCGCCGTGCGTGCGAATTCAATGGACTGCTCCCTCGGTGAAAGTTAAGGCCGGTGCGGCGGTGCTGGTGAGCAGCAGCATCGGCATCTGTTACAGCCCGGAAAGCGCGCCGCAGGGCGTTGCCATCATCGCCAACACTCAACCAAAGGTTTCTGCCCAATGATGCCTCCCGACGGTCGCCACCTCTCATTTCCGTTTCGGATCGCGCCCGAGGGACGCACCGCGACCGTTGCCACGTTGGAAGAGCACGTCTATGGAGAGGTCTTGCAGCTTTTACTGACCAACCCGGGGGAGCGTCCGTTCGTGCCCGACTTCGGTGGTGGCGTGCGGCGGATGGTTTTCGAAGGCACCGGTCAAACCACCGAAGCCATGGCGAAAGCACTGATCAGCCAGGCCATTTCACGTTGGCTCGACCAGCGTGTGACGCTGCAGGAACTCAATGTCACAACTCAAAACTCGAGCGTGATTATCGACTTGACCTACCGGATTGTCGGAGTCGATGACCTCCGCCGCCTCCGTTTTGAAAGGAAGGGCGGATAGCCATGGTCATTCCTAACCAGGAGGCTTTAAATCAGCGCTCAAGAAATCTCGGGGCCTTCAATGGCATCCGTATGGTATTGGTGCGGCTGAACCCGCCCGTGAACCCAACGCAAGCGAAGCTCACACTCTTCTTCTTCAATAACAATGAGATCGCAAATATTCTTGCCGCCACCGGCACTCCAGCTACTGCGCGGCTGACGTTCCCCATTTCTGGCGGTCATCGCGTCGTCGCCGGGCCCCTCGCCGGACAGGTACAAACCGTTGCTGTCTCCGGCAACGCCGCTGACAACTTTATGGAGCTTACGGTCGAGCCGGTTGGCGACTATTCGGTCTATACCCTTCACATCGAACATCCGAACATTGATCCGCTCTTCAGTTCCATCCGTTTCAAATTCCGACCCGGCTGCTTCAATGCCGACTGCTCACCGGATTGGGACCCAGCGCTTCCCGCACCCGCCAACCCCGCGATTAACTATCTGAATAAGGACTACGAGTCCTTCCGCCACACGTTGATCGCAGCCATGATCGAAAGGGTTCCAGGGTGGCGGGCCACCAGCGAGGCCGACCTCGATCAGGTCCTGATCGATCTCTTCAGCGCGGCTGCCGACGAGTTGAGCGACTTTCAGGACCGCACCGTGCAAGAGGGTTACATCAGTACGGCGCGCCGACGTGTGTCCCTCGCTCGCCTTGGCCGTTTGATGGACTATCACATCCATCAGGGCAATCAGGCTTCAACGCTGGTCGCATTGGAACTGGCTCCTGCACAAGCAGGTCTGCTCGCAGCGGGTAGCGTAACCGTGCGATCGGGAGTGACCGACGAGTCGCCGACCGCTCAAACCTTCGTCAGCAGAGATCCGCAGAATGTCGACGTCCTCCTCAATCGCATGGGGCTGTACACCTGGAGCGATGCGCTTCCATCGCTGGGAAAAGGAGCGACTACCGCGGACCTGAAGCTTTCCATTGGTGGCCAGCCCGCTGCCGATACCGTTACCGCGCTCATCCGCACCGGCAAGATTCGCCGTCTTCTCATCCAGGAATGGAAGAATCCCTCCACCGGGCGATTTACAGATCGTGATCAGAAGAAGCGCCAGCTCTTGCAACTCCTCCCCGATAACGCGGGCGCCGCCACTATGCAGGATCCGCTGACAACCGCGTTTTTCGTGCGCGTCAACTGGCGTCCCGAGGACGCACTGCTGGCCAACTATTGCTTTACAGTGCAGTGCACTCCGAAAGTGGACGACGTTTCTCTGTTCCACGGCAACCTGCTCGACGTGTTCCAGGGCGAAGTCCACAACGTGGAGTTCGACGATCCGGCAGGCACGATGACACCCGGCTCACTCCCCTACGATCGCGACGAGGAGCACGGTACGCTCTGCCGCCTTCCTCCGGAAATGCTGGCCTATCGCAACACGCCAGTGGGCGGCGATATTGCACCACGGTCGACGTGCGATGTGCAGGTACAAACCACCAGCGGAACCGAGACGTGGGACGAGAAGGCGGACTTGATCCACAGCGACGATAGCGATGAGCAGGGGAAACATTTTGTCGTCGAGACTGACGAACTCGGGTACAGCGTCATCCGCCTTGGTAATGGAATCAACGGCAAGCGTCTGCCGGATCTGGCGCGAGTGTTGGTCCGTTTGCAAACCGCCTTCGGACCGGACGGGAACGTGGGCGCCGACAGCATCAACCGGATCGTGGCGGCGCCGCCTCTGCTCAACCAGGCAACCTGCTGGAATCCTTTCGACGCGATCGACGGCCGGGCACCGGAACCGGTGGAGAAAATCATTCGCCGCGTTCCGGAAATGTTCCGCTTCCGCCAGTTGCGCGCCGTTACTTTGTCGGACTATGTCCGCCGCGCCGAGGAACTGCCGGAGGTCTCCCGCGCTTCCGCTGCCTACGGCTGGACTGGGAGCTGGCGCACGGTGCGAATTGCCATCGATCCCAAAGGAGGTGTTCCGCTTGACGATCAGCGCCGCCGCAGGCTGGCAAGCTATCTGGACGCCGTTCGTCTCATCGGTGAAGACCTGGAGATTCGTCCTCCTCTCTTTGTACCACTTGAAATTCATGTCGCATTGTGTGTCTCGCCGGACTACTGGCCGCAGGACTTGCGTTTCATCATCGAGCAGGAATTCTCCACTGGTTTCACGCCAGACGGGCGTATGGCCTTCTTCCATCCCGATGCCTGGACGTTCGGCCAGCCTCTCTACGTCAGCCAGATCTTTGGACGGCTTCAAGCCATCTCCGGCGTGGAACACGTTCTGCGCATCAGCCT
>Ga0070706_100000774_pt1 | contig 35777 bp, 32 predicted proteins | sample KBSK5501metaG_FD_65476 | JGI IMG/M metagenome (GOLD analysis project Ga0070706, IMG submission 65476) | Corn, switchgrass and miscanthus rhizosphere microbial communities from Kellogg Biological Station, Michigan, USA - KBS K5-50-1 metaG | ecosystem: Host-associated > Plants > Roots >... | reverse complement strand
ATCGAAGGGCCCGAGACCGTTCGCCCTGAGGTATCGAAGGGCCCGAGACCGTTCGCCCTGAGGTATCGAAGGGCCCGAGACCGTTCGCCCTGAGGTATCGAAGGGCTCCTGGCGTGCTTCGATGCCTCAGCAGGGACGGGAGCTCGCAACCTCAGAACAGCGAATCGCGGTCGATCCCCTGCCGCGCCATCCGCCGCTTCAGCTTCAGCAGCGCCTCCTGCTGGATCTGCCGGATGCGCTCGCGCGTCAGGCCCAGCCGCTCGGCCAGCACCTCTAGCGTTTCCGGCTCGCGATCGCCGAGGCCGTAGCGGCCGGTCACGACTTCGCGCTCGCGATCGTTCAGCTCGTCGAGCCCGTGGTGCAGCAGCGAGTCCACCTCGTGGCTCAGCGTGTGGCCCATCGGGTCGCTGGCGCCGTCGTCGGCAACGCCGTCGAGCAGCGTCTCCGAATGGCCGTCGGCCTGGTGCCGTTCGATCGGCGCGTCCAGCGAGGTCGGCTGCTCGGCGTAACGCAGCAGGTCGCTGACCTCCTGCACCGGCCGGCCGAGCGCCGCCGCCACTTCTTCGACGCGCACCGGCCCTTCCCCGGCGTTCCCCGCGCTCGCCGAGGCTGCTTCGAGTGCGCGCCGCGCCTTCAACACCTGGTTCAGCTCGCGCACCACGTGCACCGGCAGCCGCACCAGACGCGCCTGGTGCATGATCGCGCGCTCGATGTTCTGCCGCACCCACCACGACGCATAGGTCGAGAAGCGAAAGCCGCGTTCGGGCTCGAACTTGCCGATCGAATGCATCAGGCCGAGGTTGCCTTCTTCGATCAGGTCGGTCATCGGCAGGCCGCGGCCAAGGTAGTTCTTCGCGATGCTGACGACCAGCCGCAGGTTGTGCTCGATCATCGCCTGGCGCGCCGCGAAGTCGCCGCTGCGTGCGCGGGTCGCCATCTCGAACTCCTGCTGAGGCGTCAGCAGCGGCGCGCGGCGAATCTCGCGCAGGTAGATCTGCAGCGTGTTGCTGGCGTCGACCTCGCCCGGCGCGATATCGCTGCCGCTGCGCGCGGCACCGGCCGGTGGGCCGTCGTCACCGTTGTCCAGCCCTTCGGAGCCGTTGCCGGGGGGAGCCATCGCGGCGTCGGCATCGAGCATCAGTTCGAGGTGGCCGGCATCCTTCGGCTCGGCAGAGGCCCGCTCGGTGCCCAGCGCTGTGGCGTGGCCGTTCGTGCGCGTCGTCGTTGCCGTCACCGAGGCGGCCTCGGTTGGTGCATCAGCAGACCCGACGAGCAGCGTGCGCTTGCGGGCCATGATGCGTCACCTCGATAGAAACGTCGCCGTCAGCGCGGCGGCAGGAGCTTGGCCGGGTCGATCGGCTTGCCCTGGCGGCGGATCTCGAAATGAAGCCGCACGCTGTCGGCATCGGTCGAGCCCATCTCGGCGATCTTCTGGCCCCTGCGCACGGCCTGGTCGTCCTTGACGAGCAGCGACTGGTTGTGCGCGTACGCGGTCAGATAAGTGCCGTTGTGCTTGATGATCACGAGGTTGCCGTAGCCGCGCAGCCCCGCACCGGCGTAGACGACGCGGCCATCGGCTGCCGCCAGCACCGGGTCGCCGGCCTTGCCGCCGATCGACAGGCCCTTGACCTTGCCTTCCTCGAAATTCGCGATCACCGGGCCCGCTGCGGGCCAGAACCAGTTGATGTCGTCATCGCCATCGCGCGGCGCCGGCGTCGGCGCGGTCGTCACGGTTGCCGGAGCCGACAGCGTTGCGGGCATCGCACCGCTGGCCGCATTCGCGGCCGGCTTTGCATCGAGCGGCCGGGTCTCGACCTTCGCCGCCGTGATGGGCTTGGTCGCCGCGGCATTTGGATCGACGCCCGGCGGCACGACGCGCAGCGTCTGCCCGACCTCGATGATGTTCGGGTTCTCGAGGCCGTTCCACTTGACCAGGTCTTTCCAGTTCTGGCCGTTCTCGAGGCCGACGCGGATCAGCGTGTCGCCGGGCTTCACGGTGTAGTAGCCGGGCTTGCCGGCGTTTTCGGCACCCGGCAGCGGCTTGCTCGCGTCGGCAGGCGCCGAGGCGGGCGTTGCCGGCGCCGCCGCGGCCGACACGGCGGCGCGACCACTCCCGTTGCGGTCCTCCACCGGCGCACGGTTGTGCGTGGTGCCGCAGCCCGCAAACAACACGAGCACTGCCAGCACGCCACTCACGCAACCCAACCGCTTCAATTCACTCAGCATGTATTCGCTTTCTCGTGCTGCGCACTCGACTGCTCCGCAGTGTGCGCCTCAACCGGCCAAGCCGGATTTTAGGGGGACGAAATGGACGGCTTCGTACATCGCCTGCTCGATTCCGTGCTCATTGCGATCCACCACCATCAGGACCTGGCGCTCGCTGCCAGGCTGACGCACCGGCGTCACGAGCCGGCCGCCGATCGCGAGTTGTTCCAGCCATGCGGCCGGTACCGAATCGCCTCCGGCGGCCGCGATGATGCTGTCGTACGGTGCGTTCGGCGGGTGGCCGCGCATGCCGTCACCATACACCAGCCGCAGGTGCGCAGGCCGCAGCGGCGCGAGCAGTTCACGGGCTTTGTCGTGCAGCGGGCGGACACGCTCGACCGAGATGACATGCTGCGCAAGCGCTGCGAGCACCGCGGCCTGGTAGCCGCAGCCGGTCCCGATCTCGAGCACGCGGCCCAGCTGCTGCGTTCGCCGCGCGCTCGCCCCGCCCATCAGCAGCTCGATCATGCGCGCGACGACCGACGGCTTGGAGATCGTCTGCCCGTGGCCGATCGGCAGGCTGGTGTCTTCGTAGGCCTGCGTGACCAGCGCCGCATCGACGAACTGATGTCGCGGCACCTGTGCCATCGCGTCGAGCACGCGGGTATCGCGTACGCCGGCGTCGTCTCGCAGGCGCGCGACCATGCGCCGGCGCACGTCGGCCGAGTCGAGGCCGAGGCCGCTGGGCGCGTGCCGGCGCGCCGCATCGCGCTGCGCATGCTGCACCGGCGCCTGCGGCCGCAGCACCGTGCGGCGTGCCGGTGGCGCGGAGCCTGCGACTTCCGTCAACCGCAGCGGGAATTTGCGGGCGCGCCGCGCAGGCTCGTTCATGCGGGCTCGTTCACGAAGCAGCCGCGGAGGCCGGCGCGGCCAGCCACGTGCGCCAGTCGCCCAGCGTCGCGTGCTCGGTCAGATCGACCTGCAGCGGCGTCACCGAGACCTGGCCGTTCGAGGTGGCGTGGAAGTCGGTGCCAGGGCCGGCTTCGCGCGCATCGCCTGCCGGGCCGATCCAGTACAGCGTGTCGCCGCGCGGGCTGGTCTGGCGGATCAGCGGTTCGCTCGCATGGCGACGCCCGAGCCGCGTGATCACGCGCGGCAAGGCATCGGCGTCGGAGCGGTTCGGGATGTTCACGTTGAGCAGCCACGGCGCGCGCACCGGCGGTTGGCGCAGCACCTGCTGGATCACGCTGCGCGCGACGCGCGATGCCGCATCGAGATCGCCCCAGCCCTTCGCGACCTGCGAGAACGCGATCGCCGGGATGCCGAACAGAAAGCCTTCCATCGCCGCGGCGACGGTGCCCGAATAGAGCGTGTCGTCGCCCATGTTCGCGCCGTTGTTGATGCCGGAGACGACGAGGTCGGGCCGGTGCGGCAGCACGCCGGTCAGCGCGAGGTGCACGCAGTCGGACGGCGTGCCGTTGATGTACAGGAAGCCGTTGGCCGCGGTGTACACCGAGAGCGGTCGGTTCAGCGTCAGGGAGTTGGAGGTGCCGCTGGCGTTCTGTTCGGGAGCCACCACATCGAGATCGCCGAGGCCTTCACAGGCCTTCACGAGCGCAGCGAGTCCGGGAGCGAGGTAACCGTCGTCGTTGGTAATGAGGATGCGCATGCAACCGATTGTAGGCAGTCGCGTCGCGTCGGCGACGTTCACGTACGCGATCACTGCCTATCATCGACGGTGGTTGACAGCGCCCCTTGAAGCGCGTTCGAACCGCTCTTTGCAGATCACCGACACCGAGGAGACGACGACATGCACGCCTGGCTCTGCGAGAACCCGATCGGCGTGGAGGCGCTGACCTGGAAGGAATTGCCGACGCCCGAGCCCAGGGCCGGCGAAGTGCGGGTCGCGATCCGCGCGGCGAGCCTGAACTTCCCCGATCTGCTGATCGTGCAGAACAAATACCAGATGAAGCCGCCGCTGCCGTTCGTGCCGGGGTCGGAGTACGCCGGCGTCGTCGACGCGGTCGGCGAGGGCGTGAGCCATCTGAAGGTCGGCGATCCGGTCGCCGCGTTCGCCGGCACCGGCGGGTTCGGCACGCACGCCGTCGTCAACGCCGCACTCGTGATGCCGCTGCCGCCGGGCTTCGCGTTCGACGATGCGGCGGCGTTCATCCTGACCTACGGCACGACGCATCATGCGCTGCTCGACCGTGCCGCACTCGGGGCCGGCGAAACCGTGCTGGTGCTGGGCGCGGCCGGCGGCGTCGGCACCGCGGCGATCCAGATCGCGAAGGCGGTCGGCGCACGCGTGATCGCCGCCGCGTCGAGCGACGAGAAGTGCGCGCTGTGCCGCGAGATCGGCGCCGACGCGACCATCAACTACTCGAGCGCCAACATCCGCGACGAGCTGAAGGCGCTGACCGGCGGCAAGGGGCCCGATGTCGTCTACGACCCGGTCGGCGGCGATCTGGCCGAACCGGTGTTCCGCTCGATCGCGTGGCGCGGGCGTTACCTGGTCGTCGGCTTCGCGCAAGGCGGGATTCCGGCGCTGCCGCTGAACCTCGCACTGTTGAAGGGCGCGTCCATCGTCGGCGTGTTCTGGGGCGAGTTCGCGCGCCGCGAACCGAAGGCCAACGCGAAGGCGCTGGGCGAGCTGGCCCAGTGGTACGCGCAAGGCAAGGTCAAGCCGGTGATCGACAGCCGCCTGCCGATGCACGAGCTGCCGGCGGCCTATGCGCGCATGGGCAGCCGCCAGGTGCGCGGCAAGCTCGTGATGACCAACGGCTGAGTCGGCAGACAGACGAGACGGACGCTGCGCCGCTCGTCGCGTCGAGTCGAAACGCACCGACGGTTGCGCTACCATCGGCCCCGACATAAGAACGCGGGGCCTGAGGGGCATGCCAGTCAAGGTACTCATCGTCGAGGACAACCCGGTAGCACGCAGCTTCCTGAGCCGCGTCGTGCGCGAGAGTTTCAGCGACGCATTGATGGTGTCCGAGGCCGGTGACCTGGAAAGCGCGCGCCGCCAGGTCGAGCCATCGCAGTCGTCGGCGAGCGAGCCGTTCAAGCTGATACTCGTCGATCTCGAGCTGCCCGACGGCAACGGCATGGAGCTGCTTGCCGAGCTCGGCCAGTACCCGGCGACGAAGATCGTCACGACGCTGTATTCCGACGACGACCATCTGTTCCCCGCGCTGCAGTGCGGCGCAGACGGTTATCTGCTGAAGGAAGACCGCTTCGAGGTGCTGGTCGAAGAACTGCAGAAGATCGTGCGCGGCCAGCCGCCGCTGTCGCCCGCGATCGCGCGCCGGTTGCTCACGCACTTCCGCCATGGCCCGCCCGGACCGGGCGTGCCGAACTCCGGGCCCATCCCGCTGGTCTCCGGGCTGCAGACGAGCCGCCCGGTGGTGAGCGGCCGCGGCGCGCCGCTGGACCATGAGCGCCTGACCCCGCGCGAGAGCGAGGTGCTCACCTATCTGAGCAAAGGCTTCACGATCAAGGAGATCGCGAACCTGATGGGCATCAAGTGGTTCACGGTCAACGACCACATCAAGTCGATCTATAAGAAGCTCAACGTCTCCAGCCGTGCCGAAGCGGCGGTGCTGGCCAGCAAGCAAGGGCTGGTTTGAGGCGTAGGGCGCTCAAAAGCCCCTGAGGCGCAGCCGTGGTGCAGGACGTACTCGAGCCGCGCGGCGCTGCAACGCCGCCCGGTCGGTTCGGCAATTCGTCGCAGCAGCCTCCCTATCCGTCGCACGCACCCGGGCCGCTCGGCGATTCCGAATACGACTCGGCACTGAACGAACGCGCCCCGGCAGCACCGCGCGCGGCGTGGACCTCGTCACGCTGGATCGGCTGGCGACTGCGCCTGCTGGTGCTGCTGACGCTGCTCGGCTGCGTCGGCGTGTTCGCGCTGACGAACGCGGTGGTCGGCATGCGCCACGTCGACGCGATGTGGCGTGTCAACGCTCAGGGTCAGATCGAGCTGGGCGACAGTGGCGAGCCGGCGCTGAAGGCGCACCGCGGCCACGTGCTGGTCGGCGTTTCGGGCCGCGACGATGCGCGCATCTCGCCGGTCGAAGCGCTCGCGCTGAAACGCTCGGCGCGCTGGATCATCGACGACGCGACGCGCGAGCGTCAGCGTGCGCTGCACGCCGGGCTCGCGGCGGCGTTCACGCAGCCGCAGGTCAAGTTCCACTTCGCCGACGGCGTGGTCGTCAGCGTCGAGCCGCAGCCGCATGCGCTGATCGGCCTGCCGCTGGTCTACTGGGTCCTGATCGGCATTGCGCTCGCGCTGTACATGCTGGCCGTGATCGTGCTGCTGTCACGGCCGTCGGTGCGCAACCTCGCGTACCTCGTGATGGCCTGGTGCCAGGCCGGCAATCTCGTGTTCATCGCGGTCGAGTCGACGCTCGAGCTCGGCCTGCCGGATGCGTTTCTCGCGCTCGACATGCCGGTGCGCATGGCCTTCGACCTGGTCACGGCCGCCGCGGTGGTCAACGCGACCTGCCTGCATCCGCGGCGCCTGCCGGGATCGGGCTGGATCGCGATCGCCGCGTGGATCGCCGCGCTGGCGCCGGTCGGGCTGCTGCTGGTGCAGAGGCTGGCGCACGCCTGGTGGTGGGCGCAGATCAGCGTCATCGTGCTCGAGCTCGTCGCGATCGCGCTGCTGAGCTGGTCGTACCAGCTCGAGCGCCATCCGTTCGCGCTGGTGCTGCGCCGCTTCGGCATCGTGACAGTGGCGACCTGGTCGCTGCTGACGCTTGCGCTGGGCGTCTCGAACGACCTGCCGGGCATGCCGTACAACATCGCCGACGTCGGCTCGATGATCTGGTATGTGTTCCTCGCGTCGCTGCTGCTGCTCGTGCCGTTCCTCGCGCGCTCGCAGACCTTCATGCGCGAGTTCTCGCTGCTGGCCGCGATCAGCACGGTCGCGACCTCGCTGGACCTGCTCTTCGTCGCGGTGTTCTCGCTCGGGCAGTTCGCGTCGCTGACCCTGTCGCTGTTCGTCTCGCTCGCGGTGTATTCCGGCGCGCGGCAGTGGGTGCTGAACCAGCTGCTCGGCAGCAGCATGCTGACGACCGAGCGCATGTTCGAGCAGCTCTATCGGATCGCCCGGGAGGTCGAGGCCCGGCCCGAGCGCACGCCGGCGCTGCTGACGCAGCTGCTGCGCGACCTGTTCGACCCGCTCGAGGCGAACCTCGTCGACCGCGTGGCCGCGAAGACGCGTGTCGCGACCGACGGCTCCAGCCTGCTGGTGCCGGTGCCGGTGCTGCACGGCGGCGTAGCCGACGTCTCCGAAGGCGCCCTCCCCGGCGCCGTGGTGATCCGCTTCGCGCATCGCGGCCGCCGCCTTTTCACGTCGGACGACGCGCGCCTGACCGACCGCATCGTCGAGCAGCTGCGGCGCGCCGTGCACTTCGATCGCGCGGTCGAGCAAGGTCGCAGCGAGGAGCGGCTGCGCCTCGCGCAGGATCTGCACGACGACATCGGCGCCCGCCTGCTGACGCTGATGTACAAGGCCCAGTCGCCCGAGATGGAAGACTACGTGCGGCACACGCTGCAGGACCTGAAGACGCTGACGCGCGGCCTCGCGGCATCGAACCACCGGCTCTCGCACGCCGCCGCCGAATGGAAGGCCGACCTGGCGCAGCGCCTGACCGCGGCCCACATCGACCTCAAATGGTCGCTCACGTTCGACGACGACATCCTGCTGTCCGTCGTGCAATGGTCGGCGTTGACCCGCGTGCTGCGCGAGCTGGTCAGCAACGCGATCGCGCACGCGCAAGCCCAACAGCTCGAGATCGACTTCACGCTCGTCGGCGACCGCATCGAGCTCGTGATCAGCGACGACGGCGTCGGCCACGACCCGCGCTCGTGGTCGCACGGCCTCGGCCTGGGCGGCGTGCGCAAACGCGTCAAGCAGCTCGGCGGCCAGGTCGAATGGCGCGAGGTGATGCCGCACGGCATCTGCTGCCGTGTCGTGATCCGCAACATCTCGGCGGTGCGCGGGTGAGCCGCCGAGCGCCGGAACAACGGCCCGACGCCACCCCATCTCTGCGCTTCCCACGGCGCACCGTGCGCGGACAATGCCCCTGAACGATGTACCCCGCGTGAACGCCCCTGCCCGCTCCGCCCTTCCGCCAGGCGCGCCGACGAAGATCGGCCGCTTCGAGCTGCGCCGTCCGCTCGGCAGCGGCGCGCAGGCCACGGTGTGGCTCGGCTTCGATCCGCGGCTCGAACGCGACGTCAGCATCAAATGGATGAATCAGGCGGCGCAGGCCTCATCCGCTTACGACTGGCGGCGCGAGGCGCGCACCGTGAGCCGTCTCGCCCATCCGCATATCGTGCCGGTGTTCGAGGCCGATCTGCACGAGGGCCGGCCGTTCCTGGTGTTCGAGTACGTCGTCGGTGACACGCTGGCCGAGCGGCTGCGCCGCGACGGCGCGATGGCGCCGCGTGCGGCCGTCAACATGATGCTCGGCATTCTCGAAGGCCTGCAGGCGGCGCACGCGGCCGGCGTGGTGCACCGCGACCTGAAGCCGTCGAACGTGCTCGTCGATGCGGACGGCCGCGCCCGCGTGATGGACTTCGGCATCGCCGGTCTGATCCACGAAGCCGGCGGCAGCGACGGCATGATCGTCGGCTCGCCCGGCTACATCTCGCCCGAGGCGGCGCGCGGCGAAGCGCCGAGCCCGGCGATGGACGTGTTCTCGGCCGGCGTGCTGCTGATCGAGATGCTGACCGGCGAGCGGCTGCTGCGCGAACCCGACGTGAAACGCGCGCTGCAACGCGTGATCAACGACGACCTGCAGCTGCCGTCGCAGCTCAGCGCTGCCGTCGACGACGTGCTGCGCGCCGTGTTGCGCCGCGCGATCGCACGCGATGCCGCGCAGCGCCTGCCGACCTCGAACGCGCTGCACGCCGCACTGTCGCAATGGATCAACCCATCGGCAGCAGGCTCGCAAGCCGGCGGCGACGGCAGTGGCAGCAGCAACGGAACGCTCGATTTCCTGCTGCGGCGGATGCGCTACCGCACCGACTTCCCGGCGATGTCGGAATCGATCGCCCGCATCCAGCGCATTGCCGACACCGACGACCAGAGCCTCGGAACGCTCGCCGCCGAGGTCTCGCGCGACGTGGCGCTGACCAACAAGCTGCTGCGGCTCGTGAACACCGCGCAGTACTCGCATGCCGGAGGCGGTTCGATCGGCACGGTGCTGCGTGCGGTGGCGCTCGTGGGCTTTGCGAGCATCCGCAACATGGCGCTCTCGCTCGTGCTGCTCGAAGGCATGCAGGACAAGGACCACGCGAACCAGCTGAAGGAAGAGTACCTGCGCGCACTGATGGCCGGCGTGCTCGCGAACGAGCTCGCGCCGACCGGGCGCGACGGCGAAGAAGCATTCGTCGCGGCGATGTTCCAGAACCTCGGCCGCTTGCTGACCGAGTACTACCTGCCCGAAGAAGCGCGCCAGATCCGCGACCTGTCGCACCCGCCGGCAGGCCGGCCCGCGGTGAGCGAAACGCAGGCCTCGATCAGCGTGCTCGGCCTGAGCTTCGACGAGCTCGGCCGCGGCGTCTCGCGCCATTGGGGGCTGCCCGACAGCCTGCAGCGCTGCATGAACCGCCCGACCGGCGAACCGCCCGCGCACACCGCGGGCATCGAACGGCTGCGTTGGCTCACGCTGGCGGCCAACGAAGTCGCCACCGCGCTGCTCGAGACCGAACCCTCGCGGTCGCGGGCGCGCATCCAGGTGATCGGCGAGCGTTATGCCAAGGCGATCGGCCTGACGGCCAAGGACGTGCTCGCCGCCGTCGACCGCTCACGCCAGCGGCTGCAGCAGACCACGCGTGCACTCGACATCGTCGTCCCCGGCGCATCGCCGGCGCACCGCCTGCTCGCGCAGCCGGCCCAGGCCGCCCCAGCCGACGCTGCTGCCGACACGACGATCGTCGCGCCGCACTCGGCCACTGTGAGTCCTCCGACCACGACGTTCGCGACCCACGAACCCACCGAGTCGGCGCAGCAGCTCGCCAGCGGCATCCAGCGCATCACCGACGCGATGGCGAGCGACGGCTTTCGACTGAACGAGGTGCTGCGCATGATCCTCGAGACGATGCACGTTGCGCTCGGTTTTCGCGCTGTCGTGTTCTGTCTGCGCGACGCCAAGGCCGATGCCTTGACCGGACGCTTCACGATCGGTGAGCGCGCCGATGCCATGCGCGCCGCGTTCCACGTGCCGCTGCGCGCCGCGCCCGGCAAGGACCCCGACCTCTTCACGCACCTGTGCAGCAAGGGCCTCGACTCGGTGATCGCCGACGCGACGACCGCGACGATCTCCGCTCGTCTACCCATGTGGTTCCGCGAACAGGTCGCCGCACCATCGTTCGTGCTGCTGCCGCTGATGGTCAAGGGCGCGCCGTTCGGATTGATCTACGCCGACAAGGCCGAGCCCGGCGCCGTGCGCTTCACGCCGCAGGAGCTCGCGCTGCTCGGCACCCTGCGCAATCAGGCGGTGATGGCGTTTCGGCAGGTGGGGGGCTGAGAGCCCATCCTGCTGCGGCGCGGCTTGCAGCAACAAAAAAAGGGCGCCGTCCGGCGCCCTTTCATCTCGTGTTCTTGGGGTGGCTGATGGGACTCGAACCCACGACAACAGGAATCACAATCCTGGACTCTACCAACTGAGCTACAGCCACCGTCGAGCTCGCAAGTATAGCGTCCCGGCTCAGTTCGAAGCGGCCGGCGCGGCGTTCGTGGCGGCATCCGACGCGCTGGGCGACGACCCCAGCGCATCAGGCTTGGTCTCGACCTTGTAGCGAACCTTCAGCGCCGCGTAATACGCCTGCGCTTCGGCATCGGCCCAGGCCTGGCCGTACTCGGCCTGCGCGCGGGTCGCGTCGGCGGCCACCGGGTCGCGCCCGAGCACCTTCGTGATGCGAGCCACCGCGTAGCCCTGCTCGCCGAGATCGACGCCGACGAACGCCGGCAGCTTCGTGGTCGGCGCTTTCAAGACAGCGTCGAGCACCGGGCGCGGCAAGTCGCGCGGCTGGGCGCGCGAGATCGTCTGCGCGGCGGCACTCAGGGCCGTGTCGGGCGCGGCGCGCAGCGCGGCGAGGCGCTCTTCGCCCAGCTTGCGCGCGAGTGCCGCGGCCTGCGTCGTCTTCACGCGATCGCGCACGCGGTCCTTGACCTCGGCCAGCGGCAGCTGGTGCGCAGCCGTGTACTGCACCACGCGACCCGAGGCCATCGTGGTCGGCCCGATCTGGACGGCCTCGGTGTTGCGCTTGTTGCGCACGGCGTCGGTACCGAACAACGCCTCGAGGAACTTCGGGTTCGCGAGCACACCGCTCGCACCGGGCTGCGGCGTGCGCCGAACGTTCTGCGCGGTGCGCAGCTCGAGCTTGAGTTTGTCGACCGCGGGCTTGAGGCTGTCGGACTGCTCGTAGACGACGTTCGTGAACTCGACCGCCGCTTCCGAGAAGCGCTTCTGCGCGAGTTGCGCCTTCACCTCGTTCTCGATCTCGGCCTTGACCGACTCGAAGCTCTTCTTCTCGCCGCCGCGCACAGCGGTCAGCTTGATGATGTGGTAGCCGAAATCGCTTTCGACGACGCCGCTCAGCTCTTCGGGCTTGAGCGCATACGCCGCGTCCTCGAACGGCTTGACCATTGCGCCGCGGCCGAAGAAGTCGAGATCGCCGCCGCGCTCGGCCGAGCCCGGATCATCGGAGTTCTTCTTCGCGAGATCGGCGAACGCGGCCGGATTCTTCTTCACCTCGGCGAGCAGCGTTTCGGCCTTCGCCTTGGCCTTCGCACGCTCGGCGGCCGGCGCATCCTTGTCGGCCTTGATGAGGATGTGGCTCGCGCGGCGCTCCTCGGGCGTCGAGTAGCGCTTTTCGTTTTCGGCGTAGTACTTGCGCAGATCGTCGTCGGCGACCGTGATGCCCTTCTTCAGCGCGTCGAGGTCGAGCACGACGTACTCGATGTTCTCCTGCTCGGGCGCTTCGAACTGCTTCGCGTTGGCGGGGTCCTTGTAGAACGCCTCGATGTCGGCATCGCTGGGCGTCACCTTGTCGAGCGAATCTTTCGTGTCGAAGCGCTGCACCTGCGCCTCGCGCTGCTGGAACAGTGCGTCGAGCGCGGCCGAGGTGTCGGCCAGCGGTGCGAGCACGGTGCCTTCGATGCCGAGCATCACCTGGCGCAGCGAAAGATCCTGTCGCAGCCGCTGCGCAAACATCTCGGAAGACATGCCCTGCGCCGCGAGCGCATCCTTGTTGACGCTGCCGTCCGGGTTGCGCAGGAATGCGAACTGCGGGTCGCTCGTGAACAGGCGCTGCAGCCGTTCGTCGGTGGTCGTGAGGTTGAGCTTGTTCGCCGCGACCAGCATCACGCGCTCGCGCACCAGCGCGTCGAGCGACTGGCGCTTCATCTCAGGCGTATCGAACAGCTTCGCGTCGACGTTGGGCATCTGGCGGCGCACGCGCTCGATCTGCTCGCGCTGCGCGGCCTCCCATTCAGGACGCGTGATCTTCTGGCCGGCGACCTTCGCGACGGTTGCGTTGTCGTTGCTCAGGAAGCTGCTGTACCCCTGGATGCCGAAGAACACGAACGACGGGAAGATCAGCAGCACGAGCAGGAACTGCAGTACGCGCGTGTGCTTGCGGAAGAAATCAAACATCGAACGAAGCCTCGATCAGCGACACAGGCCGCAGCGGGCCTGCAAACAAGACCCGCCGCGAAACATCAGGGCCCAGATGCAACAAAGGCGAACCGAGGTTCGCCTTGTTGTCGTGTGTGGGGCGCTTGTGATTCTAGCCGAGGGCAGCGTGCGTGCCGGCGGATGCCGCTTCGGCGTGCAGGGTGCTCTCGGTGTTGCGCATGCGGTCCGGTGGTGGGTGCTGAGGGGCTCGAACCCCCGACCTACGCCTTGTAAGGGCGCCGCTCTACCAACTGAGCTAAGCACCCGCGTGGCAATCAGCGCATCCCATCAGCGCATCAGTTGAGCGCGTCCTTCAGTGCCTTGCCGGGACGAAACTTCGGCACCTTCGCGGCCTTGATCTTGATCGTGGCGCCGGTGCGCGGGTTGCGCCCGCTGCGTGCCGCACGCTTGCCGACGCTGAAGGTCCCGAAGCCCACGAGGGACACGGAATTGTTCTTCTTCAGCGTGGATTTCACACCGCCGATGACGGCCTCCAGGGCACGCGCTGCGGCTGCCTTGGAGATGTCCGCCTGCTTGGCGATGTGCTCGATCAACTCAGTCTTGTTCACGGGTATTCCCCCTCTAAAAAGGAAGTCTCGCTGGATGGATTCGGGAAGTGTTGGGGCTGCAGGAGCGGCTGCGCGGCAGCGCGTTTGATTACAGCCGCGCGCCCACCCACTGTCAAGCGCGGAAGCGGATTCTATTCGCAATCGATAAGCATCTCGCCCACTCGCATACGCAGCATCCGCGTGCTTTCTCTCCTTGACAACTCGCACGCCGAGTTCCAACGGCACGGCCTGCTCGATCGAGGTGCAAGCGCGATCGCGATCACGATCTCGCGCGCTGCGATCTCATCGATCTCGGGGATGACGCGCGGACCTGACGACGAGCGCGACGCCGATCGCCGTCAGCGCCATGCCGGCCACCGTCGCCATGCCCAACGGCTCGCCGAACAGCAGCCACGCCATCGCGGCGGTGCACGGCGGCACGAGGTACAAGAGGCTCGTGACCTCGGTCGCCGCGCCGCGCTGGATCAGCATGTAGAGCAGCGAGCTGCCGCCTAGCGTCAGCGCGATCACGGACCAGGCCAGCGCGCCGATCAAGTGCGGATGCCAGACCACCGGCTCGACTTCGAGCAACGCGATCGGCAGGCTCACGACGAGCGCCGCGCACAGCTGCACGAAGCTCGCGGTCCGCACGTCGCATGCGCCGACGAAACGTTTCTGGTACAGCGTGCCGACCGTGATGCAGACGAGCGCGAAGATCGCGAGGCCGAGGTTTGCCGCGTGAATCTCGCCGCCGCCGAGCTTGTGCCAGACAACCAGCGCCAGTCCGACGAGGCCGAGGGCGAGCCCGAACCATTGCCGGGACGTCACATGCGGCGTCACACGTGATGCCGCGGTGCCGCTGTCGGCAGTGGCGCTGCCATGCGCCGTGAGCGTCATCCACAACGCCGTCAGCACCGGCTGCAGGCCGACGAGCAGCGCGATCGTGCCGGCGCCGAGCCCGAGCTTCACCGCGCCCCAGACGCCGCCGAGATAGCCCGCGTGGATCAGCGCACCGATGACCGCGAGGTGCATCCATTGCGCGGCGCCGGCCGGCCAGCGCGGCCGGCTGAAGCCGATCCACACGCCGAAGCAGACGATGGTCAACGCAAACCGCAGCGCCAGGAACTTGAGCGGCGGCGCATGCGGCATGGCGTAGCGCGCGACGATGAAGCCGGTGCTCCAGATCAGCACGAAGACCCAGGGCATCGCGCGAAGCAGCGCGCGCGACGAGTCGGCATCGGTGGCGCCTGCCACCGCGGTATTCGAAGAGCCCACGACGCTCGGCCTCTTTCTCTTTGTCTTTTTCTACTTGGCCTTGGCGCGAATTTCGGGAAGCGCCTTCTGCAGGTAGTACACCATCGACCAGATCGTCAGCACCGCCGACACCCAGATCAGCGCCGTGCCCCAGCGCTGCGTGTCGACGAACCCGAACAGCTGGCCGTGGAACAGCAGGAACGGGATCGCGACCATCTGCGTGACCGTCTTGATCTTGCCCAGCATGTGCACCGCCACGCTGCGCGACGCGCCGATTTGCGCCATCCACTCGCGCAGCGCCGAGATCGCGATCTCGCGGCCGATGATGATCAGCGCGATCAGGCTTTGCACGCGCTCGAGCTCGACCAGCACCAGCAGCGCCGCGCAGACCAGGAACTTGTCGGCCACCGGGTCGAGGAACGCACCGAACGACGAGGTCATGTTCAGCCGGCGCGCGAGGTAGCCATCAGCCCAGTCGGTGAGCGCGACAATCACGAACAGCACGGTGGCCACGATGTTGCGCTCGGCGTCAGTCAGCGGCAGATGGAACACGCCGACGATCAGCGGAATCGAGACGATGCGCGCCCAGGTCAGCAGCGTGGGGAGGTTGAAGAACATCCGCCCATTGTGCCGCCCTTGCGGCCAGGGCTTCGCCGCGCTCGGCGAAGAACGCTCAATCGAGCGTGCGCGGCTTGAACCTGCGGTCGTCGTCGAACAGGAAGGTCTCGGTGAAGCGCCACGGTTTGGGCAGTCGCGACACGTCGCCGAATGGAGCCGCGTTGCGGACCGCGTCGATCGCGATCTGCGTCGTGTCCTTCGCCTGGCGCGGGTGGCGCATCACCTCGATCTTGCGAATGCTGCCGTCGGCATGCAGCTCGACCGCGAGCACGGGAATCGCGAGCAGCGGGTCGGGCACCGAACCGGTGTAGGTGATGCCCGGGTTCGCGGCGACGAGGCGTCGTGCGGCCTGAAGGCGCAAGTCGTCCCAGCTGCGCGACGGCGACGGGGGCGGCAGCCTGACCGACTGCGCGGCGCCGCTGCGGCCCGGTGCGATCGGCGTCGACGACGAGGTCGACGGCACGGTGCGGCTGCTCGCGGTCGGCGGCGCGCCGGGTTCCGACACTGGAGTCGGCGTCGAGCACCCGGCGATCAGGCCGAGGCTGGCCAGGCCGACGCGCACGCGCCATCGCGAACGCGCTGCGGAGGCAGGTACAAATGCCGGCTCGCCAGCGACAGCCGGGGCAGCGCCGCGTAACGAATCTTCGTCCTCATGATCAATGCAAAGCACGATAGATCTCCTCCGCGAGTTCTTTGGAAATGCCGTCGACGCTCGACAGGTCTTCGATGCTCGCGTGACCCACGCCGCGCACCCCGCCGAAACGCTGCAGGAGCTTCGCACGTTTCTTGGGTCCGATGCCGGCAATGTCTTCAAGTTTGCTACCACCTGTGCGAACACTTGCACGCCTCGAGCGCATTCCGGTGATGGCGAAGCGATGCGCTTCGTCGCGAATCTGCGCCACGAGCATCAGCGCGGCCGAATCGCGACCGAGGTAGACCTTGGGCCGGCCGTCGGCGAACACGAGCTCCTCCAGGCCGACCTTGCGGCCCTCGCCCTTCTCGACGCCGACGATCTTCGCGAGTTCGATGCCCAGCTCCTCGAACACCTCGCGCGCCATCGCGACCTGGCCGCGCCCGCCGTCGACGAGCACGAGATCGGGCAGGCGGGCTGCCCCTGCAAGATCGGCGTTCGCCGCCGCCTCGACCATCTTCGAATAGCGCCGCGTCAACACCTGGCGCATCGCCGCGTAGTCGTCGCCGCCGGTGATGCCCTCGATGTTGTAGCGGCGGTATTGCGCGCTTTGCATTTTGTGACTCTCGAACACGACGCACGATGCCTGCGTCGATTCGCCGGCCGTGTGGCTGATGTCGAAGCATTCGATGCGGAAGGTGTCGAGGTTCTCGACCTGCAGATCGAGCGCGTCGACCAGCGAGCGCGTGCGTGCCTGCTGCGAGCCCTCTTCCGCGAGCAGTTGCGCGAGCTTGATCTCGGCGCCCTTGATGCACATGTCCAGCCACGCGCGGCGCGGCTCGCGCGGCTGGTGCTGGGCCGTGACCTTGACGCCGCTTTGCAGCGAGAGCGCCTCGATCAGCGCCCTGTCGACCGCATGGCTGAGCACCAGCAGCGGCGGCACGCCGCTGCCCGATTCGTCGGCGAGGTAGTGCTGAGCGATGAAGGCTTCGAGCACACGCACCTCGGGCGATGCGGTCGCGGTGGCCGCCGTGTCTTCGTCTTCGTCCTCGGCGAGATCGACGACCTCGTCGACGTGCTTCGGGAAGTACGGCCGGTCGCCGAGATGGCGCCCGCCGCGCACCATCGCGAGGTTCACGCAGGCGCGCCCGCCTTCGACCTTGACGGCGAGGATGTCGGCGTCCTTGGTCGTCACGCCGGTGTTGTCCTCGACCGCTTGCTGGTGCAGCACGCGCGACAGCGCGCCGATCTGGTTGCGGATCTCGGCGGCTTGCTCGTACTGCAGCGCATCGGCGCGCGCCATCATCTGCGACTGCAGCGCATCCATCAGCGCCTGCTGATCGCCTTGCAGGAAGCGCTCGGCATTGGCGACGTCGCACGCATAGTCCTGCGCCGTCACGTAGCCGACGCACGGCCCCGAGCAGCGCTTGATCTGGTACAGCAGACAGGGTCGCGTGCGGTTCGCGAACACCGTGTCTTCGCAGGTGCGCAGCTTGAACACCTTCTGCAGCACCTGGATCGATTCCTTGACCGCCCAGGCACTCGGGAACGGGCCGAAGTAGCGGTGCTTCTGGTCGACCGAGCCGCGGTAGTAGGCGACGCGCGGGAAACGGCTCGCGGCCGGCGCATCGGCGCCCGAGGCCGCACGCGGCACGCCGGTGATCTTCAGGTACGGGTAGCTCTTGTCGTCGCGGAACAGGATGTTGTAGCGCGGCGCGAGCGTCTTGATCAGGTTGTTCTCGAGCAGCAGCGCCTCGGCTTCCGAACGCACGATGGTCGTCTGCAGCCGGACGATCTTGCCGACCATGTGCCCGATGCGCGTGCCGCCGTGGTTCTTGTGGAAGTAGCTCGAGACGCGCTTCTTCAGGTCGCGCGCCTTGCCGACGTAGAGCACCGCGTCGTTCGCGTCGAAGTAGCGGTAGACGCCGGGCAGGCTGGGCAACGCGGCGACTTCGGCGAGCAGGTGCTCCCAGACGGCGTCGGTCTGCGCGGTCGGCGCGGCTGGCGTCGCCGGCTGCGCGGCGGCGTGGTTGTCGGGCGTGTCGGTGTCCGGTGCGGGACGGCTCTCGTTCATCGAACACGATTGTGCCGCGCTCGCTTCTCGATAATGACCGCATGGGTCTGGTCTGGGATCTGTTCTGCCGCGTGATCGACAACCATGGCGATCTCGGCGTCTGCTGGCGCCTCGCCGCCGACCTGGCCGGGCGCGGCGAGTCGGTGCGGCTGTGGGTCGACGATGCGTCGGCGCTCGCGTGGATGGCGCCGCAGCGGCCCGCGGGCGTCGAGGTGATCGCGTGGCGCGAACCGCTGCCCGCGCGCGAGCCGGGCGATGTCGTGATCGAGGCGTTCGGCTGCGAGCTGCCGGCCCCGCATCTGCAGCGGATGGCGCGGCGCAGCACGCCGTGCGTGTGGATCAATCTCGAATACCTGAGCGCCGAGGACTATGTCGAGCGCAGCCACGCGCTGCCGTCGCCGCAGAATACCGGCCCGGCCGCCGGGTTGCGGAAGTGGTTCTTCTACCCGGGGTTCACCGCACGCACCGGCGGGCTGCTGCGCGAGCCGGGGCTGCTCGCGCAGCGGCAGGCTTTCGGCCGCGAGGCCTGGCTTGCCCAACGCGGCTGGGCCCCGCAGCCGGGTGAGCGCGTGATCAGCCTCTTCTGCTACGCACAGCCGGCGCTGCCCGCGTGGCTGCACCGGTTCGCCCAGCAGCCGACGCTGCTGCTGGCGACTGCCGGGCACGCGGCACGACAGGTCGAAGCGACCCTCGGCGCGACGCTGACGCTCGGCGCACTGCGCGCCCGAATCGTCGAGCCGCAGCCGCAGGCGGAATACGACCGCCTGCTGTGGGCCAGTGACCTGAACATCGTGCGCGGCGAGGATTCGTTCGTGCGCGCGCAGTGGGCCGGCGTGCCGTTCCTCTGGCACATCTACCCGCAGCACGACGACGCGCACCTGGCCAAACTCGAGGCGTTTCTCGCCCGGTTCCTCGACGACGGTGCCGACGCCACGTCGAGCGCCGCCATCCGAGCCGCGATGCGGGCCTGGAACGACGGCGTCGCCCCGCCCGCGCTGCCCGACGCGGCCGCGTGGCGTCGCCGCTGCGCGGGCTGGCGCGATGCCCTGTCCTGCCATGGGGACCTGACCACCCAACTGCAGCGGTTCGTCGCCGAAAGACGCTAAAATCATCGGCTTTTCGCGTACCGGACCCTTCGCCGAAACCTTCCCGGTCCCCCGGTTCCCCGGAATACGCAGCGTCAACAGACAGATCGCCTGAACAGGCAAGGAAATCGCCATGAAGATCGCACAGGAAATCCGCGCCGGCAACGTCATCATGCAGGGCAAGGATCCGATGGTCGTGCTCAAGACCGAATACAGCCGCGGTGGGCGCAACGCAGCCACCGTTCGCATGAAGCTCAAGAGCCTCCTGAACAACTCGGGCACCGAGGTCGTGTTCAAGGCCGACGACAAGATGGACCAGATCATCCTCGACAAGAAGGAGTGCACCTACTCCTACTTCGCCGACCCGATGTACGCGTTCATGGATGCCGAGTACAACCAGTTCGAGGTCGAGGCCGAGAACATGGGCGATGCGATCCAGTACCTCGAAGACGGCATGCCGGTCGAGGTGGTGTTCTACGAGGGCAAGGCGATCTCGGTCGAGCTGCCGACCTCGCTGGTGCGCGAGATCACCGACACCGAACCCGCCGTCAAGGGCGACACTTCGGGCAAGGTGCTGAAGAACGCCAAGATCGCGACCGGCTTCGAGATCTCGGTGCCGCTGTTCGTGCAGACCGGCGACAAGGTCGAGATCGACACGCGCACGCACGAGTACCGCAAGCGCGTCTGACGCCTCCCGGCCAGACGTATGAAGGGCGCCCTTGCGGCGCCCTTCTCTTTTGTCGGCATCATTCGCGCCATGCCGTTCGACTTCGACGCCGCCGTCATCGCGCCGTTTCGCATGCAGCCCGGGCTGCGCCGCGTGGCGCCGGGCGCGTTGCAGCTCACGCCGGCGCAGCCCGATTCGCGGGCACTGCGCGAGAAGCTCGCGGTACTGCGGCAGCACGCCGATCAGGCATTGCTCGCGGAGCCTGACTTCAACCCGGCACCGGCGCTGCACGCGCTGTGTGTCCACGCCGCACACGAACATCCGCACGCCTTCGGCATCGAGGGCGATTCGATCTGGCACGCACGAACGCTAGGCTGGTCGCTGCACGGCACGACACCGCGCGACGCGGGCGGCGCCGCCGAGATCGGCGATGGCCTGCGCGCCCTGCCCGCCCATCAGCGCCTGAGCGCGCTGCTCGCGCTCGCGTTCGAGCAGGACTTCGCGATCCTCGACGCCGCGAGCGGCCGCGTGCCGTGGCTCGCGGTCTGTCTGCCGTCGCACTGGGCGCCGGAAGACAAGGTCGGACGCCGCTTCGCCGAGATCCACGCGCCGGTGGCCGACAACGCCGTATTGATCGCGGCGAGCGAGGCGCTGGTCAGGCTCGTCACCGGCGACGAGCGCTGGGAGCGTTTCGTCTGGACGATCAGCACCGACGCGAATCTGCAGCAGCACCCCCAGCGCAGCCCGCGCGTGGCCTGGGTTGCCGACGCACCGCCTGACGCGCTCGCCGCGCAGGCGTTCTTCCGCACCGAGCACCAGACCTTCATCCCGCTGCCGGCGCTGCAGCAGGCGATCTTCACGATCCACGTCGAGAGCCGCCCGCTGGTGCAGGCGGTCGACAGCGCCGAACGCGCGCGACGGCTGCACGCCGCGCTTGCCAGCATGAGCCCCGCGGTGCTGGCCTATCGCGGGCTGACCGATGCACAGCCGCGGCTGCTCGAGTGGCTGGACCGTTCGGCGCGACGCAGCGAAGGCAGCCACCCGTGAAGTCGACCGCGATCGCGCCCGCGCCGCTGCAGCGCGATGCCGACGGCATCCCGCTCTCGGCCGAGTACGGCGACGTCTACCACCCGCGCATCGGCCCGCTGGAGCAGGCGCGGCACGTCTTTCTTCGCGGCAACGATCTGCCGGCACGCTGGCGTGCGCGCGAGCGTTTCGTGATCCTTGAGACCGGCTTCGGTCTGGGCAGCAACTTCCTCGCGACCTGGCAGGCTTGGTGCGACGATCCGGCGCGCAGCGAGCGGCTGACCTTCGTCTCGATCGAGCGGCACCCGCTGGTCCGCGACGATCTGCGTGCCGCGCACGACGGATCGCCGCTCGAAGACTTGAGCCGCCACCTCGTCGCCGCGTGGCCGCCGCTGACGCCCGACCTGCACCAGCTGGTGTTCGAAGCCGGCCGGGTCCGCTTGCTGCTCGCGCTCGGCGACGTGCAGGACTGGCTGCCCGAGCTGCGGCTGCGCGCCGATGCGTTCTTCCTCGACGGCTTCGCGCCGGCGCGCAACCCGCGCATGTGGGATGCACGCGTGTGCCGCGCGCTGGGCCGGCTCGCCGCACCCGGCGCGACGCTCGCGACCTGGAGCGCGGCGAGCGCGCTGCGGGCCGATCTCACGTCGGCTGGGTTCGACGTACGAATCGCTGCGGGCATCGGCGGCAAGCGCGACATCACGCTCGCGACGTTCGCACCACGCTTTGCACCGCGCCATACGCCACGCGGTGCACCGCCATCGCAACCTGCAAGCCATGCACCCGCTGAACGCCGCGCGCTGATCATCGGTGCCGGCCTTGCCGGCTGCGCCGCGGCCTGGGCGCTCGCCGAGCAAGGCTGGCAGACGCAGCTGCTCGATCGTCGCGTGCACATCGCGGCCGAGGCGTCGGGCAACCCGGCCGGCCTGTTCCACGGGATCGTCAATGCCGACGATGGCGCGCACGCACGGTTCAACCGCGCGGCCTCGTTCGAGGCTCGCCGCGCGGTCGAGATCGCGATTTCGGCGCATCGCGCGGCAGGCAGCGCGGCCGGGCTGCTGCGGCTCGAGCATGCCGCCGAGCTTGCGCAGATGCGGGCGATCCTGGCCCGGCTCGGACTGCCAGCCGACTACGTGCAGGCGGTCGACCCGGTCGCGGCGGCCGAGCTCAGCGGCATCACGCAGGCGTCGCCCGGCTGGTTCTACCCGACCGGCGGCTGGGTCGAGCCGGCCGCGCTGGCGCGTTCGTTCGTCGAGCGCGCCGGTGCGCGGGTGCGCTTCCAAGGCGGCACCGACGTGCACACGCTGCGGCGTCATGCCGAACGATGGGAAGCACTCGATGCGCAGGGCCGCGTGATCGACGCCGCGCCGGTGCTCGTCGTCGCGAACGCCTCCGCGGCGGCCCGGCTGCTGCCCGAGGCGCGGCTGCCGCTGCAGACCACACGCGGCCAGCTGAGCTGGATCGAGGTCGCGCTCGCGCCGCCCGGTCTGGCGACGCGCCTGCCGATGGCCGGCGCCGGCTATCTGCTGCCGCCGCACGAGGGCCGGATCGTGTTCGGCGCAACCTCCACCCTCGACGACCCGGACCCCGACGTGCGAGCCGTCGACCATCAAGCGAACCTCGCGCAACTCGAGCGCCTGACCGCCCGTCCCTGCCGGATCGAGGTGTCGCAACTGAGCGGCCGCACGGCTTGGCGCTGCGCCGCGCCGGACCGGTTGCCGGTGATCGGCGCCGTGCCGGCGCTCGCGCCGCAGGCTTGGGCGCGTGCGACGCGGCTCGATCAGGTGCGGTTCGTGCCCCGCGAGCCGGGGCTGTTCGTCTACACCGCGCTGGGTTCGCGCGGCATCACGTGGTCGGCGCTGGGTGCCCAGGTACTGGCGGCAGCTGTCGATGGTGATGACGGCGTCGCACCGCTCGAAGCGAGCCTGCGCGATGCCGTCGATCCGGCCCGCTTCGCGGTGCGGGCGTTGCGGCGCGCCTGAGCGGCGCGGCTCGAATCACGGTTGAGACTGGCCTTCGGCGGGCGGAGCCGTGCCGACCGCCTCGTCGCCGCCATGGGCCGGCTGAGCCTGGTCGCTGTCGCTGCCGCCACCAGCCTTGCGGCCGGCTTTGTCGCGCGCTTTCTCTTCCTTCTTTTTCTTCTTCGCCAGTTCCCGCTGGCGTTTTTCGAATGAATAGTTCGGTTTGGCCATGGGCCGTCCTTCCGATCGGGCAATTGAAGAATCCAGCCCCGAGGTTACGCGCTTTTTCGGCAGCGCCGAGCCAAAACGTACGGCGAATCCTCGTCAAAAACTCAGGGTCTTGACGCCCTCGGGCGTGCCCAGCAGGCAGACGCTCGCCTTGTTGCGCGCGAAGATGCCGACGCAGACGACGCCCGGCCACTGGTTGATCTCGCGCTCCAGCGCGGCCGGGTCGGTGATCCGCAGGCCGCGCACGTCGATGATGCGGCCGCCGTTGTCGGTGACGACGCCGGAGCGCAGCAACGGCTCGCCGCCGAGCGCACGCAGGCGCCGCGAGACCTGCGCCGCGGCCATCGGAATCACCTCGACCGGCAGCGGGAAGGCGCCCAGCACGTCGACCTGCTTCGATGCATCGGCGATGCAGACGAAGCGCTCGGCGATGTCGGCAACGATCTTCTCGCGCGTCAGCGCCGCGCCGCCGCCCTTGATCATGTGGCCGTGCGGGTCGATCTCGTCGGCGCCGTCGATGTAGACCGGGATCGCCTCGACGTCGTTCGCATCGAACACCGCGATGCCGTGCGCGCGCAGCCGCTCGCTGCTCTTCTCGCTGCTGGAGACGGCGCCGCGGACCGTGCCCTTGATGCCGGCCAGTGCATCGATGAAGCAGTTGACCGTCGAGCCGGTGCCGACGCCGACGATGCTGCCGGGCACGACATAGTCCAGTGCCGCGCGGCCGACCAGGGCCTTCAATTCGTCTTGGTTCATGCCGCCTATTGTCTTTCGTCTTCCACCGACCATCGGCGACTATCGGCGGCCGACCATCAGCTCCGGCCGCACCCAGCCGTCGAACTGCTCGGCCGTGAGCCAGCCCGACGCGACGGCCGCCTCGCGCAGGCTCGTGCCTTCCTTGTGCGCCTTCTTCGCGATCTGCGCCGCCTTGTCGTAGCCGATGTGCGGGTTCAACGCGGTCACGAGCATCAGCGAGCGCTGCACCAGCTCGGCGATGCGCGCGGTGTCGGCCTCGATGCCGCGCGCGCAGTGCGCCTCGAAGCTGCGCGCGCCGTCGGCCAGCAGCCGCACGCTTTGCAGCAGGTTGTGGATGATCACCGGCTTGAACACGTTGAGCTCGAAGTTGCCCGACGCGCCGGCGACATTGATCGCCACGTCGTTGCCGAACACTTGGGCGCACAGCATGGTCAGCGCCTCGCACTGCGTCGGGTTGACCTTGCCCGGCATGATCGAGCTGCCCGGCTCGTTTTCCGGGATCGTGATTTCGCCGAGGCCGGAGCGCGGGCCTGAAGCCAGCCAGCGCACGTCGTTCGCGATCTTCGTCAGCGACGCGGCCATCGTCTTGAGCGCCCCGTGCGCGAACACCAGCCCGTCGTGCGACGCCAGCGCCTCGAACTTGTTCGGCGCAGACTCGAACGGATGCCCCGTCGCGCGCGCGAGCTCGGCCGCGACCCGCGTGCCGAATTCGGGGTGCGCGTTCAGCCCGGTGCCCACCGCGGTGCCGCCGAGCGCGAGCTCGCGCAGGTGCGGCCGCGCCGTGCGCAGGTGGCGGATGCCGTGGTCGAGCTGCGCGACCCAGCCGGAGATCTCCTGGCCAAGGGTCAGCGGCGTCGCGTCCTGCAGGTGGGTGCGGCCGATCTTCACGATGTCGGCGAACGCCTTCGCCTTGGCGTCGAGCGTGTCGCGCAGCTGGGTCAGCGCGGGAAAGAGCTGTTCCTCGATCGCGACGACCGCGGCGACACTCATCGCGGTCGGGAACACGTCGTTGGACGACTGGCCGCGGTTCACGTCGTCGTTCGGATGCACCAGCCGCGCCTCGCCGATCTCGCCGCCGAGCAGCTGCGACGCGCGGTTCGCGAGCACCTCGTTCATGTTCATGTTGCTCTGCGTGCCCGAGCCCGTCTGCCACACCGACAGCGGGAACTGGTCGGCGTGCCGGCCTTCGAGCACCTCGTCGGCGGCCTTGACGATCGCGTCGGCCTTCTTCGCCTCGAGCGTGCCGAGCGCGCGGTTCACCACCGCCGCGGCGCGCTTGACCTGCGCCAGCGCGAGGACCAGCTCGCGCGGCATGCGCTCGGTCGAGATCGCGAAGTGATGCAGCGAGCGCTGCGTCTGCGCGCCCCACAGCGCGTGGCCGGGGACTTCGATCTCGCCGAAGGTATCGCGTTCGAGCCTGCTCCCGTTGGAGGGTGGCGTGTTCGTGTCGCTGTGGGTGCTCATGGTCATGTCCGTGCTCATGGTTCGCCTGCTGTTGCGCAAAGTATGCCTTTGCGACAATGCCTGGCATGTCCTTGTTGCCATACCCGCTTGCCCGCCCGTTCCTCTTCGGTCTGGACCCCGAACATGCGCATGAGCTAACACTGGGCGCGCTGGCGCGGTGGCAGAACACGCCGCTGCAATGCGCCTGGGCGCAGCGGCGGGTCGACGACCCGGTCGTCGTCGCCGGGCTCAAGTTCCCGAACCGCGTCGGCCTGGCCGCCGGGTTGGACAAGAACGGCCGCTGCATCGACGGCCTCGCGGCGATGGGCTTCGGTTTCATCGAAGTCGGCACGGTGACGCCCAAGCCGCAGCCCGGCAACCCGAAGCCGCGGATGTTCCGGCTGCCGCAGGCGAACGCACTGATCAACCGCCTGGGCTTCAACAACGACGGGCTCGAGGCGTTTGTCGCGAACGTGAAGCGCGCGCGCTTTCGCGCCAGCGGCGGCATCCTCGGATTGAACATCGGCAAGAATGCCGCGACGCCGATCGAACGTGCGGTCGACGACTATCTCGCCTGCCTGGACGGCGTGTATCCACATGCCGACTACGTGACGGTGAACATCTCCAGCCCGAACACGAAGAACCTTCGCGCGCTGCAAAGCGACGAGGCGCTCGATGCGCTGCTCGGCGCGGTGCGCGAGCGGCGCACCCAACTCGCGAAACAGCACGGCCGCAGCGTGCCGATCTTCGTGAAGATTGCGCCTGACCTCGACGAGGCGCAGGTCGGCGTGATCGCCGCGACCTTGCGCGCGAACGGCATCGATGGCGTGATCGCGACCAACACGACGATCGCTCGCGATGCGGTGAAAGGCCTGACGCACGGCGACGAGACCGGCGGGCTCTCGGGCGCGCCGGTCTTCGAGGCGTCGAACCGTGTGATCCAGGGCCTGCGGGCGGCGCTCGGCAAGGGCTATCCGATCATCGGCGTCGGCGGCGTGCTGAGCGCTGCCGATGCGCAGGCCAAGATCGTCGCAGGAGCGGATCTGGTGCAGGTCTACACCGGCTTCATCTACAAGGGCCCGACGCTGATCCACGACGCGGCTCGCGCGCTCGCGGGCTCGACGCGATGAGCACCGCCGCCCGGATCCGGACCGTGTACAGGGCGTGGCGGCGGCTGAATCTGTTGGCGTTGCTCGGCCTCTTCGCGTGGGCGCACGCTGCGTATGCGCAGGACGCCGCCGCGCTGCGCGCACGGCATGTGAGCCTGCAGCCGTCGCTGAGCTCCAACGAATACGGCCGACCCCTGCACATCGAGTCGGTGCACAACAGCGACGAGTTGCGGGGCGAGGTCTACGCCGTCGTGCAGCGGCCGTTCGCGACGGCGGCGCCGGCCCTGAAGGGCATGGAGCACTGGTGCGACATCCTGATGCTGCACCTGGACGTGAAGATGTGCAGTTGGAGCACATCCGGCCCCGAGCTGATGACGGTCTCGACGACGCGCAAGTACGACCAGCCGCTGGCGAACGCGTCGTCGGTCGAGTTCGGCTACCGCGTGGTCGCAGCAACGCCCGAGTATCAGCAGGTGCAGCTGCACGCCGCGAGCGGCCCGATGGGCACGCACGACTACCTGATCGTGCTGGAGCTGGTGTCTCTCGACGCGAAGACCAGCTTCCTGCGCCTTGCCTATGGCTACAGCCAGGGCTTCGGCGGGCGCATCGCGATGGAGGCCTATCTCGCGACGCTGGGCCGCAGCAAGGTCGGCTTCACGGTGGTCGGCCACAAACCCGACGGCACGCCGCTGTACATCGGCAACGTGCGCGGTCTGGTCGAGCGCAACTGCATGCGCTACTTCCTGGCGATCGACGCGTACCTCACCGCAGCGTCGCTGCCGCCGGCCGAGCAGCTCGAGCGCCGGCTGCAGGAGTGGCATGCCGGCTCGGAGCGCTACCCGATCCAGCTGCGCGAGATGGGACGCGAAGAGTATCTCGCGATGAAGCGCAAGGAAATCCAGTACCAGCAGGCGACGGCAAAGGAAGGCAAGCCGTCCTGAGTGCCCCCAGGGCGTCCTAGAAGACGTCGAGTGTGGGCAGCGCCGGGTCCGCGGCGATGCAGGCCCACAGATAGACCGCCAGGCCGAGGTCGCCGGTCCACAGCGTGAAGCGGCGCTGGCCGTGTTCGGCGGCCAGTGCGGCGGATTGCCCGATCGCATGCATCGCGAACGCGCGTGCGCGCGCCAGCCAGCGCGCGTCGCCGGTCATCGTGTGCAGCTTCAGGAACGCGTAGCCATTGCCGTCGGTGCCGTGGCACAGGCCGGGCGGCTTGGTCAGCGGGCCGGCGGCCCAGGTCAGCTCGCCGCCCTGCCGCAGCAGGTCGCGCAGTGCGGGTGGGCGGGCGCCGGCGAGGCGGCAGACGATGCCCGGTGCGCCGTGGCAGTCCTGCACCAGCGGGCGGCTTGAAGTGCCCATCGCGACGCGGTCGAACACCGGCTCCCAGTTGACCAGCTCGCCATCACGCGATGCGGCGATCTCCAGCGCCTCGGCCGCACGGGCTTCGAATCCGGCCACCACCGCATCGTCCAGCCAGCGCGCACCCCGCAGCACCGGGAACAGGTTGCCGGCAAAGCCGTGGCCGGCGCCCATGTACGAGACCGTCTTGCCGTAGAGATCCTGCGTCCAGATCCAGGCCTCGCGGTCCGGATGCGCGGTGTGACGCGCCGTGTGCATCTCGTCCCACAGGATCGCGACGCCTTCGCGCAGCAGCGCCTGCCAGCGCGGCTCGCCGCTGGCTTCGAGCAGATGCAGTGCGGCGACCAGCGTGCCCGGCGATCCCCACAACGCTTCGCGCGCCGGGTTGCGCAGATTGCCGTGCACGAGCTCGAACAAGGCATCGGCGGTGGCGGCCGACGGATGTTGCGACCACTGGAGCAGCAGCACGCCGGACTCACCGAGGAAGTACGAGGGCCGCTCGATCCCGGTGGCCTCGAGGTAGCGCCGGCCGTGCGCGTGCAGCCCGGCGATCGCCGTGTCGAGATCGAGGTCGACTTCGACGGCGCCGCGCGACGCCAGATGGCGCAAGGCCCACAGTGCCCCGGCCGCGCCGTTGTACAGGCTGGTCAGCGGCACTCGCAGATCGGGCGGCTCGTCGCCGGCATCCCGCGGGTGCGTGGGCCACAGCGTCTCGGCGCGAAAACTGCGGCACGCGTCATCGACGATCGCGGCGATCGCCTCGCGCGCCGCCGCTTCGCTCCACGCTGGCGCGTTCAGCGGTTCGTGGCGCGCCGGGTCGAACAGCATGCGGCGTTCAGCGGCAACGGCGGGTCGTCACTGCAGCGGCACGCCGGTCTTGCTCTGCAGTTCCTCGCGCGTCACGCCCTCGGCGATCTCGACGACCTTCAGCCCTTGCGGCGTCACGTCCAGCACGGCGAGGTCCGTGATGATGCGGTTGACGACGCCGACGCCGGTCAGCGGCAGCGTGCACTCGGGGATGATCTTCAGGTCGATCGTGCCGTCCTTCTTCTTCGCGACATGCTCCATCAGCACCAGCACGCGCGGCACGCCGGCCACGAGGTCCATCGCGCCGCCCATGCCCTTGACCATCTTGCCGGGGATCATCCAGTTCGCGAGGTCGCCCTTCGCGCTGACCTGCATTGCGCCGAGGATCGACAGGTTGATCTTGCCGCCGCGGATCATCGCGAAGCTCTCGTGCGAGCCGAAGATCGACGAGCCCGGCAGCGTCGTCACGGTCTGCTTGCCGGCGTTGATCAGGTCGGCGTCGACCTGATCCTCGGTCGGGAACGGGCCGATGCCGAGCATGCCGTTCTCGCTTTGCAGCCAGACTTCGATGGACGGGTCGACGAAGTTCGCCACCAGCGTCGGCAAGCCGATGCCGAGGTTCACGTAGAAGCCGTCCTGCAGTTCCTTGGCCGCGCGGGCCGCCATTTGATCGTGGGTCCAGGCCATGGTCAGGCTCCTGCCTTCGCGTTGACTTTGTCAGTCGATTTTTCGGTGAGAGTCCGCTTCTCGATGCGTTTTTCGGGATGCGCATTGAGCACGATGCGCTGCACGTAGATGCCGGGCAGGTGGATCGCGTCCGGATCCAGGCTGCCGGTCGGCACGATCTCTTCGACCTCGACGATCGTCGTCTTGCCGGCCATCGCGACGGCCGGGTTGAAGTTGCGTGCGGTCAGGCGGAAAACGAGGTTGCCGCTCTCGTCGGCCTTCCATGCCTTCACGAGCGAAACCTCGGGCAGCAGCGCACGTTCCATCACGTAGGTCTGGCCGTCGAACTCGCGCAGTTCCTTGCCTTCGGCGACCAGCGTGCCGACGCCGGTCTTCGTGAAGAACGCCGGGATGCCCGCGCCGCCGGCGCGCAGCTTCTCGGCCAGCGTACCCTGCGGCGTGAATTCGAGCTCGAGCTCGCCGGCGAGATACTGGCGCTCGAACTCCTTGTTCTCGCCGACGTAGCTCGAGATCATCTTCTTGATCTGGCGCGTCTCGAGCAGTTGCCCGAGGCCGAAGCCGTCGACGCCGGCATTGTTCGAGATCACGGTGAGGTTCTTGACACCCGAATCGCGCAGCGCCGCGATCAGCGCCTCGGGAATGCCGCACAGGCCGAAGCCGCCGACCGCCATCAACTGGCCATCCTTCACCACGCCTTCGAGCGCCTTGGCCGCGCTCGGATAGACCTTCTTCATTGCCGCGTCTCCTGAATTGATCCGCGCGAGCGTACTACGTAAGGCATTACGTAGTCGTTACGTAGAATCGCGTAAGCACTTTCACGCCGAGGAGAACTGGCCGATGGCCGACATCGAAGACCCCGAAAAGACCGCCGCCGTTGTCGTTGCTGCAGTCGTCGAGGAGACGCTGCGCAACGTGTTCGCGCCGTGGGTGCGCGAGCTCGAGCTGCGGCTGATCGCCGCGAGCCCGGGCGAGGTGCGGCTCGCGCTGCCGGTGCACCCGCGGCACGTGCATGCCGGCAACGTGATGTCGGGCCAGACCTTGATGGCGGCGGCCGACAGCGCGATGGTGCTCGCCGTCACGTCCCGGCTCGGCGCGTTCAAGCCGATGACGACGGTGCAGTTGCAAACGAGCTTCCTGCGCCCGATCGCGCGCGATGCCGGCGAGGCGATCGTGACCGCGCGCGTGCTGCGGCTAGGCAAGACGCTGGCATTCGGCGAGATCGAGATCACGACCGCCGACGGCGCGCTCGCCGCGCACGCGACGACGACATACGCACTGCTCTGAATCGCTGTGATCACTGCCGCCGCTCCCGGCCTCGACTACCGCAGCGCGTTCGACCTCGCGCCGATCGGCCTGGTGCTGTCGCGCGAGCGCCTGATGGTCGACTGCAATCAGCAGGTCTGCGCGATGTTCGGCACGACGCGCGAGGCCCTCGTCGGGCACAGTTTCGAGATGCTGTATCCGACGCACGACGAGTTCGAGCGCACCGGCATGCGCATCGTCGCGAGCCTCGACCGGCACGGCTGGTACGCCGACGAGCGGGTGATGAAGCGCGTCGGCGGCGCGCGGCGCGGCGAGCTGTTCTGGTGCCACGTGTCGGGCCGCTCGCTCGATCCGGCGCGGCCGCATGCGGCCGGCATCTGGGCCTTCGAGGACCTGTCGTCACGCCGCCGGCTGGCCGTCGACCTGACGCCGCGCGAGCGCGAAATCGCGGCGCTGCTGATCGAGGGGCTGACGAGCAAGTTGATCGGCAAGAAGCTCGCGGTGAGCCCGCGCACGGTCGACGTCTACCGTGCCCGGCTGATGAAGAAGCACGCGGCGCGCACGACGCCGGAACTGGTGCAGAAGCTGCTGCGGGCCTGACGCCTTCAGCCAGTGCGCTTCAGTCAATGCTCGTGATGCAGGTACGCCGCCTGCCGCGGCAGCCGCAGGCTCACGAGGAAGGCGACCACCATCATCGCGCTCACGTACCAGTAGAACACCGTCTCGTGGCCGATCGACTTGAGCGCCAGCGCCACGTATTCAGCGGAGCCGCCGAACGCCGCGTTCGCGACCGCGTACGCGAGCCCGACGCCCAGCGCGCGCACCTCGGTCGGGAACATCTCGGCCTTGACGATGCCGCTGATCGAGGTGTACAGGCTCACGATCGCAAGCGCGGCCGTGATCAGCACGAACGCGAGCACCGGGCTCGTGACGACCTGCAGCGCGCTGAGCACCGGCACGGTCATCAGCGCGCCCAGCGCGCCGAACAGCAGCATGTTGGTGCGCCGGCCGACGCGGTCGGACAGCATGCCGAACAGCGGCTGCATGCACATGTACAGGAACAGGCAGCCGGTCATCACGTTGCTGGCCGTCTTGATCGACATGCCGGCCGAGTTCACGAGGTACTTCTGCATATAGGTCGTGAACGTGTAGAAGATCAGCGAGCCGCCCGCGGTGTAGCCGAGCACCGTGAAGAACGCGGCCTTGTGGTGGCGGAAGATCGCCGCCACGCTGCCCGCCTCGCCGCTGCTGCGCGACGCGGCCGTCGACGTTTCGTGCAGCGTGCGGCGCAGCAGCAGCGCGATGACCGCGGTGATCGCGCCGATCACGAACGGCACTCGCCAGCCCCACGCCTTCAGCTCGGCCTCGGTCAGGAACTGCTGCAGGATCACGACGACCAGCACCGCGAGCAGTTGCCCGCCGATCAGCGTGACGTACTGGAACGACGAGAAGAAGCCGCGCTGGCCCTTCAGCGCGACCTCGCTCATGTAGGTCGCGGTCGTGCCGTACTCGCCGCCGACCGACAGGCCCTGGAAAAGCCGGGCCAGCAGCAGGATCGCCGGCGCCCACGCGCCGATGCGCTCGTAGGTCGGCAAGAAGGCGATCACCAGCGAGCCGGCGCACATCATCAGCACCGAGATCACCATCGAGAAGCGGCGGCCGCGGCGGTCGGCGACGCGGCCGAACAGCCAGCCGCCGATCGGCCGCATCAGGAAGCCGGCCGCGAACACGCCGGCGGTGTTCAACAACTGCGCGGTCGGGTCGGACTTCGGGAAGAACGCCGGCGCGAAGTAGATCGCACAGAACGCGTAGACGTAGAAGTCGAACCATTCGACGAGGTTGCCACTGGACGCGGCGACGATCGCGAAGACGCGACGGCGCTTTTCTTCGAAGCTGTACTGGGGGCGCGCCGATTCGGGCGCTGCGTTGGAAGCGGTATCGAAAGAGGTCATGGAGAGGTTCGAATGTTCAGGCGGCGATCGGCGCGCCGCAGTCATCAGCTTCGGACGACGCCGAGCTCCTGGTAGAGGCGATCGACCAGCGCGCGCAGTTCGGCGAGCTCGGCCTGCATCGTGCCCTGTTGCGCGCGCAGCGCCGCGATCTCGCCGGCCGCGACGCGATCGGGCTCGCCGACCTCGGCCGCTGTGAGCGCCAGCGCCGACATGTCGACCGGCCCACCCAGCAATTGCGCCCAACGCGGCTCGCGCGCGCCCGGCGCCCGTGGCAGCTTGACGACCAGCGCCCCGCCCTTCTCCGCCGGCCGCTCGGCGAGCTCGTCGAGAAACGCCTCGACCGACGACAGGTCGGCGAAGCGATGCAGCCGCTCGCTGTTGGCGCGCAGCTCGGAGCCGGTCTGCGGCCCGCGCAGCATCAGCACCGCGAGCAGCGCGACCGATTGCGACGGCAGCCCGAGCGCGCGGCCGAGGTTGTGCTCGTAGCGCGTGACGCGCGAGCCGCTCGTTTCGAACACGAGGCTCAACGCGCGCAGCGCGTCGACGCTGGCCTGCACCTGCTCCTCGCTCGCATTGAGCACCGGGTCGCGCGCGGTCTTCTGATTGCAGCCCAGCGTCAGCGAATTCAGCGACAGCGGGTAGCTGTCTGGCACCGTGTGCGCCTTTTCGATCAGCACGCCGAGCACACGCAGCTCGAGCAGCGACAGCGGGCGCAACGTCATCTCGCCGGTGTAATCACAGTGCAAAGCCGTCGTCGGCCTGGATCACCGCGCCGTTGATGAAGTGGCTTTCGTTCGCGCACAGCATCATCAGCACGGTATCGAGATCGTCGGGCTGCCCGACGCGCTTGCGCGGCAGCATCTCGACGAGCTTCCTGCCGCGCTCGGTGGCCCACTGGTGGTGGTTGATCTCGGTGTCGATGTACCCGGGGCAGATCGCGTTCACGTTGATGCCGTACTTGCCCCATTCGAGCGCCATCGCGCGCGTCATGTGCACGACCGCGGCCTTGCTCATCGCGTAGACGCCGATTCGCGCGAGCGGCCGCAGCCCGGCCATCGAGGCGATGTTGACGATGCGCCCGCCGGTGAAGGTGCCGGGCGCCGCGCCCTGCGCGCGCGCGATCATGCGCTTGCCGACCTCCTGCGCGACGAAGAAGGCGCCCTTCGTGTTGGTGTTGAAGACGTAGTCGTACTCCTCGTCGCCCACTTCGGTGAGCGGCTGCGTCGCACCGACCCCGGAGTTGTTGATCAGGATGTCGATCGTGCCCATCTCGGTCTCGGCATGCGCCACGGCCGACCTGATGCTCGCGTGGTTGGTCACGTCGAGCGCGACGACGTGCGCATCGCCCCCTTCGGCCTCGATTTCGGCGCGCAGCGCCTTCAGCCGCTCGAGGCGCCGACTTGCCAGCACGACGGCCGCTCCGGCCTTGGCCAGCGTGCGCGCGAACTGCGCGCCCAGGCCGCTCGATGCCCCCGTGACGAGGGCCACGCGGCCCGACAGATCGATGTTGTAGCTCATGGTGAAACGCCTTCTTGTGCGGCTGTCGAGTGCGTCAAGAACGATAGCACGCGCCTCGTAGAATCTCGCGACGACAAATCGTTGTGGAAGCTCAAAGGGATCAGCCGCATGACCTCAGAAGAAATCCTCGCCCAGTACGGCCCGCGCGAAGCGATGGAGTACGACGTCGTCGTGGTCGGCGGCGGCCCCGCGGGGCTTTCGGCTGCGATCCGGCTCAAGCAGCTCGCCGCCGAACAGGGCAAGGAGATCTCGGTCGTCGTGCTCGAGAAGGGGTCGGAACCCGGCGCGCACATTCTCTCGGGCGCCGTGATGGACCCGCGCGCGCTCACCGAGCTGATTCCGAACTGGAAGGAGCTCGGCGCACCGCTGAACCAGCCGGTCACCGAGGACCAGCTGCTGATGCTCGGGCAGGTCAGCGCGATCAAGTCGCCGGTGATCCCCGATTGCTTCCACAACGAAGGCAACTACGTCATCAGCCTGGGCAATGTCGTGCGCTGGCTCGCCCAGCAGGCCGAAGGCCTCGGCGTCGAGATCTTCCCCGGCTTCGCCGCGGCCGAGGTGCTCTACAACGCGGACGGCAGCGTCAAGGGCATCGCCACCGGCAACATGGGCGTCGGCAAGGACGGCGAGCCGACCGGCGATTTCCAGCTCGGCATGGAGCTGCACGCGAAGTACACGATCTTCGCCGAGGGCGCGCGCGGCCAGTTGGGCCGGCAGCTGATCTCGCGCTTCAAGCTCGATGCCGGCAAGGATCCGCAGGCCTACGCGATCGGCGTCAAGGAGCTGTGGGAGATCGACCCCGCGAAGCACAAGCCCGGCCTCGTGGTCCACACGGCCGGCTGGCCCATGGACACCATGACCTACGGCGGCGGCTTCATGTACCACCTCGAGGACCGCAAGGTCACGCTCGGCCTCGTCGTCGGCCTGGACTACTCGAACCCGTGGCTCAATCCGTTCGAGGAGATGCAGCGCTGGAAGACGCACCCGAACATCAAGAGCTTCCTCGAAGGCGGCAAGCGCATCGGCTATGGCGCGCGTGCGATCACGGCGGGCGGCATCCTCAGCCTGCCCAAGCTCGTGTTCCCGGGCGGCGCGCTGGCCGGCTGCGAGGCCGGCACGCTGAACGCGGCGCGCATCAAGGGCAGCCATGCGGCCATCAAGAGCGGCATGCTCGCGGCCGAGGCGGCGTACGCCGCGGTCGTCGCCGGGCGCCAGCACGACGAGCTCACGGCGTATCCCGAAGCCTTCGACAAGAGCTGGCTGCGCGCCGAACTCGAGACGTCGCGCAATTTCAAGCAGTGGTTCAAGAAGGGGCTGTACGTCGGCGCGTTCATGACCGGCATCGAGCACTGGCTGCTGCCGCGGCTCGGCGTCAAGGCGCCGCCGTGGACGATCCATCGAACCGCGCCCGATCACGCATCGCTGAAGCCGGCGGCGGAGTGCCCGCAGATTGCGTACCCGAAGCCGGACGGCGCGATCACGTTTGACCGCCTCTCGAGCGTGTTCATCAGCAATACCAATCACGCCGAGAACCAGCCCGCGCACCTCACGCTGAAGGATGCGAGCGTACCGGTCAAGCTCAACCTCGCGAGCTACGCCGGCCCGGAGAGCCGCTACTGCCCGGCAGGCGTCTACGAGTTCGTCAAGAACGAGGACAACACCGACCGTCTGCAGATCAACGCGCAGAACTGCGTGCACTGCAAGACCTGCGACATCAAGGACCCGACGCAGAACATCGTCTGGGTCGCCCCCGAGGGCGGTGGCGGGCCGAACTATTCCGGTATGTAGCGCTCTAGGGCCTGTTAACGCTATGGGAGGGCTCGCGCCGCAGCCTGGCAGGGCGCAGGGCAAGGCGCACGCGAGGCCGCGTGCCCGCGGCACGCAACGAGCGTGCAACG
>Ga0070706_100000768_pt1 | contig 35921 bp, 63 predicted proteins | sample KBSK5501metaG_FD_65476 | JGI IMG/M metagenome (GOLD analysis project Ga0070706, IMG submission 65476) | Corn, switchgrass and miscanthus rhizosphere microbial communities from Kellogg Biological Station, Michigan, USA - KBS K5-50-1 metaG | ecosystem: Host-associated > Plants > Roots >... | reverse complement strand
GCGCCGCGGCGCACCAACCGCGACGGCTGGCGGCACCCCGTATTCGGCAACCGCGAGGTGTGGGTGGGCCAGCGCGGCAAGCCCGGCTGGTTCGACGACCCGATCCGGGCGCGGCGGGCCGCGTACCGGGCGGCCGTCGAACGTGCCGTCACCGACATGAGCGCGAGGATCAGAGGAGCACGATGAAGGTCACCTATGCGCCCGATGGCAGTGAGCCTCAGGAGTGGACCTGGGATCCCGGCGATGTTCGCCAGTCCGAGGCCGAAGCTATTCAGAAGCGGTTCGGGGGTACCTGGGACGACTTCGCCGCAGGGATACGTAGCGGTGATGCCAAGGCTCGTCGCATCTTGCTGTGGCACTTTCAGCGGCAGCAGCATCCGCAGCTTCGCTACGAGGACACCCCGGACTTCCGGATGCGCGAGCTGCGGGTCGAGTACGACCTGGACGAGTTGATCCAGATCCGTGACCGGGTGCTGAAGGCCGACCTGTCGAGCGACGAACGCGACGCGGTGCTGGCCGGCGTCGAATACGAGATCAGCGAACGTATTGGCGAGGTGCCTGAGCCGGTCGAGGTCGAGCCGGGAAAAGCCTCGAACGCCTCCGACTGAAGCACCTGGCGAACTTCGCGCACGTCCTGCACATCCGCCCGTGGGAGATCGGCTCCCTTCCTGTCGGTGAGTTTCTCGCGCTCTGCGACTGGCTCGACGACTACGGCCGCGACCGTGACGAGGAGGGCTGATGTCGGACACCTCGCTCGTCTTCAACCTGCTCGGCCGCGACAACGTCAGCAGGGTCCTCGGCGTAGTCCGCGGAGCATTCACCTCCGCAGGCCGTTCCGCGGAGGCCGCCATGAATCAGGCGAACGTCTCCACCGAGCGGCTCGACCGGCAGATCCAGGAGACCGAGCGGCACCTCGCGGAGCTCAACCGGGAGTTCGCGGCGACCGGCGACAAGACCCTGTTCGGCAAGATGGCCCGCGACCGGTCTCTACTGACGCAGCTGCGCCGAGTCCGCACCGAGATCGAGCAGACCAGCAGCAGCGGCAGGCGAGGCGGACTCTCCGGCTTCCTCGACGGCCTTGCCGAAGGGCCCGGGCTGATCGGCAAGCTCGCGTCTGCGCTGCAGGTGTTCTCGACTGCGGGGGACGCCGCGAGCGGGTCGGCGGCGCGCGCGGCAACGACAACGGCAAGCATGGCCAGCTCGGCGAGCGCTGCAGCGGGGCCGTATGCGCCTCTGGTTGCGGCGCTCATGGCCACCGAGGGTGCCTTGTTGGCTCTCGTCTCGGTGGGCCCGGCTATTTCCGTGCTCGGCGGGATTCTCGGCTCGCTGCCAGGCATGTTCACTGGCGGCATCGCCGCTGTGGGAACGCTGAAGCTCGGCCTGTTCGGCCTGGGCGACGAGTACAAGCGGCTGACGACTGCGACCGGCGGTTCGTCAGGCGCGGCGAAGCAGGCCGCGGCCGCCAACCGGGCCGTCGAGCAGGCGGCCCGGGCGGTCGCCCGCGCCGAACGTGACATCAAAGATGCGCAGAAGGACGCCCTGGAGGCGCAGCAGGCGATCAACGAGGCCCGCGAATCGGCGTCGAAGCGCATGCGGGACCAGGCGCTGGACCTCAAGCAGGCCCGATTGGACCAGAAAGACGCAACCGATGCGGTGGCCGAGGCTGAGGCTGGCGTCGCCAACGCGATGCGCACCGGCGACCCGATCCAGATCAAGAAGGCCAACGAGGCGCTCGAGGAAGCGAAGCTCGGGCTCGAACGGGCGAAGAACCGGGTCGACGACCTGACCGAGGCGAACGCCGAGAACGCGAAGAAGGGCGTCGAGGGCTCCGACGAGGTCGTTCAGGCGAAGAAGCGTGAGCAGGACGCCCGGCAGCGGGTGGCCGACGCGATCGAGGCCGAGAAGGAGGCCGAGGAGCGGCTGGCGGACGCCCGCAAGCAGCAGGCGTCCGGCGGTGGCGGCGGGGGTGGTGCGGGTCAGAAGATTACGAAGCTGGCGCCGGCGGCCCGACAGTTCCTCAACACCATCCTGAACCTGCGGCCAGCGTTCGAGCGGCTGCGCCTGGACGTGCAGGAGAAGTTGTTCGCCGGTCTGGGTGACCGCGTGCGGACGCTCGCGGAGCGGTGGATGCCGCAGCTGCACAAGACGCTGGGCGGGTTCGCGGGCACGTTCAACCAGATCGCTTCGACGTTCGTCGCGTCGGCGAGCAGGAAGTCGTTCATCGACAACATGGCGAAGGGCGCCGAGTCCGCACGCAAGGCCCTCGGTGAGATCGGCCGGGCGGTCGCCGGTCCGCTGGTCGACGCGTTCGGCCGGCTGGCCCGGGCATCGGGCCCGTTCCTCGAAAAACTGGGACACCTCATCGCTCGGGTGATCGAGAAGTTCTCGGCGTGGATCGCGAAGGCCGACGAGACGGGCGAGCTGGACAAGTTCTTCAAGGGCGCCGCGGACACCCTTTACAAGATCTGGCGCGTCGGTGAGGACGTTGTCAAGGTCATCGGCAAGTTCATCAAGATCATCTTCCCGGATGCGAAGAAGGGCGGCGACACCTTCCTCACCGGACTCGCCCTCACCCTCGAAGACATTTCGGACTGGCTGGACAACCCGAAGAACCAGAAGAAGATCCTCGACTTCATCGACGGCGTCAAAAAGATCGTGTGGTGGTTCCGCCACGCAGCCGACAAGATCTCCGACTTCAAGACCAAGGCCACCGCGACCTTCAACATCATCAAGGGCCGAATCGACTCTCTCGTCAGCGCGGTCAAGAACCTGCCCGGCCGGATCGGCAAGGCCGCTTCGGGCATGTTCGACGGGATCAAGAACGCGTTCCGGTCGGCCCTGAACTGGGTGATCGCCCGCTGGAACAACCTGTCATTCCGAATCCCCTCCGTCACCCTTCCGGTGCTCGGCACCATCGGCGGCGGCAGCCTCAACACCCCGAACATCCCCTTCCTGGCCCGCGGCGGCACCATCATGCAGGCAGGCTCGGCCGTGGTCGGCGACGCCGGCCCCGAGTTGCTGCACCTGCCACGTGGCGCCCAGGTGCAGCCGCTGCGCCCAGCGGCTGCCGGCGGTCGCGACGAGATCACCCTCAAGCTGGACTTCGGCGAATCGGAGTTCGGCCGCATGATGGCGAAGGCCGTACGCACTCAACCCGCAGTGGCTGCGGCGATCAAGTCTCGGCTCAAGGTCACCGTGACGGCGTAGATGGCGTTCCCGTCGACTCCGCTGCCGATCGTCGTCGGCATCGCGCCTGGAGCCAACCCGGTAAGCCCGACGGACTGGAACTTCACCGACATCTCCGACGACATCCGCGCGGCCGGCGGCGTGCAGATCCAGGTCGGCCGCCAGGACGAGTCCGACGACGTCGACGCCACCCAGGTCCGCGCGGTCGTCGACAACCGGTCCGGGAATTACACCCGGCTGAACCCGTCGGGTGCCTACTACGGGCAGCTCGCCAAAGGCACCCCGATCAGCGTCGCGGTGACCAGGATCAACGACACCTTCACGAGGAGCGGCGCGCTCGGCACCGACACCGACTCCGGGCTGACCTGGACAACCGTCGCCCTGACGTGGGCCACGACCGGCTCGGCCGCGACCAGCGCACTCAGCAGCGCAAACACGTTCAATCAGGCGACGGTCGATGCCGGCGGACACGACGTGGAGGTCACACACACCTCGTCATTGTCGGCGGTGACGACCGGTGCACAGTGGCGAGACGCCACCATCGTCCGCCGGGTCGACGACAGCAACTTCTACCGGCTCTACACCGAGTTCATGCCGGGCGGTGTGATCAACTGCAGGATCAACCGCGTTATCGGCGGGATCTCCACCAATTTGACCGACAGCATCGACGCCGGGGTCAGCTACAGCGCCGGCACGGTCATCAAGACCCGCGTGCGGGCAGTCGGCGCAAGGTTGCAGATCCGGGCCTGGCTCAACTCCGGTACAGAGCCGACGACGTGGACGTGCGAGGTCGACGACGACGAACTCACCGGCACCGGCGTGGGCCTGTACGAGTGGCGCACCAACGGGAACACGAATGCCGGCACGCTCACCTGCACCATCGACAACTTCCGATCCGACGTCATCCGAGCCATAACCCCGGTACCTGAGTGGCCGGTCCGGTGGGACCAGTCTGGCCGCGACGTCACCGCGCCGATCGCTGGCGCCGGCATTCTGCGCCGCCTGTCGCAAGGCCAGTCCGCGCTCCGCTCGCCGATGTACCGACAGCTACCACTCTGGCTGCCGGCCGGGTTCTGGCCGCTCGAGGACGGCTCGGACTCGACCGCGGCATCGTCGGCGGTTCCCCGCGTGCCTGCCGGGATCTGCAACGACGTGACGTTCGGGGCCGACAGCCCGCCCGGCGCAGCCGGCGCGATCCAGCTGAACAACACGGCCTCGACGGTCGTCTGCAGGATCCCGAACTCGCCGGACACGGTGGACGGCTACACATTCATGGTCATGTTCAAACAGAGCGCGGCCGTCGTGGCGGACGCGACGATCTGCCTGCTCGACGCGACCGGCACCGTCACGAAATGGCAGCTGGTCACCGCGGCCGGCGGCGCCGGCGTGAAGTTCAACGGGTTCGACTCTTCGGGTGCCGCGGTGGTGTCCACGGGCGCGGCCGGGTGGGGAACGGTGGATCCCACCCGGTGGACCGCGATCCGGCTGATGGTCACCGTTTCCGGCGGCACCGTGACCTGGGAGGCGGCCTGGAACAACGCGACCAACCCCATTTTCACCGGAACCAGCGGCAGTTACAGCGGCAGCGCCAACAAGCTCACCGGCGCCACCCTGACGGGCCTGGCCGGCATGTCCTACTCGATGCTGTGGCTCGGTGCCAACAACTTGCCGTTCGTCAACTACGCCTTCTACAACGTCGAGTCAGGATTCGCGGGCGAGCTTGCAGGTGACCGGCTGGCCCGCCTGTGCGAGGAAGAGGGCATCCCGCTCACGGTCATCGGCGACACAGCGAACACCACACCGATGGGCGTCCAACTCCCGGCGACCCTGCTTGATCTGCTCCGGGAGTGCGAGGACGCCGACCAAGGCGTGCTGCACGAACGCGGCGCCGGCCTCGGCTACCTGACCCGGGTCGCCCGGTACGTGGCGCCGGGTTCGTCGCCGACAATGACCCTGGATTTCGCTTCCGGGCACATCGCAGCGCCGCCGGAACCTACCGACGACGATCAGCGGGTCCGGAATCAGATCAAGCTGCGCCGCCCGGCCGGCGTCGGTGAGGTGACCGCCGAGTCCGAGAACTCCATCGCCGCTTCGGGCGTCTACTCCGATGACCTCAGCGTCAACGTCGGCGCAGACATCCTGCTCGACTACCACGCCTACTGGCGCTTGCACCTGGGTACCTTCGACGGCCTGCGCTGGCCGCGCATCACGCTCAACCTCGCCCGCAACCCGTCGCTGATCGCCGCTTGGCTGAAGATGCGGATCGGGTCGCGGCTCACGATCGCCAACCCGCCGTCGGCGGTGGCTGGGGCCTCGCTGGATCTGATCGTCGAGGGCTGGACCGAGACCCTGACGGACTACGGCTGGGACGTCGACCTGGCGTGCTCGCCGGCGAGCCTGTGGCGGGTCGGCGTGTACGACTCGGCGAGCTCGCCGGCCGACTCGACCAGCACCACGCTGGGCGCCTCCCGGGACGCGACGCAGACGTCCTGGACGTTCTCGACAGTCGACGTAAAAGAGGTGTGGTCGACGACCGGCACCCCGTACGACGTGGGGATCCTCGGCGAGCGGGTCACCGTCACCCTCATGGGCGCCGCGTCCGGGTCAGGCCCATACACGCAGACAGCGACCGTGACGAGATCGGTCAACGGCGTGGTCAAGGCTCACGCGTTCGGCGAGGCAATCACCCTCTACACGACCAACTACTACGGAGTGTGAGCCGTGGCCTCAGGCGACCCGATTACGTGGGCCGACGTCGCGACGCGGATCACCGATTCGCCGCTGACATCTGACTCGACGACGTGGACCGCCACCGAATCGGGCGCCCTGATCACCGTGACACCGTCGCTGATCACCGGCAGGCGTTACGCCCTCAACTTCTTCGGGAACATCTCATCGGACGTGCCGGCTGACACCGCCATCTTGCGGATCCGTGAGGATTCCGCAGCCGGAACACAGATCCAGTTCGCCCCGATCTACCTGAACACCACCTCCGCCAACGGATACGCGCTGAGCATGTACGTCGAGTACACCGCCGTCGCGACCGGAGCGAAGATCTTCGTGGTGACCGGGCAGCGCACGGTCGGCACCGGCACCGCCCATCGCATCCGCGCATCGTCGTCGCGGCCCGCGTATCTACGCGTCGACCGGATCGTCAGCTAGGAGGATCGATGTCCTGGCCCGCCACTCTGACGCTGGTCACCGTCGCCATCCGCTTCGACACGCCACCTTCCGGCGGCGCCGTCGGCAGGGTCGTCTTCCGGATTCCGCGGCCCCTGACCGGCGCAGCCGACGGCAGCGTCGTGCCGCCGGTCCCGCAGACCGCCTACCTCGCCGCTGACGGCACCGCGTCGATCCAGTTGCCAGCGACCAACGACCCGCAGTGGACGCCGTCCGGCTGGGCGTACACGGTTACCGCGCACGTTGGCGGCGCCACGATTTCCGGCACGCTGCAGCTCGACTACCAGACGACCAGCGTGGAACTGGCCGACCTGATCCAGTGGGACGGCGCCGCGACATCCGGAGTCACCTACGCCACCCTCGCCCAGCTTGCCGAGAAGGTTGCGAAGACCGGTGACACGATGACCGGTGATCTGACCGTGCAGGCCGACCTCAGCATCGACGACGGCGTGCTGAGGGTCAACGGCGGCCCGGGGACGTTCCGGCAAATTCAGTACGGGTCCGGGGCCTCCGAGGCTGCCACACGTTGGTCATTCCACGTCAACAACACCGCCGAGGCCGGAGGCAACGCTGGATCCAACCTGCGGATCGTGCGTTATTCCGACGCCGGTGAAGCGCTCGACGCGCCGCTGGGCATTGAGCGGGCAACGGGTGCGGTCAGCCTCGAAACCTCCCTGAGCGTGGCCGGCGTCGACTTCCGGCAGGCTACTGCACACCCCCGGCCGGTCGACCACGGCCTGACCGGCTGGACCTTCGACCCGGCGCAGATCCAGGCGGGCACCGTCCAGCCGACCGCCGGGCTCGCCCAGGTCGCCCGGATCCGTGTGCTGTCGTCGGTCGTGTCCAACATCCACCTCTATTTGACCGCAGGCGGCAGCAACCTGACCGCGGGCCAGTGCTTCGCCGCGCTCTACAACGACGCCGGGGCACTCCTCGGCGCGGGCGCGGTCACCGCCGACCAATCCACCAACTGGGCCACCAGCGGCTACAAGACCTGCGCGCTGTCCGTCGCCCAGGGCGTCACTCCATACACCTGGTACCGCGTTCTGTGGTGGTTCCGAGGCACCACAGGGCCAACGCTGGCCCGGGCCGCCGACATCTCGGCCGCCGTCCTCAATGCGGGAATGAGCGCGCCGACGCTGCGCTACTCGACCGCGGACGCCGGGCTGACCACCGCGGCACCGTCCAACATTGGCACGCAAACGGGCAACCCGACTGCATGGTGGGTGGGGATTTCATGAGGATCACATGGCTCGCCGACGTCCTGCGCACCGCCGGCCTCGAGGTCGTCGAGCACGCCGGCTGGCAGACCCGGGAGCGCCCGGGCGACTGGTCGCCGCGGTTCATCGTCGCGCACGCCACCGCGGCGCCGTCCGGCCAGGCCGACGACACGCAGGTGCGGATCGTCCGCGACGGCCGCGCCGACCTGCACGGGCCGATCGCGAACGCCTGCATCGACCGGTCCGGCCGCTGGCACGTCCTCGCCGCGGGCCGCTGCAACACCACGATCACCGGAACCGCCGGGCCCTTCGAAGGGCAGGGCAACACGCACGCGCTGGGCATCGAGGCCTGCAACGACAACGCCAGCGAGCCGTGGCCGGCCGTGCAGTACCAGGCGTACGCGACCGGCGTCGCCGCGATCTGCCGCCGCATGGGCTGGCCGGAGTCCCGGGTCGTCGGCCACCGCGAGCACACCCCGGGCCACAAGACCGACCCGACGTTCGGGATGAACGCCTTCCGCGCGCTGGTGCGTGAGCGGATCGAGGATGGAGATGACATGCCCAGTGCTGAAGAGATCGCCGCGGCGGTCTGGGCCCACAAGCTGTCGAACGGCTCCTCCGCCGGCGGCGTCGCGGTCACCCTCGACGCCCGAACCAACGCGACCACGAACGACCAGCTGCCCGCCGTGCTGGCCGCGGTTGGGCAGGACAAGCTGACAGCCGCGGTGAGGGCCGCGCTCCCGACTGGCGTGGTTACCGTGACCGACGAGCAGCTGACCGCGGCCATCCTCGCCGCGCTGCGCCAGCTCGCGGCGTCGGGCGCGTGACCACGACGCCCGGCGGTGGCGGAGTGCTGATCACCCTGGAGGTCATTTACCAGCAGCTCATCGCGCTGACTTCCCGGGTCGACACGGCGCTGTCCCGGCATGAACGCACCGAGCAAATGGTCGCCGAGCACGATGTCGAGCTGCGGCCGCTGGCCGGCGCGGCGGACCGGTTGCATGACCACGAGGCGCGGCTTCGGGCGATGGAGCGACGTCAGTGGCCGCTCGCCTCGCTGGCCGTGCTGCTGCCGCTCGCGTCGTTGATCGCCGCGATCCTGATCGCGGTCTACAAGAAGTAGGCGCGTCCAGGAGGGACCAGGAACGCCGGGCGCGTCCGCCAGCTCTAGCCGGTCCCTCCCGGGCGACTCGGTCTCCCGTCGGAATCCGTGCCGCCAGCCTACGTCTCGACCCACTCGCCGCCGAACGTCCGCATCCACCTCGCGGCCGTGCGCCGGGCGTACCACTCGGCGTGCTTCGGCCCGTACGCCCGGGCCGCCGGCTCGACGGCGCCGTAGCAGCGCACATACCAGCGGCCGTCGCGCAGCTCACCGATCGCGACGCCGACCATGTCCGGGTCCCACTCGCCGGCGTTGCGCCACCGCTGCCGCTCGGCGTGCGGTTCATGCGCCAGGTCGACCCGCTCCACATCCCCACTCTGCACCAGGAGGGCATCATGCTCGCTCGCATCCGCAAGGCCGTCATAGCTGGGCTCGGCGCCGGAGTCGCCGCCGGCATGGCCGTCGTACTCAAGGCCGGCACCATCGACGACGCAACGATCGGCCAGGCGCTCGGCGCGTTCGCCGCCGCGGCGGCCGCTGTCGGCTGGGCGACCTGGCGTACGCGGAACGCCGAGGCGTAGCCCGCGCGGCGCCACCGTAGCGCCACCCTCTGACAAACCGCGCCGCCCCTGACCTTCGGGTCGGGGGCGGCTTTCGTCGCGTCTGGCGTCAGTCGTTGCAGGAGCCATACGCCTTGCTGTAAGCCGGGTCCGCCGCAGCTTCCTTCGTGGCGCGGTACTTTCCGTTGCCGAATCCCCATCCGGCCGGGGCGCCTGTGTTGGCGTCCACCTGGAACAACTTCCGGCCGTCAGTGCAGTCAAAGGAGCCCACGAAGATGGTATTGCCAGCGGGGCCTTTGCAACCGTTCATGGCCTTCTTGGCATCGATAACCTTGCCCGGCAGGAACACGTCTTTGCACGCTGGCAAGGCGGCCTGCGCGGCCGCGGCCGAGGCGAAGGCATCGACGGTCTCAGGGTTCGCGATCGTTCCGACCGGCGCGGTTTCCCGCTGGTAGACGAGCCATCCGACGCCAGCTAGCGCGACGAGCGCGACGGCGAGTGCCGCCCAGGCGAGCGGGTGGATCCTTCCGCGCCGCGGCGGCGCCCAATCTCCTCGCGGCGGGTGCGGGTCGTAGCCGTGCATGACGGGCGGCTTGTGGGGCTCCTGCTGCTGGGGCGGGTAGGTCATGGCGTCCGATCTCCCTGTGACGAGGCCATCACAGGGTGAGGTATGGACGCGTGCGGGTCGAGCGTGGGGGAGACAGATCGGATGATCGTCGGTGCGATGTGGACGATCGGTGGGCGCGCTCCCCACGGGATGAAACGTGTCAAAAGGATCGAGAAAGGAAGGGGCCGAAGCCCCACCCCTCACTCCTCACCCTCGGCGGTGAGCCACTCGCACCGGCACTTCGCCTTGCCGCTCTCGAGGGCCTGGATGATCCGGTCCAGGATGGTCACTCCGGCGATGTCCTCGTCGAAGTTCCCGGTCTCGTAGGCGATGCCCCGCTCGGCCAGGTCCTCGATGATCTCCTCGGCGAGCCACTGGAAGCATCCGAGTTCGTGTCCGTGGGTTTCGGCCTGGTGGGCTTCGGTCTCTTGGGTGGTCTCGGTGATCGTCATTTCCGTCTCCCTTGTCTCTCGCTTGCTTATGAGACAAGTCTATAGCGCGCTATAGCTCATGTCTATAGCGCGCTATAGAGTGGCACATATTGGCCCTGACCTGCGCCTCAGCGCCTCCCGTCGCGGATCTGGTAGAGCCGGGCCTCCTTCAGTCCGGCGGCCTCGGCGATCGTCTTGCGGCTCACCGCCGTCGTCATCAGGGTCCGCACCATCTGATCTCGCTTCGCCGTCAGCGCTTCGACGGCCTCGGCCGCCCGGCGCAGCTCGGCCGCGGTCTCCTCCAGGTCGGCCAGAACGCGGCTCTCCGCCGTGGAGTTCAGGCCATGGCGGTAGCCCTCACTGATCGCGTCGGTGACGACCTGGACGCCGTCGGCGGTGAGTGTCTGCGCGCCGGCGTCCCACAGGTCCGCGTCGTCGCTGATCTGGTCGACATAGGTGGCGACCAGCTTGCGTGCGGGGTCGGTCGGGATGTCGTACCTCGCGGCGGTGGTCTGAGCCAGGTCTTCGATCGTCGTCATGACCTGACTCTATAGCGCGCTACACCCCATGTCTATAGCGGGCTAGAGATCCTTTAGGAAAGGGCTTACCTCTCGCCCTCCGGCTCGTTCAGTTCAGGCCGGCGCTCCGAGATCCACCGCTCGACGTCCGACGTGCGCCACACCTGGCCCATCGCGAGATGCGCCATCGGTTCGGGGAAGTCGCGGCGGCTGGTGATTTGGTAGGCGCGCTGCCGAGTCACCCTCAGCCGTTCGGCGATCTCCGCCGCGCCCATCACTTCCGCCATGACGATCACGCTATGGGTGTGCCACTTGTCGGCTACGTAATATCGCAACTCCTAGTCACAGCTACTTGGCAAGCTGTAAAGTGCCTCCCCTGAGGTGGCGGGCTCTCACCTGGGCTTGGGGCAGGACCCGCGCTCTGCCCGCCGCCTCACCCTCGGGTGAGAGCGAGGCGACATGCGAGACCTGTACCCCAAGCACGGCCCTCGGCGGCGCTGGTACGCGCCCTGGCGCCCGGTCTGCCGGTGCGGACTGGAGGCCTACCCCTGCCACGTCGAGCGCATGCTGGCCCGCGCCGAGCTGGGCGACGCGGAACGGCTCTACGCCGACGGCCTGGCCTACGCCAGGGAGTGGCAGGCAGCCGAACGGCGCCGGTGGCGGGGTGCGCGATGACCGCCGAGCTCAACGTCAACGTTCCGCATTCCGGCCGCCGCTACGACTACCTGCTCGGCGGCAAGGACAACTTCGCGGCCGATCGGGCGTCCGCGGATCTGCTGCGCGAGGAGCTGCCGCAGATCAGGACAGCGATACGTGAAAACCGCGAGTTCGTGCTCCGCGCCGTGCGCTACCTGGCAGCCGAGGCCGGCGTCCGGCAGTTCCTCGACATCGGGTGTGGAATGCCCACGGGCGAGAGCGTGCACGACGTCGCCCAGGCCGCCGACCCGGCCGCCCGGGTCGTGTACGTCGACAACGACCCGCTGATCATGGCGCACGCGCGGGCGTTGCTGACCGGCAACGGCGTCGGCGACGTCGGGTACCTCGAAGCGGACCTGATGGCCCCGCGGGAGATCATCTCCGCGGCCCGGTTGCCCCTCGACTTCTCGCGGCCGGTCGGGGTGCTGCTGTGCGCGGTGCTGCACTTCATCGAGGACGACGCCGAGGCGGCGGCGTGCGTGCGCGAGCTGGTGGCCGCGCTGCCGTCGGGCAGCTACGTGGCGATCTCGCACGCGACTGTCGACCCGCTGCCGGTCGATGTCCGCGCGAAGGTCGAGGAGATGGTGAGTTCAGGCGCCCATGGCCCGTTCCGGGCGCGGACCTGGGATCAGGTCGCCGGCTTCCTTGCCGGGCTGGAGCCGGTCGAGCCGGGGCTGGTGTCGACGTCGCAGTGGCGGCCGTTCGGGGATGTCGTCAGCGATCCGGAGGCGCTGGCGTACGCCGCGGTGGCGCGCAAGCCGTGAGCCGGCGGGGCCGCGCTAGGCGTCGCCCTCGGGCTCCTCGGCGATGACCTTCCGGTTCGCCGCGATCCACTCCTCGACTTCGTCCTGGAGCCAAACGGCGCCGCGGCGCAGGGTGTCATCGGCGGGGTCGGGGAAGCCCTTGCGGTGCATGAGTTCGTAGGCGCGGGTTCGGCCGACGCCGAGGGCGTCGCGGATCTCCGCGGCACCCCAGAGTCGGATCCTGCGCATGTCGCTGACGGTAGGGGTGTCCACCCTGGACGATCACCCGGGGCGGATGCACCGGGCAGTTGATCACTTGACGCGCGACATGATGCACGACACGAGACGGATTCGCAATAGGTAGTGGACAGGTGTTCGAAGTCGGTACGAACGCTTGAAGGTCGTTCGTATTTCCGCAGGTAACTTCACCGATTTGACTATTCGGATCTGATCACTGACGCGCTGTGATGGTTCCTTCACGGATGAAACCTCACGGGGAGGATCAACCCATGATCAGCGCCGCAATCTACGTCCCGCCGGACGCCCCGCTCGACGGCATCCATGCACGTAGATGCCACGATCGCGTGATCCAATGCGACTACCGGCTCGTCGCCATCCTGCGCACCTGGGAACACCTCGACCGCGCCATCCGGAACTACGGCATCCAGGTCATCATCTCGGCCTGTGAAGCCATGCTGCCTGACCGGTACCGATCACATGTGGCCATCGACCTAGCGGCAGAGTGAGCGATTCTCGCGCTGCAGGACCCAGCGAGACATTGGGGGATACACCCGTGACTAGGGCCTTGATCTTCGTTCCGCCAAACCCGGACGAGGCCACCTCAGCCAACTTCGCCCGGCACGTCCACCGTCGCGGATACCAGCTCGCCGGCAGGATCAGCGACTGGGCCAGCGCCGTTCAGGCGATGACCGACCGGATCGTCTCCGTCGTCGTCGTGGCCTGCAACGTGCATTACTCCCGCACCTACCGGGCGCCCGGGACGACGACAGTGCCGATCCCGCTGCAGAAGACCACGCAGGCGGCCGGCCGGCACAGGCGGCCGCTGTCGCCCCGTCTGGTGGGCTCGGGGCTGATGGCGGTGACCGCAGGGGTCGGACTGGCCTGGACCGGCCTGCAGATCGGGGAGGTGGATGCTCAGTGGCCCTCCTATGCGCTGGCGTCGACGATGGTGGGCAGCTGGGTGCCGTACGTCGGCTGGATCGTGGACCGGGCTTGGCGTGAGGACGTTGCCGTCGCCGAGTTGCACGGCCAGATCGTGGGGGAGAGGGACGGCTACTCGACCGGGTTCGTTGACGCCATCATGATGCGGTCGCCCTGAACGGATTCCCCTACCAGTCCCCTATGACGGTTCAGGCCCGGTCATCAGACCGGGCCTGACCTGCATCTGGGTAGATCGAACTATGGTGCGGAAGAGGGGACTCGAACCCCTATAGCCCTGCAGGTCAGGGGGTCATGCTGCGCGCTGACCTGCTAGTTGTTCCTCGTCGTTCCCCGTTGTTCCCCGTTGTTCCCCGTCGGTTTCCCCTAGGATTCCCCTAAAGTCGATCTTGGCGAGGGAGGCCGACGTGGCGGCCGTGATGTTCTCGTCGACGACCGGCAACAGGTGCCCGTACATGTCGCTGGTGACGGAGATCGACGAGTGCCCGAACCGCCTCTGGATGCCGGTGAGCGGGATCCCCTGGGAGATCAGGTGCGCGGCATGGGTGTGCCTCAGATCGTGGATTCGCAGCCCTTCCAACCCGGCCGCCGCGGTCGCCCGCAACCACACCTGCTTCCAGAACTTCCGCTGCCGCAGCTCGGCGCCCTCCGGCGCGCAGAACACGTGCGCGTCCCGATGCCGCATGCTCACGAGCGGCACCACCAGCTCGGCCACCTCCGGTGGGTACGTCACCGTGCGCCGCGAGTGCTCCGTCTTCGGCGGCCCGATCACCAGCGGCGCGCCACCTGACAGCTCGTGCCGGGTCTCTTCCACGCGCAGCGCGCGGGCGAGCACGTCGACGTGCTGCACGCGTAGCCCGGCCATCTCCGACCAGCGGATCCCGGTCGCCACCATCAGCACGATCATGGGCCGCCAGTGCGGCGGCATCGCGGCGACCAGGCGGCCGATCTCAGCGTCGTCGAGATACCGGCGCTCCTTCATAGGCGTCTTCGGAAGGCCGGTGCGGTAGCACGGATTCGACCGGATCAGCTTGTTGTCCACCGCGGCCTGGAACAGCGAGTAGAGCACGCCGTGCGCGTTGCGGACCGTCTTCGGGGCCAGCGGCACCCGGTTGAAGTCCTCGTCCTCCGGGTCGCCGGCGAGCAGCTGCGCCACCCAGCCCGTGACGATGAGGCGGTCCACCTCGCCGACCTCAAGTTCGCCGAGCAGCGGGATGATGTGGTTGCGCAGCCGGGCGCCCTCGCTCTTCGCCGATCCTGGCGTCAACCGCGGCAGGTGGGTGGGCCACCAGATCTCGGCGAACGCCTCGACGGTCACCTTCCCGGCGCGGGGGTCGATGTAGATGCCCTGGATCTTCTCGCCTTCGAGGACCTTCATGACGTTCTTGGCGGCGGTCTTCGTGGGGAAGCCGGACTCGACGGTGACCTTCCTGCCGGCGACCAGGTCTCGGATGCGGTAGGTGGGCCCGTTCTTCTCGACCCACACGGCTCAGCCCTCGCGCTGCTTGGAAAGCTCGATCATCGTTTCGAAGTCGGCGATCCGTTGCTGCCGGTCGCGTTCGCGCCGTTCGCTCAGTTTGCGCAGCATTACCTGCCGCAGCTCGTCATCGACGGGCGCGCGCATGATCAGCGCGACCTCTTCGTCCTGCACGGGCGCGGCCGGCTGTCCGCTGCTGCCCGCGGCGCGGAGCGCGTTCTCCGGGTCGTCGCCGAGCGCGAGGGCGATGCGGCGGACGCTGTCGACGGTGACGCCGGTGTCGCCCTTGATCCATCTGAAGATCGTTGCCCGGTTGACTCCGGAGTCCCGGGCGAGGCGCGCGACGCTCCAGCCGGACCGGTCGGTCATCCGGCGTAGGTAGCCGGCCCAGTCTTCGACCGGGCGGGAAGCGTCGCTCATACGCATACGGTATGCGGTGTCTGAGCTGCAACGGTACGTCCCGGGCCGTCGCCTTTTAGCGTCGCTTGGTTTCGTTGTTTTTCCGCGACGGCTCGCTTGCGCGTTCGACGCGTAGAGCGTGCTCATCCTCTGCGCTCGCATGTTCGACCCCCATCGATAACGTCGCCTTAGAGCGACGGTACCTTGCGAACGGTCTAGATCACACCTCGTACGAACGGATGAAAACGACGCCAGAAGGCGTCGTCTCTTGCGTCGCAAAAATGCGACGTCTAACCTCGCTCCCATGACAGCGACGCAAAATAGCGACGCAGAGCCGCGAAGAGGCGACGTCGTCGTCCGACTGCGAGTCGCCGAGTACGACAGGCTCGCCAAGGCCAGGGGCGCAACCACCGTCGTCGCGGCCGCCGCTCTGCACGAACTTCCCCGTACGACCCTGTTCGACTACCGCTCCGGGCGGAAGACGCCACACCTGCCTACCGCAATGCGAATGGCCAACGACCTCGGCGTCCCAGTGGAAGCGATCTTCGAACTGAGGCGCCCAGGGACCGCGGCATGAGCGACCACATGTTCACCGTCAAGGAAGCCGCGGACTACCTGCGCATCCCGGTGAAGACGCTCTACAAGCTGACCGCCGCGCGCGCTGTGCCATTCACCCGGCCCGGCGGCACCAGGCACATCCGCTTCACCCAGGAACACCTGGACACCATCGCCGCCAACGGCGAACAGCGGGTCATCTCGGCGCCGACTCGGCTGCAGGTTGTCGCGAGCCGGACGGCCCGAGGCAACGCGACAGGGCCGCGGCCGCCGGCCGGACCACCGCCGACGCCGAAGCCGCCGAAACCGAAGGCTGCTTCCGATGCAGCGGGGCGTGCAGCATGACCGACCTCGCCATGGCCAGGGCCGACAAGGCGATCTCCGCTGCCCAGCGCCGAGCCGAGCGCATCCGCGTCGGCATGCATTCCTTCATCGCCACCCGCCGCGAGATCGCCACCGCGTACGCCGAGCGCGACTGGGTGACCCTCGGCTACCGCTCGTTCGACGAGTACGTCGACTCGGAGTTCAGCGAGACGCGGCTGAAGCTGTCGCCCGAGGATCGCCGGGACGCGGTTGGCGAGCTGCGCCGAGCGGGCATGAGCCAGCGCGCGATCGGCTCGGCGCTCGGCGTCGACGCGGCCACGGTGAATAGGGACCTGCGCACTGTTGCAGATGCAACAGTGCCGGACCGGATTACCGGCATCGACGGCCGCGAGCAACCCGCGAGCCGTCCGAAGTCTCCCGAGCCGGGTGCCGTCCCGTCGGCTGCTCAGCCCGGCCCGGTTGAGCCGGCTTCTGCGGCGGATGCCCCCGCGCTGCCGCAGGAGCCGGACCGGGAGCTGGTGCTCGCGACTCTGCCCCGCAGCAAGGCGACGGCGGTTCGGCTGGGTGTGCTCGCTGAGTGGCTCGGTATGGACCGTGAGGCGTCGATGCGCCCGCTGCGCGAGCTGCTTGAGGAACTGCTCGGGGCGGGTGAGGTCGGCCGGACGCAGGGCGAGCACACGCTGGTCTGGTGGGCGGTGGGCCCCGGCTCGGAGTACATCGCGGACCCGGCCGAGCGGATCGCTGCGGTGGCGGAGGTCGCGCCGGAGTTCGTGAAGCCGGTCGACCCGGACGTCGTCCCCAACCCGACCCCGCCGGCAGCGTTCACGGCGCGGCAACGCGAGGACATCGCGGCCGAGGCCGAACGGATCCGCATGGTCGAGCACGCCCGGCGTAAGGCCGCGTCGCTTGTCTCTGACGTCCGGGAGCTCGTCAACGCGGTCGTGGGTGGCGTGCTTCTCGGCGAGACCGGCCTGATCACCCCGCAGATGGTCGCCGACGTCCGCGCGCTCGCCGACGTCCTCGAAAACCGCATGGAGGCAACGGCATGAACGGCGAGCAGGCGTACCGGTTCGCGTTGGCGAACGCCGCACGGAACACAGACGGGAGCATCGTCGAGCGGTCGCTGGTCGAGATGGTGGCTCACGCGATCGACTTCGACGCCGAGAAGGAGCGCCTCGGCCTGGCGCAGCGGATCGTGTCGCACCGCAAGCGGCCGGGCCAGACGATGCCGGCCGGGAAGGTGGCGTTGCCGGGGCTCGGGCTGTGCGAGTTCGAGCCGGACCGGCTGGTCGCGGACGACGACGGGAACGTGGTCGAGAACGGCCGGGCGATGGAGCGGCACAAGAAGGCGGAGGCGCGCCGGTCGGCGGCCGCGGCGGATCGCGCGTTGGACCGGGCCCGACAGGACCAGGCGGAGGCGGACCTGATCGGGGCGTGGACGGTCGAGCAGCAGGCCGCCGGCCGTGACCCGCAGACGTTGACGTTCGAGGCGTGCGTCCGCGAGCTGGGCTTGTTGGGCGAGGACGTGGCCGAATGAGCGCCGCCAGCCACATGCCGAAGCCGCCTCCGCCGCCTCCGCCGCCGAATCCGCCGTTGCCGCCGCGGGTCCTGCCGCCGGCGCCGTCGCATGCCGGCCATTTGCCCCCGGCCCGCCGGGACCCGATGGAAGCCAGGTCCCGCAGCTTCCCCGCGGTCGCTACGCCCGGCGGGCCGGGCTCGTTCGCGCTGCCGTCGACGCCCCGGCCGCCGCGGTTCGGCACCTGACGTAAGGAGCGGGCTCGCCGCGTCACCGGCAGAGCCCGCCAACCGGATCAAGACCAACTTCTGAAAGGACCGATCCGATGACCACGAACGTACAGGCCGAGGGCCTGACCGGCTACCTGGCGACGGCTGCCGAGCTGCGCCGCATCGCTGCGGCGCTCGCCGATCTGCCGTCCCCGACAGAAGCGCCGCCCTACGTCAGCCTCACCTTCATTCCGAACAAGGGCGATACCACCGAGGAGACGGTAGCCATCATCGACGCCCTCGCCCGGGCGGTAACCGGCAAGGAGGCGACGACCGAGCGGTCCGGCGGCTCCTGGTACCACCTCGCGCGCAGCTCCAACGCCAAGATGTACCTGACTGTGCAGGGCGAGGTCCCGGGTCCGCCCGATGAGCGCGACGCCGAGTTGGTCCGCCTGCGCGCCGAAAACGAACGGCTGCGCGCCGCTGGCCTGGCCGCTCCGAACTACGGCTGCGGCGACGAGGCCCGACGGCCCGCGCACGGAACCTCGTACGGCCCGCAGGGGCCGATCGAGGAGGTTGCCACCGAGGAGCGCTGCGAGCACTGCGGCGAGCCGATGGCGCTGATCCGGTCGGGCGCGGTCGGACACGTACCAGGCGAGGCATGCGATCCCGCTCCTGAGTCCCACGTCTTCGGCTGCGACGGGGACCACGAGGACCGCAGCGATTGCCCGGACGCGTGATGGCCGCCGTCGAGCGTTGCCCCGACTGCCGTGAGGTGGGCTGCCCGTTCCGGCACATCCCGCAGGCTCACCGGCCGCGCCGCCGCTGGCGTTGGTTCGGCCGCGGCCGGCGCGACTGACCTCCGGCGCGGCCTTCCCCCCGCCGCACCGACCGCCGGGCGCCCCCCCCCGTTACGCCCCGGCACCCGGCCCGGGTCGTCCCGCCAGACGGCCCGGGCCACCCCGAACTTCAGCTCAACTTCAGCTCACGAGGGACCTAGAGATGACTTTGGAACTGTTCCGTTCCGCCGACGACCCCGAGACGCGGGTGATGTTCTGGCAGACCGACGAGACCGCGGTGATGCGCCGCGATGTCGGCGAGGAGACCCGGGTGATGCGGCCGTTCCTGGCCGAGGCGCCGGTCTCCCCGATCCCGCGCTACGTCACCGACCAGCACGCCGCACTTGAGGTGCCGGCGACGATTGCAGATGTCACGCCGCGGTCGTTCGGCCCGCAGGCTCCGCCGCCGCCGAGCCCGCGGCCGCCGCTTCCTCCGCCGCCGGACGACACCTATCCGCCGATCGGTCCGGCGCCTCAGCCGCCGCCGACTCCGACTCCGACGCCGGTTCCGCCGCCCGCGTGGATGGGCGAGGTGGCCGAGTTCAAGCCGGTGCGCACCCGGCCGGAGGGCCGCTACGTCGGCCGGCGTCGGGCTCCGGTTCCGGTGTGGGCGCTGCTGCTGGCCGGCCTGGGTTCGGGTGTGGTCGGCGGGGCGCTGTCCACGTGGGCGGTGCTGGCGCTGGCCGTACTGGGGGTGACCCGGTGACGCTCAGCACGGACATCTACGTCCTCGACCGGATCGCGGTCCCCGAGCTGTTCCGCTTCTGCCAGGAACTGCTCACCAAGTACGACGACCGTCCGGATGGTGAGCGGCAGGCGCCCGACCAGCAGGAGTCGCGTGACGGCGAGAGTTGGCGCGGGGACGGCTCCCGGATGCTCCGCAACGAGATCGGCCAGGGCCTGCCCGCGATCCTCGGCATCCACTATCGCCCCGACGGCGCGTTGGCCACAGCCGAACAGGCAGCCTCGTGCACTTCGGGCTGCGATGCCGACGAGGGCTACCACCACCATCCGCGCGCATGCTGGGCGAACATCGACTTCGATACGGCATACGGCTACCGGGACACGGCGGGGCGTGGCTGCGGCGACCTGCACGCGCTGCTCGTCGCCGAGGTGGGCAAGTGGCTCGATGAGCGCAGCGTCCGGTGGGAGTGGCGCAACGAGTTCATCGGTGACATCCACGGCGGCGATGAGCGGTATACGCGGCTGGTCGACATGGTTCGGGGTGGGTTCGAGGCGTCGGCTTGGTTTCGAACGTCGGTGCTGCCCGCGATCATGGCGGCTGCGGGTGGTGAGGTCCGGTGACCGCCCGTCGTGCGCTGGCCACGCTGGCCGTGCTGCTGCTCCTGCTGGCCTCCGGCTGCCGGTCGGACCGTGACCGGGTGCCCGATCCGGGGGTGCGGCCGATCGTGTGGGTTACGCCTCGTCCGCAGCCGCCCGCGTGTGGGGGTGCCCGGTGACCGCCCTGGACTTCACCGTCGCCCGCGCCGAAGCGCTGTTCGCCAGCACGCTGTCCGCCGCCGAAGCCCACGACCGGGCCATCCTGCGCGCTGCGATCGCCGACGCCGTCACCCACCACAACGGAGTGGCCGGGTGTGCCGCGGTGATGGCCGCCGAGTACGGGGAGCACCCGGAGCAGGCCGCGTCGCGGATGCGGTGGGCGCGGGCCGCGGCGCGGCCGTTGGGCCGGCGCCGGGAGGTGGCCCGTGGCTGAGCCGCTGTACGTCCTGCGCTGGCAGACGCCGCCGCCGGCGGCCCGTCCGGGAGGTCCCGGCCGCCGTTCCTCGATGTTCGAGGAGGTCGCCGACGAACTGCGCGACATGCCCCGCACGTGGGGCGTCATTTGGGAAGGCCCGAAACGGCGCGGGGCGCTGGCCAACCACATCAACACCGGCACGATCCCGTCGTTCCGGCCGGCCGGCACCTTCGAGGCTGTCGCCCGCCGGTTCGGTGGGACGTGGTCGGTCTACGCCCGGTACCTCGGCGACGGGGAGGCCGGTGATGTCTGAGGCCACCCTGCCGCCGGCCACCGTGGTCGACGGGCCCGGCGTCTACTCGATCCCGGCCGAGGAATATCACGCCCGGCCGGAGTTGTCGTCGACCGGCGCCCGAAAGCTCCTCCCGCCGTCGTGCCCGGCGCTTTTCCAGTACGACCGCGAGCACGGCGAGCCCACCAAACGCGTCTGGGAGATCGGCACCGCGGCACACAAGATGGTCCTCGGCGTCGGCCCGGACCTGGTGCTCGTCGACAAGGCCCGCTGGGACACCAACGAGATCAAGGCCCGGCTCGCCGCGATTCGCGCCGACGGCGGCATCCCGCTCAAACGCCCCGAGTACGACGCCGTGATCGCCATGGCCAAGGCTCTCGGCGACCACCCGTTCGCGGGCCGGCTGTTCGAGCCCGGCACCGGGGAGGCCGAGCAGACGCTGATCTGGCGGGACAAGGAGACCGGCGTCGATTGTCGGGCGCTGGTCGACTGGCTGCGCTTCCCGCTGCCCGGTCACCGCCTCGTCGTCCCGGACTACAAGTCGGCCGCCAGCGCCGAGCCCGGCAAGTTTGCCCGGGCCATGGCCGACCACGGCTACCACGTCCAACTCGCTTGGTATCTGGCCGGCGTTCGGGCGCTCGGCCTGGGCGACGAGCAGTCGGTGGGGCTGTTGGTGGTGCAGGAGAAGACCCCGCCGTACCTCGTCACGGTGGTGCAGCCGGACCCGACGGCGATGCGGATGGGTCAGATCCGGATGCGTGAGGCGCTGCGGCTGTACGCCGAGTGCCAGTCGTCCGGCAGGTGGCCGGGTTACGCCGATGACGTGGTGCTGGCCGAGTTGCCGCCCTGGGAAACCCGAGAACTGAACGGAGCAATCTGGTGAGCATCACCCTGTACGGCGCGTCCGACGACCTCGTCGAGATCGACGGCGACATCCATGAAGAGTTCAGCTACGCCGACCAGGACGGCAAGGGAGACATCGTCGCCTTCTCCGACGGCACGGTTCTCCGAATCGTGTTCGACCCGGACGGCTCCGGCAACTGGCGCATCTCACCGCTCGCTCGCGGCACGGCCGAGCTCAACATCGCGCAGACCGCCGAGGAGGACGACACCGATCGGGCCGACCTCGACGGCGAGATCAAGTGGGCCGTGCACGGTATTGCCTGGGCTGGTGCGCGATGACCAACGCCGTCGACCGGTACGCGTCCGCCCCGGTCCACACCACCCAGGCCACGGCCGTCGAGCAGGCCCGCGCCGTCGCCGAGGTCGCCGCCGCGGTGCAGGTCGCCCAGCAGTGCCCCCGCGACATCCGCCGGGCCTGGGCCGAAATGGAGGAAGCCTGCCGCCGGTACAGCCTCGCCGAGCGCGCCTTCTACCAGGTGCCCAGCCGCGGCCGCGGCCCGTCCGTGCACCTCGCCCGGGAGCTGGCCCGCATCTGGGGCAACCTCGACTCCGGTGTGCACGAGCTGTCCCGCGACGACGACCGCGGCATGTCCGAGATCCGCGCGTACGCCTGGGACCAGCAGACCAACGTCCGCACCGCCCGCACCTTCCAGGTCCCGCACCGGCGGATGGGCGGCGGCGCCAAGCTGACCGACCTCACCGACATCTACCTGAATAACCAGAACATCGGCGCCCGGGCGGTCCGGGAGTGCATCTTCGCGGCGCTGCCGGCCGACTATGTGGAGCGGGCGCAGGACATCTGCAGGGAGACGCTGCAGAAGGGTGACGGGACGCCGCTGCTGGACCGGGTCGCGAAGATGGTCGAGGCGTTCGCGGGGATCGGTGTCACGGTCGGCCGCCTGGAGACGAAGATCGGCCGGCCGCGCGGGCAGTGGACCGCGGTCGACGTCGCCGACATGCTCGTTGCGTTCCGGTCGATCAGTAAGAACGAAACGACCGCTGACGCTGAGTTCCCGCCGGAGCGGGTCACCGCAGCCGAGATCGTCGGCACGCCGCCAGCCGGCGCGGCGCGGCCTACCGACCGGGATCTGCACCTGTTCGACGAGCACCAGACCGCCCGGGCGCTCGCCACGGTCGGTCAGCAGTACGTGCCCGGCAAGGCCGAGTCGCAGCCGATCACCGAGTTCTGCGGGTTCGCGACGCCGGACGGTGCGTGCGACCTGCCGGCCGGCCATCCGACGGGCCCGGAGTTGGAGGGCTTCGACGGCCACGACGTGGTGTCGGGCAGCGGGAAGTGACCGCGCCTCGCGTGGTCGGCCTCGACCTGTCGATGACCGCGACCGGGGTGTGCGACGGCGACGGCGCCCGGACCATCAAACCGGCCAGCAAGGACGGCGACCGGCGCCTCGTCCAGATCGTCGCCGAGATCCGGCCCGTGGTGTACGGCGCCGACCTGGTGGTCATCGAGGACCTGCCCGTGAACGCGAAGTCGGCGGGGATCACCGGCATGGTGCATGGCGCGGTCCGCCACATGCTGCTGTCGGGCGGCCGGTACGTCACGCTGCCGCCGGCGACGTTGAAGAAGTTCGCCACCGGCCGCGGCAACGCCGGCAAGCCGGAGATGGCGGTCGCCCTGTTCAAGCGGGCCGGGCTTGAGTTGGCGGACGACAACCAGGTGGACGCGGCGTGGCTCCGGTTCGCCGGGCTGACGATGCTCGGCGTTCAATCGCGGCCGTTCCCGCTCCCGGCCGCCCAGGTCGCCGCGCTCCCGGCGCTGGACACGGGAGGCCGCTGATGTTCGCGCGGTTTCTCGGCTGGCTGCGGCTGCGGCCCGGCCCCGTCGTCGAGCAGATCCCACCCGCCGAGGCTGCCGTCCACGCCGAGCAGTGGGCGGCCCGTGAGCGGGAGATCGCCGACATCGACGCGCAGATCGACGAGGCGTACCACTACGGGGAGATGGCGTTGGTGGATCGGTTGTTGGATATGCGGCTCGGTGTGCGTGCGCCTCGGGTGCGTCCGTCGGTGCCCGTGATCCCGGGGAGGACGTCGTGAGCGCCTACAGCAAGCCGGTCCGGCTGGCTCATGCCGCGCTGCTCGCCGCCGTCGACCTGAAGTGGCGTCGCTGTGAGGAGTTGCTCGCCCGGCTCAACCGCGAGTGCCCCGGGCCGGGCCTCGGTGACGCCCTGGTCGCCTGGTGCGACGCGATGCAGGAACACAGCACCGACGGCGACATGACCTTCCAGCAGGTGCGCACGATCCCGATGGCGATCGAGACCGGCGAGCTGGACGCCGAGGCGGGCAAGACGCCGTACCTGGCGTGGTGCGGGCGGATCATCGCCGCCCGGGCTGCCGGTGACCGGGCGGCGTTCGTGGCTTGCATGGACGAGTTGAACGCGATCCCGGACGGCCGGGAGCGGGGCCGGTACGTGTGCATGTTGGTCGAGTCGGTGGCGTTGACGATGCGCAATCTGCCGCGCGGCTACGCCGTGATGGGGCGTCCGTCGTGAGCCGGGTCGGGTGTCTGGTGCTCGCCTTGGTGCTGGCCGCCGGGTTGCTCGCTGCCGGATGGGCGGACCGGCTATGAACGACATCGAGCGGGACCGTGACCGCCTGGCCCGGCAGCTGGCTGAGGCGCTCCGGGAGAACTCGCTGCTGCGCGACGCCCTGGCCGCCTCGCAGGTTGCCCGCCTCGCCGCCGAGCGGGAGCGCAACGAGGCGCTGCACGAGCTGGCTCACGCCCGGTTCCAGCTTGACCTGCAGCGTGCCCGGCTGGATCACACGCGTACCGGAGTGGCCGGCGTGGTCGCCGAGCTGCGCCAGCTGGCGCTCGTCAACCGCCGCGACGCCTGCAGCCTCAGCCAGCCGTACTGCTTCGGCCCGACCCGGGCGGCGGAGGCCTTCGAACAGGCGGTCGCCCTGCTCGATCAGGCGCTGGGCGGTGAGTCGTGACCGTCCGCGGCACCCACGGCATCGCCCGACGGAACCGCCTGGCCACCGCGATGCGACTCGGCCTGCCCGTGTTCCACGGGCTGCGCTGCGACCACTGCCGGACCGGTCTGCACGACGAGCACGGCAACCCGCGTTGGGACGTGGTCGGCAAGCATCCGCTGCTGTTCATCTGCCCCGACGGCTGCAAGGAGCCCGCCCGTGGCTAGCCTCCGCAAGCTCCGCCGCCGCGCCCTGGCCTGGCGCCGGTACGAGCACCGCGCCTACGGACCGCACGCCCTGCCCGTACACGAGGGTGCCAAACGCGCCATGCGCCGCGTCGATGCCGAGCAGTACCGCCGCAACCCGTATCACGGCTACGGGCCGTGCTACTGCGTGGGCTGCATCGGGTCCGGCCGGTGCGAGCACGACGATCCGGACGACTTCGACGACAGCGTGTGCGAGTGCCCGTGGTGCGTGCCGGACGACGAAGCGGGCCACGGCGACGACTGGCCGCCGACGGTCACCGAGACCGCCTTCGCCGATCGGGGGCTGCTTTGACGCCCGCGGCCGCCGACTGGGTGTACGAGCACGTCCTCACCCGCCGGTTCAAGGAGTCCGCCGGCGCAATCATGTGGACCGGTGCCGGGAAGGACCGCACCGACGCCGGCCAGGGCGCCGCGTTCCTGCGTACCTGCTGCTGCGAGACGGGGCTGTGCGGCAGGTGCGGTGACGGCCGCCCGGACCGGTGCACGCACCGGGGTTGGGCGCCGGCGCCGGCTCCGGCGTCGTGGTTGGTGGATCGGGCGGGGATGGCGGTCGCCGCGGTGTGGATGTCAGGGAAGCCGTGTGCCTGGCTGTGCGCGAATGCGCCGCGCGGGCAGCTGGACCTGTTCGCGGTCGGGGGTGCCCGGTGATCGAGCCGACCGACGAGATGGTGCAGGCCTTCCTGACTGGGGCTCGGCCGTCTCGGTTGTGGGCCGACGGCGATCCGGACTGGCGCGCTGGCCTGGCCGCTGTGCTGGCCATCGTCGCCCGTGACCACGTGATCCTCCCGCGCGGTGCGCAGGCGCTGTGCTGCTCCGAACATCCGGAGACGCCGGTGCGCTGGGGCGTCTGCCCCGTCTGCCTCTCCCAGATGCCGCCCGAGGAGCGGACGTGAGCCCGCGCCAGTTCGGGAAGGTCGACTCGTCCGCCACCTGGCCGACCTGCGACCGCTGCCGCCGCAAGCACATGCCCGGCTCGGTGTGCCCGCCGCTCGGCGTGTGGATCGTCCTGACGCTGTGCCGCCGCTGCGACCCGAAGACCGAGACGTACTGCGGTCGGCACGGCGGCCGGATCGCGCCGGCGCCCGACGGGCCGCTGTCGGATCTGATCGGGCCGCCCGGGGTGGATGTGCGGCAGCGGGCGGCCGGCGACCGGGAGGCAGACGCGTGAGCCTTCTGTGCCCGCCGTGCCGGGCTGCCCGTTCGGCGTGGCTCGACTACCGGCTACCCCCGGCGCTCGGTATCGCCCACGGCTCGGGTGCGCCCTACGACGTGTCGGCCGCCGGGCTGCGTGATCGGCAGCGGTCCCGGTTCGCCGAGTGGCGGACGACGGTCCGGTTCCACATGGACCTGATCGCCCGCGAGTGCCGTACGGCCGGGCACGTCGCCGAGGCTCCGACCGCCCGCGTAATCCAGCTGGATTTGTTCGCGGTGCTGGAACAGAAAGGGGCGGCCTGACCTTTCGGAGAGCGCTCTATCCGATCACCTGAAATAGCGCGGCGTAATTGACAGAGCACGAGAGAGTGAGAAAAGCGCGTGACGCCCGAGTTGCAGTTCCACCCCGTGGCCGACATCTTTCCAATGATGTCGGACCGCGAATTCGTGGACCTCGTGGAGGACATCCGCGAGCACGGGTTGCGAGAGCCGGTGTGGCTGCACACCGACGGCCGGATCATCGACGGTCGCAACCGGTACAACGCCTGCCGCCGGCTCGGCGAGGACGTCGAGTTCCGCACCTTCGAGGGCGACGAATCGGGCCTGGTGCCGTTCGTTCTGTCACTGAACCTGCACCGGAGGCACCTCGACGAATCGCAGCGCGCAATGGTTGCCGCGCGAATTGCCAACATGGCACCTGGGCGACCCGCCGAAACTGCGGAAATTTCCGCAGTTTCTCAATCCAGGGCTGCCCAGATGCTGAACGTCGACCGCCGGTCGGTTCAGCACGCGAAGAAGGTGCAGGAAAGGGGTGCGGCCGCTCTTGCGGCGGCTGTAGATGCGGGCGAGGTGGCCGTCTCGACAGCCGCCGAGCTGACCGAGCTGCCGGCCGAGGAGCAGCGCGAGCTGATCGACGCGAACGACGAGAAGGCGATCATCCGCAAGGCCAACGAAATCAAGCGCGAGAAGCGCGAGAAGCGCGAGGAGGAGCGTGAAGCCCGCAGGGCCACCGCGGAAGCGGTCGACGCCGACCGGCCGCGACTGCCCGTCGCGGAGATCGTCGTCAAGCCTGGCGAGTGGTGGCAGCTCGGCGACCACCTGCTCTACTGCGGCGACTCCGCCGACCCGGCGTTCGTCGAGCGCGCCCGAGGCGCTGCGTTCGCGTTCGCTGATCCGCCGTACAACGCCGGCAAGGCCGACTGGGACACCGGGTTCGAGTGGCGCCACGACTACCTCGCCGAAATCGCCGACGTCGCCGCGGTCACGCCCGGCATCTCCGCCGTCGCCGACTTCTTCGCCGCGACGGCCATGCCGTACCGGTGGTCGATGTCCGCGTGGATCGCCAACGGCATGACCCGCGGAGCGCTCGGCTTCGGCAACTGGATCTACGTGGCCCTGTTCTCCGGCCGCGACAGCATCTACCGCAACGCCCAGGATCACCTGCGCATCACGGTGAACGCGGCCACCACCGACGAGACGAACCACGCATCCCGCAAGCCGGCCGGGCTGCTCGTCGAACTGCTGAACCTGTTCACCACGGCTGGGGACACGGTGGTCGATCCTTTCCTCGGCTCCGGGACGACGCTGTTCGCCGCCGAGCAGACCGGCCGGCGCTGCGTCGGCGCCGAACTCGACCCCGGGCACTGCCGGGAGATCGTCGCCCGGTTCGGCCCGGCCGCGAGGCCGCTGTGAAGACCACGTTCAGCCCGGAGCGCATGGATCGCACCAAACGTGCGCACGCGGCGGCGCAGCAGCAGTTCTACGCGCCGATGTTCGAGCACCGGCCGATCGTGTTCGAGGACACCGTCGGCACGGTCCGGGACCTCGAATACGCGATCGACTGCCAGCTCGCCGTGACCATCCCGGACCTGCGGGCACCGCTGCGGTTCTCCGTGCAGGAACGGTGGCGCGACCCGTCGTACATGCCGTACGGGGACATCACGATCACCGAGTGGAACACGGCGTCGAACGAGCCGTCCGAGCTGCACAAGCTCGGCGCGCAGCTGTTCGTCTACGGCTTCTACGACGAAGACGCGGACCGGATCGTCGCCGGGGTCGCGCTCGACGCGACGGTGATCCTGCGACGCCTCGCAACCAGCAGCCTGCCCTACACGCGCCGATCACGGATCGACCAGTCGTTCCTGGCGTTCGGCCTGACGACCTTGGAGAAGGTCGGCGCGGTCGTGTTCAAGTACCGCGCCGGGGAGAACGCCTGATGCCGTGGTTCAAGGTGGACGACTCGTTCCACTCCCACCCCAAGGTGCTCGCCGCTGAGCCGGCCGCGCTGGGTCTGTGGGTGGTCGCTGGCTCGTGGTCCGGAGCGAACCTCTCCGACGGGTTCGTTCCCGACCATGTGCTCCCGCGGCTGCTCCCGGATTCGGCAACGCTCGCGCAGCAGCTGGTCGCCGCGGGGCTGTGGAAGCGGACGCGTGGCGGCTACAAGTTCCACGATTGGGACGCGTACCAACCGGCCGCGAGCGACGTTCGAGCGATGCGCGAGAAGCGCGCCGCGGCCGGTCGCATCGGTGGTGTGGCCAGCGGAAAGAGCCGAAGCAAACCGGGAAGCAAAACCGAAGCACTTGCTTCGCGAATCGTTGAACCCCCGGCCCGGCCCGACCCGGCCCTTATGGGGGGTCACTCTCAGAGCGCTAGTTACGACCGCGCGGGCCGGCGCGACGACCCCCCTCCGCCTCGATGCGAGAAGCACCTCGACGATCCCGAGCCGCCGCCGTGCGGCCCGTGCGGTGACGCCCGCCGCGCCCGCACCCGGTGGGACCTTGCCGACGCCGAACGCCGGCGCAACGCCCCGAAATGCCGGCGGCATCGCGGTGAGCCGGCCGAGACCTGCGGCCGATGCCGATCCGAGCGCCTCGCCCCGGACGACGCGTCGTGACCGCCGCCCCCGTCACCCCAACCACCCGGAGGACACCATGACCTGCCCCAAATGCGGCAACACCGACCTGTGGCGCGACTCCGCCGACGTCGGCATCGGCACCATGTACGGCCCCTACGGCTGCCCCTGCGGCTGGTCCGAATGGGAGACCTACGACCTCACCGACGGGCCCAAGACCCAGGACGGCTACCGCGTCGACCAATGGGGCGGACTCACCCCGCCCGCCGCTGACCCCGCACCCACCGCCCGGGAGGCGTCGTGACCGAGCCCAACCCCACCCGCGCCACCCTGCTGCAACGAGCGCTCGCTGACCTTGCCGAGCATCCGGACAGCAGCGCCCGCGAAATCGGCCAGCGTCTCGGGGTGGATGACCGCAGAGTCTTCGCTGTCCTCGACGCCGCAGCGTACGACGGGCACTGCCAGCGCTGGCACCCCGGAGGCGCGGGCGGTGCGTGGCGGTGGGAAATCCCGCCCTGTCCGAACGAGCCACACGCCGCCCGCCTCGCCGCCGAAACGGAGACGCCCTGATCGCCATCCGCCGGCCCGAAGACCTCGCCGAAATCCTCCGCCGCATCCGCGAATACCAAGGCCTCACCGCCGACGAACTCGGCCGACGCGTCTACGCCGACCGGCGCACCATCCGCGGCCGCGACACCGGCACCCAGGGCTACACCGCCGCCGCCCTCATCGAAACCGCCGCGGCGCTCGGCTACACCGTCGCCCTCATCCCACACGACCAGGCGCAGGAGGCGGCATGAGCGGCCGACCCAACTTCGACGCCGTCACCGCCCGCGCCACCCCACCCGTCGCCGCCCAACCCGACCGCGCCTGCGCCGGCGAAGACCCGCGAATCTTCTTCCCCGACCACCGCGGCCACACCGGACCCGCCCGCGAAATCTGCAGACGCTGCCCCCACCGACAGCCCTGCCTCGACTGGGCCCTCCAGACCGGACAGACCCACGGCGTCTGGGGCGGACTGTCCGCCGAAGAACGCCACGCCATGACCCAGGAGACGCCATGACCGACGGCCCCGAGCACCTGCGCGGCTACCGGCTCCGCGACTACGACCACCTCATCGCCACCCTCGGCCGCTCCCGCGAAAGCCAGCACATCACGACGGTCAGGCTCGCCGCAGCCATCCACGACCACAACCCCAACATCACCCGGACGCTCAAAGGAATCACCGAAGCGCGCGGTAGGCGCCTGTTCGCGCTCGCCGACGCCCTCGGCTACGACCTGGCCCTCATCCCCCACGACACCGAGGAGACGCCGTGACCTGCACGACCGCCTGCCGCAAGCCCAACGGCAACCAAGCCCACTGCGGCGCCTGCCACGAGACCTTCAGCGGCATCACCGCCTTCGACCACCACCGCATCGGCCCCGTCGACGAGCGAACCTGCGTCACCCCGACCGACTGCGGCATGCACCTCAACGCGTACGGCGTCTGGAGCCAGGAGGGAGGCCGGGCCTATTGGGAGCGGCCACAGGGCTCAACCGGCACGCAGACGGCCGAACCCGTCCCGGTTGGGGTGCCCGCCTAGGGTCGCCACCTCCGAGGCCGCAGAAACCCTCTCAGCGGTCCTCGACGCCGCGAAAGTCATCGGCGAAGCACTCGCCGCCCGCGCCGAGGGTGCACAGACGAGCACAGGAGACGACGCGTGACCATCACCGACCAAGCACTGCCCTGGGTGCTCGGCATCAGCGGACTCGCCGCAAACATCCTCGGCGCCGGACTCGCCGTGGCGTTCGACCGCTGGCGTCAGCGCCGGCGACGCATGTTCCTGGACGAAGACGACCAATGGCCGCCACTGCAAGAGACCTATCCAGGATCGGGGATCTACGAGTGAAGCGCTACGAGACCCGCACCGTCGGACTGGAGCAGTACGCAGGCGCCACCTGCGACGGCTGCGGCACGAACGACCCATACCTCGTCGAAGTCGTCATCAGCGTCCACCAAGGCGAGGAAGGCGGCCGAGTCGACGAATACGACTACTGCGACGACTGCCTCATCGAACGCGCACCACTGCTCGCCGCCGCCGGAAGCCGCGCACCACTGGTCACCGGCGAGGAACCGCCGCCCGAGGAGGACAGCGAGTGACCACCTACGAGGAATGGCGCGTCACCGGCACGCTCGCCGACGCGCCCTACAAGTTCACCTGGACGCCACCGCACGGACGAGGCTACGACCCTGAGGGCGACGCACGGCGCTTCGCCGACAAGCTATCCGCCCTCGCCTGGACCGACGGCCCCCACCTGCACAAACGCACCGTCACCGTCACCGACTGGGAGGACGCCGACCGCAGCGCACCCAAGTCGCGGACCGGAATCGTCTGGATCTGCACCCGATGCAACCGAGAACTCGCAGGCAACCCCCGGCTCTGCCCGCACTGCGGCTACACGGTGTACCGACCGAAGGAGCAGCCGTGACCACCTACCGCGCCGGCAACCACCACGGCGTCACCATCTGCCGCGAAGGCGACGGCCACCAATGCGGACGACCCAGACACGACTGCGCCCGAGGCCACCTCGTCGCCGTCGTCACCAACGACGACTGGGCACTCGCCGAACGCATCTGCGCGCTGCTCAACGCCTCCGAACGGCTACCCGCAGGCCCGCTGGCCTACACGACCACCGAGGCCATCCGGAAGCACCTGCGCATCCTCGGCTACAGCTACCCGGGCATCGAATGGGACGGAGCGCTCGCCGCGGCACGCGCCTACGCCGAGCGGCCCCAGGCCGACGAGTTCCGCGAGGCGCTCGCCAACCTTGTCGACGACGACCCCTGCGCCGACTACGACCACCACGGCGACTGCCAAACCCACATGGCCAGCATCCGAGGAGTCTGCGCACACGCCCGCGCCAAGAAACTACTCGGGCGCACGGAGCGACACCCATGACCGACTGGCTCATCCCCGGCGCCTACCTCGCCATCTGGCTCCTCTACGGCTGGCGACTGACCATCCACCTGCTCGACAAAGAGGTCCGACGCTCCAAGTCCATCTACGGCAACGCCGAGAAGGCCGCCGACGAGTGGCGCGGCATCAGCATGTTCGGCGGCTTCGGCCTTGCACTGTTCTGGCCAGTCGTCGCACCCATCCGGTTCGTCTACTACCTCGCCAGCTCAGGCGGCCTGTTCCGGACCCCGACAGAACGGCAGGAAGCCGAACGCCGCGAACTCGAACAGCTGCGCACACTCGCCCGGGAACATGGGCTTCCCATGCCGGGCGACACGGAAGGAGGCCGATGACCAGCCAACCGACGTGCTCATGCTGCGGGCAGCCGATGGCGGACGGCGCCTACGCCTGCACCAAGTGCGGGCGCGAACTCGCCCAGGCGCTCACCGAAGCCGCCGGGCACGCCGAAGACGCCTGGACCGTCATCGCCCGCGAAACCCGCTACGGCACCGCCGGCGGCGCGCGGCAGGCCGAACCCGAGCCGGCCGCCCCGGCGAACGACGGGCGGCGCAACCGCGTCACGGAGTTCGGGTGGGCGGCCAGCATCGAAACGCCGACCCGCGGCGCCCTCCGCGCCGGGCAGATCCCGCCCGACCTCAGCGCCTCCGCCCGCCTCGCCGACGTCGGCAACGTCGTCACCACCTGGGCGCGGCACATCTGTGAACGCCGCGGCGCCGAACTCCCCGCCCGCCGGCCGCTGCTCGGGCCGCTGTGCGCCGGCGTCCCGTGCGAGCACCCCAGCTGCGAACGCATCCAATGGAGGGTGCCGCCATCCGGCCTCGGCGAAGCCGCCGGATGGCTCGCGACCCAGGTCGAATGGTTGCGCAAGCGGCCGGAGGCGGGCGAGGCATTCCGGCTGCTCGGGCGCGCCTGCGACACCCTCGCACGGCTCGTCGACCGGCCACCCGGCGGCCACCGGCTCGTCGGCATGTGCGACTGCGGACGCACCCTTTACGCCCCACACGGCCGTGACGTCGTCCAATGCAAACCGTGCGGCGCGAAGTGGAACGTGGCCGAGTCCCAAGCCATCCTCCTCAAACACCTCGACAGCCAGCTCGTCACCATCCCCGAAGCCCTCGACATGGCCGGCTGGCTCGACACCGACCGCACCCGCGAACAAATCCGCAAGCTCATCACCGGGTGGGTGAAGCGCGGGCAGCTTGTCGCACACGGCCACATTTGGCGCGACCCCACCGACGCCGAAATCCGGGCCGACCCCGAGGCCTACCAGGTCGCGGTGCCGACGTACCGGTTCGGGGAGATCCGGGCCCGGCTCGCCGAGACACCACGACGCAACCGCGAAGGAGCAGCAGCATGACCGGCATGGATACCCTCACGCACATCCGAGGTGTGCTGGGCGTGGGCCGCATACCTGCCGAGCCGTGGGTGGCGCCATGGGTAGGACCAACCGTCTGGATAGTTACCCAGCCCGACTGGGAACACGTCGACATCCTCGGCGTGGCCGCCACCATCGAGGCAGCGTGGGCGATCGTCCGCGCCGAGCCCCGCTGTCCGGACGGTGCGGTCTTCTGGGAGCAGGATGCGGACTCCGGGATCATCATAGGCGGAGACGAAGGCAGCGGTCGGCCGTACGTCATCGAGCCGCACGAGCTGCGCGGCACCGCCCAGATGGGAGCATGACCCGATGGCCATCCTCGGACCGCAGACGATGATCTCCATGCACGGCGCCGAGTTCGCACCCGGCCGCCTCGTCATCGAGAACCACGCCGGGCTGCTCAGCTGGCACGGAACCATGGAAGGCACCTTCAAGCCCCTCGCCCAGCCCCTGCGACTCGTCGCCATGGTCGGCGACAAGGTCTACCTCGGCGAAGCCCTGATCAAGTCCCTGTCCATCCCGCACCCGGACGACGACCAGCCGCCCACCAACGAGTACCTCGGCACCGGGCCGCTCCGCCGATTCACGCTGACTGAGATGGCCGAGATCCTCAGCCGCGCGCTGCCCGAGGAAGGCGGATGATGTGCGCTGACTGCTGGCGAGAAGCCGGATCACCCACCGAGAAGACCCCCGACACCGACCGGCTCGCCGAACTGATCGTCGCCCTCTACAAGATCCACGCCGTCGGCGGGCCACTGCACAGCGTCCTCGACGACTGGAACCTCCACGGCACCATCACGCCCTGGTACGACGGCTACGACGACGAGGAACTCGACGAACTCTGGTACGAGGGCATCCGCATCGCCGACCTGGACCCCGAGGCGCCCGCCGTTACTGAGGGGTTGGGGCGGAGCATGCGGCAGCTGTGCGACGAGATCGCGGCCATCCTCAACGGCATGACCGAGCCGCAACGGTACGCGGCCGTGGCGTACGCGGACGGGCTGATCACCGGCACGGTGTGACACACCGCGACCATGGTTGACGGGCTTGATCACCGACCGTACTATTCCGTTACGCCTCCGACGGCAGAAGACCGTCCAGAGGCCCAAACTAAGGCCCGCCACCGTGCGGGCCTTCGTCGTTTGCAGACGGCGGAGCCCCTGCCGAGCGTCAGAACGGCAGGGACTCCTGCCCGCCAGCCTACGACCCCGACTCGCCCTTACGCGGCCGGCCGCCCTTGCTCCTGGGCGCACGCCGGGCGGCATACGTCTCCGCCACATCCCGCGGCCACACCGCGCCGGCCGATGTTTCCTGCGCCTGCGGGAAACCCGGCAGGTCGGCCAGCTGCCGGACCCGCGTCGGCGAGACCCCGAGCAGCTTGGCGAAGTCGGCCGTACCGACCAGCCGCGTTACCGCCTCGGCCGACTCGATGGTGACGCGGACAATCCGCGCCTGCGGGTCGAGTCTCTGCGCCGCGGGCAGCGCATCTGTCAGGATCCACTGCTCAGCGCGACGAGCCGCAGCCTCGTAGTCCTCGACCGCCATCTGCTGCCGAAGGCGAAGCACCTTGTTGGTCGAGTTGTAGTACGTGGCGACGAACGCCGGCGCAACCGCCTCGATGGCCTCGTCGGTGGCGTGGGCGGCGAACTCCGCTTCCGCGTACCAGTCCACTTGCTCCTCCTGTCGTGTCCGATGGGTGAGGAGGTTTGGCCGAAGGGCCGGAGCCCCCCGTCGTGGCGGGGCTCCGGCGTCTCGACTACCAGTCGAGACCGATGGAGATCAGAACCGTCAGAACGTGAACCACGTCCAGCAGGTTCCGCGGGTAGAACCAGTAGGCGTCCCCCTTGGGGGACACGAACCGCCAACCCTGCGCCTCCGCGTGCCACCACACCTGAAAACCCTGACGCTGGGCTTCCTGGATGATGGTCCACATTGCGCCTTCGGCCATCGGATCCATTTCGATCACCTCCTCTCTTTAGTTATGTGGATAGTCTAACCCAAGATTTACGCATACGCAAGAGTTTTGAGCAGGGAAAAGACTCCGGGTATGGCAGCTCGGTGCTGGGGGATGGTGAACGGCCAGGTCCCCGTCCCCCGTGCGGGGACCTGGCCCACCAAGCGAAGGACGGAGGTTGACCATGAACCACGTCCGGATCACCACCACCGCGCACGGCGGCGGCACCGTCGAGGTCGACGGCACCGACGTAGCCAACTCGGTGCGGTCACTCCGGCTCAGCGCCGGCGTAGGCGAGCTGACCGAACTCACGCTCGACGTGCTGCCGCGCGAGGTGGCCGAGTTCGAAGGCGACGCGTTCGTTCGGCTCGACTCGGGCTTCGAACACTTCCTCACTCAACTGGGGTGGACCCCACCACGCAGGCCCTAGCCACCAACCCCACCCTGCAGGTGAACCCATGCGAGCAGGAAACACCACACAACGTGGATATGGGGCGCAACACAAACAAGCCCGGGCGGATGCACTAGCCCAGCTGCAGCAATGGGACGGGCAGCCCTGCCACCACTGCCACCAACCCATGTGGCACGCAGCCGCAGCGCTGCTCGACCTTGACCACTCCGACGACCGCAGCAGCTACCGAGGGCTGGCCCACCGCAGCTGCAACCGACGAGCTGGCCAGGCCAAGGCCATACGCAACCGTGCTGTGCAGAACACACAAAGACGATCACGCAACTGGTGACCACGCGGCACAGCACGGGGACCAGGGGGGGGGCACCCCTCGGACGTGATCACAGCCCGTAGCGAC
>Ga0070706_100000761_pt1 | contig 36053 bp, 37 predicted proteins | sample KBSK5501metaG_FD_65476 | JGI IMG/M metagenome (GOLD analysis project Ga0070706, IMG submission 65476) | Corn, switchgrass and miscanthus rhizosphere microbial communities from Kellogg Biological Station, Michigan, USA - KBS K5-50-1 metaG | ecosystem: Host-associated > Plants > Roots >... | reverse complement strand
CGCATCGAGCGACCGCGCACCCCTAACTTGGGTGTTTCGCCGCGTTACATCCCGCATCACGCGGCCTAGAATTCCGCGCGCAACCACACCCGGAGCCATCATGACGTCGCACTTCTCACGCTGCCTGCCGTCTGCCCTGTCGCTGCTGCTCGCGGCGCTCTCCTGCGCCGCCCAGGCACAGGAGCTCGGCAAAGGCGGCTCGATGGCGAGCGGCGGCGCCGGGCCGAACGGCTCGACCAACGCGAACCCGCAACTCGAGCGCTGCGATGCGCCGAAGGGCACGCTGGCGGTCGTCGAGCCGCAGAACCAGGTGATCGGCAACCTGCAGCGCTACGGCCTGGGCTCGCCGACCGGCGTGCTGCGCATGCTGATCCAGCAGTCGAACTGCTTCCAGGTGGTCGAGCGCGGCGTCGCGATGAACAACATGATGCAGGAGCGGGCGCTCGCGCAGTCAGGCGAGCTGCAATCGGGCTCGAACATCGGCAAGGGCCAGATGGCGGTGGCCGACTTCATCGTCAACCCGAATGTCGTGTTCAGCGAGAACAACGCCGGCGGCATGGGCGGCGCGCTGGGCGGCCTGCTCGGCGGGCGCGCCGGGCTGGTGGCGGGCGCAGTGGCCGGCGGCGTGAAGTTCAAGCAGGCCGAGACCAGCATGCTGCTGGTCGACTCGCGATCGGGCATCCAGGTCGCGGCCGCGACCGGCAGCGCCGAGAAGGCCGACTTCGCGCTCGGCGGCGCGCTGTTCGGCCACGGCGCGGCCGGCAGCTTCGGCGGCTACAGCAACACCAACGAAGGCAAGATGATCGTCGCCTCGTTCGTCGACAACTGGAACAACATCGTGCGCAACATCCGCGACAACCCGTCGCTGATCCAGGGCCGCAGCCAGGCCTCGCTGCAGAATGCGGCGGCGAGCGTCAAGGCCAACCCGGCCAGCGCCGGCGACGTGATGATGCCCAAGATCAACGGCGTGAAGGTGCTGCGCCAGCCGGCCGACAGCGCCGGCGAGCTGCAGACGTTGACGAAGAGCGACGAGGTGCTGGTGCTCGGCGAAGAGCGCAACGGCTACGTCAAGGTCACGGCATCGCGCGGGGACGGCTGGGTCAAGGCAATCCTGCTGCGCAAGCAATGACGACGATGACCACGCCGTTGCGGCGACAGCGCCGCGCCGTCCTGCGCCTCGCGATCGCCGCGCCGTTCGCGACGCTTGGCCGGCGGGGCTTCGCGCAGACGAAGGTGCTGCGCCTCGTCGTGCCGTACCCGCCCGGCGGGCCGATCGACATCATCGCGCGCGCGCTCGCCGAGAAGGCGCATGCGAGCCTGGGAACCGTCGTCGTCGAGAACAAGCCCGGCGCAGGCGGCAACCTCGGCGCCGACCTGGTCGCGAAATCTCCGCCCGACGGCAGCACGATCGTGATGGGCGCGGTCGCGACCCACGCGATCAACCCGTGGCTGTTCGCGAAGCTGCCGTACGACCCGATCCGCGACTTCACGCCCATCACCGGCGTGGCGCAGGTGCCGAACGTGCTGGTGCTGAACGCGGCCAACGCCGCGAAGCTGGGCATCGCGAGCGTCGCCGACCTGGTCGCCTACGCGAAGGCGCACCCCGGCGCGCTGAACTACGGCTCGGGCGGCAACGGCAGTGCCGGGCACCTGGCCGGCGAGATGTTCAAGACGCAGTCGGGTGTGTTCATGACGCACATCCCGTACGCCGGCGGCAACCCCGCGCAACTCGCGCTGCTGTCGGGCCAGGTCGACCTGAACTTCGACAACCTCGCGACCGCGTCGGCCAACATCAGGTCGGGCAAGCTGAAGGCGATCGCGGTGACGACCCGCACGCGCTCGAGCGCGATGCCCGAGTTGCCGACGATCGCCGAGAGCGGCAAGCGCCAGGGCCTGGCCGGCTTCGAGATCGACACCTGGTTCGGCCTGTTCGGCCCGGCCAAGCTACCGGCAGACGTCACCCAGCGGCTGAACAAGGCCTTCGTCGAGGCGCTGGCATCGGCCGAGGTGAAGGCGCGCATGGCGAGCCTGATGGCCGAGAGCGCCGCATCGACGCCGGAGCAGTTCGGCGCGTTCGTGAAAGCCGAGCTCGCGAAGTACGAGAAGGTCGTCAGGGCCAGCGGCGCGCACGTCGAGTGATCCGACGAGCGAGCTGAGCGCGCGGCCACCGCGCACTCGGCGCGGCGACGCTCAGCCCTGCTCCTTGCGCCGGATCATCGCGGCGCGCTTCGCATCCTCCGGATACTGGAAGTGCACCTCGCCGCGGCGCCAGACGCCGAGCCAGACCATGTTGCGGCTGAACGCATCGTGGTCGCTGGCCGAGAACGGGTGCTCGTGCGTGGTCACGACGCCGGCGTACGGCCGCTCGAGGTTCTCGAGCGCGCCCTTCAGGGCATCGCCCGACGAATTGCCCTTCGTCTGGAACAGCGCGCGCAGCATCAGGTGCACCGCGTCGTAACTCTGCGCGGCCGACATCAGCGAGCTGACCGGCTGGCCGGCGGCCGAGCGGTTCAGCCGCGCGATGAACGAGGTGCGGCGCTCGTTCGACAAGTCCTGGATGATGGTCTGCACCATCACCGCGCCTTCGACCGACGGCGCGCCCGCGCGCTCGGCCACCGTGCGGAACGAGAACGTCCACGGCCCGTACATCGCGCCGGTGAAGTGCGCCTCGGCGCGCGCCTGCGCAAGCACCGCAAGCTCCGGACCGACGCTGTAGCCGACGATCGCCTCGGCGCCGGCCGCGCGTGCCTCCTGCACCTGCGCGGCGAGGTTCTTCACGCCGAGGTCGAAGCGGGCGACGTACACCGGCTTGATCCCCTTGTCGCCGAGGAACTTCTCGACGTCCTTGAAGCCGCCCTCGCCGTAGCCGGTCTTGTCGGCGAAGATCGCGACCTTCGTCAGCCCGCGCTTGAGGATGTCGTCGACGATCGCAGCGGCCTGCAGTTGGTCGCGCGCCGACATGCGGAACACGTAACTGCTCGCCGCCGGGTACTTCGTGGTCAGGCCGGTGGCGGTTGCGACCGGCACGAGCAGCAGGTGCTTGTGGTCCTGGAACACATCGAGCGATTTCGCCGCGACGCCGCTGTTGCAGTAGCCGATCGTGAAGGCGACCTTCTCCTTCAGCACCAGGTCCTCGGCGACCTTCCGGCCTTCGTCCGGATTGGCCTTGTCGTCGCGCTCGACGAGCTCGATCGGCCGGCCGAGATAGCCGCCGACCTCGTTGATCTCCTTGACCGCGAGCTCGGCGCCGAGCCGCGCGCTGTTGCCGAAATCCTGCGAGCCGCCGGTGAACGGGCAGATGAAGCCGACGCGGATCGCGTTCGCAGGCGGCGCGGCAGGCGCGCTCGCCTGAGCGGCCGCGTTGCTCCACGCCGCAGCGCCCAGCACCCACGATCCCAACGACAGAAGCAAGCGTTGCATGGACGCTCCTTGCAAATGTGGTCGTGCAGCTTAAGGCCGTTCGCTGCGGTCGCAGGCCGCGGCGCCGCCGCGACGGATGGCAAAGCGCGACAAATCGGACCAAATCCGACAATTGGGGATAGGCGCCCTGACGCGCCGGCGCCACAATCCACACGTTTTCTTACGAGCAACGCTCGTTCAGTCCTTTCAACAATCCCGAGGGAGACCCGTTTTCGTGAACACGCGCACCCCGTTTGCGCTGCTGCTCGCAGCCGCCGCCGTGGCCATGTCGACACCGACATTCGCTCAACGCCCGCCCAGCCCCGCATCCGCCCAGCCCGAAGGGTTCCTGTGCTGCAACATGCGCAGCGACGGCAAGTGGATCAGCGACAGCAACTACGCCGACAACGGCCAGCGCATGGTCCCCCTCGGCAGCCCCGCCAAGGTCACCGGCTACGGCCGCTACCGCGTGCACGTGACGCTCGATGGCACCAGCCAGTCGATCGGCAACGACTACAGCCGCGAGATCCCGATGGAGGCGTTCGCGAAGCGTTACGTCGTCGCCGACGATCCGCGCGTCAAGCTCGCGGCCTACCCCGCGAAGATCCGCGAGGCCGTCCAGGCCGGCCGCGTCACCCGCGGCATGACGCGCGAGCAGGTGCTGATGTCGCTGGGCTACCCGATCGCGAGCGAAAACCCGCAACTCGAAACGGCCACGTGGCGCTACTGGCAATCGAGCTTCGCCGAATACCAGGTCGTGTTCGACAACGCCGGCCGCGTCAAGGAAGTCGTCGCCGACCCGACGCTCAAGCGGCTGGTCAGCGACGAGTGAAACGGGGGTCCTCCCCGGGGCGTCTTCCCAGGGCGCTTTGGTAAACTTGCGCCCCACGGTGGCCCGCCGCGCCCGGGCCCACCCACACTCCAATGAGGCCGGTCCGCGGGTGGCCCCTTGCAGATCCGGCCCATCCGACAACTTCGCGACCGATTCGACCGAGCATGACCCCAGCCCATCCCGAACTGCAGCGCGAGGTCGCCGCGCTTCTCGTCGAAGCCCTGAATCTCGACATCGCCCCCGACGCCATCGATCCGCAGGCGCCGCTGTACGGCGAAGGCCTGGGGCTCGATTCGATCGACATCCTCGAAGTCGCGTTGGTCGTGTCGCAGCGCTACGGCTTCCAACTGCGCTCCGACGATGAAGACAACATCCGCATCTTCACGTCGTTGGCGAGCCTGACCGAGCACATCGCCGCGCACCGCACGACCTGAGGGAGCGCGGCCATGCATGCACGCATCGTCGCGATCGGTCTGCTGGGTGTCGCGTATCTCGCGCTCTCGCAGTGGCTGATGACGAGCGCGCCCGACTCGCCGTGGAATGCCGTCGCGCTGCTGGCGCCGATGCTGGCCGCCGCGGCCGCGGGCGCGTGGAGCGCCGGGCAGCGCCTGCGCAGCCTGCTCGCCGCCGCCGCGATCGCCGCGCTGTGCGCTCAGGCCACACTCGGCGTGCTCGTGCCGGCGCCGCTGCTGTACCTGACGCAGCATGTCGCGATCAACCTGATGCTCGGCTGGTGGTTCGGCTCGGGCCTGCGCGACGGGCAGGTGGCGCTGATCACCCGGCTCGCGTCGTTCGTGCACCGCGACATGCCGCCGGCGATGATCGCCTACACGCGCAACGTGACGCGCGCCTGGGTCGCCTACTTCATCGCGATGTCGCTGACCTCGCTGCTGCTGTTCGCGCTCGCACGGTTCGAGACCTGGGCCTGGTTCGCGAACATCGGCACGCCGCTGGCGCTGGCCGCGATGTTCGGCGGCGAGCGGCTGCTGCGCTTTCGCCTGCACCCGGAGTTCGAGCGCTCGAGCGTGGCCGACGCGATCCGCGCGTATCGGCAGGCGTTCGCTGCCGGGCCGATGACGCCCGCCTCGCCGCCGTCAAGCGAGCCGCGGCCATGAATCCAAAGAGCCGGGCCACGCTTCCCCTCATCTGGGCTCGCGACCTCGACGCGCCGATCGCCTGGCGCGGCACCGAGCCGATCTCGCGGCGCCAGTACCTCGCCGACGTGCGCGCGATGAGCGCGCGGCTGCCGGCGAACGGGCCGATGCTCAACATCACCGGCGACCGCTACCGCTTCGCGGTGGGCCTGGGCGCGGCGATGCTGCGCGGCCACACCAACCTGCTGCCGCCGAACCACACGCCCGACATCGTCGCGCGGCTGCACAGCCTGTTCCCGAGCACCTACTGCATCGTCGACAGCGACGCCGACCGCGCGCCGCATGCGCCGCTGCCGACGATCACCGCGCCGCAGGGCCACGTGCCCGTCCCGCCGGGCCGCGACGACGACGTGCCGCGGGTCGACGGCAACACGCTGACCGCGCAGGTGCTGACCTCGGGCTCGACCGGCGACCCGATGCCGCACGCGAAGCAGTGGTCGCTCTTGGCCCGCAACATCGAGGCCGGCTCGCAGCGCCTGGCGCACCACATGCAGCGCGCCGACCTGGCCGGCGTGACGCTGGTCGCCACCGTCCCGGCGCAGCACATGTACGGCTTCGAATCGACCGTGCTGATCGCGCTCTTGACCGGCGCTGCGTTCGAGACCGAACGTCCGTTCTACCCGGCCGACATCGCGCGGGCGCTGGCGCGCGCGCCGCGGCCCTGCATGCTGGTGACGACGCCGTTTCACCTGAAGACGCTGCTGGATTCGGGCGTGTCGCTGCCGGCGATAGACCTGACCGTGTGCGCGACCGCGCCGCTCTCGCCGCAGCTCGCCGCGCGCGCCGAAGCCGCGCTCGCAGCGCCGCTGATGGAGATCTACGGCTGCACCGAGGCCGGCCAGGTCGCGACCCGCCGCCCCACCGCCGGCGCCGAGTGGCGCACCTACGACGGCCTGACGCTCGCCGGCGACGGCGCCGAGACGGTGATCAGCGGCGGCCACGTGCCGCAGCCCACCGTGCTGGCCGACGTGCTGGAGGTGCTCGACGCGCAGCGCTTCCGCCTGCTCGGCCGCTCGAACGACCTGATCAACATCGCCGGCAAGCGCAGCTCGCTGAGCCACCTGAACTACCACCTGAACAGCATCGCCGGCGTGCGCGACGGCGCGTTCTGGCTGCCCGACGACCATGCGGCCGACGCTGCCGGCATCGTGCGCTTGACCGCCTTCGTCGTCGCGCCGGAGGTGCCGGCGAAGACCATCGTCGCCGCGCTGCGCGAACGGGTCGATGCGGCGTTCCTGCCGCGCCCGGTGCTGCACGTGCCGGCGTTGCCGCGCGAGCCGACCGGCAAGCTGTCGGCGACGCGGTTCGCGGCCTGGGCGGCCGAACAGGCCGATGCACACCGGCGCGGCGGCTGATGCGTTGAACGTGTTGATGACGAAGCCCCTCGCCGCCATGCCGACCGTCTCGCTGCAGATCGCCCACGACCACCCGGCGTTCGCCGGGCACTTCCCGGGCCAGCCGCTGCTGCCCGGCGTGTCGCTGCTCGCCTTAGTGCTCGAAGCGGCGCTGGCCGATCCGCATCTCGCCGCGCGCGTGGGCCATGCGCCGCGCCTGTCGAACGCGAAGTTCCTCGCGCCGGTGCGGCCGGGCGAGCGGATCGAGATCCGCCTCGACGACAAGAGCGCCGGCGGTGCCGCGGCCGGCCGGCTGGCCTTCGAGATCCGCAGCGGCGAACGCATCGCCGCGTCGGGCCAGTTCGAGTCGACATCGCGCAGCACGGAGGTTGCCTTATGAGCACCCCGGCCGATCGCGCGACCGGCGCCGCGGGCTGGGCCACTGCGCGCGAACGCAGCGGTCCGCGCATGCTCGCGCTGATGCGCTGGATCGCACTGACCGCCGGCCGGCGCGTCTCGCGCTGGGTGCTGCATCCGATCAGCCTGTACTTCGTGCTGTTCGGCGGCGAGGCGTCGCGCCAGTCGCGCCGCTACCTGACGCGCGTCTTCGAGCGACCGGCCGGCTTCGCCGATGTCTACCGCCACATCCACACGTTCGCCGCCACGCTGCTGGACCGCGTCTACTTCCTGCAGGACCGGCTCGGCGAGTTCCGCATCGCGCACACCGACGTGCACTGGATCGACGAGCGCATCGCGCGCGGCGAGGGCCAGTTCATGATCGGCGCGCACTTCGGCAGCTTCGAGGCGCTGCGTGCGCTGGGCGTCGACCAGGGCAGGCGCGTCGCGATGGTCATGTACGAGGACAACGCGCGCCAGATCAACGAGACGCTGGCGGCGATCGCACCGAACGCGCGGCCGCACACGATCGCACTCGGGCGGCTCGGCGCGATGCTGCAGCTTCGCAACTGGCTGGACGACGGCGGCGTCGCCGGCATGCTGGCCGACCGCACGCTGCCCGGGCCGGCGATGCGCTCGCGCACGCTGGTGCTGCCGTTCCTCGGCGCGCCGGCGCGCTTCTCCGACGGCCCGTTCCGCCTCGCGGCGATGCTGCGCCGGCCGGTCGTCTTCATCGCCGGCATCTACCGCGGCGGCGACCGCTACGAGCTGCGCTTCGAGCAGCTCGCCGACTTCGGCGCCGAACACGCCGACACCGATGCTCTGATCCGCGCGACCGTCGAGCGTTATGTCGCGCTGCTCGAAGCGTTGTGCCGCGACGCGCCGTACAACTGGTTCAACTTCTTCGACTTCTGGGCCGATGCCGATGCCGATGCGTCTTGAGCTGCGCGGCGTGCTGAAAGCGCTGGCCGCCCCGCTGCTGCCGAGTGCGGCCATGCTCGTGGCCATACTGGTGGCAATACTCGGCAGCATGCCGGCAGTCGCCGCTGCCGCGTTCGACCTCACGCAGCTCACCCAGCTGCTCGCGAGCAAACGCGCCGGCGAGGCGACCTTCGTCGAGACCCGCGAAGTCTCGGTGCTCGACCGCACCGTGACGACCTCGGGCCGTCTGTCGTTCGAAGCGCCCGACACCTTCGTGCGCGAGAACCTGAAACCGCTGCGCGAACGCGTCGCGGTCGTCGGCAACACGCTGACGATGAGCCGCGGCGAACGCAGCCGCAGCGTCGCGCTCGATTCGGTGCCCGAAGCGGCCGTCATCATCGAAGCGATCCGCGGCACGCTGACCGGCAACCGCGACGCGCTGCAGCGCGTGTTCGACACGAGCGTCGCCGGCAATGCCGAGCACTGGACGCTCGACCTCGTGCCGCGCGAGGCGCGGCTGCGCACGCAGGTCTCGTCGGTGCGCGTCACCGGCCGGCGTGCCGAGGTGCGCGAGATGCAGGTCGTGATGCCGGACGGCGACCGTTCGACGATGACGATCGAGCCGATCGCCGCGGCGGCCACGTCCGGCTCCGGCCCGGCGCGCTGAACCGCGCGGCGGGTCGATGGCGCACTCCTTCCTGTCGTTCCTTCCGTCCGGCGGCGTGCCTCGCCGTGCGCTGGTCGTGTGGCTGCTCGCGCTGCTGGCGGCCGTCTTCGTCACGGTGCGCAGCACCTACGTCGCCGATCTCTCGGCATTCCTGCCACGCGCGCCGAGCGCCGGGCAGGCTGTGCTGCTCGACCAGCTGCGCAGCGGCGTCGCCGCGCGGCTGGTGCTCATCGGCATCGAAGGCGGCACGCCGGCCGCGCGCAGCGCCGCGTCGCTCGAATGGGGCCAGCGCCTGCGCGAGAGCGGCCTGTTCGAATCGGTGAACAACGGCGACAACCGCCAGTACGCGGCGCTGGGCCAGTTCCTGTTCGAGCACCGCTACCTGCTGAGCCCCGCGGTCGACGCGCAGCGCTTCACCGCCGACGGCTTGCGCGAGGCGATCGCCGAAACCGTCTCGCTGCTCGGCAGCCCGGCCGGCGCCGCGGTCAAGCCCGTGGTGCTGCGCGACCCGACCGGCGAGACCGTGCGCATGGCCGAGGCGATGCTGCCGGCGCAGGCGCCGCGCAGCGACGGCGGCGTGTGGGTCTCGCGCGACGCGGACCGCGCGGTGCTGGTCGCGACGACCCGCGCCGACGGCAGCGACCTCGACGGCCAGCAGCGCGCCCTCGAGTTCCTGCGCACGAGCTTCGCGCCGCACACCGCGCAGGGGTTGAAGCTCCTCGTCTCCGGCGCCGGCACGTTCGCGGTGGCGTCGCGTGCGCAGATCAAGCACGAGGTCGAGCGCCTGGCGATCGCCGGCTCGGTCGCGATCGTGCTGCTGATGGGCGCGGCGTTCGGCTCGCTGCGCGCGCTCGCGATCGCGGTGCTGCCGGTCGGCACCGGCGTGCTCGCCGGCATCGCGACCGTCAGCCTCGGCTTCGGCCAGGTGCACGGCATCACGCTCGGCTTCGGCACGACGCTGATCGGCGAGGCGGTCGACTACGCGATCTACTACCTGATCCAGGCCCATGTTCCGCGCTCGGCCGGGCGCTCGGCCGGGGATTCCCACCGCGACGGGCAGCGCGGCGCCGACCGCTGGATCGTGCGCAACTGGCCGACCGTGCGGCTCGGGCTGTGGACCTCGCTGTGCGGCTTCGTCGCGCTGGTGTTCTCGGGCTTTCCGGGGCTCGCACAGCTCGGCGTGTTCTCGGTGGCGGGCCTGATCGCCGCGGCGCTGGCGACACGCTACGTGCTGCCGGTGCTCGCGCCCGATGGCGCGCCGGGCCTCGGGCTGCGCCGCCGCCTCGGCGCCTGGACCGGCCGCGCCGCCGCGTTCGCGCCCACGCTGCGCTGGCCGCTCGCACTGCTCGCGCTGGCGGCGCTGGTCGCGCTGCTGTGGCTGCCGTCGCCGTGGCGCGGCGATCTGCAGTCGCTGAGCCCGATCGGTGCGCAGGCGCTGAAGGTCGACGCGCAGCTGCGCCGCGATGTCGGCGCGACCGAAGCCGGCACCCTGATCGCCGTGTCGGCCGACAGCGAAGCCGCGGTGCTCACGCTGGCCGAACAGGCCGGCGCGCGGCTGGACCGGCTCGTCGTCGACGGTGCACTCGAAGGCTACGACACGCCGGCGCGCCTGTTGCCGAGCCCGGCCACACAGGCCGCGCGCCGCGCATCGCTGCCCGATGCCGATGCGCTGCGCCGGCGCATCGCCGAAGCCACCGTCGACGGCCCGATCAAGGCCGAGCGCCTCGCACCGTTCATCGCCGACGTGCAGGCCGCGCGCCAGCAAGTGACGTTGACCCGCGCGTCGCTGCAAGGCACGCCGCTGGCCACCGCGGTCGACGCGATGCTCGTGCCGGGCCGTGCCGGCGGTTCGCCCTGGCGCGTGCTGCTCGCGCTGCAGACCGGCGATCGCGGCATCGAAGTCGACCGGCTGCGCGCCACGCTCGTCGGCGTGCCCGGCGTTCAGGTCGTGCAGATCGGCAGCGAGCTCGGCGCGCTCTATGCGCACTACCTGCGCGAGGCGAAGTGGCAGGCCGGGCTCGGGGCGCTCGCGGTCTGCGTGCTGCTCGGGCTGTATCTGCGCTCGTGGCGGCGCCTCGTCGGCGTCGTGCAGCCGATCGCGGCGGCCGTGCTGATCGTGCTGGCGGCGCTCGCGCTGAGCGGTGCGGCGCTCGGCATCCTGCACCTGGTCGGCTTCCTGCTCGTCGTCGCGATCGGGTCCAACTACGCGCTGTTCTTCGATCAGGTGCGGCACGGCGCCGCGGGCGCGGGCGAAGACAGCGACACGCTCGCTTCGCTGGCGTTGGCGAACCTGACCATCGTGATCTCGTTCGCGCTGCTCGCGATCTCGAGCATCCCGGCGCTCTACGCGATCGGCGAGGTGGTCGCGCCGGGCACGCTGTTGTGCCTGTTGCTGTCGGCCGCGTTCGTGCGCGGCCCGCGCCGCGAGCGCCGCGGACACGACGCGAACGGCCCGGGCGCTGTGTGAAAATCGTTCGAACCCACGCGACACCCCGCATGCCCGCTCCCACCACGCCACGCTCGACGCCGATCCACGCGGCCCCCGGGTGGCGCATGCCGGCACTGATCAAGGCGAGCATCGTCTGCCATGCCGGCGCCGGCCTCGCAGTCGCCGCCGAGCCGTCGCTGTGGCCGTGGGCGCTGGGCGTCGTCGCGGTGAACCACGGCGTGATCAGCGCGAGCGGCCTGCTGCCGCGCTCGACCTGGCTGGGCGAGAACATGCGCCGCCTGCCGGCGCAGGCCGCGGCGCGCGGCGAGGTCTCGATCACGATCGACGATGGCCCCGATCCGGCGGTCACGCCCGCGGTGCTGGACCTGCTCGATGCGCACGGCGCGCGCGCCACCTTCTTCTGCATCGGCCAGCGCGCCGCCGAGCACCCGGCCCTCGCACGCGAGATCGTGCGGCGCGGCCACAGCGTGCAGAACCACAGCGACATCCACCGCCACAACTTCTCGCTGCTCGGGCTTCAGGGTTTCGCCGACGAGATCGGCCGTGCGCAGCAGCGGCTCGCCGAGATCACCGGCACCGCGCCGCGTTTCTTTCGTGCCCCGGCCGGCCTGCGCAACCCGTTCCTCGCGCCGGTGCTGCAGCGGCTGGGCCTGACGCTCGTGAGTTGGACGCGCCGCGGCTACGACACCGTGCAGCGCGACCCGCAGCGCGTGCTCGCCCGGTTGACGCATCGGCTCGCCGCCGGCGACATCCTGCTGCTGCACGACGGCCACGCCGCGCGCGCGACCAGCGGCGGCACTCCGGTGATCCTCGACGTGCTGCCGCCGCTGCTGCAGTGCTTTGCGCAAGCCGGGCTGCGTGCGGTCACGCTGCCCGAGGCGGTCGATCCCCGATGATGAACGACAGCAACCACGACGATCACGACAACAGCAGCGGCACCAGCGTCGACAGCCGTCGCGTCGCGGCCTCGAACCCCGCGTGGCAGGCGCTGCGCAACGCCGCGAGCGCGCCGTACCGCAGCGCCGGCCGCTTCGCGTGGCGCTTCGCTCACGGCAAGCTCGGGCTGGACCCGGTCTTCCGGCACCTGCTGAGTGGCGGCCTGATCGCGCCGGGCGCACACGTGCTCGACATCGGCTGCGGCCAGGGCCTGCTCGCAAGCCTGCTGCGCACCGCCGACGCCGCCGCCGCGCGCGGCGACTGGCCGGCCGACTGGGCCGCGGCGCCACGCGGCACGCGCGTCACCGGCATCGAGCTGATGCCGCGCGACGTCGGCCGCGCAACGCAGGCGCTCGGCGACACGGCCACCTTCCTGTGCGGCGACATGCGGACGACACCGTTCCCGCCGTCCGACGTCGTCGTGATCCTGGACGTGCTGCACTACATCGATCTCGCCGAGCAGAACCGCGTGCTCGAGCGCGTGCGTGCGGCGCTGCGCCCGCACGGCCGCTTGCTGCTGCGCATCGGCGACGCGTCGTCGCGGCGCGGTTTTCGCAACAGCCAATGGGTCGACGCGATCGTCACGTTCGTGCGCGGGCACCGCGTGCCGCCGGTGTTCGGCCGGCCGCTCGCCGCCTGGACGATCAAGCTCGAGGCACTCGGCTTTCACGTGCAGGCCGTGCCGATGAGCCAGGGCACGCCGTTCGCGAACGTGCGGCTGGTCGCCGAGCCGGCACACGTTGCGCAACGCGCCGGCGCGGCACCACGAACCGCTGCGCTCGCCGCGGAGGTCGCCTGATGCAGCCGGTCGCGATCTCGCAGCACACGTTGACGACCGCGATCGGCGTCGGCCTGGACGCGACGCTCGCTGCGCTGCGCGAGGGCCGCACCGGGCTCGCACCGCGACACTTCCTCGACGCCGCGCTGCACGGCTGGATCGGCGAGGTCGACGGCGTCGATGCGATCGTGCTGCCGCCGCATCTGCACGAATTCGATTGCCGCAACAACCGGCTGGCCTGGCTCGCGCTCGAGCAGGACGGCTTCATCGCCGCCGTCGCCCGCGCCCGCGCCCGCTGGGGTGCCGAGCGCATCGGCGTGTTCCTCGGCACCAGCACCTCGGGCCTGCTGCAGACCGAGCTGGCCTATCGGCACCGGCAGCCCGACGGCTCGCTGCCGAACGACTTCATCTACGCGCCGACACAGAACACCTACTCGGTCGCCGCGTTCACGGCGACCGCGCTCGAGCTGGCCGGGCCGAGCTTCGTGGTCTCGACCGCATGCTCGTCGAGCGCGAAGGTGTTCGGCAACGCTGCACGCATGATGGCTGCGGGGCTGATCGACGCGGCGGTCGTCGGCGGCGTCGACTCGCTGTGCCTGACGACGCTGTACGGCTTCAACTCGCTGGAGCTGCTGTCCAGCGACATCTGCCGGCCGTGGGATGCGCAGCGCCACGGCCTGTCGATCGGCGAGGCCGCGTCGTTCGCGCTGCTCGAACGCGACTGCGCGGCCCCGCAGGGCTGGCTGCTCGGCATCGGCGAGAGCAACGACGGCCACCACATGAGCACGCCGCATCCCGAAGGCGCGGGCGCGATCGCGGCGATGCGGATGGCGCTCGCCGACGCGGCGCTGCAGCCCCGCGACATCGACTACGTCAACCTGCACGGCACCGCGACGCCAAGCAACGATGCTGCCGAAGACCGTGCAGTCGCCGCCGTGTTCGGCACCGACGTGCCGTGCAGCTCGACCAAGGGCGCCACCGGCCACACGCTGGGCGCGGCCGGCGGCGTCGAGGCGCTGATCGCGCTGATCGCGCTGCGCCACGGCCTCATGCCCGGCGGGCTGAACCTGCAGACGCCCGATCCGGCGCTGCGGCTGAACTATCTGCGCGAGAACCGGGCCGCGCCGCTGCGCACCGTGCTGAGCAACTCGTTCGGTTTCGGCGGCACGAATGCCAGCCTGGTGCTGGGGCGAGCAGCATGAGCAGCTTGTTGGCGCCCATGTTCATCCAGGGCATCGGCCTGCTCGGGCCGGGCCTGCCGTCGTGGCCCGCCTCGCAGGCGACGCTGCGCGGCGAGCAGCCGCATCGTTTCGAGCTCAGCGTGCTGCCGCCGCCGGCGCGCCTGCCACCGGCCGAACGACGCCGCGCCGGCGCGGTGATCCGCCTCGCGATGGCGGTGGCCGACGAAGCCATCGCGATGGCCAACGTGGACCCGCAGACGCTCGCGACCGTGTTCACCTCGTCCGGCGGCGAAGGCGCGAACTGCCATTCGCTGTGCGAGACGCTCGCGAGCCCGAACCCGCTGGTCTCGCCGACCCGCTTCACGAACTCGGTGCACAACGCGGCCTCGGGCTACTGGCACATCGCGGTCGGCAGCCGCCACAGCTCGACCAGCCTGTGCGCGCACGATGGCAGCTTCGGCGCGGGGCTGCTCGAAGCGGCGACGCTGATGCACAGCCACGCCGAGCCGCTGATGCTGGTGGCCTACGACTTGCCGTACCCGGAGCCGCTGAACAGCGCGCGGCCGCTGCCGGACAACCTCGGCCTCGCGCTCGTGCTGACCCCCGCGCCGACGAACCGCTCGATCGCCGAGCTGCGCGTCGAGGCGCTGCCGTCGCGACTCGCGTCACCGGTCGACGTGTGCGGCGACGCGTCGCTGGACGCGCTGCGCGCCGGCATGCCGGCCGGTGCCGGGCTGCCGTTGCTGCAGGCTCTCGCCCGCGGCCTGCAAGCCCGCCCGCGCGAGCTGACGATCGACTACCTGCCGCAGCTCAAGCTGGCGCTGCGGCTCAGCGCGGTCGAGCACGCCGAATGAACACCGGCGGCCACGTCACGGCGCTTGCCCACGCCGAGATCGAGCGGCTGATCCCGCACAGCGGCTCGATGTGCCTGCTCGATCGCCTCGAATCGTGGAGCCTCGAAGGCATACGCTGCACCGCGATCAGCCACCGCGACCTGCACAACCCGCTGCGCACCGCAAGCGGTTTGCTCGCGACGTGCGCAATCGAATACGCAGCGCAGGCGATGGCCCTGCACGGCGCGCTGATCGGCGCCGAGGCCGGCAGCGCCGCGAGCCCCGGCTTCCTGGCGAGCGCGCGCGGCGTGCAGTGCCACCGGCTGCGCCTCGACGACCTGCCCGGCGCGCTGCAGATCGACGCACAGCGCCAGGCCGGCGACGCGCGGCAGATCCTCTACAGCTTCAGCATCACGCACGCCGGCGAACCCATCGCCGACGGGCGCGCCACCGTCGTGTTGAACACACCCCTCGTGTCATGAACGCTACTGCCCGTGCTTCTTCTGCCACGCCGAAACGCGCGCTGGTCACCGGCGCCAGCGGCGGCCTCGGCAGCGCCATCGCCCGCCGGCTCGCACGCGACGGCGCCCACGTGATCGTGCATGCGAACAGCCGGCTCGACGCGGCGACCGCGCTCGCCGACGAGCTGCGCGCGGCCGGCCACAGCGCCGAGGCCTGCAGCTTCGACATCACCGACCGCGACGCGACGTTCGCCGGCTGCGAGGCGCTGCTCGCCGCGGGCCCGGTGCAGATCCTCGTCAACAACGCCGGCACCCATGACGACGCGGCGTTCCCGGCGCTGCGCGAAGCTCAGTGGCACAAGGTGATCGACGTGTCGCTGAACGGCTTCTTCAACGTCACGCAGGCGCTGATCATGCCGATGATCCGCACCCGCTGGGGCCGCGTGATCAACATCTCGTCGATGACGGCGCTCGCCGGCAACCGCGGGCAGGTCAACTACGCGGCCGCGAAAGGCGCGGTCAACAGCGCGACCAAGGCGCTCGCGCTCGAAGTGGCCAGCCGCGGCATCACCGTCAACGCGGTGGCGCCGGGCATCATCGCGAGCGGCATGGCCGAGAACTTCGACCCCGCGCTGATCGAGCGCCTGGTGCCGATGAAACGCGCCGGCACGGCGGACGAGGTGGCGGCGCTGGTCGGCTTTCTTGCGTCCGAACAGGCGGGCTACATCAGCAGCCAGATCATCTCGATCAACGGCGCGATGATTTGACCCACCCCCGTAGCGCCTTCGGCATGCATGATGTCGTGATCCTCGGTGGCGGCCTGGCGGCTTTGACGCTGTCGCTGCAGCTCAAGCAGCGTTTGCCGCAGCTCGATATCGTCGTACTCGAACGGCGCACCCATCCGGTGCCGCATGCGGCGCACAAGGTCGGCGAATCGTCGGTCGAGATTCAGTCGCACTACCTCGCCCACGTGCTCGGACTGAAGGACTACCTCGAGCGCGCGCAACTCAAGAAGTTCGGCTTTCGCTTCTTCTTCTCCGACGGCGCGCACGACCTGACGCGAGTGACCGAGCTCGGCGCGAGCACGTTCCTGCCGACGCAGAGCTACCAGCTCGACCGCGGGGTGCTCGAGAACGACCTCGCGCTCCTCGCGCGCGAACGCGGCATCGACTACCGCGACAGCACGCTGGTGCGCGGCCTCGAGATCGGCGCGCGCGGGCAGACGCATCGCGTGACGATCGAACATGCCGGTGGCGACCGCAACGGCCATGACGGCAAGGTCGCCGAGCCGCTGGAATGCCGCTGGCTCGTCGACGCGAGCGGCCGCGCCGCCCTGATCAAGCGCAAGCTCGATCTCGCGCAGCCCAACGCGCACGACGTGAACGCGGTCTGGTTCCGCATCGGCGAGAAGGTCGACATGCACGACTGGACCGACGATGCGGACTGGCTCGCACGCTGCGACCCGCCGCACCGCTGGCTCTCGACCAACCACCTGGTCGGCGACGGCTACTGGGTCTGGCTGATCCCGCTCGCGTCGGGCTCGCACTCGGTGGGCATCGTCGCCGACGAGAAGCTCCACCCGCTCGCCGCGATGAACAGCTTCGACAAGGCGATGGCGTGGCTGCAGCAACATCAGCCGCGCCTGCACCGGGACCTCGAAGCCAAGCGTGACAAGCTGCAGGACTTCGCGTACTTCAAGCACTTCTCGTACGGCTGCAAGCGCGTCTACAACGGCGCCGACCGCTGGGCGCTGACTGGCGAGGCGGGCCTCTTCCTCGACCCCTTCTACTCGCCGGGCGGCGACTTCATCGCGATCTCGAACACCTTCGTGACCGAGTTGATCGCGCAGGACGACAAGCCCGGCGGCCCGGGTCCGCGCCTGGCCGGCCTGTACGAGCGCATCTACTTCCTGCTGTACGAGTCGTGGCTGCCGCTGTACCTCGACCAGTACCCGATCTTCGGCGACGCCGAGGTGATGCCGCTGAAGGTGCTGTGGGACTACACGTTCTACTGGGGCGTGATGTGCCCGCTGTTCTTCCAGAACCGCCTGACCGACGTGGTCGCGATGACGCGGCTGCAGAAGAGCCTGGGCGAAGCGCAGGCGGTCAACGTCGCGATGCAGCGCTTCTTTCGTGCGTGGTCGGGTCTCAGCCGGCGCCGCAACCCGCCTCAGATGCTCGACCAGGCCAGCCTCGAATGGTTCGCCGAACTGAACCGCGGACTGACCGACGAGCTCGACGATGCCGCGTTCTGGGCGCGCATCGACGAGGCGCTCGCGCGGCTCGACGCGCTCGCGCTGCAGCTCGTCGAGCGCGCGCGGCGCGACTACCCGGGTGTGGACGCGACCGAGGTGCTGGCGCTGCTCGGCACGCGCGCGCAGCGCGGCGCGGCGGATCTGCTGTTTCCCGAGCTCGCCGGCGCCTGACGCGCATGCGCCGCGACGCTTTCCATCGTTCGCGCGGGGAGAAGAAGACATGCCCGACTTCAAGACCGTTGTCGCCGACGCCTGGCGGGATCACGCCGACGACCCGCGCGGCGTCGCCGATCGGCTGGTCGATGCGCTGCCGCTGATCAGCGAGGACGCGCAGATCGCCGCCCTTGCCGGGATCGCGCATCACGTGTTCGGCGAACACCTGGCCGCGTGGCACGATGGGCTCGCATTCTTCGATCGGCTTTCGGCGCTGCCGTCGCTGGCCGCGAACGGGACCGGCGGGGCGGCGCTGCGGTGTTGCACCGCGGGCCTGCTGCTCGCGGCGCGGCTCGACGACACCCGAGCCGCATTGGCACCGTCCGACCGCGTCCGGGCCAGCGCGATGGCCGCAGCGACACTGGCCGAACGCGACACGCCGCGCTCCTTGATGTTGTTCGAAGAGGCGCTCGCGCAGATGCGGTCCGCGGCGCTGCCGGCCGCCGACCCGGCGAACCGCGCGCTCGCGGGCACCGCCAACAACCTCGCCGTTGCGCTCGAACGCAAGCCCTCGCGCACGACGGCGGAACGCGACCTGATGATCCTCGCGGCACAGACCGCCCGTACCTACTGGGCGATCGCCGGCACCTGGCTCGAGACCGAACGCGCCGAATATCGGCTCGCGATGACCTGGCTGCAAGCCGGCGACGCGGCCGAAGCGCAGCGCCATGCCGAAGCCTGCCTCGCGATCGTCGCCGCGAACGACGGCGCGCCGCTCGAGCGGTTCTTCGCCCACGAGGCGCTGGCGCTCACCGGACACGCGACCGGCCGGGCCGCTGCGCGCGCAGACGCCGTTGCCGCGGCGCGCCGGTCGTTCGAACAGCTGGACGACGGTGACAAGACCTGGTGCGCCGAGACGCTCGCGACACTCGACGCGCTCACGCCCAGCTGAGCGCCGTCAGGCTGCCGGAGACTGCACCAGCGGCACGACGATTTCCACCGCGTCGTACGGCACCGAGATGGCGCCGTCGTCGTCGCGTTCGACCAGGCCAAGTTCCTCGAGTCGCGCGACATCGGCATGCACGTTCGAGTCGTTGCGCTCGGCCAGCCTTCGCCAGTGCGTGGACGCTGCACAGGCCTGCACGGCGCAGCGTATCCAGCAGGTCGAGCCGCGCCGGCGTCAGCTCGGTGCCGCGACGTCCATCTCGCAGCGTGTACTCAGCGAGCCTCAGCGCGGCCCGAACGGCGACCGCCGGCGCAGCCTGCGCACGATCAACCCCGGCAGCCGCAGCACGAACTCGAGCATCAGGCGCGTGTGCATCCAGGTCAGCAGCACGTTGTCGCGGCCGTAGCGGAAGTGCGAGACGCCGCCCTCCTCGGCCGACAGGTACTTCACCGGCGCATCGAGGTTGATCGGCACGACGCCGCGCCAGGCGAGGCGCACGACCGCTTCGGTGTCGAAGTCGAAGCGGCGCATCCACGGCTGGCGGCGCATCACCGCGATCAGGTCGGCGATCGGGTAGACGCGAAAGCCGTACAGCGAGTCGGCGATGCCGGCGCCCAGCGTCTCGAGGTTCGTCCAACCGTTCGAGATGCGCCGGCCGCGCACGCGGATGAGCGGCGCCTCGGGGCCGAACACCGGGCGGCCGAGCACCATCGCATCCGGGTGACGCTGTGAGCTCTGCATGAACGCGGCAATCAGGTCCGCCGGGTGCTGGCCGTCGGAGTCCATCGTCAGCGCATGCGTGAAGCCGGCTGCGCGCGCGGCCTCGAGGCCGTGCAGCACGGCGGCGCCCTTGCCGCGGTTCTCGTGCAGCACGACGACCTTCAGCCCGGCGTCGGCCGCGGCCATCTGCGTCAGCCCGTCGGCTGTGCCGTCGGTGCTGCCGTCGACGACCACCCAGACCGGCGCCCACTGCGCACGCGCCGCGCGCACGGTCTCGTAGACCTGCGGCCCGGTGTTGTAGCTCGGGATCAGCACGAGGTGCGTGGTCGAGACAGCGGAACTCATGCCTTGCTCAACTCGCCGGCAAAGTAGCTCTCGAGCCGCGCCAGCAGCGCCGCGTGATCGGCCTGCGGCGCGAAGCGTTCGCCGAGCCGTGCCTTGAAGCGCACCGGCACCGGTGGCGTCTTCCAGATCGGCCAGCCTTTGCTCAGGTACGGCGAATCGGTCTCGATAATCACGGTCTGGATCGGCACCTGCGCCATCTGCGCGATCAGCGTGATGCCGGGGCGGAACGGATTGACCGGCGCACGCACCGTGCGCGTGCCCTCGGGGAACAGCACGAGCTGCCCGCCGGCGCGCAGGCTCGCAACCGCGCCGCGGATCATGCCGCGCGGCGAGTCGTTGTGGAGGTAGCGCGCGAGCCGCGCGCCGGCGCCGAGAAAAACATTGCGCATCAGCTCCGCCTTCATGATGCAGACGCCGCGCGGCACCCGCGCCACGATCAGCAGCGCATCCAGCATGCTCGGATGGTTGGCGGCGATGATCAGAGCGCCATCGCCGGCGAGCGCGTCGAGCGCGGCGGTGTCGATGCGCATCATGCCGACGAGTTGCGCGAGCGACCAGAACATGCCGTAGCAGCGCGAAATCACGCCGCGGCCAATGCGCGTGCCGAGCTCGCGCGGCAGCAGCGGGTAGAGCGGCACCGCGACCAGGTTCCAGCCCAGCGACATCAGGCCCAGGAACAGCAGCAGCAGATGCAGCGCGACGCCGTGCACGAGCCTCAAGCGCAGCCTTTCAATTGTCTCGCGTGGTGACCAGCTCGGACGAACGCGCGAACACCCACGAGATGCCGATGCCCGCGGTGACGGCGTGCTTGCTGCGCATCAGCGGGCTGTCGTCGAAGACCGCGCCCGAGAGGCTGTCGTAGCGCAGGAAGGCGCCGACCCAGGTGATGCCGAAGCGGCGCGAGGTCGCGGCCAGTGCGCGCCAGCCTGCGTAGCCGCCGCGCGCCTGATAGGCAGGCCGCGCCGCCGTGGCATAGGCGGCATCGACGCCGTAGAAGTAGTCGTGGTACTTGCGGTCGGCGAACACCGGGCCGGCCAGCATGCCCAGACTCCAGCCTCCGGCCACGCCGCCGATGTCGAGGTTCAGGTTCGGCTCGAAGGTCGTGCCGACGAACGTCGGCGAGCGCTCGATCGTGAACGCGGCGCGCACCGGCATCCGCACGTCGAGCTTCCAGCGCTCGCTGCGCGAGCTCGCGAGCGTGAGGTTCAGGTTCGGGCCGAGCTCGAAGGTGCCGTGCAGGTTCGGCATGCCCTGGCGCGCGTCGTTGTCGTTGCTGCGCGTCGGCGTCGAGGCCGCGGCGCTCAGGTCGAGCTTGATGCGGTCCGAATCGACCAGCAGCGCACGCGCGCCGTCGCGATCGGCGCGCAGCCACTTGCCGCGGTAGACGATGTACGGCAGCGGCAGCACATAGGCGTGGTACTGGTCGGAGCCGCGGTAGTCGGGCAGGCGCAGGCCGGCCACACCGAGGCCCAGCTCCCACAGCGGCCGCTGCTCGCCGGCCGGCTCGCCCGGCACGTCTTCGAAGCTGTCGTCGGCCGCCGCAGGCGCCGCGATGCAGAGCATGGCGGCGCTCAGCGCCAGGGGAAAGCTGATTCGATTCAAGACTTGTCCTCGGACGGCACGAAGGCATGCGCCTCGATCTCGACGAGCAGCGCCGCGCGGCAGATGTCCGCCTGCAGGTACAGCGCCTCGCGCGCGGCACGGCTGGCGGCGCCGACCTCACGCTCGAACGCCTCGCGCACGATCGCCAGGTCGTCGCGGTGGCGCACGTAGATGGTGTAGATCAGCTCATCGACGGCGATCGTACGGCCCGCGCGCTGTGACGCGATCTCGCGCAGCACGCGGATGTTCGCGAGGCTCTCGTGCGTCTGCCGGCCGACGTCGCCCAGGTGCAGGGTTTCATGGCCGACGATGCTCGCGGTGCCCGAGATGAACAGTGCCCGGCGCCCGGCACCGACGTCGGCGAGCGCGGCACGCGAGAACGTCGGGCTGCGCGGGCCGTAGGCCTGCGGGTAGCGGTAGGCGCTGACCTGGCGCGGGTTCTCGATCGCGAGCGGCGCGCACCGCCCGGCGAGGAACGAGACGCGCAGTGGGCCGCCTTGCGTGCCCAGCGCGCATGCCGCGGGGCTGCCTTCGAACGCGCTGCGGCCGGCGGCGATGAACGCATCCTGCCGGCCGACGTTGAACTGGCGATAGCGCTCGGTGCCGTCGGTCTCGAGGTTGATGTCGGCGATGTAGTTCCACAGGCGCAGCACGTGCGGCGTCGCACTGCCCGCGAGCACGGCGAAGAGATCGGTGTACGCCTGCTGGGCGGCGGCGCGCAGCCCGCCGGCGGTGCGCGCGTCGTCGACCGTCGCGACGCCGTGCAGCCACTCGCCGTTGCTCGCATAGCGCACGCAGCCGCGCACGCCGTGCTCGATGGCGCCTTTCGCGAGCCACGCATCGGCCCACGCGCCGCCGGAGGTGCGCGGAGCGAGCAACGGCATCTCGACCGCGCCGAGCGCCGACCCGACCACGCGCGCGCCGAGCACGCCCACATCGGGCAGAGCAGCCAGCCCGACGCGGCCGAACGACAGCGGCGCCAACAGTGCCGGCGGTGCCGGCGGCGAGGCGGCGATGTCGACGTGGATTCGGCTCGGCGACGTCGAAGACACGGCGGCGGTCACAGGGCCGACACCTCGGCTGCGGCTTCGACGTCGCGGATGTTGAGGCGGCGCTGCTTCCACGCGCGCCACGTGCGGCTGAAATTGCCGAGCGAGACCAGGTAGTACAGCACCTTGAGGGCACGCACGCGGCCCCAGATCGGCGTCTTGCCGTAGATGTCGCCGGCGAGCATGGAGATCAGCCCTTCCTTGACGCCGAACGGATTTTGCGGATGCATGAAAAAGTCGCGGATCGTCGGGTTGGTGACGCGGAAGATGAACCACGAGAACTCGCGCGGGCCGAAGCGCATCGCACGCTCGAACGCGCTGCGCCGCGCCGCGGCGCGTTGCGGCTCGCGCAACGTGGCGTCGATCACCGGCACGGCGTCGAACGCGCTGTGCATCGCGAGGTAGACGCCGGTCGAGAACACCGGGTCGATGAAGGTGTACGCGTCGCCGAGCATCAGGTAGCGCTCGCCGGTGCTGTGCGTGCTGGTGTAGGCGTAGTTGCCGGTCGCGTGCACCTGGTCGTCGACCAGCGTGGCACCTTGCAGGCGCTCGACGAGGTCCGGGCACAGCGCGATCGTGTCGTGGAAAAACTCGACCAGCGACTTGTTCTTGGCGCGCGACTTCAGGTAGTACGGCCAGCAGACCGCGCCGATGCTCGTCGTGCCGTCGGCCAGCGGGATGAACCAGAACCAGCCGTGGTCGAACCACAGGATCGTGATGTTGCCTTCGAGCTTGCCGGCCAGGCGCTTCGCGCCGGCGAAATGACCGAACAGCGCCGAGCTGTTGTGGCGCTCGTTCTTCTGCTTGCACTTGAACTGATTCGCGAGCAGTGTGTCGCGGCCGGAGGCGTCGACGACGAACTTCGCGCGCCAGGTCTGCCGGACGGGGCCGGGGGCGGCGCCGTCGTCCACCGCGCGCTCGGCCTGCACGGTCGCGCCGTCGGCATCGAATACGACCTCGCGCACGCGCACGCCTTCGAACATGCGCGCGCCCTTCGCGGCGGCGTTGCGGAACAGGATCTCGTCGAACGCCGAGCGCCGCACCTGCCATGCATACGGCATGTTCTTGTCCAGAGCGTCGCCGAACTCGATGTAGCTGCGATGCGCGTGGTTCGGCGAGACGAACTCGACGCCGTACTTCAGCATGCCGATGCGCTCGACGTCGTCGCGCACGCCGAGCTTGTCCAGCAGCTCGACGTTGGCCGGCAGCAGCGACTCGCCGATGTGAAAGCGCGGGTGATGGGCCTTCTCGAGCACGACAACATCGTGGCCGCGCTCGGCCAGCAAGGTCGCCACCGTCGAGCCGGCCGGGCCGCCGCCGACCACCAGCACGTCGCACTGCAGCGGGGAGCCGGTTTCGGTCGTGGCAGGGTTGTTCATGGCGGGGCGCATTGTATCGTCGCGAGCCTGGCGAACTCCCCGGTCCACGCCGGGCGTCGAAGCCCTGCACACAGCATCGGCAGGCGCGCCGCGAATGCGGCGCGGGAAGGCTATTCGCCCAGGTACGCCGCGCGCACCTTCGGATCGCTCAGCAGCGCCTTCGCATCGCCGCTCATCGTCACCTCGCCCGAGTCCATCACGTAGCCGCGCGAAGCGAGCTGCAGCGCGCGGCTCGCGTTCTGCTCGACCAGCAGCACGGTGGTGCCGCGCTTGTGGATGTCGTCGACGACCTCGAAGATCTTGTCGACCATGATCGGCGACAGGCCCATCGACGGCTCGTCCAGCAGCAGCACCTTGGGGCGCGCCATCAGCGCGCGGCCCATCGCGAGCATCTGCTGCTCGCCGCCGCTCATCGTGCCGGCGAGCTGGTGGCGGCGTTCCTTCAGGCGCGGGAAGATCGCGAACACCTTGTCGATGTCGGCGTCGACCTCGCGGTCGCCGCGCACGAACGCGCCCATCTGCAGGTTCTCGGTGATGGTCATGCGGGTGAACGTGCCGCGGCCCTCGGGCACCATCACGAGGCCCTGCTTGACGAGATCCCACGGGCCCTGGCCCTTGATCGGCCGGCCGAGGTATTCGATGTCGCCGCCGACCGCCGCCTGCGTGCCGGTGATGGCCTTCAGCGTCGTCGTCTTGCCGGCGCCGTTCGCGCCGATCAGGCTGACGAGCTCGCCTTCACGCACTTCGAACGAGACGCCCTTGACCGCCTGGATGCCGCCGTACGCGACCTTCAGCCCGCTGACCTTGAGCAATGTATTGGCCATGATTGTTCCGGTCTCCCGCTCAATGAGCCTTGTGGCCGGCGCCGAGGTAGGCCTCGATCACCTTCTCGTTGCGCTGCACATCGGCCGGCGTGCCTTCGGCGATCTGCTTGCCGTAGTCGAGCACGGTCACGCGGTCGCACAGGCCCATCACCAGCTTCACGTCGTGCTCGATCAGGAGGATCGTGCGGTTGTCCTTGCGGATGCGGTCGATCAGCTCGCGCAGCACGACCTTCTCGGTCGCGTTCATGCCGGCGGCCGGCTCGTCGAGCGCGATCAGCTTCGGATCGGTCGCGAGCGCACGCGCGATCTCGAGGCGGCGCTGGTCGCCGTAGCTCAGGGTGCGCGCCTTGTAGTCGGCGTACTTCGCGATGCCGACGTACTCGAGCAGCTCGCGCGAGCGCTTCGCGATCGCCGCCTCCTCGGCCTTGAAGCTGCCGGTGCGGAACACCGCGCCGATCAGGCCCGAGCCGGTGCGCACGTGACGGCCGACCATCACGTTCTCGAGCGCGGTCATGTCGGGGAACAGGCGGATGTTCTGGAAGGTCCGCGCGATGCCCGCCTTCGCGACCTCGTGCACTGCGCTCGGCTTGTACGGCTTGCCGCCGAGCTCGAACGTGCCCGAGTCGGGCGAGTACAGGCCGGTCAGCACGTTGAAGAACGTCGTCTTGCCGGCGCCGTTCGGGCCGATCAGGCCGTAGACCTGGCCCTGCAGGATGGTGATGCCGACGTCCGACAGCGCCTGCAGCCCGCCGAACCGCTTCGAGACGCCGCCGACTTTCAGGATGGTGTTGTTGCTCATCGTCTGGTGCTCCCGCTCATTCCGTCGTCGGCGCGATCGACGTGACCGTGGGCGGTATCTGCTCGACGGGCTTCAGGTGCTGGTGCGGCATCTCGTCGGCCACGACCGAAGCGCGGCCGTGCTCGGGCGAGGGCCACAGCCCGCGCGGGCGCGCCAGCATGATGCCGATCATCGCCAGCGCGATCAGCAGCTGGCGCAGGATCGACGCGTCGAGCCGCCCGCCGCTCCACTGCTGCAGCTGCCCGCCGACATAGCGCAGCACCTCGGGCAGCGCCGAGAGCAGCAGCGCGCCGACGATCACGCCCGGCAGGTGGCCGATGCCGCCGAGCACGACCATCGCGACGATCATGATCGATTCCTGCAGCGAGAACGATTCGGGCGAGATGAACTGCTGGAAGGTCGAGAACAGCACACCCGACATGCCGCCGAAGGTCGCACCCATGCCGAACGCGAGCAGCTTCATGTTGCGGGTGTTGATGCCCATCGCCTTCGCGGCGATCTCGTCTTCGCGGATCGCCATCCAGGCGCGGCCGATCCGGCTGCGCTCGAGCCGATAGCAGAGCAGCACGCTGAAGATCACCATCGCCACGAACAGGTAGTAGTGATTCGTGACCGGCGGGAAGTCGATGCCGAACAGCGAGTGCGTCTTGCCGAGGTCGTACCCGAAGAGGTTGAACGCGTCGATCTGCGCGAGGCCCTTCGGGCCGTTGGTCACGTTGACCGGCGCGTCCAGGTTGTTCAGGAACACCCGGATGATTTCGCCGAAGCCGAGCGTGACGATCGCCAGGTAGTCGCCACGCAGCTTCAGCGTCGGTGCGCCCAGCAGCACGCCGGCCATGCCGGCGACGAGCGCGCCCAGCGGCAGCGCGATCCACCACGGCAGGTGCAGGCCGTTCGGCAACGCCTTCTGGATCCACTCGAAGGTGTCGGGCAGGTGCGGCCCCGCGAACAGCCCGAACAGGTACGCGCCGACGGCGTAGAACGCGACGTAGCCCAGGTCGAGCAGCCCGGCATAGCCGACCACGATGTTCAGGCCGAGGGCGAGCAGCACGTACAGCAGTGCGATGTCGATGATGCGGACCCAGGCGTTGCCGAACTGCTGCGCGAAGATCGGCAGCACGAGCAGCAGGATCGCGCCGATCACGAACACGAGGGTCTTGCTGCGCAGCCCGTTCGGAGCGTTGGGGATGAGGGTGGCGTTGTGGGTGGCCATGGTGAGGTGCTCCTGTCGTCGCCGCTCAGGCACGGTCCGCGACGCGTTCGCCGAGCAGGCCCTGCGGGCGCAGCGTCAGCACGAGGATCAGCACGATGAACGCGAAGATGTCCTGGTAGTTGCTGCCCAGTACGCCGCCGGTCAGCGCGCCGATGTAGCCGGCGCCCAGCGATTCGATCAGCCCCAGCAGCACACCGCCGACCATCGCACCGGCGAGGTTGCCGATGCCGCCGAACACCGCCGCGGTGAACGCCTTCAGCCCCGGCAGGAAGCCCATCGTGTGCTGCACCGAGCCGTAGTTGGCCGCGTACATCACGCCGGCCAGCGCGGCCAGCGCAGCGCCGATCACGAAGGTCGCCGAGATCACCGTGTCGGGGCGCACGCCCATCAGCGCCGCGACGCGCGGGTTCTCGGCGGTCGCGCGCATCGCGCGGCCGAGCTTGGTCTTGTTGACGAGGTACATCAGCCCGCTGAGGGTCAGCGCGGTCAGCACCAGGATCATGATCTGCACGTTGTTGATGACCGCGCCGCCGATCTCGTGCGCGTCGCCGGGCAGCAGGATCGGGAACGACTTGTAGTTCGGCTTCCAGATGATCATCGCGAGCGTCTGCAGCAACAGGCTCATGCCCATCGCGGTGATCAGCGGCGCGAGCCGCGGCGCGTTGCGCAGCGGCCGGTACGCGACCTTTTCGATCGTGAAGTTCAGCGCCGCGCAGACGATGATCGCGGCGACCAGCCCGATCACCAGCAGCAGCCAGCCGGGCAGCCCGGAGCCGGCCAGCGCGGTGACGACCGTCCAGGCCGTCAGCGCGCCCACCATCAGCACTTCACCGTGCGCGAAGTTGATCAGGTTGATGATGCCGTAGACCATCGTGTAGCCCAGCGCGACCAGCGCATAGACGCTGCCGAGCACCAGCCCGTTGATGATCTGCTGGATGAAGGTATCCATCGTGTCGACTCTCCTGCGTTGTCAACCTCGCGGTTCCGCAAGGGTCTCGATGCGGGCCGTTTCCTCGCGCCGCATGTCAAGCAAATTCCCGGCCAAGGCCGGGGCATCGACGGCAGCGCCGTCAGGTTGGCGCGGATTCTAGGATCGCCCCAATGCGGTGCCCCATCAGACTTTCCCGGGGCTCGCATCGCGCATGAGTCGATGCTCAATGCTCATGACGATGGGTCGTCGTGGGAGGGTTCGCGCCTTTCGCGCTGCCGAGCCTGCGGCTTGGCTCCCTTCTGGCGAGCCTGCTGGTTCAGCCTGCGCAGTTCGGCGAGCCGTTCTCCGATACGCAGTTCCATGCCGCGATCGACTGGCGCGTAGAACGCCGGCAACTCGATATCGTCGGGGCCGTAACGCTCACCCGCCGCAAAGCCGCCAGCCTCGTCGTGCGCATAGCGATAGCCGCGGCCGTAGTCCAGCCCCTTCATCAGCGCAGTCGGCGCATTGCGCAGGCGCAGCGGCACGGCGCGCGTGCCGTCCTGCTGCACGAACGACCGCGCCGCGTTGTAGGCGGCGTAAACCGCATTGCTCTTGGGCGCGACCGCGAGGTAGACCACCGCCTGCGCCAGCGCGAGCTCGCCTTCGGGCGAGCCGAGGCGCTCGTAGGTCGCGGTGGCATCGAGCGTGAAGCGCAGCGCATTCGGATCGGCCAGGCCGATGTCTTCGCTCGCCATGCGCACGAGGCGCCGCGCCGCGTAGCGCGGATCGACGCCGCCGTCGAGCATGCGCACGAACCAGTAGAGCGCCGCATCGGGGTCGCTGCCGCGAACCGCCTTGTGCAGCGCCGAGATCGTGTCGTAGAACTGCTCGCCGCCCTTGTCGTAGCGGCGCAGCTGTTCGCCCAGCGACTTCTCGAGCAGCGCCTCGTCGATGACGGCGACCCGGCCGGCCGTGATCGCGAGGTTCTCGTAGGCGTTGAGCAGGCGGCGCGCGTCGCCATCGGCATAGGCGACGAGGCGCTCGCGTGCCCCATCGGTCAACGGCGGCGCCTGCAGCAGCTCGTGGGCGCGCCGCAGCAGCTCGCGCAGGTCGTCGTCGGACAGCGGCTTGAGCACGTGCACGGTTGCGCGCGACAGCAGCGCCGAGTTGACCTCGAACGACGGGTTCTCGGTGGTCGCGCCGACGAACGTGAGCAGCCCCGACTCGACGTGCGGCAGGAACGCGTCCTGCTGCGCCTTGTTGAAGCGATGCACTTCGTCGACGAACAGCACGGTGCGCCGGCCCGCGCGCTTGGCCGCCTGCGCGCGCTCGACCGCCTCGCGGATCTCCTTGACGCCGCCGAGCACCGCCGAGATCGCGATGAACTGCGCGTCGAACGCGTCGGCCATCAGGCGCGCGAGCGTCGTCTTGCCGACGCCCGGCGGGCCCCACAGGATCATCGAATGCAGCTTGCCGGACTCGAACGCCACACGCAGCGGCTTGCCCGGCCCGAGCAGGTGCTGCTGCCCGATCACCTGGCCCAGGTCGGCCGGGCGCAGGCGCTGCGCGAGCGGGGCCTGCGGGTCGTCGCGGTCGGATCGTGCGGAGGCCGACGAGCCGGCGCCGCCGGCGAACGGGTCGCCTGCGTCGCCTTCATCGAACAACGAGCGGGATTCAGGCATGCCCGATTGTCGCCGCTGGCCAAACCCGTCACGCCGGCGAGAAGAATCGAGCCGATACTCGCGGCCACCACCAATCGTCGAACCGATGCGGCACGCCATCCGCCTTCGTGTATCCCTGTTCGCCGCGGCGCTTGCCGGCATGTTCTTCCCGATCGACGCGCACTGCGCGGACGATGCGCCGCCCGCGTCGCCGTGGCGCTGGGACGGCATCTACAAGGCGGACCTCCTGTACAGCCGGCACGCCGACGGCGCGGCGGTCGGCAACCTCGGCCTGCGCGTCACCGCCGACGCCGGCACACTGCTCGGCTGGGAAGACACGACGCTGTACGCCGAAGCGTTGTGGAATCACGGCAGCAAGCCGAACCGCCGCGTCGGCACGACCCAAGGCATCAGCAACCTCGAGGTCGCGCAAAACGCCGCGCGCGTCTACGCGACCTGGGCGGAGCACGAGTTCAAGGCGACCGCCACAAGCTTGTTATTCGGCCTCTACGACCTGAACTCCGAGTTCTATTCGACCGATGCGTCGGGCCTCCTGATCCACCCATCGTTCGGCATCGGCATCGACTTCTCGCAGAGCGGACGCAACGGCCCGTCGATCTTTCCGAACCTCGGGCTCGCGCTGCGCGTGAAGCAGCCGTTCGGCGACGGGCTGTACCTGCAGGCCGCCGTGATCGACGGCGTGCCGGGCGACCCCGATCATCCGGGGCGCACGACGATCCACCTGAGCCGCGACGACGGCGCGCTCCTCGTCGGCGAATTCGGCTGGCAGCAGCACGGCGACGACGGCCCGAAGCCCGGCCACTGGGGCATGGGCCTGTGGCACTACACGCAGCGCACCGCGCGGCTCGACGACGGCAACCGGCTCGAGCACAACCAGGGCGCCTACGTGCTCGCGCAAGGCCTGCTGTTCGACGCGCAGCGGGCGCGCATGACCGGCTTCGTGCGCGCCGGCGTCGCGAACCGGCGCGTCAACGCGATCGATCTCGGCTTCGATGCCGGCGTGCTGGTCGAGCAGCCGTTCGGCCAGGATGGTCCGGCGGCACTGACCGCGGGCCTTGCCGTCGCGCGCTTCGGCAAGCCGCATCGGCAAGTGCAGAGCGACGCCGGCATCACGATCGCGTCGCGCGAAACGGCACTCGAGATCGGCGCGCGCTGGCAGCCGCAGCCGTCGCTGGCGTTGCAGCCGCTGCTGCAACGGGTCTGGAACACCGGCGGCCGCGCCAGCGCGCACGAGACGATTGCGGGGCTGCGCCTCGAATGGCGCTTCGGATCGCCGAGCCCGTGAGGGCTTCGTTGACGGCGTGGCGGCGGACCCGCGGCCCACCGGTCACTGCTCGATCACATCGGCGCCGGTCGGCGGCGTGAAGCGGAACGTCTCGGGCGGAATCGCCACGCCGGCCGTGAAGTTGTTGAACTGCAGCAGCGAGCGCTGACCGAACGAGTCGACGATCTCGATCGCCGCGAGCTCCTTGCCACGAAAGCCGACCTGCACCGACTTGAAGGTGCCCTCCTTGGCTTTCGGCGTGGCCTGCGCCCATGCGAGCCCGTCCTTGTTCGCGTCTTTTCCGGTGACGGTCGCGAGATCGAAGTCGCCCTCGAGCGAGCCGCCGGCGAGCAGCGCGGCCGGCGTCGCGCCCAGCGCGGCGCCGATCTTGCGCGAGCTCGCCTGGTTCAGGTCGGCGTCGTAGATCCAGACCTTCTGGCCGTCGCCGACGATGGTCTGCTCGAACGGCTTCGCGTACGCGAAGCGGAAGCGGTTCGGACGCGAGAACTCGAAGCTGCCGCTCGAGGTCTTCTTCTTCACGCCGTCGGGCGACGTGACGGTCTGCGTGAACTGCGCGCGGCCGCTCTTCACGTCGCGCACGAAGTCCTTGAGGGTGTCGACTGCGTCGGCATGCGCCGAGAGCGATGCCGCCACCAGAATTGCCGCAGCAATCAAACTTTTCATTCGGTGCGCGCCGGGACGATGATGTCGCGGTTGCCGTTGGAGGACATGGCGCTTACGAGCCCGGATTTCTCCATTTGTTCCAAGAGCCGCGCGGCGCGGTTGTAGCCGATCCGCAAATGACGTTGCACGAGCGAAATCGACGCGCGCCGATGCTGCAGCACGACCGCGACCGCCTGGTCGTACATCGGGTCGCTCTCGCCGCCGCCACCGCCGGGCAGGTCGCTCGTCAGGATGTCGCCGCCTTCGCCGTCGAGCGTGCCGCCTTCGAGGATGCCTTCGATGTAGTTCGGCTCGCCCTGGCTCTTCAGGTAGCTGACGACGCGGTGCACCTCGTCGTCGCTGACGAACGCGCCGTGCACGCGCACCGGCAGCCCCGTGCCCGAGGCCATGTACAGCATGTCGCCCATGCCCAGCAGCGCCTCGGCGCCCATCTGGTCGAGGATGGTGCGCGAGTCGATCTTGCTCGAGACCTGGAAGCTCAGGCGCGTCGGGATGTTCGCCTTGATCAGGCCGGTGATCACGTCGACGCTGGGCCGCTGCGTCGCGAGGATCAGGTGGATGCCGCAGGCGCGCGCCTTCTGCGCCAGCCGCGCGATCAGCTCCTCGATCTTCTTGCCGACGACCATCATCAGGTCGGCCAATTCATCGATCACGATCACGACGAACGGCAGCCGCTCGAGCGGCTCGGGCTGCTCCGGGGTCAGGCTGAACGGGTTGGGCAGCGCCTCGCCGCGCTCGGCGGCGTCGGCGATCTTCTTGTTGTAGCCCGACAGGTTGCGCACGCCGAGCTTGCTCATCAGCTTGTAGCGCCGCTCCATTTCGCCGACGCCCCAGTTCAGCGCATTCGCGGCGAGCTTCATGTCGGTGACGACCGGGCACAGCAGGTGCGGGATGCCCTCGTAGACGCTCATTTCGAGCATCTTCGGGTCGATCAGGATCAGCCGCACGTCGCGCGCTTCGGCCTTGTACAGCAGCGACAGGATCATCGCGTTGATGCCGACCGACTTGCCCGAGCCTGTGGTACCGGCCACCAGGCAGTGCGGCATCTTGCCGAGGTCGGCAACCACCGGGTTGCCGACGATGTCCTTGCCCAGGCCCATGGTCAGCTGCGACGCGGCGTCGTTGTAGACCTGCGAGCCGAGGATCTCCGACAGCCGTATCGTCTGCCGCTTCGGGTTCGGCAGCTCGAGCGCCATCGTCGTCTTGCCGGGGATCGTTTCGACGACGCGGATGCTCACGAGGCTGAGCGAACGCGCCAGGTCCTTCGCGAGATTGACGATCTGCGCGCCCTTCACGCCGGTGGCCGGCTCGATCTCGTAGCGCGTGATCACCGGGCCGGGCGATGCGGCGACGACGCGCACCTCGACGCCGAAGTCCTTCAGCTTCTTCTCGATCAGCCGCGAGGTCATCTCGAGCGTTTCGGGTGCGACGGTCTCGACCCGGCCCGGCGCGGCGTCGAGCAAGTCGACCTGCGGCAGCCTGGTGTCGGCGAGCTCGCTGAACAGCGGCTTCTGGCGCTCCTTGACGACACGCTCGCTCTTCGGCACTTCGATCACCGGCGCCTCGATCACGATCGGCAGGTGATCTTCCTGCAAGCGATGCTCGACATCGGCAACGAGCTCGCGCTCGGCCTTGGCCTGTTCGCCGATGCGAACGTCGGCCGCCCGCTCGATCCGTTCGACGCGACGCTCACGCAGCGACTCGACCCGCGCGCCGATGCCTTCGGCGACGCGCAGCCACGAGAAGCGCAACGACAACGCGACGCCGGCCACCAGCGCAGCGATCCAGAACACCCCCGAACCGGCAAAGCCGAGCAGATGCTGGCTCAGCTTGCCCAGCGTGTAGCCGATGGCGCCGCCGGCATTGCCGCCGGCGACGCCCGCCTCCCACTGATAGAGCCGGGTCCACTCGAGCGACGCGCTCGCGGCCAGCAGCAACGCGAGGCCAAGCCAGAACAGCCAGACCGGGCGATGCTGCGGCGCCTGCGGCACCGCGGCAACCGGCGTGCCGTGATCGCTGCGCAGCAGATGCGCGAGCGCCCCCAGCCAGGCGCGCGCCGCCACCAGCACGGCCCACCAGACCGAGTAGCCGAACAGGAAGAACGCGAGATCCGAGAACCACGCGCCGAACGCGCCCGCCTTGTTCAGCGGCGCTGCACTCGAGCCCGAGGTCGAGAACGCCGAATCGGCGGCGTTGTGCGTTGCGAGCGCGAGGACCGCGAGCAGCCACAGCACGCCGGTCACCAGCAGCACGAGCTGGATGCGCCAGGCCGGCTGGCCTTGGGAAGCGCTTGCCGCCGCCGCTGCGGCCGCCGTCGCTTTGGCGCTGTCGCGTCGATAGGTGGTGCCGGCCGACGCGCTGGAGGCTGATGCGCCCGAACTCGAACTCGATTCGGAGCGCAACGATCCGAGGGGAAACGTCATGGCCGGATTGTGGCCGAAGCGGGCCGAGGCCGAAGTCAGGCGACCTCGGCCGCGCGCGAAGGCGGCCTCAGGCCGTCAACTGCTCCTTGATGATCACCGAGCCGTTCTCCTGGGTCTGGATCATCCCGCGCTCTTCGAGATCCTTCATCACGCGGCTGACCATCTCGCGCGATGCGCCGACGACCTTGGCCAGGTCCTGGCGCGACACCTTGTTGCGGATCAGTTTGATCTCGCCTTCGAGCTCGGCCATGTCGAGCAAGGTGCGCGCGACGCGGCCGTAGACGTCGAGCAGTGCGAGCGACTCGATCTGCCGGTCGGCGCTGCGCAGCCGCTGCACCAGCCCGCGCATGATCGCGTACGACAGGCTCGAGTTCTCCGGCAGGCAGCGCGCGAACTCGGCGCGGCCGAGGATCAGCATGTCGGTCTGGACCTCGGCGCGCACGGTGGCCGAGTGCGGCTCGTTGTCGATCAGGCTCATCTCGCCGACGTAGTCGCCGGGCTGCAGCACCGCGAGGATCACCTCGCGGCCGCGCGAATCGGCGGTCAGCACGCGGGCCCGGCCGGTCAGCAGGATGAACAGCGCATTCGATTTCTTGCCGTGTTCGACGACGATCTCGCCGCGCCGGAAGCGGCGCTTCACGACACTGTCGGCGATGCCCTGCGCCTGGTCGTTGGTCAACAGGGAAAAGAGTGGGACCCGCCGGATCAGGTCAAGGTTGGAGAGCATCGCCATACGCAGTTGCCTTTCTTCGTTGTTTGCGGCCGGTTGCCCCGCGCCACCCTTTTCGCGCCCGGGACCGACAGGCCCAGGATCGGGAAATTCTCACGTTTCCTACAATTTCGCTATTGTCGCCATTAAGGGGGTAGTCGCCAGCGGGAGTCAACCCCATGTCAGACTCGCCGGCTTTCGGCGCAGCGGCGAGCCCACACTCTGTGCGGTCGCGCGCCCACAATTTCGCAAAGAATCGAAACTGTTCCTTCCCTCATGAGCACCGCACAACACGCCCACGTCCTGATCCTCGGCTCCGGGCCGGCCGGCTACACCGCAGCCGTCTACGCGGCACGCGCGAATCTCAAGCCGATGCTGATCACCGGCCTGGCCCAGGGCGGCCAGCTGATGACGACGACCGACGTCGATAACTGGCCCGCCGATGTCGACGGCGTGATGGGCCCGGACCTGATGCAGCGCTTCCAGAAGCACGCCGAGCGCTTCAACACGCAGATCGTGTTCGATCACATCAACCAGGTCGACTTGAGCAAGCGCCCGTTCACGCTGACCGGCGATTCGGGCACCTACACCTGCGACGCGCTGGTCATCGCGACCGGCGCGTCGGCCAAGTACCTCGGGCTGCCGTCCGAGGAGAAGTTCATGGGCCGCGGCGTCAGCGGCTGCGCCACGTGCGACGGCTTCTTCTATCGCGAGCAGGACGTCTGCGTGGTCGGCGGCGGCAACACCGCGGTCGAGGAGGCGCTGTATCTCTCGAACATCGCGAGCAAGGTTCACCTGATCCACCGCCGCGACAAGTTCCGCGCCGAGGCGATCCTGGTCGACAAGCTGAACGCGAAGGTGGCCGAAGGCAAGATGCGGCTGCACCTGTGGAGCACGCTGGACGAAGTGCTGGGCGACGCCTCGGGCGTGACCGGTGTGCGGCTGAAGAACACGCAGGACGGCAGCACGTCGGAGCTCAAGGTCAACGGCTGCTTCATCGCGATCGGCCACCAGCCGAACACCGACATCTTCAAGGGCCAGCTCGAGATGAAGGACGGTTACATCATCACGAAGAGCGGCCTGGCCGGTTTTGCGACGATGACCAGCGTGCCCGGCGTGTTCGCCGCCGGCGACGTGCAGGACCATGTCTACCGCCAGGCGATCACCAGCGCCGGAACCGGCTGCATGGCGGCGCTGGACGCACAGCGCTTCCTCGAACAGTAACGCCCCTGCGGCAGGTTTCGGGAATCGGTCTATAATCGCGGTCTTTGCCGAAACTGCCGATCTACCGAATTGCGGCGAGGCGAGTCACAACATTTCCCGGAGTAGCGTCATGGCACGCGTCTGTCAGGTCACGGGCAAGCGCCCGATGGTGGGTCACAACGTGAGCCACGCGAACAACAAGACCAAGCGTCGGTTCCTGCCCAATCTGCAGTACCGCCGCTTCTGGCTCGAGAACGAAAACCGCTGGGTGCGCCTGCGCATCAGCAATGCCGCGCTGCGGTTGATCGACAAGGTCGGCATCGAGCAGGTCGTCGCCGACCTGCGCGCGCGCGGCGAGATCTAAAGGAGTCGCATCATGGCAAAAGGTGGACGCGAAAAGATCAAGCTCGAATCGACGGCCGGCACCGGTCACTTCTACACGACCGACAAGAACAAGAAGACGACGCCGGAAAAGCTCGAGTTCATCAAGTTCGATCCGAAGGCGCGCAAGCACGTCGCCTACAAGGAAACGAAGCTGAAGTAAGAGCAG
>Ga0070706_100000760_pt1 | contig 36067 bp, 31 predicted proteins | sample KBSK5501metaG_FD_65476 | JGI IMG/M metagenome (GOLD analysis project Ga0070706, IMG submission 65476) | Corn, switchgrass and miscanthus rhizosphere microbial communities from Kellogg Biological Station, Michigan, USA - KBS K5-50-1 metaG | ecosystem: Host-associated > Plants > Roots >... | reverse complement strand
CCCGCTTGATGCAGCTCCCAGGCTCGCTGGCGCCGCCAGGTCCCCACGTCCGTTCCCGTCTTCGCTGTGCTCATGCCTCCTACGCTAGCATGGTATAGCGTCTCATGTCGAGATCAGTAAATCCTGAGCGTCCGGACGCCGGAGAGGTCCGCGAAGAGGTGATCGGGCGCGCAGTCGCGCAGATCGTCGAGCGCGTGCGCGGGGCCGGTCGCCACGGCGATGGTCCGCAAGCCATGCGCCGCGCCACACCTGATATCCGCCGGTGTGTCGCCGATAATGTAGGTTTCCTCCGGTGCGAAGTCCCGTCCGAACACCTGACGCGCCCGCGCGAGCGCCAGCGGCGGCAAACGGTCGCGCTCCGCCGCCTCATCGCCGAACGCGCCACAGGCGAAATAGTCGCCCATGCGCGCGGCGGCCAGCTTGACCCAGGCGATGCGCTCGATATTCCCTGTCACCAGCCCCAGCGCCACGCCACGGTCTCGCAACCAGTCGAGCGTCTCCAGCGCGTGCGGCGTGTGGAAGGCCGTCAGATCGTCGGGCACATGGCGCAGGTAGGCGTCGGCGGCTACCACGTGAAAGTCCGCCAGTCCAGCGTCAATCGCCCGCGCCGGGACGCCCGCGCCAAGCAGCATCCGGCGGGCGATTGCCGTATCGGTCATGCCGGCGGTGAGCCCCATCTCGCCGGGACCGAGGCTCGCGCCGAAGACCTCCAGCGCGGCGTCGCAGAGCGCCTGCCGGTGCGCAGGTGGCATGCGCCGCAGCAGTGTGCCGTCAATATCAAACAAAAAGAGCATTGCGGCCTGTTTCAGGTGGCGGAATCGCGTAGTTGGGCGCGCGCAGAGGCCTGACGTTATGATAGCATGGATGGGAGAGCATGATAGCGCCGGCAGGGAGGACGCCCAATGGGACTGCAATTCGAGCGGGGAGACGCGCAGACACCGCGTGGGCACGCCATTCTCTACGCCCGCGTCTCCGGCGCTGCGGAGCGCTACGTCGCCACCTACTGCGTCGTCCTGCCGATCTCGTTTTCGATGGCCAAGTATCTGCCGCCGATGCTGAGCGGACAACTCGGCGGGATAGAGGCGATGAGCGAGGGGCTGAGCGTCGTGCCGATCCCGCCGATGCTGGAGGATGTCAGCGACCTGGAGACCTTGCGTCAGCAGGCCGAGCGGCGCGACGACGATCTCTGCGATATGGGAGTCATCGCACTCGGCGACGACAGCCAGCGCATGACCTTCGCGGCGCAGGGCTGCGGCGAGTATGGCCAGCTCTACGAACGCTACCAGTCACGCTGGCCCTCAATCGCGCCCACGCCACAACAGCCGCCGCTTGACGATGTGAGCGTGGACGACATGCTCAGCGACATCTTGCCGGAGCGCGCCCGCCTCAGCGAGCTTTCGCGGTTGATCGGCCAGGCGCGTTACGCCATCGAGACGGATGATCGCCATCAGCTAGATGAGACGACACTCAGCATGAAGCGGCTGGCGCGCTCGCTGCCGGAGAAATATCGCGCGAACCTGCTTATCGACTCGGCGCTCCGCAGGGATGACACCGGGCCACGGCTCGCCGAACTCTACCTCCAGCGGGCGTTCAAGCTGGCCGATGAAGACTACATCGGCATCCCGCCCATTGACGAGCAGATACGGGCGCTGCAAGGCGAGCACGACGCAGATGACCATCCTGAGGGGACCTAGCTCGCAGACCTCCGCTACACCTGATATGGACGCTGATTGTACGGACCGCTGGTTGCGACAGGGAGCGATTGAACGCATATGGGAACGACACTCTTCGCGGATGTGACGCCGCTGCTGGACGCGGTGGCCGCCTCCGATGTATCGCGGGTAATCGCGGAGACGCTGGAGTTGCTGGCGACGCCGAACGTGACGCCGACCAAGATCGCGGGACGCGTCGGACTCGCCGCGCTCTGGGGCGGCGCGGACAGCCGCGCGGTGGGCGCGCTGGCTGCGACGGGGCGCATCGCCGAATGGATGCGCGCTATTCCCATTGGCGCCGACCGCGCCGCTGAGGAGCGACGCATGCTCTCGCCCGCGCTGCCGCTCACGCAGGGTATGCTGGCGGTGGGCCGGTGGGTCGGCGCAGGCGCGCAGCCAGCGGGCGCGACGCTGCCGGAGCCGCTTCTGCCCGCGGAGATCAAGCATCCCGACGGGCCGCTTGGAGCGCTGCGCCAGGGCCTGGCGCAGCGCGACGTGATCGCCGCCCAGCGCATCCTGCTCGGCTACAACGCGACCGGCACCGACTATCGCACGCTGCTCTCCTCGCTCTACGGCGCGCTGGACTATCGCTTCCCCGATGGCGGACGCGCCCTCACTGATCTCTACGCTGGCGCGCGCATCCTCGACATGGCCGACTGGGGCGGCAATATTCCGGCGTTCGTGCGCTGGTATACATCGCTGATGATGGATGCGGCGCCCAACCTGCCGTTCGCGCAGACCGCCGCCGCGTATGGCTCCACGCCGGATCATGACCTCACATGGATACGCAAGCGCATCGCCATCGCCAAGGAAGAAGCGGCTGGGCCAGGCTTCCAGCGCACGCTCGTTTCTGGCGACGCATCCTCCGCCTGCGACGCGACGCTTAACGCGCTCAAAGCGGGCGCCTCGCCGAGTGGTGTGGCCGCCGGGATGGCCCTGGCCGCCGCCAGCAGTGTGAACGCCGCTCCCGCAGGAGATCGCCCGCGCCTGCTGTGGGCGGCGCAGACCCTCCTCTATATTCACGCTGTCCATGTGGCCATGACGCAGGTACAGGATCCGCATGTCTGGCCACTGCTCTACACCGCCGCCGGCGCCGTCAACGCGCTTGGCGCTGGAGGAACGCCGAAGGTGGAAGGCCCCGCTACGCGCTCAACGGTCTCGGTCGGCGCGGGCGGGACCCTGCCGGCGACGATGCTGAACACGGTCGAGGAACGGCTGGGCCAGGGGGATACAGCCATGGCGTTGGCGACGGCGCAGCGCTATATCCAGACTGGCAACCCGGCGCGGGCGCTGGCTGGCGCCATCGGGACCATCGCGGCGCAACGCGATACGAAAGACGACACGGGCGTCCTGGCGATGCCGTATGTCGCCGCCGCCGCCGAGAGCTATCAGATGTTACCTGCCGCGCTGGCGGGTGGAGGCCAGAACGCGCTGCTGACGGCGGCGATCCGGCTGACGGGCGAGTTGCGCGGGCCGAGTGACGTCGCGGAGCGTGGGCGCGTGGCCATTGAGGAGCGTGTGGCACGCGCGCAATAGACCGGGCCGTGAACAAGATGACGAGCGAGGTCTCTGAGCAGACGGAAAGAGCCAACGACCTGACCGTCGCCGTGATCCTCTGCGCCGGACAGGGCGCGCGCATGCGCGCCGGTCGCAACAAAGTGTTCCTTCCGCTTTTGGGCAGACCGTTGATCGCGTACACCCTCGCCGCTTTCGAGCAAGCCACTGCCGTGGATGAGATCCTGCTCGTGGCGCATCCCGACGAGGTCGCGTATTTCGCACGCGAGGTCATTCCAGACGCCGGTGCGAGCAAGGTTAGCGGTGTGATCGCGGGTGGCGCGACCCGCCACCAATCGGAGCAGTCTGCGCTGGAGGCGCTACGCGAGCGTATCACTGAGAGCGAGTTTGCGCTGGTGATGATTCATGATGGCGCGCGCCCACTCGTGACGTCAGCGGAGATCGACCAGTTGGCGGAAGTCGCACGCGCTGGCGTCGGCGCGATCCTCGTCACCCCCGTTGCGGCGTCCGAGACACTGCTAGAGACGCGTTCAGGCGGCGAGATCGCACTCGTCGAAGCGCCGGAGGAACTGGGGCGCGCGCAGACGCCCCAGGCGTTCGACGCGCGGCTGCTGCTCGCGGCGTACGACCAGGCGCGCGAGGACGGCTTCGAGGGAACGGATACCGCGTCTGCGCTAGAGCGCCTGGGCTACGCGATTCGCGGCGTCGAAGGCAGCGACGAGAACATCAAGGTGACGACCCCCGACGACCTGCTGCGCGCCGAGGCGATCCTGCGCGCGCGTCAGGCGTCTTCCCCCTCGTAGGCGCCTTGACCACATCTCCACCAAAACGCCTGTTACGAATGCGCCTGCCTCACGACATATCACTGACACAGCATGAGCGCGCACGCTGTGAACGCGATCGCTGGAGCTGATGCGAAGGCGGCGAGCATGACCGAGGGTCCGGGAGTTGTTCCCGGCGAGATTGTAGACGAGTCTCCTTTACCCGACGACAGAGCGTTGGCGCATGCGGCGCGCACAGACCGCGACGCCTTCGCCCAGCTCTATCGCCGGCACGCCGACCGTGTCTATCGCTACCTGCTCGTACGCCTCGCCGATCAGCATCTGGCGCAAGATGCGACCGCGCAGACGTTTCTGGTCGCGTTGGAGCGGCTGGCAACCTATCGCGGTGAGGGCGAGTTTGTCTCCTGGCTGCTTGGCATCGCCCGCCACAAGGCCGCCGATGTCCTGCGCGCCCGCCGTGCGTCGTTGCCGCTGGAGGCCGCCGTCGCCGTCGAGTCGCCACAGCCGAGGCCAGATCAGGTCGTGGAGACACGTCTGCGTCTGGACGAGGTCGGGCGGGCGCTGCGATCGATCGCGCCGGAGCGCGCCGAGGCGCTAGCGCTGCGCGTCATCGGGGGTTGAGCGCGGCCGAGGCGGGCGTAGTAATGGGCAAGAGTGAGGCGGCGGTCAAGATGCTCGTCTCGCGCGCGGTTCGCGATCTGCGGGCGCGGCTCGCGGTTTCATCGGAGGATGAAGCATGAGTCAGGAGCCGGCCATGTTCGATCAGCCCTCACCAGATGAGCTGGACACGCTGATCGGCGCGCGCCTGCGTGGGACAGGCGATCTTCCTGACGCAGCCATTCGTCCTGATGGCGCGCTCGCCCTGGCTCTCCTCGACGCCGCCGAAAAGTCGCGCCTCGACACCGCGTACTCCGCCACTCTGGAAGAGCGGCTGCGCGCCGCATGGCGGCCACAGCCGCGTGTTAGCCGTTCTATCCTTCGTATTCCCCTGCCCACCTGGACGCGCCGCCCACGCGCGCTGGCGGCGGCGATCCTGCTCGTACTCGCGTTGCTTGGCGCGCTGCTGGCGGTCCCGCAGACGCGCGCGGCCATCGCCGCGCTCCTGCACATTGGCTCCGTGACCATTATTCCCACGGCGCCGACACTGGGCGCTAACGAGCCGACGCCTCTCCCATCCATCCTCGACCTGGCCGGGCAGACGACGCTCGCCGACGCGCAGCGCCATACGCCGTTCCACATTCGCCTGCCCAACTATCCCGCTGACTTGGGCGCGCCGCAGTGTGTCTTCGCGCAGGATATGGATGGCAAGGCCGTGGTGCTGGTGTGGGTGGATCCGCAGCATCCCGATCGGGCGCGGTTGGCGCTCAACGAGCTCAGCTCGGACATATACGTGTATAAGTTTGCGCCTCAAGTCGTTCAGGAGACGCAGGTGCATGGGCAGCGCGCGCTGTGGACGACAGGGCCGTACCTCTTGCAGATCGGATCCGTATCCGACCAGCATAACGCGTTGCGCCGTTTGGTGACGGCCAGCCATACACTCATCTGGACCGAGGGGAATATTACATACCGGCTGGAGTCGGATGTCTCGCTGGAGGAGGCGGTACATATTGCAGAATCCCTTCACTGAGCCAGGGCGTCAGGCGTGCAAGGAGTGGGTAATGCGCTGCATTCTCAATTGGCGGGGAGCCGCTTCGCGCCTGAGTGCGTTGCTCCTGATAGGTCTCCTGGCGGGTGGCGCGCTTGCCTGCGCTCCTACAGAGGCCACCGCGCCAACGCCGGCGACGCCGACATTGGCGCCTGGCAGCGCTGGACGGATTGCGCCAGCGGCGCAGATGACCGTTCAGCGCGCCTGCCATACGGCGACGCGGCTGCGGGACGGCAAGGTGCTCGTGGTGGGAGGGTTCAAGGTCGAAGGGCTCTTCCTCACCAGCGCCGAGCTCTACGATCCAGCGACGCATGCATTCGTCGAGACAGGGCACACCGTAGTAGCGCACACGTGCCACTCCACTACCTTGTTGCCAGACGGCAAGGCGCTCGTCACGGGCGGGAGCTATAATCAGCCGCAGCAAACCGCCGAGCTATATGATCCCGCCACGGGGCGCTTTAGCCCCGCGACCAGGATGCCGCCCGAACTGCGGGATGGCTTCTCTGCGACGCTGTTGGCGACCGGGGAGGTGCTCCTGGCTGGGGGCTATAGCGTGCATGGCGGCTATGCCGCCCGCGGGGACATCCAGGAGAGCGCCGTGCTCTACAACCCGACAGCGAACACCTTCCGCCCGGCTGGGCGGATGACTACGCCGCGGGCCGGCCAGACGGCGACCTTGCTGAAGGATGGGAGGGTCCTCTTCACGGGGGGCTTCACCTCCCAAGGCGTGATCGCGAGCGCGGAGATCTACGACCCCGCCACTGGCGCCTTCGCGCCTACCGGTCAGATGACCGCCAAGCGCCACAAGCACGCCGCCGTGCGGCTCGAGGATGGGCAGGTGCTGATCGTGGGTGGGTCGGACGAACGCGACTACGAGGGGCGCTACGCCAGCATGGAACTCTACAACCCGACGAGCGGCGCCTTCTCAGCGACCGTCCCGATGGAGGCCGCGCGCTACAAGATTGGCGATACGGTCACCGTGCTCGCGGATGGCGAGGTGTTAATCGCAGGCGATGGCGCGCAAGCGGAGTTGTATGACCCCGGCGCCCGGACCGTGCGCCCCGTTGCCGGGCTCATGGGTGCGTCGCGTTTCTCCGCGACGGCCACCCTCCTCGCCGACGGCCAGGTCCTCATCGCAGGCGGATACGATGGCGCGGTCAGCACGACCGAGCGGACCTGGCTGTTCGTTCCCTGACGGGCGGGGGGCTGGGCGAGCCGAAAGCGCGCCGCCGGCGCCCAGCAGTTGTCAATCAAGACCCATCGAAAGGAGGAGCGACAATCCGCACTGGATGTCGCGCCAGCTATGAGAAAGACTCGCCATGGTCTGCTCGCCCTCTGCGTTCTCGCTCTCACGTGCCTCGTGGCCTGCGGCCAGTCCACTGGCGCCTCGAACCTTACCGTCCCGCAGGATGAGAGGCTCTACGTCTTCGATGGCTCTTCCAACGCCGACCTGCGCCTGCTGGCGTTTCATCCGGGCGGCGGCGCTCTCCTGACGCTGCCAGGCGGGGTCGTCTCGCAGGACCACACGCGCCTGTATCACACCACGACAAGTGGCGAGCGTACGACGATCACGCTCTACGATACGCGCAGTGGCGCCACGATCCGCGCGTTTGAGGTAGCAGGCTCATACACCACCGCGACGCCGGGGTTCGCCGACGCCACGCTCTCGCCCGATGGACGCTGGCTGGCGCTACGCTCACGGAACGCGCCAGGTGGGCAGAGCCAGTTCGCTGTGGTGGACACCGAGGCCGGCAAGCTAATCAAGAACTTCACGCTTTCGGGCGATTTCGAGCTGGACGCGCTCTCGCCCGCTGGCACGATGGTTTATCTGATCGAGCGGACCAACGACGCCGCGCATCACTACTACATCCGCGCGTATGACGCGACGGCGCGGCTGCTGCTTGATAGCTATGTCGCCGACAAGAGCGAGCTGGATGATCCGCGCATGACTGGCTACGCCGTCGCTCGCCAGATGGACCCCGGTGGCAAGCGCGCCTACACGCTCTACGTGGACCCGGCGAACAACCACGCCTTCATCCACGTTCTGCCGCTGCTCGATGCGGCGAGCGACCTCAATGGCCCAATCCTCGCTCGCTGCCTGGACCTCCAAACACGTGAAGATGGCGCGCTGGCGCGCTACTATACGCTCGCGCTCTCGGCAAACGGGCAGACGCTCTACGCCGCCAACGCCGCGCTCGGCATCGCAGCCAGCGTCTCACTAGGGCAGGGGAGTGAGGTCGTTGGGCTGGATTTCACGCAGAACTGGGGCTGGGACGCTGGTAAGCTTGATCAGGGGGTACTCGACGCCACGAGGGCCCTGCGACCGGGCGCGGCGCTCTCTCCCGACCAGAAGACACTCTATGTCGCGGGTCCACGTGGGATCTGGGCGCTCGACGCCTTGAGCCTGAAGACGCAGCGCCAGTACCAGCCGCTCGCGGCGCTCGGTGGGATCGCCGCGAGCGCCGATGGCAAGACGCTCTATGCGCTCAATCCAGATATGCGCGGCATTGCGCTGATCGACCTGGCGAGCGGGCAGATACAGATGCTGCTGCGCACGCCCGCGTCGAATCCGAGCGACATCGGCTGGCTGGGCAAGTAGCCAACTCGAATTGCCGCCTGCCACACTATTTGCATAGGCGCGAGAGATTGCGCCTATGCTACGGCGTCGCGGGCAGTTCTTCCTCGACCTCGCGTTCGGCCTCGGCAGGCGAGAGGCCGCGCTGGGCCACGAGAAAGCGCAGGATCGCCTCGCGATTGAGCATCCCGACGATCTGCCCTTCACGCACGACTGGCGCCTGATTCACGTCATGCTCGGTCAGCAGGGGCAGCGCATCCTCCAGCGGCGTCTCCGGCCCGACGATGTGCATCTTGTCGAGCGGGACCATTACAGCGCTGACTGGCGTATCATCCCAGCGTTCGCGCGGCGTGGCCTGCGCGTCGCGCAGAGTCATTAAACCAACCAGCGCGCCGTCCTCGTCCACGACTGGCAGCGCGCGGGCGCCAGACGCGACATGCTCCTCAATGAAGCGCGACACGGTCAGGTCCGGTGGGATCGTCCCGCGCACGAGCGCCATCACATCTTCGACGAGCGCTCCTGCTAACGTCGAAGCGCTGGCGGCGCTATCCTGCTCGATCCGCGCCGCCGCGAGCGTCAGCGCGCCCGCTGCGCCCATCCACAGTCCGCTCGTGGTGTCCTGGGTGAAGAACTGGATGATGCCGAGCACGATGAGCGCATAGCCGATGATCTTTCCAGCGAGGGTCGCGACCTCCGTGGCGCGCGGGAGATCATTGCCGTTGCGCCAGAGCACGGCGCGCAACGCCCAGCCGCCATCTAGCGGAAAACCAGGCAGGAGGTTGAAGAGGCCGAGCAGGACGTTGGAGTATTCGACGTAGCGCAGCAGCGAGGTCACCACTAAATTGGTCCCCAGCCCATTGAGGGCGGGAAGGTTGGGATTGGTGAGCAGCGCGCCGATCCACGCGGCGAGCGCGCCGACGAAGAGGCTGGTGATCGGCCCGGCGAGCGCGATGCGAACATCCACGCCGGGGCGGCGCGGCTCGCGTTCGAGGTCGCTGACGCCGCCGAAGAAGTAGAGCGTCATCTCGCGCGCGGCGAGTCCATGATAGAGCGCGGCCAGGGCATGCCCCAACTCATGCAACGCCAGCGAGCCGATATAGAGCAGGACGCCGATGAAGGCGAGCGTCAGGTGGCCGGTCGCGTTGAAACCAGGTGTGGTTTGCGGGAACCAGCCGGTGGCGAGTGTCGCGAAGAGCAGCGGCAGGCCGACCAGCCAACCCCAGTCAACCTCGACCAGGACGCCGCGTATCCTGCCCAGCGATAATGCGCCCAACATCGCGATATATTCCTCCTCCCGACGCCTGAGCGTTCCCGGTCATTGTACCATGCGACCTATTCAGCCTCTCTTTGTGGCCACAAGTAGCTGGCGGACAGACTCGTCTCTTGACAACCCTTATCTAAATAGACATACTTCTAATTAGCTGTTCATCTACATGGCTGACGAGGAGGATAATCTCGTGACGAACGACGAGCGACAAGAGGAGTTTCAGACGCTGCTGCGCTACCTGAAGGCGCTGGCGGATGAGAGCCGGTTGCGCATTCTCGGCATTCTCGCTACCGGCGAGCGCAGTGTCGAGGATCTGGCGGCGATGCTGAAATTGCGCGCGCCCACCGTCTCGCACCACCTGGCGTTGCTGCGCGCGGTGGACCTGGTGGAGACGCGCGCCGAGGGGACGACGCGCTATTATCGCCTGCGCGCGCAGGGCCTCAGCGCGATCAACCGCATGCTCAGCGCGCCCGAACAGCTCGCCGTCTTTGCCCGCGACGAGGACGCTAGCGCCTGGGAGCAAAAGGTCCTGCGCGATTTCTTCGAGGGCGAGCGGCTGAAGGAGATCCCAGCCTCGCGCAAGAAACGCGAGGTGATCCTGCGCTGGCTGGCGGAGCAGTTCGAGGCTCGGCGGCGGTATAGCGAAGCCGAGGTCAATGAGTTGCTCCAGCGACACCATCCTGATAGCGCGACGCTGCGGCGTGAGATGATCGGCCTGGGATTGCTCGCACGCAAGGATGGCTACTACTGGCGTACGGCGCCGAATTAGCGCTGCGTTGTGCGTGTGACTCCAACGCCGATCCCCGCGCCCAGCGCGCCCACTATCAGGCCGAGCAGCAGCCCGATCAGCAGGTGATTCGTCGCGGCGGCGGAAAAGTCACCGATGATGTAGGTCACGAGGTCGGGCGCGCCGCTCCGGCGAAACTCAGCGATGGTCTGCGCGTCCCGTTGGAGCGTGCCCAGGAACAGATGGGGCAGCGACAGAAGCGCCAGGCAGCCGATCAGCCCGCTCACCATCCCGCACCACACGCCGGCCATCAGCCCGCCGCGAAAGCTGGGTGTCGCTATGGCTCCGGCGACCCCGGCGGCGAAAGTCAGCGCGAGGGCGATCAGCGTCCCACCGAAGTAGGCCAGAAGCTGCCAGGCCTGCCCGACCGCCAGATTTCCCGCCGCGATCTCTATCGCCCAGCCGAGTCCAGCCCCCAGGCCGTAGAGCGTCCCCCAGCGCAGGGCAGGCGCGAGCGAGGATAACCCTGTCCACCAGAAGATGATGACGAGGTAGCACACGGCGACAACTGCCAGGATGACGATGTAGACGGTGAACTGTGGGTCGCGCGCCAGGGCAGGATTGCCGAGCAGGTTGTAGACGATCAGCCAGGCGACGAGCGCGACGGCGAAGATGACAGTCCAGCGCAGCCATGGCGATCTACCAGTTAGAGCCAACACAGACGCCCCCCTTCTCAAACTCTTGCCCGTCCAGCCCCAGCGAGGTCAGGCTTAATCGCGGCTGGCGCGGATCTGCAGATAGACGCCCGCTAATACGAGCGCCAGCAGCCCAGCGCCTATCAGCGCGGCGATATTGGCGATACCCCATGCTGCGCCGACCGCTGGATAATAAGAGAGGTCGGCGGTGCGGAAAGGTGTGAAGCCGAAGACGCCCGTCATCACCAGGCGCATGCTCGGCGAGAGGACGGTTCCGTTCAGCGTCGGGATCGGACCTTTGGGATCGAGCTGCTCCCAGAGCCAGTAACCCAGGAAGAGAAACTGGAAGAGCGGCGCCCACATGAAGGTTCCACAGGCGATGGCGAACGCGCCGACGCAGAGCGTCGCCGGGATGATCGTCAGCGCTGCGACGGCCAGCGCGAGCGGGATGACGCCGGGATCCTGATAGCGCGCGACCAGCGCGCCGATTCCCACCGCGGTGAGCAGCGCCGCTGGGACGAACGAGGCGAGCGACGCGCCAGCGAACTTGCCGAAGAGACGCGTCATCGGCGTCGGGCGCGCCGCCTTCAAGACCTCCTCGACGCGCAGCGAGTGGTCACGCTGTACGCGCCCGGCCAGCAGCAGCCCTGTCACGAGCGCGACAAAGCCCGCGATGTCCGCTATCTCGATGACGACAACGCTCTGCTGGGTGACCACAAGGTTGGCGTTGTGCGTGAAGTTCTGTGGGTTGAAGAACTGGATGATCGGCACAAGCGCGCCAACCGCGAAGAGGATCCAAAATGTGACGCGCCGGATCTGCATGAGGAACTCGTAGCGCGCCACGGCGCCAAACGCGGGCCACTGCCCAGGGCGCTGGGGCTGCGAAAGCGCCACCGTATTCGTGAGCGTCATAGCGCCTCCTGTACGAACAAAGTGAGTCTGACCGCTATCCACGGCGGACGCGCCAGACCTCCAGCCCCCACGCCGCCAGCAGGGCCACCGCCGCGCAGGCCAACAGAACCACGATATGGGCGAGGCCTAGCCCGACGGACGACGCTGGATAGAGGCGCGCGTCAATCGGCTCGAACGTGTGATAGCCGAGAATACCCGTCACGACATAGTTTAGGTAAGGGGAGAGCAGCGTGCCGCTCAGTGTGGGAATGTCCGTGACGTTGAGGCCGGTCCAGAGCATGTAGCCTACGAAGAGGAACTGAAAGAGCGGCGGCCAGAGGAATGTCGTGCAGGCGATGGCGAACGCGCCGACGAAGAAGACGGCGGGGACGATGAGCGCAAGGAACGCGGCGAGCGCAAGCGGCGCCAGGCTGAGATCGTTCAGCTGGATAATCAGCGCGATGGCTCCAGCTGAGAAAAACGTCGCGACTGTGACCAGTGTGGCCGCGACGGCGCCCAGATACTTGCCCAGCAGCCGCGCGCCAGGATCCGCCGGACCGGAGGCGAGCAACTCCTGGACGCGGATACGGCGGTCGCGCTGGAAGCGGTCAGCCAGGAACAGGCCCGCGCCGAGGGCGAAGAAGGTGTTGGCGAGGACCGCCCAGGCGATCATCAGATCGCGATGTGGCGCGCCGAGCCGCTGTAGATAGGGACCCGAACCGGACAAATACGCGACGACGAGGACGGCGCTCAACAGCAGAAAGCCGACCCAGAGCGCACCCCGCCGCACTTGCATTAGGAACTCATAGCGAATCACGCCGCCCAGCGCGCTCCACGACACGCCGCGCCCGGACCGCACGCCCGCCACCACCGTAGCGCCCGTCATCACTCCCCCCACCGCTCACGTCCGTCCAGGATCGCATACATCATCCCATACATGAGTAGCGGCGAGTTCGGCCAATGGAGCAGCGGGACGCGCAGGCTAACCGCGGGCCTTGATCGCCTGCGCCACGCGATAGGTCAGCCCATAGATCGAAAGCATCGGATTGACGCCGGCGGCGGTCGGCAACAGACTCCCATCCGCGACGAAGAGGCCGCGCACGCCATGGACCTCGCCGTACGGGTCCGTGACCGAGGTTTTGGGGTCAGCGCCCATGCGCGCCGTGCCCATCTGGTGCGCGCTGAAGAGCATGGGCTGGTTGGGAATGATCCCGCGCCGCTCGATCTCCTGCGTAAGGGCGTTGAGTTTCTGCTCGGTGACGGCGCCTGGCCGCATTTCCTCGGCTTCGAGCGTCAACTGAGGCGTGTGCAGCATCGCCACCCGCGTCGCGCCGCCAGCGAAGGCGATGCGCGCCAGTTCCTGCATGCCACGGATCAGATGGCGGCGGTCGGTCTCGCTCGGCCAGTAATGCAAGATGGGGTCCCCCTGGCTGTCGAGCGTGACATGCCCCTCGCCAGTATCCCGCGCCAGGGCGATATAGGCGGCCTCGTACGCGGCGTTGCGCATCTCCGACTTGTGCTCAGCGCCGCTGCCCCAGGGCGTCGCCAGCGCGAGCATGCCGGGATGGACGGGCGCAACCTCGAACCAGACGCCATAGTTGTCCTTGAGGTTGGCGAATTGACGCGAGTAGACGGTCTGCAGCGAGCCTTTCCAGGCTTCGACCGGCTCCTCGTAGATGGCGCTAACTACCGCGACGGGATGCAGTCGCAGGTGTCGCCCGATGTTGCGATTCGTCAAGCCGGAACGCTTGAGCAGCGCTGGTGTCTCGACCGCGCCCGCCGAGACGATGACCAGCGGCGCATGCACGACAACGTTGTGGCGCGCGCCTGTCGCGCTATCAAGCGCCCAGCCCTCGACGCCGACCGCGCGCCCAGCCTTGACCAGCACGCGCTCGATCGTCGCGCGCACCAGCACACGCGCGCCCTTGTCGTGAGCGTCCTGCAGGTAGGTCAGCATGGTGGACTGCTTGCGCCCGAATTGGCAGCCATAGCCACAGGCGCCGCAGCGCTGTTCGCAGCCGGAGGCGTTGCGCGGGATCGGCTTCCACTCGTAGCCCAGCTTCTCGCAGCCGTCACGCAGGACCGCATTGTTGCGGTTGGGATCGCTATCCTCGGTCGATATGCCCAGCCGTCGCTCGGCCTCCTCGAAGCCCTTGAGATACTCGCTGGAAGCCGCGCCCTCCACGCCATGCTGGCGCTCCCACTCCTCCAGCACATCGGGCGGCGTGCGCAGTGAGGTGCTCCAATTGACGATGGTGCCGCCGCCGAGCGTCGAGCCGGCCAGCACGACCATGCCGAGATCCGATGTCGCCAGCGCGCCACGGCGCAGGTAGAGTTGCGGCGTCATCTCCGCCTCGATGCCGGAGAAGTCGGCCTCGTTGTAGTAGCCGCCCTTCTCGATGACGAGCACATCCTTCCCCGCTGCGGCCAACTCCGCCGCCATCATCCCGCCGCCGACGCCAGAGCCAACGATCACCGCGTCGGCGGCCAGCGTCTCGTCGCCACGCACGTCGAGCGTACGGATGCGCTTGGGCGCGGCCTCGGGCGAGGGCGGCGCTGGCGCGGGAGTGTAGTTGAGCGCGGGCCAGTTGGGATTGCTGCGCTCGGCGGTCGGCGCGCCATAGAAGATGAAGGTCGCCAGCCGCTTGACAGCCTGGAAGCCCTGGCGCAGCTTCGCCAGCGAGCTATTCGCCATGCGCTGGAGCGCCTCTTCGCGCTGGGCTGGAGCCATCTTCATGAAGCTGCGCGGGCGGCTAATCGTCAGCAGACCGAAGGCGGGGCCGTTGAACAGGCTCAACAGTTGCTTGAAATCGGCCCTGGATTCCGGCGACTCCAGCGCGAGCGTGTCGGCGATGGCCTGGGCGACGTTTAGATCGCTGGCTTTGCGCGCAAAGAGGTCGTGCGGATCGTCCACGCCAGCGGGCGGGGCGAGGCTGGGGATCAACGTGTCACAAAACGCCTCCAGCACGCGCATCTCATCGGGGGTAAGCCAGGTCGTGGCGCTGAATTGCGCCGGGGACTGCTGTGTCGTCGCCATGGTCTTCCACCTTCCTGGAGTGCCTGCGCCGCATGTGGTGAGGGGCGGTGGCTGGTGAGGCGCGCCGCCACGAGAGCGACCGCCGCTCATTGTACCCCGCAGCGTCGCAGAAGCGAAAGGGCGACCTTAACCAAACACCTGATCGCTCGCCGTGGGCGCGTAGCGCTTCACCATCTCGGCAGTGAGCGCGTTGGCATGGGCGATTTCTGTGTAGAATTCTGCGCTGGGGCGAGGGGAGCGCTCCTGCGTCTTCTCGTCGAGCGCGAGCAGGCCGAAGCGCATGCTCCAGCCATTGTCCCACTCGAAGTTGTCCACTAGCGACCAGTGGAAGTAGCCGCGCATGTCGATGCCCTGGTCCAGCGCGTCGCGCACAGAGCGTAGCGCCCGCGCGATTACCCAGGGACGCAACCGGTCGCTCGCGTCGGCGACGCCATTCTCCAGCACGTAGATCGGCTTGCCGAAGGCGCGCACACGCTGAGCGACGCGCAGGATGCTCTGTGGATAGATCTCGCCGTAGAGTGAGTCGGCCCCAACGTCACCCTGTGGCGCGCCGGGCGCGGGAAAGCGCCGGCCAAAGACCTCGGCGGGACGGCGCAAGTCGAAGGCGACGAGGTCGCGCGCGTAGCAGTTGATTCCAACGTAATCGCAGGTTCCGCGCACGTCGCGCAGATCGCCGGAGAGCAGGTTGAAGGGAAATGGCGCGCGACCGCGCAGGATAGCGTGGCTGAACGCCTCATTGAACCCGCTATCCTGGATGCCCGCGACCAGGCGATCCAGTGGCGACCAGGCGCGCGCCGGATCGAAGATGTTGTAGTGCTGCGCCCAGCCAACACGAGCGCCGGGCTGGAGACGGTGAATCTCGCAATAGGCGGCGGCGTGCGCTCGCGCCATGTTCGCCACCGCGCGCACAGCGCCACGTAGATCGCCGACATGTCCCGGAGGCGAGCCGCCGATCTGGTAGCCACGAATGGCGTAGACGTTCGGCTCGTTGAAGGTACACCAGAAGTCGCACAGGCCGTCCAGTTCCTCGACCACCTTCGCCGTGTAGCGCGTGAAGAGCGGGATCGAGTCGGGCGCCAGGAAGGCTCCGCGCTTCTCGAACCAGATGGGGTGAGTGAAGTGATGCAACGTGACCAGCGGCTCGATCCCACGCGCGCGCAACACGGCGAGCATCTGGCGGTAGCGCGCCAGCGCGCGATCATCCCACTGGCCCGGCGACGGCTCGATGCGGCTCCATTCGAGCGAGAGGCGTAGCGCGTTCAGCCCCATTCTCTGTGCGGCGTCGAAGTCGCGCTCGGCGTTCGTCCACCAGTCGCAGGCGCGCCCGCAGGACTCGCCGCTCTTAATGTGTCCCGCGCGCTCCCACGTGTACCACTGGTTGTTGGTGTTTCCGCCCTCGTACTGATGTGAGGCGGTCGCCGCGCCCCAGAGAAAGCCGTCTGGGAAGATCAGCGCCTGCCGCTCCGCCATGCTCTGTCCTCACGTCATACCAAACGCCCGTCGTCGCTGACGATTAGTATACTCTTCCCGCATATTGTGGAAGACACAACGAAGCGAGCCGGAACGCGGATAGCGCTCCAACTCGCTGTATGTTCAGGCTGATGTGGCCGTCTGCAGCTAGCTCAGCGTCGGCTGCGCGGGTGGCGCCGGCAGATTCGTGTCGCCGCGCGGGCCGGCGGCGCGCACGAGCAGGTACGCCAGCACGGCGAGCCAGCCGAGGGGGAACGTGACCAGCGCCCAGAGCCAGCCGGGCTGCCCACGCCGGTTGGCATCGCTCCGAAGGTATGTCAGGCCGATGATCCAGGGGATCACGAACAGCAGGGTAAAGAACACCAGCCGCGCGATCAGGAACGGCAGGAAGAAGTCGCCTGGCCCACCCATGCCAGGATGAAACGGTCCGTGATGCATCATCGTGGTCTCCTCGTTTACCCGCGTCATCGGCTTCAGACAGAGCGGCGGGATCAGAATCCGGTCTCACATGGCCTACGCATGGCCTGCGATAAAGTTATATCGCAATGGTGTGAATTGCAAGGGCGCTATTACTCCGCCTTCCACGGACCTGTCCACCAGAGATCATCGCTAAGACGAATCTTGCGTGCTACCTGATCGAAGCGTTCAAACAATTCTTGAGGGACAATCAGCCCTGGTTGAGCTAGACCTTTCCAGAGATGCGTTCAGCCGTGGGTAGCATGGCGGAGGCCTCTTCGCCGAGTCCCCCATAGACGAATGGCCACGAACCATACAGCCGCGCTGCGATTCCAGCAAGCAATGGATCGAGTTCAGCAATCCAATCGCTCGTCACCTCAACAGGGTACTCTACCGGGTAGATTAGCCCCAGCATACCCATCGGGATATAGAGCAGACACCAGGCTTCGAAGTCGTTGTCTATGAACGTCAAGCGGCAGCCAATGGTCCCTTTGTCTGGCACATGAACTACGCCAGGGTAATATGCGGCGGTCTCATCTAGCGCAGGCCAACGAAACTCAATTTTGTCTCTGTCTATGGTAAGTCCGCTGATGTGCGGCTCACGTTGTAGGACAGAAAGGATATGTAACCGGGTTGGCCCATCAAGAGTACCGATTGGAGCCGCCAGGGCAGGCTCGTAACCTGATCCTGACCACGACTCCCGATCACGCAGATAGGCCAAATCTTTCAGATCTATCCGCTGCTTACTCTTGTCTTCCAAGAGAGTCTTAATCCTTTCAAATCAAAGAGTGTGCCGTCTGTTCTATGCCAGCAACTCGCGGAGGCGGTCGTGTGGGACGGCGTGGGCGACGTTCCCGTCGCGGCCACGAGTGGTCGTCGCGGCGAGCAGCGCGTTCAGCACGGCCTCCTCGGTCGCGTCCACCGTCGCGGCGAAGAGCGCGTTGAGCGCGGCGCTATGGTAGCCGCCCTCCGGCAGGATCTCCAGCGCGAGACGGTTGGCGGGTACGTTGGTCGGGACGCGGATGCCGTTAGAAAACGCGAGCATGATCTCGCCGCTGCCATCCCCAGCCGTCGAGCCGGTGCGCGCGAGGCCCAGCCCGGCGCGTTTGGCCAGTCGCTTCAGCGTGTGCGCGTGCAGCGGCGCGTCGGTCGCGACGATCACGATGCACGAGCCTTCGGGGACAGCGCCGCGCTCTGGCATCAGGTCAGTCAGCGAGAGGCCGGTGGGGCGCCCGGCGACGGTGAGCCGGCTGCGCTGGCCGAAGTTCGTCTGTACGAGGACGCCGAGCGTGAACGTTCCCGCTGGCGTCACGACGACACGCGAGGAGGTCCCGATCCCGCCCTTGAAGCTGAAGAGCATCATGCCGGTCCCGCCGCCCACGCAGCCCTCGGCGACTGGACCCGTCGCGGCATTATCCAGCGCGGCCCAGACATCTTCTTCACGAACGGCGAAGGTCAGGTGATCGTGCAGGAAGCCGTCGTCGCACTCGGCCACGACGGGAATGGCGATCTCATTGCGCGCGAAGTCGGGATACGCGCGGGCGAGGTAGCGCGCGACGCTGTGCATGACGCTGCCGACGCTGCCAGTCCCAGTGAGCGCGATGGGCGTGTTCATGAAGCCGCACTCATCAATCACACTGCGGCAGGTGATCTCGCCGTAGCCGTTGAGCGCCGCGATCCCGGCGTAGATGCGCTCCTCCAGCGGGTGGCCATCATGCGTCCAAATGGCTGTCACGCCAGTACGGATGTTCTCGCCCTCGATGCGCGTGGCATGTCCGACACGCACGCCCGGCACGTCGGTGATCGCGTTCAACGGGCCAGTCGGCAGGTCGCCGATGGCCACGCCCAGATCGCGCAGCCGTTCCCGCTCAGGCATGAGGTCACCACTCCTTCACATGATGGCGCGCTATCTGCCGGGGAAGCGCTCGTCTAGGTGGCGCACGAGCCGCTCGGCCAGCTCGATAGAGTAGTTCTGCCCGCGGTCGTGCGGGTAGACCTGGAACATGTTGGCGACGAACAGCCCCTTGAGCGGTGTGTCGAAAGGCGGGATATGCTGGCGGTAATCGGTCGTCACGATAGGTTGGGCGTACGGTGCGGCGAACATCCAGCTCTCCGTCACCCAGGCGGGATCGAACGCTGGGTTGATCTTACTCAGATGCGGCAGGAACGCGCCCAGGACCTGGTCCTTGCTCATCTTGAAGAGTGGGTCGTCCATCGCGCGGTAGTTGCCGAGGTAGACGAGATGGCGCCCACCATAGTCCTCCGGCGGCATGTAGTTGGTGTGCTCGACGAAGACCATGAAGGGGAAGCCGGGATCGTTGACATTCATCCAGTAGGAGGCGGTCATCGGGCGGTCCAGCGCGAGGATCAGGCAGTGCGCGCCATAGGCCCGGCCCCACTCGTAGCGCGCGCGATAGTGTGCCGGAAGGTCAGGTGTGAGTTGGCAGGTCAGCCGGGTCGGCAGTGTCGAGACGACGAGGTCGTAGCGCGCCCTCTCGCTTTGGGTGGGATCGGACACAGACGCGAACGTGACCGCGAGGTCGCCACCATCACCTGATTCGATGCGCTGGATCTGCGTGCCCAACTTCAGTGTCCCGCCGCGCTCGGCGACGCGCGCGGCCAGCCGGTTGTAGAAGCGCTGGAACCCGCCGCGCACATAGCCCAACCGCGCGGTGCGGTCATGCACGCGCCCCCAGAACCATGGCAGCGCGATCTCTCCGGCGAGCGCGCCGAACTTGCCCTTGAGCAGCGGCTCCCAGACTGCCTGATACGCCTCCGCGCCCATCGTCACGCGCAGCCAGGCGGCGGCAGTGCGCCCCTCCAGCGGCGCGGGCGAGGGCAGCGCCTTGAGCGTCGCCAGCGCGGCAGCCATGCGCAACCGGCTGGGCAGGGAGATCGGCGGGAACTTGAGCACTGAGGCGGGATCGTCGAGCTGATAGACCTGCCCGCCACGCAGCGTCACCGTCAATGGTCGCCGCCAGTCCAGCGCCTCGGCCAGCCCCGACCCTTCGATCAGCGAGATGGCGTGGCGGTCGGAGGCGAACAGGTGGTGGTAGAACTTGTCGAGCCAGACCTCCTGACCGGCCAGCGGCCCGCTCGTCGCCCGGCCAACGAGGAAGCCAGAGGCCAGCCCGCCTGGCTCAGCCTCGCGCTCGTAGACCGTGACGCTGTGGCCGCGCTGGGCGAGCCGCAGCGCCGTGGTCAGGCCCAGCACGCCCGCGCCGAGCACCGCGATCTCCCGCCGCATGCGCCGCGCCTCCCGCTGTAGATGGGTGTGTCACTGGTGTCTCGGCAGCAGCATATCACTCTGGGGCAAACACAGTAAGCCGCTTGACGCCATCGCATGTTGTACGCTGCATGCGGCGAGGTGGACGAGCGCTCAACCTGTTGGATGAGGAGGTAAAGCCACAGTGAGCGAGCAGAACGAAGGTGAGACAGCGTTGCGTGAACTGGCGATCCGGCTGCTCTCGCCGCGCTACCCTGGAGCGGAATCCATGTAGGTCACCGATCTGCTGCCTGGTCAACTGCCGCCGCATCCCCCCGTCGCGCTGGCGCTGCCGCCTGACGCCCGGCTGATCGGCTCGGTCGTGCGCGGGCAAGATTCTACGACACTCTTTGATACCCAGTTGACACCGGAGCAGCTCCTGGCCTTTTACCACGAGCGCATGGCCGCCAATGGCTGGACCGAGCAGGAACAGTTTCAAGCGCAGCAACAGAGCGGGTTCGTCCATGCAATGCCTCACCAGATGGCGCACGCGCTCTTCTTCGCAACTTCGCAAGGCCCATTATTGCGCCTGACCGCATTGCCAGGCCCGGCGGCTATGATCGAGGCGCAACTTGCGCTGGAGATGGAGCCACAGCGCCATGGATATGGCCCACTGCGCCGACAACTGAACGTAGAATTGGAGCTAGTCCCGCCACTGCTGGCTCCAGACGGCGCGCAACAACACGCCTTAGGTGGCGGCGGAGGTGGCGGTGAATGGCGCGCCAACGCCGAGTTGACTACCGACCTCGCAGCGGTCACAGCGCATTACACGGCGCAACTCGAGGACGCGGGCTGGCAAGCAGGTCCGCGCGGCGAGGGCGACCGAGTGCGGTGGAGCGTCTGGGAGTTCACCGACCGCGAGGGCGAGCCATGGCGTGGCTATCTGATTATCTTTCAGCAGCCTGAGGACCCGCGCCGATACTTCCTCGACATTCACTGCCAATGGGTACGGTCTACCGGGTCTGGTGATGGAGGTTGGTTCAGCTATGCGCCTCTGGTAGGGCCAAGATAGTATCGCTTTATTGCTCACTCGACGGATCTGTCGCCCAACCTTATGTAGAGTGGAGGGCGGAGATCTGAACGAGTGCGGAAACTGTAGATTGTTAAGAGAGCACCCCCGAGGAGCGCAGGGATAAACACCAGCAGGAACCCCCAGAGGCCTCTGTGCGGCGGGAAGTACCGGACGATCGGCAAAAGAAAACCATCAGGGAGGAATAATCCAAGGTAGATCAACGCGATTCCCATCACACCTAAGGCTATGGCTATCGCCCAGGGCCGTTCTTTTGAGCGAATCGCCAGAACAAGGCCCAGGATAGATGAGATGATGAACAGGAGTAGCGTGAGCGCCAGAAGCGCGACCAAAATGGCCGCCTCAACGAGACCCGGCCATTGGTAGCTCGGTTCTGTGGCCTGGGCCTGCTCCCCATGTTGCGCCACCCCGGTTGCCACGATGAAGATGATGAGTGTGGCGACAATAAGCAGGAGGATTGCGATACGCATGGGGCTCCCTTCTCTTCAGCGCTCAGGCTCGTCGTCTGTGGTGGGACGAAAGCTGGTGAGCGGGCCGATGGTCTTGCGCAGCAGTATCTCCGAGTACCCGACGACGATGTAATCAGTCAGCTCGCCGATCCGCTGGTAGCCAAGCCGCTCGTACAGGCGCTGGGCGTCGGTATTGAACGAGGAAACGCTCATGAACACGTTCGGCGTCTCGCGGAAGATGCGCTCCTCGGCGAAGCGAATCAGGATCGCGCCGAGCCCTCGCCCGCGCCATTCCGGCGCGACGCAGACGGTCTGAATGTAGCCGACGAAAGCGCCAGTCATGTTGAGGATGAGGAATCCGGCGACGGTCTCGGTCTCGGCGCCCACATAGACGACATACACCTCTTTGACTGGATCGCTCACGGTGCGCAGCGAGGTCTCGTAGTCGCGGCCCAGCGTGCGCCACGGCTCGGAGGATGTCATCAGCCGCGCGCACTGCTCCGCCTCCCCCTGCGCCGCTAATGGGCGAATCGTACACTGCTCGGCGGTGATTGGCTGTGACGTAGACTTCCTTCCTCTCGTGTTTCAAACGCCGCCCGCATTATATTCTCAACTGGCAAGAGGTCATTGCTGGGCCGCGCGCAACGAAGGAGCCGAGAAGATGGATGCTCCACGGCGACTGCTGATTCCCACACTGGTTGGCCTACTCGCACTTGTTGTGTTCGGCGCGCTGGCGATCTTCGCCTTTCCGCGCGCTCTGACGGCCCTCCATTTCGGTGGGCTGGACATCCGCGAGGCGAAGCAGATCATCTGCCCAGCGCCCTCACCTGTGCCCGCCTACAACGCGCCTGACGCCCCCGCCCTTGGCGCGCCCGCGATCACCCCGCGCAACGATTGCGCGCCTTCATTCACCGTGCAAGATGTGCTCGACTATGAAAACGCGCATCCCTTTGCGACTATGCGCACTGAGCCAGTTGGGAAGCTGACCATCACCAAGATCTGGTTCATCACGAGCGCGGAGGCCAGCGGGCAGATGCATGGCGAATCCATCGGCATTCCCGACGACGCGCTTGTCTGCTACGTCGAGTTCTACGGAACATTCCGCTCCTATGGGCCGTCCGAAGGGATACCAGTGGAACATACAGGCACGACGGCGCAGGTCTTCGACGCGCATACCGGCAATCTGCTCGTCGCGGGGGGATGACGACCGCGAGGAAGGTCAGGGCCATCGGGGGCGGGCCACATCCCGTCGTCGCAGATCAGCTATAGCGAAGAGGGTCACGACGAGACCGCCACATGGTCCGACTAGGCGTCTTTAGGTGGCGCGCTCGTGCGCAGCAGCGCCCAGGCTCCGGCAATCGCCACCGCCCAGACGGGGAGCATGGTAATGATGAAGGGGCGCAGTGTGTCGCTCGCCGAATGGGAGTTGCGGTCGAACGTCAGGAAGACCATCACGGTCCCAGCGAGTAACGCCACAAACGCGACGATGATGCCGACAATCCTCAATACACGCATGCCTGCGCCTCCTCGATTCCGCAAGGTCTATATCAGATTGGCCACGCTGGCCACTGGTAGTATAGGGTTATGCAGGCGGCCTCCCACGGCACGTGAGTGCGCGGGACGCACGCTTCTTGCGCCACCCCCACACGTAGCGCTCTGCATTGGTGTGTATTGTCGGGCAGCGAGGCAAAGGCCTCACGCTATGGGTTCAATACCAGGCCCAGCAGCGCGGCCGCGTTGCCGCCGAGCGCCAGCGCCAGGTCGTCTTCGCCCAGCCCAGAGGCGCGCGCGTACTCCAGCATGCGCCGCTGCCCAATCAGCGGGTAATCGCTGGCCCAGAGCAACTTCTGCGCGCCCGCCGCCCGCGCCACGACGTCGAAGACCTGGGGCGCATAAAGAAAGAGCGAGGCCGCCGAGTCATACCAGACGTTGGCCGCGGCAGCCTGCACCTCCGGCATCAGTTCGTAGAAAGGGAAGCCGCCGCCCCAGTGTGAGGCGACGATGCGCGCGTTGGGGAAGGCGCCCGCGAACACGACAAGATCGGCGGGCGTGACATCGCCTTTCCCTTTGTAGAGATGCCCGACCGGCTCGCTGCTGTGCGTCATCACGAACAGGTCCAGCGCCTGCGCCGCCTCCATCAGTGGGGCAAGTGTCGCGATCTCGGTCAGGCGATACCCCTGTCCGTGCGGCATCAATTCGCCTACGCCGCGCATACCGCCCCGTGCGCAGCGCTCGATCTCCGCCACCGCGCGCGCTCCCGCCAGCGGCTGCGCGCCCGCCAGCCCGACTATCCGCCCGCCGTGCGTTTTCAGCGCGTCCAGCAGGTAACTGTCGCATTCCTCGATCAACCCCTGGTCGCGCCAGCCAAACGCGCAGGCGACCGAGACTTCCACACCATCGGCGTCCATCGAGGCCAGCAGATCGTCCACCGTCGCCATCCTCGCCTTTGTATTCCCGTACAAGTCCGCGAACCAGGCGTCACGCGTGGCATACTCCGAGCGTCGCGCGATGACCTCCGGCGGGAAGACATGCGTGTGGAAGTCAATTACCATGCCGTCGCATATGTCCTTTCGCGGGCGCAGTGACCCTGTCGGCGCATCGCCATGGCTGCGCGAGCCGTCTTATGTCCTGTGTTATACTACCGGCGACTACCACTGGTCAGCGGTCAGGCGCCAGCCGATAGCGAGCCAGGGTGGTACAATAGACTGATGGAGGACGACAGACCAACATCCTGTCCCCCACACATCTGATTCGCCAGAACGGAGGATTTTCCCGAAGCCGCCCGCAGTGTCGTCTCCCATATCCATGACATGCCTATGGGTCACGAAGGAGTTTTGCAGGATGGATACACGGTCTCAGCCCAGGCGTGGTTTCCCGAATCGGATGCAGCCAACGCAATCCACCGAGCGCGAACGGATCATACAGCGCGAGACGAAGGATGAGACGGTGGAAGGGTATGAGGCGCGACTCCTCACACTTGATCGCGCGGCGGCGGAGACGCTGATGCGGCTAGCTGGAATCTAGCTCACGAGCTGGTCCAGCGTCCGTCTGCACGCTCTCCAGTGGCGAAAGGTGATGCGATTCATGGATGTGGTGAAGGTCACTCCGCGTGGCTATTGCTATGGGGTCGTCGATGCGATGGAATTGGCGCGCAAAGCGGCAAAAGACCCTGATATTCCCCGACCGATCTATATCATTGGCTTGATCGTACACAACCGTTTCGCCGTCGACGAGCTTACCGCGCTTGGCGTCACCACCCTCGATGGCGCCGACCGGGCCGCGATGGTCGAGCAGGTGAGCGATGGCACGGTCATCTTCACTGCGCACGGCGTCTCGCCACTGGTCAAGCAGCGCGCTCGCGAGCGCGGCCTGCATGTGATCGACGCCACCTGTCCTGACGTCACGCGCACCCACGATCTCGTGCGTGACCTCGTCGCGCGCGACTACCTGATCCTCTATATCGGTAAGAAAGGACATCCCGAGCCGGAGGGGGTGATCGGCGAGACCCCAGACCGCATCTATCTCGTCGAGAACGAGATGGATCTTGCGATGATCCCGGAGCGATTCACTCATGCGCCGCGCCTCGCTGTCACGACACAGACGACTTTGAGCCAATGGGACACCGCCGCGCTCATCCAGGCGATCCAGGGGCGCTTTCCACGGGTCGAGGTGTTCAACGAGATCTGCCGCGCCACCCAGGTGCGCCAGGAGGCCGTCGCCCGGATGGCCGTCGGCGCCGATCTCACCATCGTGGTGGGCGATCCGCGCAGCAATAACACCAACCGCCTCGTGCAGGTCGCCGAAGAGCGCGCACACAGCCCCGCTGTCCGCGTAGAATCGCTCGATGACCTGAAGCCAGAGATGCTGGCGGGCAAGAAGCGCGTCGCCATCACCTCAGGCGCCTCTACCCCCAGCCAGCTCACGCGGCAGGTCATCCAGTACGTCGAGACGTTTGGCGCCAGGACACGGTTGACTCTTCTGGAGGATGACGCCACACCCTTGGCTGATTGACGCGCCACGCCGGCGCGAGTGGATGTCGTCTTCCTGGCCTCCTCCTCCCGCTCCCGGCGGATTCGGCGTTCCCGCTATTCGCCGTTCCCGCTATTCGCCGCATTCACGCGAAACCGTCATTTCTTGAGGAGTGAAGGTATGTCTCACCTGATCACGGCGACGCGGCCTCTAGCTGCGCGCAGCCATCTCGTGCGGCGGCCTTCGGAGGGTTCCCAGTATGAAGAGCCTGTACGCTATCCTGGCGGACGAGCCGCTCGCAACCTTGCAATCTCTCGCGTCATGGTGGGGGACGGACGCGCCGGCCCATGCCACAACCGAAGATCGACAGCGTTTAGAGCGTTCGATGCGCGATGCGATTGCGGCTCGCTTTGTCTGGGAGCGGTTGAGCGAGACCGAGCGGCGCACGCTCTTCGCCATCGTCGGACCCTCCGCGCGCAACTGGGCCTTGATCGAGGATTTGCCTGCCCGAACACAAGTTACTGAAGAGGAGACACGCGCCGCGCTCGCGCTTCTGGTAGACGCGCGGCTGGTGTTCACGGAGCAGGCGCGCGTCCAGGGGTCTGAACTGGTCGGGCAGCGGGTCACCTTCTACGGCTATGTCGCCCCGCGCAATCCACAGGCGCAAATCGAAGAGAAAGAGATCGCCTACGTTCCCACCGAGTTGGCGACAGGCCTCTATGCGACTGGCCGTGAGATCTTCTACGACCACGCCGACCGCTCGACCAAGACGCTCGACGAGTTGCTCACGCCCTACCGGCAGGGCGACCTGGATCAGATTGGCCGGCGCTTTGGCCTGACGCTGCATGCGTACTACTCGCGCAATGAGGTTCGGGCCGCCATCGCCGAGAATCTCCAGCAGGCCGAGGCGGTACGCTATGCGCTGGCCCGGCTCGACGCACGTGTGCGCGAGACCTACGAGTGGTTACGCGCGCGAGGCGGCAAAGCGCCCATCGCCGAGTTGCGCAGACGGCTGCATGTGTCCGATATCGAGCTGGCCGCGTTCCTGCGCGCCCTTGAGGAATACGCGCTCGCCTTTGATACCTTCAGCGGGGGCGAGCGCACGTTGTTCATTCCCCAGGAGACGCTTGCCCATCTCAAGCGCTCCGAGGCGCAACCGCAGGCGCCCATTGGGCTGCGTGAGACGACCGAGCCTGGCGCGACACTGCCGTCGGACACCAGTTTTATGTGGGACCTGATTGTTCTGGTCGCCGCCGCGAGCCAGCAGGAGATCGAACTAACGCGTTCGGGTTCGCTCCCAAAAAGGGCGGCGCAGCGGCTGCTCCCCTTCCTGACCGGCCAACGCGCGCGCATCAGCGAGGAGGAGGCGCTCGTCTACATCGAGTTGCTGAGACAGGAAGCCTGTGACCTCGGTCTGGTCGTGGCGCAGGGAGGAGGAGGCAAAGATCGCGCGCGGCTCACTCCCGGACCACGGCTGGATTCCTGGGCGCGACATGACCTGGTGATGCAGGCGCGGCGACTCTACCGTCGCTGGCCGACGGACCGCTGGTGGAGCGATCTCGCCGGGGCGCAGTACCGCGAGTGGCAGACGTTCTACCTGGATATCCCCGTGGCGCGCGAAGCCGTCCATAAGCTGTTGATGACCTGTGACCCTGGTGTGTGGTACACCCTGGAATCATTCCGCGCGACCTTGCAGGGCGGCGACCCCTACGTGCTGCGTCCCGGCCAGCGCTATGCGGGCGAATCGGGGTTCAAAATGGCGGATGGTCTGCGCGCGCAGTGGGAGTTCACTGATGGCGAGATCATCACGGGCATGTTTCGCTCCACTCTCTACGAACTGGGCCTGGTGACGCTGGGCTACGAGGGAGACACGGCGCCCGATGTGCACGAGAATATCAATCCCACCAGCTTCATGCTCACCGAGTTGGGCGCCGAGGCGCTGAAGAGCGACCTGAGCGCGCGCGATCAACCGTCGAAGCGCTCGCTGGTGGTGCAACCCAACTTCCAGGCGCTACTCATGGAGCCATACATGCCGGCGCTCTACTGGTTGGCGCGCTTCGCCACCCTCGAGCAAGTCGGGCGCGTCAGCCGCTTCACCCTGACGCGTGAGGCCTTGCAGCGAGGACTGGATACCGGCGTAAGCATTGAAGAGGTTATCGTGTTCCTCGACGAGCACGCGCAGAAGGCGTTGCCACAGAATATCGTCTACTCTCTGCGGGACTGGGCGCGCCAACGCCGCGAGCAATCTCGGGAAGCGCCGAAACCTCTCATGACGCTCGAGGCCGCCAATGAGCGACTCGCGCGCGAGATCGTCACCGATCCGCAATTGCGCGCGTTCCAGCTCGAACGTGTCGGCTCGCGCGGCGTCGCTATCCCGCCGAATGCCAGATTGCGCGAGCTGCGGCGCGCGTTGGAGCGCAACGGCTATGCGCAGAAATTGCTCAGCGGCTTCGACGATCTCGTGGCGGCGTGCGCTTCGCTTCCGTCTGGCCGGTCGCGCTCTGCCGTCAGTCGCGCCGCCCTGAACGGCGCGAAGGGGCTTGCGTAGCCCATGTTGAGCCGCTTGCCAGGGCAAAGCCCGCTCATCATCGGCGTCTGTGGAGGGACTGGCGCGGGCAAAACGAGTGTGACCAAGGCGATCATCCAGGCGATTGGTCAGAGCGAGGTCGCCGAGCTTTCCGAAGACGCCTACTATCGCGAGTATCGCCACCTCTCCGAGGCCGAGCGTACGCAGATCAACTGGGATCATCCCGATGCGATCGAGGTCGAGTTGCTGCTGGAGCATATCAACCGTCTGCGCGCGGGCGAGACGATCCAGCGCCCGATCTACGACTTCGCCGCGTACGCGCGCGCCGCCGAGACCGTCGCCATCGCGCCGAAGGCAGTGCTGATCATCGAGGGCATCCTGATCTTTGTCGAGCCCCATCTGCGCGACATCTTCGACGTGAAGGTCTTCGTAGATACCGACGCCGATCTGCGCTTCATCCGCCGGCTCCAGCGCGACGTCAGCGAGCGCGGGCGCACCGCCGACAGCGTGATCATGCAGTACCTCGCCACCGTGCGCCCGATGCACCTGGCGTTCGTCGAGCAGGAGAAGCGCTTCGCCGACATCATTGTGCCGGAGGGCGGTGAGAATCTCGTCGCCATCGAGTTGCTGCGCGGGGCGATCCTCCATGCCATGCGCGAATAGTCATGTCGCCGCAGTTGTCCAGCCAGCGCGCATTGAGCGAGTGGCGTGGAAACGGTCAATTGATGTACATACTCTGTCGAACGACCTGGAACGCCGGATCAAACCATGTGCCTGCGCAACGTCTTGCAACGTCTCTAGAAAGGGCCGCAGAGGAAATCGCAAGGAGACCCAGATGGATGAGCGCGCACGAGTGGGCGCTCTGCGCCGTATGCAGGGGTTTGTCTCGCCGTATGCGACGCGCGTGAGACGCGCAATTGCTGGGCGCGGACGGGCTCGCCGGATCATCGCCGCCGTCGCGCTCATCGGCGTGCTTGCGCTGGTCGCAAGCGCCGCGGTGAGTATCTATCAGCAATACAGTGAGGCGCGCGCCGCCGCGTCAGATGGCGCGCTACACCTCAAGCGCCTGCAGGCGTTGCTGGAGCCGGAACTTCATCATCCCAGCATCCCGGACGCCGGGACGCTGTCCGCGGCGCAACACGAGCTGGGCGTCGCCGAACACGACTTTGCGCTGACACGGCGCGATCTTGGACAAGGGGCTTTCTCGGCTGCGCGCAACGCGCCCGTCGTGCGGGGATCCCTTGGAGCCGTTGCAGCGCTGGCCGCGGCTGCGGACGAAGCGTGTCTGGCTGGACTCGACCTGACCCGTGCGGCGCTGGTCCTCGAACCGCACATCCACGCCGATCTCTTCGCGTCCGCGTCCGCATCAGTACCTGCATTCACCGCGAGCGCGATGGCGAGCGTGACGGCGGATTATGAGGATGCGCTGCGCCAACTAACACTCGCGGTCGGCGACGCCCAGCGCGCCGATCTCGCGGCGCTGCCGAGCGGAACGCTCACGTCGGAGCAGATCGCCGAGCTTCATCAAGGGCTGGCGGCATGGCCACGAATCGCGCCACAACTCGAGATGGTCGACGCATGGCTGCGCGTCGCTCCTGGACTGCTGGGGCTTCACGGCACGACACGCCTGCTGGTTGAGTTGATGGACCAAGGCGAGACACGCGCGACAGGCGGCTACATCGGCGACTATGGAGTTATGAGCATCGAGAACGCCAAGATCGCGCCGTTCTCCCTCAATGACGTGTTCACGCTCGATACCCCCTACCTCCGCAAGACGCGGGTGTCACGACCACCCACCGCCTACCCCTGGTGGCCGTTTCGTGGCTTCGGGCTGCGCGATTCGAATCTCTCGCCTGACTTTCCCACCAGCGCGGAACTGAGCCTGCGTCAGCTTGCGCTGGAAGGTGGACCAGACGCACAGGGCGTGGTGGCGATCACCGCGCCCGTGATCGCGAAGACGCTTGAGGTTGTCGGGCCGATCGAGGTACCGGAATATCATGAGGTAGTGACGGCGCAGAATATGGAGGCGTTGGTACGGCGCTACACCGAGAACGCCGCCGCCAGGGCCAGTTCCAAGCATGAACAGTTCCTGCTGTTGATGGGGCAGGCGTTCATGAACAAGCTCCATGGCCTGTCGGCGACTCAACTCGTCATGATCGCGCAGAACATGCTCGCGAGTCTGCGGATCAAGGACCTCCAGGTCTATCTGACCGACCCACAGGCGGAAGCGTTGTTGTCAAGACTAGGCTTTGACGGGACGCTGGCGCGCGGTCCAGGCGACGCGCTCTCCATCGTCGACGACGATCTGAGCGGCAACAAATCCAACCTGTTTACCACACTCGCCTACAAGGACGAGGTGACGCTGGATACACAGGGAAGCGCGACCCACCAGCTCGCCATCACCTATTCATTCGACAGCGCGACCCATCCTGAGCTACGCCGTTACCTCTACGGGCGACGCATCTACCGTACCTACCTGCGTATCTACACGCCGCCAGACGCGAAGCTGAACGCGCTCGATGGATTCAGTCAGCGGTTTCAGCAGATCAACAAGAGTGATGAGCCGGGGCGGCAGATGTGGGGCGGCTATGTCTACATCCGTGATGGCGTTCCTTACACGCTGCATTTCTCCTGGTCAACTCCCGGGGTGGCTACGCGCGACGCCTCCGGCCAGTGGCGCTATACGCTGACGGTCCAGCGACAGGCGGGCGCGAGTCAGGCTCTTGATCTGGCCATCACTGCGCCGGGCGCGCCAACGCCAGCGCTGCGCTATGCAGGCGCGTTGGATCATGATCATGCCTTCAGTCTCGCGTCTGAGGGGTAGTGGATGAGGAAGCGTATTCCAGAGCAGCGTTGACCCGTGGTCAGCGCGAGTGGCCAGCGGCGCTGGCCACTCCTCGATGGAGATTAGACTTTGAGCGCGGGGGCCAGCCGCTTACTGCTCTGCCGGCTTGCCAGGCACGTCATGTCTCGAATCCGATTCGGCCCCGACTCCGTTGCGCCGCTCTCGTCTTGCCGCCAGGATCAACAGGAGTAGCAGGATCACGGCGCCGATGGGCCGCAGTTCATGGAGCCATGTGCCGAGAGACAGCCCCGCCACCTGTGGAGCGACGTGCCACACGGCATTGTCCCACCCCACCGAGCGTAGCGCACCCACCAGGAACATGGCGCCGACCGCCACGCCCAGGCGCATGGCCGCCTGTCTGCGCTTATTCTCAGACGCGCTGACAAAGAGACCTTGCAGAGCGGCGGAGAGCACAAGCACCGCGGCGGGCAGGACCCAGACATAATGGTGCTCCCATGCGAGAGGCAAGACCAACACCATTGCGCAGAGCGCGATCGCATAGGACAGACCGGTGATGGCGTTGGTGGCCGTGTCCGCACACGAACGGGGCCTGTGGCGGAGCTGCCAAAGCGTTACCCCAACCGCGACGGCAAGCGCGGCCAGAAGGAGGCGCTCGACTGTACGGATCCCGCCAGCGTGAGCGGGAGCGGCAGTCACGAGCGCACGCGTGACCGCTCCCAGCAGCGCTTCGTTGTGGGGAAGATTGGCGTCATCAGCGCTGATCTGTATCATCTGGGGCGCCGCCGCCCAGACGGTCTGCGGGCCAACGATCATCACGGTGGCAAGCGCGAGCACGACCAGAGTCACCAGGCCTGCGACCGCCGCTCGCCATCGCCCGAGCAGCGCAAGGTAGACGAGCAGCACAACGGGCGCGAGTTTCACCATCCCGGCGAACCCGAGAGCAACGCCAGCCCAGCTGTCGTGACGTGTGCGCAGCAGTGGGAAGGCGAGCGCCAGCGGCAGCAAGACGACGAAATCGATCTGGCCGAGGCCGAGGGCGAAGACCGCCGGTCCCCATGCCAGGCAGACCAGCATCGTCGCGGCGCAGAGCGCCAGCCGCTGCGGCTCCGCTACCCAACTGGCCCATGGCGAGCCGACACGCCCGCTTGATCGAGCAGCAGGCGTAGGAGCAGCGCGCGCTACCGGATCGCGCAAGGGAAATAGGGCGCACACCTCCGCGCAGAGGATCAGCGACGACACGAGCCAGAGTGTCGCGTTGAGTCCCAGCCAGATACGTGCGGCGGTCGCAAACGGAAACAGCGTCAACGGTACCAGGAGTAGCGCCGCCACGGGCGGATAGGCAAAGGGGAGTGGAGGCTGTGTTGCCACATGGCCGAGCGCGCCGCTCCGATTGAGCACCGCCTGCGAGTAGATATCAGCGTGCGGATCGCTGCGGAGCGCGCTGGCCGCAGCATAGTAGGTCGAGAAGTCATATGTGCCCATCGACGTGGCGCAGATCCAGAAGAGCCAGACGGCAACCGTCACCACGATCACCGCGGCCAGGAGGAGCGCGTGTACCTCAGTGGATGTGCGCCGGGGCAGCTTCCCCGCCCATCTTAGGGAGCGCAGCCTGATGCTTCCGAGGATGCGCATCCTCTCCCTCCCGATGGGGTGACCGATCATGAGTGGAGTGGTCGCAGTTGGCAAGCGACAGCGAGCGGCGCGTTTGACGCGTTGCAGCCCACCCAGTATAGACGATGCTTGACTGCGGCGCTAGCCGCGCGGGCAGACGTCAAGGAGGAGATCAATTGTGCGGTCGTGGCCGCACGCTCGCATTGAGAGACACCCTCAGCGCCTGCGAGGTCGCTGGGATGCGTCGCGCACATGCCGAGCAATGCAGCGAATCATGTCATCGCTCGGCGTTCCAGCAACATGCTCTTGGATGCTACGAGGTGTCACACGACCATATTTCACGTCCTTGCGGTGAGCGGCGAACTTCGCTATGGTAGCATGAGGGGTGGTGATCCACTCCGTCGTCTCTCTACGCCCTGAAGAAGATTGATCAGCATGGAACAGTCCACCAGGGCCAGTCGCCGGCCCGCCGCCGTCACACCAGCGGGCGACGCGATCCGCGTCGAGCGGCTGCGCAAGGTCTACGACGCGCAGGTCGCCGTCGAGGAGGTCAGCTTCGGCGTCGCGCCCGGCGAGATCTTCGCGTTGCTTGGCCCAAATGGCGCTGGCAAGACGACCACCATCGAGATCCTCGAAGGCTATCGCCGCGCTGATGGCGGGACAGCCCGCGTGCTTGGCCGCGACCCACAGCACGACACCACACTCAAGTCCCTCGTCGGCGTGATGCTCCAGCAGGACGGCGTCTACCCCAGCCTGCGGCCGCCAGAGGTCCTGGAGTTGTACGCCAGCTTCTTCGCCGACCCGGAAGATCTGTCGCGGTTGCTCGCGCTGGTCGGGCTGGAGAACGCCGCGCGCACCCCCTGCCGCCAGCTCTCTGGCGGCCAGAAGCGGCGGCTGGCTCTGGCATTGGCGCTAGTCGGCAAGCCGCGGCTGCTCTTCCTCGACGAGCCAACCACTGGTATGGATCCACAGGCGCGACGCGCCATCTGGGAGCTGTTGCTCGACCTGAAGGATCGCGGCGTCACGATCCTGCTGACGACGCACTTCATGGACGAGGCGGAGCGGCTGGCGGATCGCATTGGTATCCTCGATCATGGGCGGCTGATCGCGCTCGACACGCCGGCCAACCTGACCCGCGAGCAATCCACCAGCACGGTCGAGGCGCGCTTCAGCGCCGACCCGGCGCCGGAACTGGCGAAATTGTCGAAGCTCGCCTCGATCCGCACGGCGCGCATAGAGTCGCCGGGAACCTTCGTCGTCGAGACGGGCGATGCCCAGGCGATGCTGGTCGAACTGACGACCTTCCTGCGCGACAAGGGCATGACCCTGCGCGAGCTGCGGGTAGGACGGGCCTCACTCGAAGACGTCTTCCTGCGCCTGACTGGAAAGGAGATGCGCGAATGAGCCTACCCGCCACACAAGGCCCGGCGGAGCAGCGCCCTGCGCCTCTCCAGCAAGCGATCCTCGCGCAGACGCGCGCCGAGCTACGCATGACAGTGCGCCGGGGCGAGAGCGTGCTCGTGACGATCATCGTCCCAGCGCTGCTGCTCATCTTCGCGATGACCGTCAACATCACGCCGCCAAATGGCCAGAAGCCGATCGACTTCTTTGTGCCGGGGATACTCGTCGCCGCAGTCATGTCCACCGGGATGGTGAGTCTGAGCATCGCCACCGCCTACGAGCGGTATTACGGTGTGCTCAAGCGGCTGGGTAGCTCGCCATTGCCACGCTGGGGCCTGATCGCCGCGAAGACGCTCTCCGTTCTGGCGCTGGAGGCCGCGCAGATTATCTTCCTGCTGGCGCTGGCGGCGATCCTGTATGGCTGGCGTCCACAGGGGTCATTCTTCGCGGCGGTCTTCGTTTTGCTGCTGGGAACTGTCACATTCGCCGCGCTCGGCATGCTGATGGCTGGGACGCTGCGCGCGGAGGCGACGCTAGCCGCCGCCAACGGGCTGTTTCTCATCTTCCTGCTCGTCGGCGGGACGATCCTGCCCATAGAGCGCCTGCCGGGCTTCACGCAGCCACTCGCGCGGCTTCTGCCACCGGCCGCTTTCTCCGACGCCCTGCGGGGCGCGCTCTCGCCACAGGGAATACCGGCGGGAAGCCTCCTGGCGCTCGCCATCTGGGCGCTGATCTTTCTCGTCGCGGCGGCGCTGACGTTTCGCTGGGACTAGCGCGCCGACGGCCGTCTCGCCGGAGTAGGCGGGAGCCGTTGCAGGCTGGAGACGTGGCGATACCAGGCGGATGAGCGCATCGACACGCTCCGTCAGCCAGCGCACCCACCCAGGCCCTGCGCGTGTCAGGCCATCGAGACGATAGACTTGCGTGGCGGCGTAGAAGGCGATCCATGGCGCGATGGCGAAGTAGTTCGGCAGGGAGCGGAAGGCGAAGAAGAGCGGGAAGAGGGCGAGCATGAGGCCGCCCTCCGCCAATTTGATGCGCCAGCGGCAGAAGGCGTAGAGCGCCGCGCCCAGCGCCAGGAGTTCCAGGACCAGGTAGACCGTCGGCGGGAAGTACGGGATGACGTGGCCGACGGAGAGCGCGACGACGCCCATCCCGATGGGAAAGAGCGGCTCGGACATCGGCAGCCAGAGGCTATGGAACCATGCGGCAGGGCTGGCGATCAGGTAAGGTAGATTCGGCGCGAGGAAGGCCGCAAGCGTGACGAGTCCGGAGCGGAACGATTTGCGCCACCCGTCCCATGACTGCCAGTTGTTCGCCACGACCATATCCACGACGAAGAATGGCACGAAGAACCAGCAATACTGTTTGAACGCGCAGGCGAGGCCGAGCAGGATCGCGCTCGCCAGCCAGTTGCGGCGACGCAGGTGCCAGGCGATCAGCAGGAGCGCCAGGCAGATGATTTCGGTCTCGAGGAAGGCGGAGAAGAGCACAACGGTGAGACCCGCGCCAATCGCCAGCACTGCCCAGTGGCGCCATCCTACCGGCGAAAGCCAGAGCAGCCACGCGAAGAGCGCCCAGTAGACCAGCATGTTGAGAATGAGGATGTTATCGATGCCCAACGCGAGCATCGGCACATAGATCAGGAACGAGAGCGCGGGATAGCTGTGCAGCGTGCGCGGATCAAAGCCCCCTGCGCCTTTTTCCTGCCCGGAGGCGTATTGCTGGCGCACGGCGTCGATCTTGCTGAGAGAAGGATAGTCATAACCATTACCAAACGCGCCCTGGCGCAAGGGAGTCTCGAGGGCGTTGGGGAATGACTTGAGGACGCTGGGGAAGACGCCGTCGCTCGTATAGGGGTTATGCCCGCTCAGGACGAGATGCGCGTTGGTGTATGAGAACGAGATGACGTCGCTCCAGAAGCCGCGCGTGAAAGGAAGAAACAGCGTCATGAACGCGCCGCCAGCGAAGATGATGATCGAGCCCAGTGTCAGCAACGCCGCCTCGACGGCGGCAAAGCGCTGAAATCTGGCGTAGAGACGTTGCCACCAGTCAGGCGCGGTCATACGCATGCCGGCGATCAGCAAGAGCAAGAGGCCAAGCGCCCCGGCGATCGTGGAGATGACGCCGCGAATTCCCTGAGTGACCGGCTCCCAGGGGATGCTGAGCGCGCCAGCGAGAAAGACCAAACCACTGCCAAGCGCGACCGCCCCATAGCGCGAGGGCAGACCGCTGTG